>Ga0209109_10001772_pt1 | contig 11793 bp, 9 predicted proteins | sample Rifsed10ft2_FD_184004 | JGI IMG/M metagenome (GOLD analysis project Ga0209109, IMG submission 184004) | Soil microbial communities from Rifle, Colorado, USA - sediment 10ft 2 (version 2) | ecosystem: Environmental > Terrestrial > Deep subsurface > Rock core/Sediment | place: Rifle, Colorado... | reverse complement strand
CCGCCCCGGCGCCAGCAGTTGGAAGCGTGGCTCGGCCTGCGGTCCGGCGGCCAACTCTGCCATCAAGTGGTACAGGTCCCGCTGAGCCTGGCGCAGGACCTCCACCGCCTCGGCTGAGCTGCAGAAGGCGCGCGCCAGGCCCAGTGCGGCGGAAGCTTCGTCCAGCAAGCCATAGGTGTCCGGCAGGGGGTGGTGTTTGGGCACCCGGTCCTCCCCCAGCAATCCGGTGTAGCCATCGTCGCCTTTGCCGGAATAGTAGCGGGACATGCGCCGAATTATAGCTTCGTCGCTGATCGCCTCCCCCGGCTGTATAATCGGAATCCGCAATAAGGGGGCCATGAGCCAACGCAGCGGCAATTTCCTGGCCGGGCTGCTGGTCGGCCTGCTCTCCACGGGATTGCTCCTCCTGCTGACCTCCAGACCGCGCGGTCAGCCGGTCCAGTTGCTGCCGCCTCCCACGCCCCTGCCTGTGCGAGTGCACGTCTCCGGGGCGGTGAGCCGTCCGGGTGTGTACGAACTGGCCCAAGGCGCCATCGTGGAGCAGGCCATCGAGGCCGCCGGAGGCAGCCTGGCGACGGCCGACCTGGGTTCCCTCAATCTGGCGGCCCAACTGCAGGACGGCCAACAGGTCATCGTGAACCGACTGGGCGAGGCGCAACCACCGACCCCCTCCAGCCCGCCAGGCGGCAGTGGGGAATTGGTCAGCGTGAATACGGCGACGGCCGCCGAACTGGAGAAGCTGCCCGGTATCGGGCCGGTCCTGGCGCAGAACATCTTGGAGCACCGCCGAGCCCACGGTCCGTTCTCCCGGGCGGAGGATCTGCTGAACGTCTCCGGGATCGGGCCCAGCACTCTGGAGGCGATCCGCGACCTGGTCGTGATCCCCTGAAGGTGCGGGGGAACCAGGGCGGATTGGATCGGCTCCGGCTTGGCCGTATAATGCGAAGGCATGCCCGAGCTGCCAGAGGTGGAGACCATTCGTTTGGCTCTGCGGCAGGGAGCGGGCGGCGCTCCGAAGCTTCCCGGCCAGCGCATCGAAGGCGTCCGGCTCGGATGGCCCCGGCACGTCGCAGCCCCCTCCCCCGCGGCCTTCCGCAGGCGTATTCTGGGGCAGACGATCCAGGACGTGCAGCGGCGGGGGAAGTACCTGGTGCTGCCGCTGACCCAGGAGACGCTGCTCATCCACCTCATGATGAGCGGCGACCTGGGGATGCTGCCCGCCGGCGAGCCGCCCCGCCCTCACGATCACACGATCCTCAACCTGGATACCGGTTGGGAGCTGCGCTTCAACGACCCGCGCAAGTTTGGCAAGGTGCTGCTTCTGTCCCGCCCGGAGCAGCTGCTGGGAGGGCTGGGTCCCGAGCCGCTCTCGTCGCAGTTCACCCGCCAGGTCCTGGCCGATCGGCTGGCTGGCCGTGGACGGACCTTGAAACCGCTGCTGTTGGATCAGTCTTTCGTGGCCGGCCTGGGCAACATCTATGCCGATGAAGCGCTGCACCGGGCCCGCCTGCACCCCATGCGCCGCAGCGACAGTCTGCGGCCGGAGGAAGTGGCGGCGCTGTGGCGCGGAATCCGGCAGGCGCTCAGGGCAGGCTTGCGCCACAACGGCGCCAGCATCGACTGGGTCTACCGGGGGGGCGACTTCCAGAATCACTTTCGGGCCTACGGCCGAACGGGTGAGCCCTGTCCGGTTTGCGGCACGCCCATTCAACGGATTGTGGTCGGCCAGCGCAGCACCCACTTCTGTCCGCAATGCCAGCAGGAGAGTCCAGCATGACCCCAGGTAGCCCAGGCCTCATGGGAGCCTTGTTGATCGTCATCGGTTTGGCTTTCGCGCTCCTGGCAATCGCGGTGGTGCTCAATCGCCGGGATTCGGAAGCGGAGCGAGCGGAGGAGACGGACGAGCCGGTTCAGTTCGACTCCGAGGAGCCGGAGGACGTGCCGGAGATTCCGCCATCTGAGGCAGCTGAGGATCTGCCGGATTCGGTGAGCGCTGAGCCGTCGGAACTCCCGAAGGCCGAGCCCGTGCGGCCAGCGGAGCCGCATCCGCCCAGCCCCCGGGCGCTGCTCCCGCTGGCGGAGCTGCTGCGGGAAGAGGGCACCGGGCAGCTGATTCTGCGGTTGGGAGACCAGGTCATCCGGTCGGCCGCTGACCTGCAGAGCGAAGCCGACCGGCGCAAGATCCAGTACGCTTCGGCGGACCTGGCTGACTGGTTCAAGGGCCTGGAGATCCCCGCCCGGCCCAGGCGATCGGGGGGTGACAGGCGGCGCAGCGCCAAGAAGGCGGAAGCGGCTCAGCCGGCAGATCCGAGCCGGGCAGAGGCGGGGGCCTTGTCCTCCCCGGACCCCGCAGCCCCGCGGCCAGTCGACATGATCGAGGCCATCAACGCCATTCTGGACCGGCAGCTGGCCAAGGCCGAAGGTGTTCAGCGAGCGGTTCGGCTGGTGCCGGATCCAACGGGCGGCGTCCGGGTGCTGCTCGGGGTGAAAAGCTACCCGCTGGAAGAGATCCCCGACGAGAGCATCAAGTCACTGATCCGGCAAGCCGTGGCGGAGTGGGAAGAGAGTCAATAAGCTCCCGCGCTTCCTCAACCGGTTCGGTTTCCAGTCGCCCGCCCCGCTCCACCAGGCGGGCGACCGGCGTCAGGGGGTCATGGATGAAGAACAGCCAGGCATCCGACTCGAGCGCCCAGCGCTGCCAGCGCTGCTTGGTGGTGATGTTCTCCAACGGCTCCACATCGAAGGAGGTCACCCAGGCGGCTCGCGCCATGTGCACCGCGAAGGTGGCCATGTCGGAGACGAACAGCCCGCGCCAGTCGCCCGAGCTCAGCAGCACCGATTGATGCCCACGCGTGTGCCCCGGAGTCATCACGCAGCGCACGTGCGGGGTGATCTGCTCGTCCCCGTGCAGCAGGCGCAGCCGCCCCTGGGCCAGCACCGGGGAGTAGTTGTCGGCAGAGTAGGTCGCCCGGGTGCGCACGTTCGGATGGCTGGCATCGGCCCATTCCATCCGCTGCACCAGGTACTCGGCCCGCGGGAAGGCCGGCACCGCCCCCTCCCCTTCCCGGCGGGTGTTGCCGCCGCAGTGATCGGCGTGCAGGTGGGTGCAGATCACCACATCCACCTGCTCCGGCCCCACGCCCAGGCGGGCCAACCCCTCCAGCAAGCCTCCCCCGGGCCGCTCCAGGTGCCATTGGGCCGCAGAGCGCTCGTCCAACTTGGGCCCCAGGCCGGTGTCGACCACCAGGGTGCTCCCGTTGGAGCGCAGCAGCAGGCAGTTCAACATCTCCGGGACCAGGTTGTCCGCATTGGGCGCAATTACGCGCTGATACAGAACTCTGGGGACCAGCCCGAAGGGCCCTCCCGGGTCGACCCAGACGTGGCCGTCGCTGACCAGGTGGACTTCCAGGTCGCCGATCTGCATCGACTCTGATCCTCGGGACGAACGGCAGGATTGTACCCGGCCCGGCGCGAGGCCGACCGGTCAGGCCAGCCCGAACGCAGCCTGCAGTTCCGCTTCCAGGGCGCGGCGTCCGGCGGCCGGCAGGAAGGCCGCCTGGGCCGCGGCCAGCGTCAGCCCGTGCAGCGTCTCCATGGAGAGGCCCAGCTCGACCACCGCCGCCAGCTGCTCATCGCTCAGGCGAATGTTGGAGACCCCCGGGTCATCGCTGTTCAGCGTGACCTGCAGCCCGGCGTCGACCATCGCCGGGAGGGGGTGATCCGCCATGCGCGAGATCACCCCGGAGTGGTAGTTGCTGGTCAGGCACACTTCGAAGACCGTCCGCCGCTCACGCGCCAGCGCCACGACCTCCAGGTTCTCCAGCACCCGAACTCCGTGGCCGATCCGGTCCACCTGGAGCCCCTCCAGGGCGAAACGCACCGACTCGGCGCCGGCCCATTCCCCGGCGTGGGCGGTGGTGCCCAGTCCGGCCTGGCGGGCCGTGGAGAAGATGGAGGCGAAGGCCTCGGCAGAGAAGTTGGCCTCATCGCCGGCCAGATCGAGCGCCACGATGCCCCGGCCGGCCCGGTCCATGGCCAGCTGGGCCATCTGCTCCGCCAGGCCCAGCGGCTCGTGCCGGTTCATGCTCATGATCAGGCCCACCCGGATACCCCGCCTGGCAGCCTCGTCTTGAGCCGCGGCGATCACCCAGTCAGCCACTTCCCCCAGCGGGAATCCCCGGGCCGAGGCCAACGCAATCGGGGTGAAGCGCAGCTCCAGGTAGCGCACATTGTCCGCGGCGGCATCGGCAATCGCCTCACGGGTGACGCGCTGGATGATCTCCGGCGAGCGATAGAAGGTGCGCAGCACTTCGAACTTGGACAGGAAGATCGGGGAATTGCGGCAGTCGTCATGCTGGATCTGTACGTGCCGGCCCAGGGTTGCTTCCTCTTGCGGGAGGGGCAGCCCCTCCTCCTTGGAGAGCTGGACCAGCGTGCGCAAGCGCAGCGAGCCTTCCAGGTGGCGGTGCAGATCCACCCGTGGGAGCGCGCCCAGAACCTCTAGCTGCGTCTGTGGCCGCGCAACGGCCAAACGGGGATTCCTTCCTCCGGCTCCCCAGTCATGCCGGGTTGGGCCAAGGCTATCACACTCCCACCGCGGGCCGCATTGGTAGTAAGGTCATGCGGATGAAGGAGGGGGCTAGCGGCGGCGGCGCCGGCGTTTGCGCTTGCCGGAGGCCTCGGAGGGGGCCGGCGCATCCGGTTGGGTGCGCGGACTGCGGGGAGGCTGAACCGTCGTTCGCTGGGGGGCCGAGAGGTGGAACAGGCGAGCGATCACCCCGGCCCGGATGCTGCCGAGCAGCCCTCGGAACATGTCCACTGCGCGGCTCTTGTACTGCACCAGCGGATCGCGCTGGCCGTAGGCCTCCAGCCCGATGGAGGTGCGCAGGGCCTCCATCTCGGTGAGGTATTCCACCCACAGCCGGTCTCCCACGTTGAGAAACAGCCGGCGGTGGTACTCGGTGAGAGCTTCTGTTCCCACATACCCCTGCAGCACCGACCGCGCCCCGGCCAGGTGCTCCATCACCTGCTCGACCAGCGCCTGCTCGCCTTCCGGCGGCAGGAGCTCGGCTGCGAAGAATGCGTAGGAGAGCCGGGGAACGATGACTTCCCGCCGCTGGTGCGTGCGCCGATCGAACAGAGTCTGCTGGCTGTAGCTCATGCCCACCAGCAAGCGGGTCTTGTGCGCTTCTCCCAGGGGTTCTCCCTGGCCCAGACGCCCGGCCAGGTCGCGTTCGAGCTCCTCCAGCAGCTGCTCTTGCCGGGCCTGGCCGGCGCGCTGCATTGCCTCGCCGAGCAGTTCGGCCGCCGCGTCCCAGTCGATGGGAACCGATAGCTGCTCCTGCAGTTCCAGTGCCTGACCCAGGCGGCGTTCGGCGGTCTGTGTCAGGCCGGCCCACACTCGCAGCCCCAGGCTGGCCTCGACCAGCTCGGGGACCCGTTGGCGGAATTTCTCTGGATCGTCCTGGATCTGGTCCCGCACGGTGCCGTTGGCCTGGATGCGCAGCCCGGCGGCAGATTCCACCGCGCTGAGCAGCGCTCGTGGGTCGAGGTCGGCTTCGCCCTGCTCGGCTTCCATGAGCGCCGATTCGATGGCCATGTCTGCCAGGTCGATGCGTTGGCGGATCTGATCACGCAGGCGCTCGGCCGAGCGATACAGCTGCTCCTCGGTGGCCCGCAGCGTGTGTTCCAGCTGGGTCTCCAGCGAACGGCGCGCCATGCGCACCAGCTCGGCCTGCAGAGGGGCAGGGTCATTCAGCCCTTCCAGCTCCTGCAGCAGCAGCTGCAGCATGAAGGACGGATAGGGCTGCTCCGTCTCCAGGGCCAGGGTCGGCTGGACTTCCTCCAGCCAGGCCAGCAGGCGCCACGGGCCCTCGGGATCTTCCAGGGCGGCCTGGACGTGGCTCAAGACCTCCGACCGCAGCATCTGCTCGAGGTCCTGGCTGAGATCGTCCTTCACGAACAGCCGGTTGCGCTGGCCGTAGAAGATCTCGCGCTGCTGGTTGAGCACGTCGTCGTATTCCAGCAGGTGCTTGCGGCGATCGAAGTTGGCCCCTTCCACTCGCCCCTGCGATTGCTCGATGGTCTTGTTCACGATCCCGTGGGCGATGGGGGTGGCATCGTCGATGTTGAGCCGCTGCATCAGACCGGAAACCTGTGCCCCGCCGAACAGCCGCATGAGCTCATCTTCCAACGAGAGGAAGAACTGCGAAGATCCGGGATCCCCCTGTCGGGCGGCCCGGCCGCGCAGCTGGTTGTCGATGCGCCGGGCCTCATGCCGCTCGGATCCGATGACGTGCAGACCGCCGGCCTCCCGGACCAGGTCCTGCTCCTGCATGAAGCGCCGGAAGTATTCGATTTCCTGCTGGTAGATGCCCACCGTCTCGGCGTCCAGCGAGTCCAGCGCCTCCAGGCGTTCGGGCATGCTCAGCGTCTCGGGATCAGCCTGGCCGGTCCGGCGCAGCACCCGGTTGACCGTGCCCAGGACCTCCTCCGCCAGCTCCCCGCCCAGCTTGATGTCCACCCCGCGGCCGGCCATGTTGGTGGCGATGGTCACCGCGCCGAAGCCCCCGGCGCTGGCGATAATCTGGGATTCCTCGGCATGCTTCTTGGCGTTCAGCACGTTGTGCCGGATGCCGCCCTGCAGCGCCTCCAGCAGCCGGTCGTGCTGATCGGGGGTCAGGTCGAGCAGATCGGCGGCCCGGGTCAGGTTCTCCGGCTTGGTTGGATTCAGGGTGAGCTCCAGATCCCGGGCGAATGACCGCAGGCTGGAGGGATTGATCTCTTCCAACGGGGTGTACAGCTCCTGAACTTCGTCCACCCGCATGCCGTCGTCCTGCAGTCCGTGGGCCTCCAGGTAAGCGTCCCGCAGCAGTTGGGTCATGACCAGGCGCTGCAGCGGCTCGGCCCGCAGCCGGCTGGAGAGTTTCTCCGAGAGCTCCACCGAGGTCGTGCCAACCAGCATCGGCTGCCCCAGGACCTGGCGGCGCAGGATTTCCAGGGTCACCGCCCGCAGCTTGGCCTCCTCGGTGCGGTAGACCACATCGGGATAGTCCTTGCGGCGCCAGAACACCGCCTGCTGTTCGGCGTCGTCCGGCCGGGTGTAGTACTGGAAGCGGCTGCCGTTCTCCCGATACTCCACCTCCAACAGCGGGGAATCGGACTGTGCCGCGATGTATTCCAGATTGGTGGGCAGTGGGAGCACGTCCACCTTGTAGATCTTGCTGAATTCCTCCGCCTCGGTGACGGCGGTGCCGGTCATTCCGGCCAGCTTGTCGTACATGCGGAAGTAGTTCTGCAGGGTGATGGTGGCATAGGTGACGTTCTCCTCGCGCACCCGCACCCCTTCCTTGGCTTCCACCGCCTGATGCAGGCCGTCGGACCAGCGCCGTCCGGCCATCATCCGTCCGGTGAACTCATCCACAATGATCACCCGCCCGCCCTGCACCACGTAGTCCTTGTTGCGCTTGAAGAGGTACTCCGCCCGCAGCCCCTGCTCCAGGAAACCCAACAGCCGGGCCTGCTCGGGAGCGATGTCTTCCGGACGATCCGGGTCGCGCAGCGGTTGTCCCAGCAACCGTTCCACGTGATCCTCGCCGATCTCGGTCAGCGAGATGGTCCGGTCACGCTCGCTGATCTCGAAGTCCGCCGCATCCAGCTGCTTCACGACCCGGGCCATCTCGAGGTACAGCTCCGGATCATCGTGGGAGGGGCCAGAGATGATCAGCGGGGTGCGGGCCTCGTCGATCAGGATGTTGTCCACTTCGTCCAGGATGACGTAGTGGTGGCCGCGTTGGGAGCGGGCCTCCAGGGCCTGGGCCATGTTGTCGCGCAGGTAGTCGAAGCCGAATTCGTTGTTGGTCCCGTAGACCACGTCGGCGGCGTAGGCCAGCTTGCGATCGACCAGCTGCAGTTGGTGGACGTCTTCCTGACCGGAGGCTCGATCGGGATCGTAGAGGAAGGCCTTGCGGCCGTGCTCGGTGCGGGCGGCCTCCTGGAGCACGCCCACCTGCAGGCCCAGGAAGTGGTAGATGGGCCCCATCCAGCGCGCATCCCGCCGGGCCAGGTAGTCGTTGACCGTCACCAGGTGCACGCCTTTGCCGGTGAGGGCATTCAGGTAGATGGGCAGCGTGGCGACCAGCGTCTTGCCTTCGCCGGTCTTCATTTCCACGATCTTGCCCTCATGCAGGGCCGCTGCGCCCACCAGCTGCACGTCGAAATGGTGCAGGCCGAGGGTGCGCACGCTGACCTCCCGCACCACGGCAAAGGCCTCCGGCAGCAACTCATCCAGCGGCTCCCCCTGCTCCAGGCGGCGCCGGAACTCGGCAGTCTTGCCGCGCAGCTGCTCGTCGCTCAGGGCCTGGCTGGAAGGCTCCAGGCCGTTAATTTGAGCGACGATCCCGTCGTAGCGCTCCATCTGCTTGGCGAGGGGATCGCCGCTGAGAAAGCGGGTTATTCCTTTTAACATAGCCAGGCGGGATTATAGCATCTCGGCCTTGCTTGACGCGGTCCCTGGCGGGGATACAATCCTCCGAGGGGCGGTGGCGGAACTGGCAGACGCCGGGGACTTAAAATCCTCTGAGGGAATACCTCGTGTGGGTTCGACTCCCACCCGCCCCACCTGATGCCGTGGCCCGCTGCGAGCCCGCGTTGTACAATCGCCCGGCTGTCTTGAACGGGAGGAGAACATGTCCCCACAGGCCCGGCGATGGTTGGCAATCATCCTGATCCTCACCCTGGCGGCCTGCACGCTGCCGGGCAGCGCCTCGCCTACGCCCTTCAGCTTTCCTACGCCGGACCTGACCCTGACCGCGCTGGTCGCGCCCACGGTGAGCAGGACCACCTCTCCAACGCCGCTCCTGGCCGGATCGCCCACCTTCGCGGCCACCGCCAGCCCGACCGCCTTTTTCCCCGGCACCGGAACGCCCGCCGAGTCCACCCCGCTGACCCCCACCCTGGCCTCCCAGGACGCTCGCCCCAGCGGCAGCACCGTGACAGCCGAGCGATTCAGCACGGCGCCGACCCTGGACGGCCTCCTGAGCGAATGGCAGAGCACCCCGACCACCATCGAGCAGGTCGTGTTCGGTGCCGCCAACTGGACCGGCATCGCAGACTCCTACGGCCATTTCCACGCCGGCTGGGATGATCAGGCCCTGTATCTCGGGGTGGTCGTGATCGATGACGCCTTCGTGCAGGTGTCATCCGGCAGGAACATGTTCCGCGGGGATATCATTGAACTGCAACTGGACACCGACCTGCGGGGCGATCTCGCCTCCCCTGTGTTAACCGGCGACGACTACCAGATGGGACTGTCGCCGGGCAACTTCGGCACGATCGGCAGCGGTGCCTATCGCTGGTACCCGGCCAGTCTGGCGGGGATCCCGGCCGGGGTGACCCTCAAGGCCGTCCGCACCGATGAAGGCTACGACCTGGAGGCCCGCATCCCCTGGTCGGCCTTGGGGGGCGTAACTCCGGCCGAAGGCAGCAGCTTCGGATTCGCGCTCTCCCTCTCCGACAACGACCGGGCGGGACAGGCGCTGCAGCAGTCGATGGTCTCCACCGTGCGGGGCCGCATGCTGACCAACCCCACCACCTGGGGCACGTTGACTCTGGGTCCTTAGGGGGGTGCGGGTGGGTGACTAGAACAGCACCGAAGCCAGCTCGTCCCGGTATTTGCGGGTGAGCGGATCATCGTCCCCCAGCAGGGCAAAGAGGGCCAACATGGCCTGCTTGGGTAGCCCGTTCCGATAGCCCTTATCCTGGCGCAGCACGTCCAGCATCCCATCCATGGCCGCCGGCAGGTTGCTTCGAGCCAACAGCCGGGCAGCTTGATGCAGCACGGCCTCCATCGGATTTCCATCGGCCTCCGGATCGGCGGCCTCGGTCTCCGCCAGCAACACAGCCAGCGGCTTCAGTCGCTCGGCCTTGGCCCAGGCCGTGCCGGAGGGGAAATCCTGCAAGATATCCAGGGCCTGCTGCCCCTCGCCCTGCATCAGTAGACTCTCCACCAACCCCAGCGCCGCGTCGGCGTTGGCTTCGTCGGCGAAATAGACCTCCCGGAAGGCCTCCTCGGCCTGGTCATAGTGCCGGGTGGCCAGCAGGCTGCGAGCCTGCTCCACCGCCTGCTGCGCCTCACTGGGCGCCAGGGCGGCGATGAATCGCCGCACCATGGATTCCGGCTGCGCGCCTACAAACTGGGCAACCAGCTCGCCGTTGCGAAAGGCCTTCACGGCCGGGATGCCCTGCACCCCGTAGCGGATGGCCAGATTCGGGCTCCGATCCACATCCAGCTTGGCCAGCACAAACGTCCCGCCGGCCTCGATCGCCAGCCTCTCCAGGATCGGGCTGAGCAGCAGGCAGGGTCCGCACCAGCTGGCCCAGAAGTCAACCACCACTGGAAGCTCGTGCGACTTGAGAATGACCTGGCTCTCGAAGGTGGCTTCTTCTACGTCCTGTATGTACTGCGAAAGTGACATCCTGCTACCTTGACCTCAACCTTCGGACTGTGCGCGGCATTGTACCCCACCCGTATTAGCACCGCGTAAGAACACGATCACTCCGGAGGCTCCTCCGGGCCGGTGGGCTGCCTGACTTCCAGTACGTTGCCGTGGATATCGATGCGGATCTGGAATCCCAGCATGCCCATCCAGGCGCGCGCTTCCTCCGGCAACCCACGCTCCAGCACCTGGGCGAACTGCTGGTCCAGGTTCTTCAGGGAAGTCTCGATGGCGGCCTTGGTGAAGATGTCTTCCTGACCCAGCGCCTTCATGGCCTCGGTGCTGATCAACTCCTCGTGCCCCCGCACGAACTCGGCCAGGGCTCCTAGCACCTGTCGATCGACGCCCTCGCTCTCGACATGCCGCTTGAAACCGGCATCGTCGACCACGTAGAAGCTCTCGCCACCGACGTGCGCCACGCCAACCGGGTCGCCGCGCTCGTCGGCCACCAGTCCCGCAAACAGTGCCTGTCTGGCCATGAATTGGGCCGAGTCGATTCGGCTAGATGTGGACCCTGACCGAGGTGCCGTAGCTGACCCAGATCTCCATCTCATCCCTGGGGACGACCGGGTAGGTCCAGCGGTACAGCCAGCGGGCCGCCTCCGGGGTCATGTTGATGCAGCCATGGCTGCGGGGAGCGCCGTAATCATTGTGCCAATAAGTGCCGTGGAAGGAAACGCCGTCCTCGGTGATGTAGACCACCCAGGGGACGCCCGGCAGATCGTATCCGCTGGCCAGGTTGCCCGCCGACATGTGCCGCGAAGGCCGCTTGCGGAAGGTGAGGAAGTCCCCCTCCGGGGTCCAGTAGGCCGCCTCGCCGAATTTGCGGCCGGTGGAGACCTTGGTAGAGAACACCTGTTGGGACCCCTCGAAGCAGTGCACCCACTGGTTGGTCAGATCGACCTGGATGCGCTTGTCCTTGTGCGGCACTTCGGGCGAGATAGGGATCAACTGGGTGACCGAAACGGGGCGGAAGGCCTCCGCCCGGGCGAAGTAGTGATAATCGTATTTGTCGTCAAACAACAGATACCACTTCTGCAGCTTGACGTCCCGGCTGATCCCCACGACCCAGAAAGTGCACGAGTAGTAGAAGCGGTAGGCCTTCTCGCTGTCTTCACGAGGCTTCCAGTGGGCGTCCACGTACGGCACCGTGACTTCCATCAGCACCCCATTGGGGGAAACGCTCTCCAGCGGCAGGTTGGGCTCATCTCGCACCGGCTGCAGTGCGGAGGAATGGGCATAGCCAAGCCCGTCGACTTCATACCAGATCCGATTGTGCGCAGGGACCTGGTCGCCC
>Ga0209109_10001770_pt1 | contig 11803 bp, 11 predicted proteins | sample Rifsed10ft2_FD_184004 | JGI IMG/M metagenome (GOLD analysis project Ga0209109, IMG submission 184004) | Soil microbial communities from Rifle, Colorado, USA - sediment 10ft 2 (version 2) | ecosystem: Environmental > Terrestrial > Deep subsurface > Rock core/Sediment | place: Rifle, Colorado... | reverse complement strand
AAGCCCGCCATTTTCTAACTCGGAACAGATTGAAGCACTTCTGGCGGTATAGTTGGTTCCGAAGGAACGCGATCGCGCCAGTAGTCAAAAGTTGCGACATCGCTGGCGGAACGCTGCTGTGCCAGCCAGTCGCTGAAGTATTCTTGACGGATCTGGCCAAATTCAGAATCTGAGAGGGGGCGTTCTTCGTGACCCAGAGCCTGGATGATATGCCAGCCAAACTGGGTTTGAACTGGGTCGCTGATTCGGCCGATTCCCAGGTTGAACGCTACCTTTTCAAACTCAGGCGCCATGCGCGCAATAGGGAACCATCCCAGATCCCCGCCCTGATCTTTGTTGCTCTCGTCGGTAGAGTATTCAGCGGCCAATTTCGCAAAGTCGTCACCCGCCTCCAGCCTGGCGAGTACCTCCTCTGCCGTTTCCTGATCCGCTACAAGAATATGACGCGCCCATACCTGTTCTTGTGTCCGTTCCAGGTCAGCAGTGACCGCTTCGAAAACCTTTTCCCGGTACAGCTGGCTTTCGATAACCTCACGCAACTGCTGTTCGCTGAAATCGATCTCGTCTTCAAGCACTTCCAGGAAATCGGCGTAGTTTTGTTGAAATACCTCCAACGTATAAGCCGTTGGTGTGGGGGCAGGCGTCCCAGTCGCCGGGACATCTGTAGCTGCGGTGCTGGTCCCAGAAGGAGCGGGTGCGACCCCAGATGTGGCCTCTGCAGTTATTGTTGGAGTCAGCTCTGCCGTGCCGGTGATCACCTCAGTAGGAGTGGGTGTTGGCGGTACCAGCGCTAATTGCGTAGGTGAAAGCGTGGATGTCGGTGCGGCAGTTGGCGGAGGGGTCGGAGTGGGCGCTTGGCCTTCCGGGTAATAACCGAAAGCCTCCTCCAGAGCCTTGTCCACCTCTTCTGCTGAAACCGTAATAACTCGTTTAGCCGCTTCCTGGCGAATCAGAATGTCTTCGACCATTGTATTCAATACCTGCTGTCCAAGAGTGACAGGATCGAGCTGAAACTCAATCTGCCGCAGGTTTTGAACGAAGAAAGCCTGGGTATTCTGATCCCCGCCACCAAACAGCTGCATAGTTTGGTAGGTATTCAGGTACTGCTGAACCAGCTGGCGACGTTGATAGCGTACACGCTGGCTGAACTCACGACTTGTAATGGTTTCATCCCCCACGGCTGCCACAGGCTGGCGCGGTTGGAGAACCACCTGCTGCAAGATGCCAAAACCGACGAGCGCGAAAACAGTCAATCCGACGAGTAGAGCACCGATAACCAGGTAGCGCCGTTGGATGCGTTCTCGCTCCAATCGGGCAAGATGTTTTTTTGTTGGAGTCAGTCTTTTGCGGCTCTCTGCCATTTAGGTTTTCCTGAAATTTACCGTAAGGTCTCTCCGGTAAAGGGAAGCAAGGCCAGATGGCGAGCCCGCTTTATAGCCCGGGTGAGTTCGCGCTGATGTCTGGCGCAGGCACCGGTCTGCCGGCGAGGCCTGATTTTTCCGTCGTCGGTAATATAACGCCGCAGAGTATCTACCTGCTTGTAATCAATTACGGCGTTGCGGTCGGTACAAAATTGACAAACTCGGGGACGGGTGTAATAGCGCCGTCCGCCGCCATATGATGATGTTTGATCACTCACGATATTCTCTCCTTGTGAAAACTAATTTATATCATCTCAATGATGGGGAGTGGGGGTTAGCGTGCGTAGCACGCTAACCCCCACTCCCCACTTTTTTGAAACGTTAGAAAGGAAATTCGTCTTCGTTACCTTCGTCTCTGGCGCCCGAGGTTTGGTTGAAGTCGCGCCGCTCATCCAGCAAGATCATTTCGTTGGCGACGATTTCGACAGCGATGTGCCTGGCACCTTCTGATCCCTCCCAGCGACGTGTCTGTAAACGTCCTTCCACATAAACTCGCTGACCTTTGGAAAGGTATTGCTTGCATATTTCTGCCAGATTGCCCCATGCCACCACATTGAACCATTCCGTCTCTGTGTGCCGTTCGCCATCTGAGGAGTTCCACGTGCGGCTGGTGGCGACGCTGAAGGATGTCACTGGACGACCCGATGGTGTGTAACGCATCTCAGGATCTCGTCCAAGGTTGCCTATGATCATTACTTTGTTCAAGCCTCGACTCATGTCAGATTCCTCGTAACGCTTAAAGGATCGATGGCGGGTCGACTAATCCACCGCCGTGATGAGATAACGCATCACCGGCTCGGTCAGACGAAGATTTCTCTCCAGTTCATGGCAGAATGAAGGGTCCATCTCAGTTTTCAATAGAACGAATTGCCCTTCTGCCTGTTTGCGGATTGGATAGGCCAGTTTACGCTTGCCCCAAACATCCACATTCGAGACATTGCCGTCTGCTTGCGTTATCCAGCCTTTGGCCCGGTCGATCACATCATTAAATGCGGACTCTTCCAAATCCGGATGGACAATAAATACAACTTCGTACTTACGCATGGGACCTCCTTTCCTCGGGATTTGCCCCCGGTCATCACCGTAGGTGAGCCAGGAGCGGAAAGTAAGCCACGCGTAGTGCGTGGCTTCGATTAGCAGTTTAACATAAAGCATGAAATTTGCCTAGGGAAAAGCCAATTTTCAACGGAAAGTAAGCCACCAGCTTATCCGTAGGGAATTCCCTACCCAAATACTAGGGAAATCCCTACCATTAATACAGGAATATTCCCCATTGAAAGTAGGAAACAAAACACGTATAGTAGGCGCATAGTCGGGAGACATTTAGAAGTGCGGATTTTTGTCAAACCTGACCAACAAGTTTTGTGATCTACAAGGAGGATCAAATCCATGGACGCAATCAGGCTGGAAAGACCAATCGAAACCAAAAGACCTAAGATCGATCTGATTAAAGTGGCTGGCAATTCCCGAACTTCAGCTGTGGCGGGTGCAATTGCCGGGGTTATCCGAGACACGAATCAGGCTGTGGTTCAGGCGATTGGGGCCAGCGCAGTAAACCAGGCTGCAAAGGCCATGGCATTGGCGAAGGGTTATCTTAGCGAGGATGGCATTTCGGTTGTCTGCATTCCGGAATTCGTTGACGTTGAAATTGACGGCAAAGTCCGAACGGCTATGAAGTTTGTGGTCGAGCCCCGTTAGTGTTTTAATTTTGAAAAAAGATAACAAGACCGTCTAGCCAAACGTCTCAATCATTAGCTGTGCTGAGACGAGCGAGGTAAACGCGCCAGCAAGCGAAAAAACAATGAACTTTGATGCATACAATCCGTCTGAAAAGCCGGTGGACATAAGGAGTTTGAAGGCAGGCGAACTGGACACAGGGAATCACTTGATTCGGGTCGTGCTTGCGGATGACCATGCTCGCGTGCGTGCGGGCATACGATCAATGCTCGATAGAACGGATGATATCCTCGTCATCGGAGAGGCGAGCAACGGTTTAGAAGCTCTCCAATTAATTGAAGAGCTATCACCAGATGTGCTGGTCCTCGATATCGAAATGCCTGTAATGAATGGCCTGCAGGTTGCTCAAAAAATACAGAACCAGGAAATTCCTGTCCAGGTTCTTGTGTTGAGTGCATATGATGACACCGAATATATCTCCAGCATGTTGGAGAACGGTGTGGCCGGTTTTCTAACCAAAGATGAGGTGCCCAAGCTGCTGTTTCGAGCTGTTCGAGGGGTTGCTCGGGGTGAACTTGGCTGGGTGAGCAGTCGTGTGTCCGATAGAATTAAAACATTCGATCCTAATGTGGATAGCCGGCATATGACATTGACATCGCATGAAGTAGAGGTGCTCAGGCTATTGGCCGGGAAAAGAACGCCTCAGGAAATCGCCGATACCTTAGGGCTCAGCGAAGATAACCTCAACAAGCACTTGAGCTTACTGACCGAGAAATTTAATGCAAAGTCTCCCGTAGATTTGGTTGTGCTTGCTCGCCAGGCTAAGGTGATTTGAATCGGCAAAGACCTCCGGCTTCACAAAGCCAGCAGACTTCTTAGTGGCCATCGACTTAACTTAGGCGGAAATTAGTCGATGGCCACTGTTATATGTGTTCACAGAAAGGAGAAGAACGATGGCAAGAGTAGCGATAAATGGCTTGGGAAGAATCGGGCGAGCCGCACTCAAGATAATTCTGGATACTCCAGAATTGGATTTGATGGCAGTAAATGATATCGTCCCGGTCGATAACATCAAGTATTTGTTGAAATACGATACTGTCTATGGTCGCTACGAAAAAAGCGTTGAGACCGATGGGGAGGATTTGGTGATTGACGGGAAGAAGTACGACTTTTTTAAAGAAAAAGATCCCGCGCAACTGCCCTGGGCCGACATGAATGTCGATATCGTTTTTGAATGCACCGGCGTCTTCACGAAGAGAGAGGATCTGGAAAAACACGTACAGGCAGGCGCAAAATACGTAATATTATCGGCGCCTGCGAAGGGAGAAGATGTCGATACCATTGTGTACGGTGTGAACAAGGCCATTGGAGGCGGGAAAATCATCTCCTGCGCCAGTTGTACAACCAATTGTATTACGCCGGTTGTTGAAATCATGGGACGGAGAATTGGCATTAAAAAAGCCATTATGACTACTGTTCACGCCTACACTTCGTCTCAAGCGATTGTGGATGCGCCTGCCAAAAAGGTCCGCCGGGGACGGGCGGGGGCTGCCAATTTTGTGCCGACCAGCACCGGTGCAGCCATCGCGACGACCAAAGCGCTACCGCAATACGATGGATTGTTTGATGGCGTGGCTATTCGAGGGCCTGTTCCCGTCGGCTCCATCGCGGATATGGTTTTCGTTACCGAGAGGAAAACCAGCATTGATGAAGTCAACCGAATATTCAGGGAAGAAAGTGAAAGCGCCAGATACAAAGGCGTAGTGGCCCTTGCAGAAGATCCGATTGTTTCTTCGGATATCATCAAAGACTCACATGCCTCGATTATTGATCTGGAGATGACACAAGTTGTGGATGGGGACCTGGTCAAGGTGATGAGCTGGTACGATAATGAATGGGGCTACACCAGCCAAATGATCAGAGAAGCAGTTGACATCGCCAGAGAGTTAGAGGATGTAAGAGTCTAATCGATTTGATTTCTATTTATCCCGATCTTGAAGCTCTCAGCTGGGCCGCGGCGGGATTATTTTTAGAAAGAGCGATGCTGGCCATTCGAGAACGTTCTCGCTTCAGCGTGGCTCTCTCCGGCGGAAGCACTCCCCAGCGAACATACCAGCTTTTAGCAGCGCCGCCCTTTAGAGAACAGGTGCCCTGGAATCAGGTATATATCTTTTGGGGAGATGAACGGTGCGTGCCTCTGGATGATCCGCGCAGCAATGCTAATCTGGCTTATGAGAACCTGCTGGACCGGGTGCCAATCCCTCCTCGGCAGATAAATCCAATTACCTGTGCCGGAAATCCAGAGCGGGGAGCTCAAGAATATGAGCGCAAGCTCGAAGAATTCTTTCGAGGCCAGGCGCCGCGTTTCGATCTGATTTTTCTTGGCCTGGGAAGGGATGGCCATATTGCTTCTCTCTTTCCAGGCATGCCGGTGTTGGCAGAAAGGAAACGATGGGTCTCTGACGTATATGTGCCGGGTCAGGATTCTCATCGGACAACTTTGACGGTGCCGGCGATCAATTCCGCGGCCGCAATCGATTTTTTAGTATCCGGAGAAGATAAGGCTGAAGTCTTAAAGAGAGTGCATGAACCTTCGGGGGACCGACAGCGTCTCCCAGCACAGCTGGTATATCCTGTGGATGGGGAATTGATTTGGATGGCGGACAGCCGGGCAGCTACTATGCTGAATTCGGATCAGGAAGGAATTTTGGGTTGAAGCAAAGCGTTAGTCACGGCATCAACTGAACCGATCCAAATCAGTGTGATTGCAGGCAAGATCAGCCTATTCATGCCAGTGCTGACCCACCAGCTGATGTCTCTGCCGCTGTCGAAAGAGATCAGGTAATAAATGCTCAAAATAGAGGCGATTAAGACGAGCCCGGTTAAAATTAGTGGTGATAAAAACCTCAAACCGCGGATCATGAAACCTATCATCACGGAGAGGCCGATTCCTGGTCCAATCACTCCCCAGGCGCCAGTGGCCAGCAGCTGAGCTCCAAAATACGTGAAGATAAATCCTGCCTCGGCGAGATGCAGATTTCCCTGGAATATTTGACGAAACGCCGCAGGGATCAGATTTGCCTCTCTGCCTGATGCAGTGTAAACTTCCGAGATAATCGCCGACCAAAGGATGGCGAAAACCACGAGCGGGATGGCCAAATACAATAAGAACTTCCAATTTATCTGCCCAGGCGATCGCGCAGAAAAGACCACAGTAGATACGATCGCCAGCGCTGAAAGCGGCAAGCCTTCCGGGCGTGTCCACGAGGCGAGCGCGAAAAATATGCCAGCCAACAAAAGGTGATTGGAATAACTTCCTTTTCCGACGCGAGGGAATGCATCAAGACAAAAAAGAGTGGCACCGACCAAATAAAATGTGAATGGAAGGTTCGCATAGGCAATTTGAGCGTGACGAAACGGGATCGGAGCGGTAGCAAATGCCAGGCTGGCCAAACCGGCAATCATCCGGGGCGTCTTACCTGCCAAATACAGGTAAATCATAAGCAGCAGCCCTGAGTAATAGAGTGGATAAATGAGTTTAGAAGCCGGAAGGGATTCGGCGAACATTGCCTTAAAAGCTGCAATTAGCAGAGGAATATGGAGTGGGTAGCGGGTTGTACCGGTCCCCCAATCGGAAGCGCCTGCAACCAGGCCGTGACCGGCAATTCCATAACCTTTAGCTCCCCATAGAACGATGTCATCGGTGGCGTGGTATGCCTTTCCTACAGACAAGATCAGGGTGAGCATGCCTAAAATCGCAAAAGGGAACACCCAGAAAACAGCTGTTGCATCCGCTTTGCGTTGATACTGCCCAAAATCCGACTTTCGTTTTTTGAAGGCTGCGAAATAGATCAGAAAAGCGGATGCCGACCAGACCAGGGTAATCACGATAATCAGCGGATAAGTGAGGGGGAAACCAGCGAGCATAAGAATGAACAGGAATACACTCAGAAAGCCGAGGGCCAAACCAAAGGCAATGACTAGCTTGCCCGTCCAGCTGTTGTCTGGCCAAAAGCTTTGGGAGATCATCATCCCGGCCGCAACCAGAATGCTCAGCCACAAAGCCGGACATAATGCTGCGGAAAGGAGATCTTCAAAACGATTAAAGGTTGGCAGGGGCGATTTAATACCCTCAACTGGAGTTCGGGGCAATAATATTCCCCAAGCCTGGTCAAATGACAGTAGTCGATCCGGGGAAATTGTCTCGTCAGAACCTGGCAGGGAGGGTGGAACAAAGATCAGAATAAAAGTATGCTGGTCGGAAAATTGCCGGATACATTCGGTCAGCGGTTCGAGGCAATTTGTCACTTCACGAGGCGCCAGGAAGAACTGCATATACGGGGTATTTGTGCCAGCCCAAATTCCCTCCTGTCTCGACGGCAAAACCACGCGAGCATCTCGAGGGATATTCTCATGAATGAATTTTATATAGTTTGCGAATCTCTGATTTTGAGAGTAATTGGCGCTTCGCCACAATCCTGACTGGCCCAAGTCTTTACGAACCCTGGTCAAGTCAGTAATCACCTGGGGAAACAAAAGCCAGACCTGATAGATCAGCCCTGCAAGCAACAGCAGTACGATGATATTAAGTGTGGAACCAGATGAACGTGTTCGAATTCTGCGCATCGCCACGACCAAGGCGCGCATGAAGCTAAAGATATTTATCAAACCATCTTAAAATGTGTTTAAGGCGCGTAATGCGGCGATCGGTACGACCGGTCCGGGATAATCCGTGGAATTCATCCGGGAAACGCACCATTTCGCTGTCCACGCCCAGTTTTTGCAGGGCAACGAAGACTTGCTCGCCCTGCTCGATGGGGCAGCGCAGGTCATTTTCACTGTGAATCACCAGGGTAGGGGTTTTGGCGTTACCGATGTACTTCATGGGCGAATGGTCCCAAAATTTTTGCAGATCTTCAAAAGGTGGTCTGTCATTGAGCTCCTGCTGAAAGATCCAATTTAAGTCACTGGAGCCCCACATGCTGATTAAATTGCTTACACAGCGCTGGGCAACAGCGGCCATAAAACGCCGGGTATGGCCGATGATCCAGACGGTCATATAGCCGCCATAACTACCTCCGGTGACTCCCATGCGTTCCGGATCGATAAAGGCTTTTTGAGCGATGAAGTCCGTCCAGGTCATCAGGTCGGCATAGTCAGCGCCTCCCCAGCCTCCCCAAATGGCCCGGGCATGTTCTTCTCCGTATCCTCGCCCGCCGCGCGGGTTGCAGAAGTGGACCACGTAGCCGTTAGCGGCGAGCGTATAAAACTCATGCATGAAAAAATTGCCATATTGGGTGAGCGGTCCACCGTGAATTTCGAGGATCGAGGGGTATTTCCTTGACGGATCAAATCCAGGCGGTTTGAGGATCCAACCTTGTAGATCGTTACTGGCCTGACCCTTGATCCAGACCTCTTCGATTTCGCCAAGGTCCAGACTGGCCAAAAGCGCTTGATTTACGTTGGTGAGCTGGTCAATCTCTTCCGTTTTCAGGTCTTTAAGGTGAATCTGGCCGGGATCATCCATTTTGCCGTAGAAGTAAACTAATCGGCTTCGCTCATGGTCAAAAGAGAAACTGCCGACCGTTCCGCCTTCATCCAGCACTGTTCGCAGATCCTGACCGTCGAACGAAATCGATTTGAGTAGCGAACTTCCATGATGGGAAACCTGAAAATACAGCCTGTTGCCATCCTTGGACCAGACGGGAGGCATTGTTTCAGGAGAGCCCAAATCGTTGATTACATCGGGCGCTACGTGAATATCATAGGGCTTTGTCAGATTTCGAACAGCCGTGCTTGCAGCGTTCTGCTCGACGGGAGCGATCCAGAGACCTACGTTTCTATACCAATGACCCTCACCCTCTTTTCCATAATACGCAATCCATTTTCCATCAGGAGAAAAGCTGGGGTGTGTTTTCTGACCAAGGGGCGTATCTATTTTTCGAAGTTGGCCCCCTTGTGCGGATATTATAAAAAGATCGATGGCATCACGGTTTAAATCGGGTGATTGACTGCGGTTGGATGTGAAAGCAATCCAATTGCCGTCCGGGGACCAGGTTGGGTGGTTTTCATCAAAGATGGGATGATCCGTGATCTGTTTTCCATCACCCGTTTCGGCATCGATAATCCAGAGGTGCCAGCGTTCCTTGGGGAGGTAACCGACATCGTCGAGCTTATAAAAAACCCGATCGTAATGGCGAGCAACTACTCCTAATTTCCCTTTTTGTTCATCCTGCTCTCTATCCAGCACCTCCTGGTCTGTTTTGCGAATCCGGCATAGAATACGCTTGCTATCCCGAGACCAGGAAAAATCTTCAATCGTTCCGGCGATAGCGGTTAAAGCTCGAGCTTCACCGCCGGCGAAAGGGATCAGGAAAATCTTCGCCGGTTTATCCTGGTCATCCCGATTGGACAGAAAAGCAATGTGCCTGCCGTCAGGCGACCATTGCGGATTGGTATCCCGGTGCTCGCCATAAGTAAACTGGCGAGAAGCACCCCCATCCGTCGGCACGATCCACAGATTGGCGAACTTCTTTTCGGTTTTCTGATCAACGCGATGAAGGGCGTAGACAACATACATTCCGTCAGGTGAAATGCGCGGCGTGGTTATCAGGTTGAATTGGTAGAGATCTTCGGCGGTAACGGGTCGTACGGGCTGAGCGGGCATTGGGTTCTCCTTGAAGGGCTTAGACTGGACGAAATGATTATACACTTGTTAACCTCGCTCACCCAGAACTGAAGAACCGGCTCATCGGCAATACCGCTTCTATCCAACCTCAGATATAATTGCGATTATTAGGATCTAAATTTCTTAAAACAGCTTTCAATATGAATACTTACCATTTTTTGAAAAAAGTACCGCTTTTCTCGAGCATGTCCGACGAAGACCTGGACAGGCTTTGTGAGATGATCGAGGAGGTCAGACTCCAGCCAGGGGATGAACTCTTTGCAGAAGGGGACGAGGGTGATAAAGCCTATGTAATCAAGGAAGGCGAAATCGAAATCTTGAAAGCTTCGGGGGGGCGAGAGGTACAGCTGGCGGTGCGCAAGCAAGGGGAGGTGATCGGGGAAATGTCCTTGCTGGAGGCCGCGCCCCGCTTTGCCAGCGGGAGAGCACGCACTGAGTGTTTGCTCTTGGCGATCAGTCACGATCATCTGGACACATTGCTCAATACCAGCCCTTCAGCCGCCAGGGCACTGTTGTATACGATCACGGCAAGGTATAAGTCCACCGAACTGCTGCTGCGCCAGAGCGAAAAAATGGCGCAGCTGGGCACTTTGACAGCCGGGATTGCGCATGAGATCAACAACCCGGCAGCAGCTGCACAGCGTGGAGCCAATCAGTTGCGCGAAGAGATCTCCCGGCTGCAGCGAGCTCAATTGGCGCTCGCAGGAGCTGGTTTGCCGAACGAGGCGCTGGAGAGATTAATGGATCTGGATCAGCTGGCGCAGGAACGCGCCGCGCAGCCATTGGGGTTGGATTCACTGGATAGAAGCGATCGCGAGTATGAAATTGAGACCTGGTTGGGAGATCATGGCTTCGAAAATAGCTGGCAGCTGGCGCCGACCCTGGTGGACCTGGGCTATGAAACTGACCAATTGGAGGATCTTGCCACCACATTCCCGAATGACCAAATTCCGGTAATCGTCGAATGGTTGGAGGCTTCCTATTCCATCTACTCCTTGCTGGCGGAGATTTCCCAAGGGGCAAGCAGAATATCGGAAATTGTGAAAGCGTTAAAGTCGTATGTATACTTGGATCAAGCGCCGGTGCAATCTGTGGATATTCACGAGGGGCTCAACAACACGGTCATCATGCTGCGAAGCAAGCTAAGGGAAGGGGTGACGGTTAGGAGGGAATTCGATCCCAATCTACCTAAGATCGAAGCCTATGGTAGCGAACTGAATCAAGTATGGACAAATCTTATCGACAACGCGATAGATGCGATGGATGGTAGAGGGGAGATTATCTTGCGGACGCGATATGATGATCCCTGGGTCACTGTTGAGGTTGAAGATACTGGCCCCGGTATCCCCGAGGCGATTCAATCCAAGCTTTTCAGTCCATTTTTTACGACGAAACCGGTGGGAAAAGGAACCGGTTTGGGATTAAATATTTCGTACAAGATCGTAGAGAAACATGGAGGAGACATTAAAGTTTACTCCCATCCGGGGAAAACAAGGTTTTCGGTCAGGCTGCCAAAAAATTTGGAAGCGATTAAATCCGGTGAAGCGGCGATTTCAACGATCTCTACCAACGACGATCAGAAACTTCGCCAAATATTAGAAACGACCGAAAATATCGCTGTAGTGGGGATTTCCAACCGTCCGGAACTGCCTTCACTTAGCGTACCAGCTTATATCAAGAGACACGGGTATAAGATCTATCCGGTAAACCCATATCTGGATGAGGTTCTCGGTCAGGAGGTTTATCCCAGTTTGTCTGCCATTGAGGATCCAATAGATCTGGTATTAATCTTTCGCCGGAGCGAAGACGTTCCTCCGGTGGTCGAAGAGGCGATCCAACTCGGAGTTAAGACAATCTGGATGCAGGAAGGAATTGTCAACGAAACGGCGGCGGAGAGGGCGCGAGAAGCCGGTTTAGATGTGGTCATGGATACCTGCATTCGAACAACGCACAAGCGTCTAATGGCGGGGAGTTGATGGTCTGGTACTTGTTACTGGCTCATTTTCTCGCGGATTAT
>Ga0209109_10001769_pt1 | contig 11806 bp, 14 predicted proteins | sample Rifsed10ft2_FD_184004 | JGI IMG/M metagenome (GOLD analysis project Ga0209109, IMG submission 184004) | Soil microbial communities from Rifle, Colorado, USA - sediment 10ft 2 (version 2) | ecosystem: Environmental > Terrestrial > Deep subsurface > Rock core/Sediment | place: Rifle, Colorado... | reverse complement strand
GCCAAGATCCATTCTGGAGGCGAACGGCCCACACGAAGTGCGGTTTGTACCTCCTCGGCCCTTCACTCGCTGCGGCCTTGCTGGACGGCCTTTTTGAGCATCCTCAGGGATGTTCTCCTTGTATTCGTGACGTGCAGGCCAGCGAAGCTCTGCCGTGCTGATATGGTTTTCCGCAGCCTGCTAGAGATCAATGAACGTGCTGCCCTCACTGATGTTTCTTGCGGGGGTCAGGCTCGGAGAAAATGACCACACTCGCCGTGTAGCCGTGCAGAAAGTTACGTCCTCCGACCGGACCGATCTCGCCTTGGGCAAAGAATCCAGCCGTCGGAATAGGGCCGAGCCGCTCTTGCACGACCCCGCTATCGTGATGGGGCTGGCCGAAGAGTCCCTCTCCACGCCCGCAACAGCTGAACAGGAGGGCTCCGAGTGGGGGGCTCTGGTGTTTCGTTCGATCCTCAGCCAGGAGAAAGTGCAAGTCGTCGCTCGCAGACTTCGCATCGCGAAGGTGGAACTGCACGGTCTGGCCTTCCTGAACGACGTCTCCGATCGCGACGGCTCCGGCCTGTTGATCCGCTCCGATGAGGTTTCGAACAAGGAAGTCGCCCCGCTTGAAATGACTTCCGTGCTCATCGATCACGATGCCCAGATGCAACGCGCGGTGGGCATCGCGGCGTTGGGCTCCCCCCAGGGATTCGAAGACGTCCTGGAGCCGTTTCAAGGCCGAGACGCCGCCCAGTTCATAGATCATGTTTTGCTCCGCTCTCGTCACGACGAACCGTTCGCCGATCGGACGGCAGCCTTGCGAGGTCACGGTTCGCACGGCGATTGGTCCGGTGAGTTGCACTCCCACCACGCCTCCGTCGAAGCCCTGATCATTGAGGAGCAGTCGATTCTCTCCAGAGTCCTGGCCTCCGCCGGCAAGGCCTCCGCCAACTTTGCCGTGAGGGTACCGGTCGGTCATGAGGGACAGGACTTCCTGCATCGGTGTCGAAAAGGGATCAGCGAGGAGGAGAAAGGTCGAGTCCTCGAGTCCCGGCTCCGGCCACCCCGGCATGCGGATTTGGTCCTGCAGTTGGGACACGGAGATTTGGAGCGGAGTCAGTGTGACATCAGGAAGGCACGCGACCCAGACGGTCAGGGCTGCAGCGGTTTCAATTTCTTCGGAGCCGGCGATGACACCTTCACCGGAACAACCCAGACAGACCTTCGCCCGCAGTTCCCTCTGCAGCATGGCTGAGATCATGGAGGCTTTGGCCGCATGGTGGGCGGAAAAGAAGACGAAGGCCAGATCGATGGGGGCCGTGCCGACTTGCCCCAGGATGGCATCCGCGAGATCGCGGGTGGCGGCCTCCGTATCGGTTTTGCGCGAGAGTGCGGTCGCGAATTGAAGCGTGGCGGGAGTGGTGGTGCCTGTGGAATGAGTCGTCATGGTATGAACGTGTCGTCTGCCGGTCTCCGATACGCTAGACCCCTGGGTCCATTCGTTCCGGGCGGTCCTTAGCCAACTTGTTATAGTAGCGCCACATGTAGGAATGGTAGTCGTCGAGTTGGGCCAGGAGATAGTGTAGTTCTGCGGGATCTTCTGTCTCCACAGCACGAACCATGCGGGCTTTTAAGAACTCGGCGAACGCATCGGTTTTCCCCAGCGCGGTTATGAGACTCAAGCCACCACCGAGTTGGTACTCGTTCATACTAATCCTCCAGACGCAAGAGAGTCGCGAGAGGATAGCGAGGCAAGAGAGGGAAATGCAAGTGAGGGAATCCTCTGCCTCACGGGATACTGATTCTCCGCAGTTACTTGGCGTGGTGCTCGAGGATGGTACGGAGTCTGGTGAGGGAGATGGCCTCGACGCGATGGCCGTCCCGCCCCACGACGGTGGTGGCCATCGTCAGTGCGTTGAGGATCGCCTCCTCAGTCGCTTCAACTGTTGCGGTGATGAGCGGGTTCATATGGGTATCGGCCAACTGGGTCAATGTGTAGGTTCGGTCTTTGGGATAATGCGGGATGACGTTCGCAGTCGAGAAGGCTAGCATGAAGTCTCCACTGCCATGGCGCGCAGTAGAGCCTGTGCGCGCCAGTCCCAGCGCGGCACGCTTCGCCAGTCGCGTGAGCTGTCGACTGTCGAGCGGGGCATCAGTGGCAATGATAATGATGATCGAGCCTTCGCTTTGTCCAGGTGAAAGGGCCTGCGCGACAGGAGGAACAGCCTCATAGAGACGACCGACCGGCACCCCGTCCATGGCAAGCTCAGGCCGTCGCCCATGGTTGGCATTGACGAGCACGCCAATCGTATAACCGCCTTCACTGTCTGGTAATCGCCGCGATGAAGTTCCGATGCCGCCCTTGAATCCGTAGGACACCATCCCTGTTCCAGCACCGACAGATCCTTCCTGCACGACTCCGGAGGAGGCGCTATCGAGTGCCTGCACCACATCCGCCTCGGAGACATGCCGCCCTTGAATGTCGTTGAGCCGTCCATCGTCGCATTCGGCGACCACGGGTGTCAGGGTATCGTCGGTAATGCCGATCTTCGGATAGCGCGCGATCATCCAGTTCATGACCCCGTTGGCCACTCGCGGCACGTTGAGCGTATTTGTCAGGGCGATCGGATATTCGAGGAAGCCCGATTCGCTGATCCAGGCAAGCCCGGTCATCTCGCCGGTTCCATTGAGGACGAACGACCCAGCCGGCACTTTCTTGTGCCATACGTCGTCGCGGGGAATGATGACCGTCACGCCGGTTCGTATCGGGCCAAGCCCCGGCTTGAGCGGCCCGTCGCCGGAGATGAGGGTGGTCTGGCCCACGGTGACGCCAGCCACGTCGGTGATCGCGTTGAGCGGTCCCGGGGTATAGGAGCCGACGACGATGCCAAGGGCACGAGCTCTCAGTCGAGGTTCTTCCGGCTCACCGGCTTGGGAAGAAAAAGACGTGGCTAAGCAGATCCCCATGGCCAGGATCAGCAGCGGGATTGTCGGGCGGGCGATGCCGCTAGACTTCATGGCTCGATCCGATATGGGGGACAGTCACCTCAATCTGGGGATGTTCCGCCTGAATGGCAGCGGCCAGGGAGAGCGCCTGTTTTTCTTCACCATGGACGAGAAAAATCTTACTTGGACCTGGCTTGATTGCGCGCACGTAGGCCAAGAGATCCTGGCGATCCGCATGGGCCGAAAGCCCGTTGAACTTGACGATCTGGGCCCGGCGCGGAGTGGGCACGCCAAAAATCGGGACGACATCCCACCCTTCGACGAGTTTGCGTCCGAGGGTATGTTCGGCTTGAAAACCCACGAAGACGATCACATTCGCTTCGTCTTGAATCGCGTGCTTGAGATGATGCACGACGCGGCCGCCTTCGCACATGCCGGAGGCGGAGATGATGACGCAAGGGCCCTTCATGCTGTTCAGGCGCTTGCTGTCTTCCGGCGACGAGACAAAATGGATATAGCGGGAGGCGAAGAGGTCACCGGAGGACGTGAAGGTTTTGGTGGTTTCTTCATCGTAGCATTCCGGGTGGCGGCGAAAGACTTCCGTGGCCCGTGAGGCCAGCGGGGAATCGATATAGATCGGGATGGGATCGAGGCGGCCTTCGCCGACGAGTTCTTTGATCCGCATGACCAATTCTTGGGTCCGTCCGACGGCGAATGCCGGGACGATAATCTTGCTCTTGTGGGTTTTGGCATGGATGAGGAGGTCTAGTGCCTTCTGTTTCATGATCTCCCTATCGGCTTCGTGCAGGCGATCGCCGTAGGTCGACTCAAGAATCAATACGTCGCATGGCGGCGGCGGCTCAGGGTCGCGAAGGATCGGCATGTTGGAGCGGCCAAGATCTCCGCTGAAGAGCACGGTGGTCGTATTGCCACGCGCGGTATATTTCATCTGAATGGCTGCCGATCCCAAGATATGGCCGGCGTCGTGAAAGGATGCCGTGACGCGTGGGGCGATCTTAAGCAGGTCTCCGTACCGTGTGCCCTCGAATCGGCGGACAAGCTTACGAACATCATCGGTATTGTAGAGTGGTCGGACACAGGTTTTCCCCCTCCGCTGCTCTTTCTTGTTGACGTAGCTGCAATCACTGACCTGGACACGAGCCGAATCTTCGAGCATGAGTTCTGTCAAGTCGGCGGTGGCTCTGGTGAGGTAGACCTTTCCTGAGAATCCATGCTTTGGAAGCACCGGTAAGGTGCCGGAATGGTCGACATGGGCATGGGACAGCAAGACGGCTCCAATCGATTTTGGATCGAAGCCCAAATCCCGATTCTGACGAAGCGCCTCCTCTCGGCGCCCTTGAAAGAGCCCGCAATCCAGCAACAGTCGGCATCCGGGCGTTTCAACCATGTGGCGACTTCCGGTGACGGATCGTGCCGCGCCGTGGAAGGAGAGTTTCATGATGAGGGCATTCCATTGTGGCGGCTGATCAAGTCCCAGGCTTCCTGGGCCGTCTCGGCATAGTGAAACAACTGTAGATCATGCTGGGCGATGAGCCCGTTCTCGACGAGCCATTGCCAGTTGATCAGGCGTTCCCAAAAGTCCCGTCCGACCAGCACGACCATCACGTTTTCGGTCTTGCCTGTTTGGAGAAGCGTCAGCGTCTCGAATAGCTCATCGAGAGTGCCGAATCCTCCTGGAAAGGCGACGAGCGCCTTGGCACGGATTAAGAAGTGCATTTTCCTGATGGCGAAATAGCGAAACTGAAAACTGAGTTTCGGTGTGATATAGGGGTTCGGGTGCTGTTCGTGCGGTAAGGTGATATTCAGACCGATCGATTTCGCTCCAACGTCTGCGGCTCCACGGTTTGCCGCTTCCATGATGCCGGGCCCTCCGCCGGTGACAATCACGTAATCGCAACGACCGTTGATCTGGCAAGTCGAGGAAACCAGGCGGCTGAACTCACGCGCCACGTCATAGTACTTCGAGAGAGCAAGTTGTCGTCGCGCGATCGCCACCTGTTGCTGGTGCGTTGAATCGTTCGGGGCTCGGGCAGCTTCCTCCTCCGCCATATGGAGCGCATGCTTCGCGGCAGCCGATTCTTGTAGCTTCGCGCTGCCGAACACGACGATGGTCGACTGGACCCCCTCTTCATGCTGGATCAACTCGGGCTTGAGAAGTTCGAGGCCGATGCGGATGGGGCGGAGTTCTTCCCGCTGGAGAAACTCTGTGTCGCGATCGGCCGGAATGTAGGAGGAGGATTCTACGGCTGGGTTGATGGAATCTGGATCAGATGGAGGAATCATGAGGGCAATTATAGCGGGCTTAGAGATGTCCGGCAATTCCGGATGGGAACGTCGCCCTAGAAGGGCCAGAACCAAACGACTGGCTCATCCGTGGTTCGTCGGGAAAATCCATAGGCGCGCACGGTCCACTGGGGATCGAACACCACCTGGAATTGCTCAGGTGTGATCCCGGTTTTGTTCAGGGTCATCGTGGGGGCATAGGGCAAGACCAGGCGTGCCAGAGCGCCGAAGTCCAGGGCCGCTGACTTGGTATCGCTCCAATTATAGAGCGCCACGACCCCGAAGTCAGATTCGGTGACCTCATCAGGGGCTCCGATGTGATCGGCCAGCTCGAGTATCGTCGTCTGTCCGATACGAATAAAATTGACCTGTTCCGTGGTCACGACGTCGTTGAAGACCACTCGGCGGACGGTACATCCGGTCCAGAGGAGCGTCAATCCAAGTGCACCGATGGTGCAGGCGCTGAAAATGGAACGGGTCGCCACGTTAGTCACCAAAGGGCCACAGTCGGAATTGTGTGCGGCCGGTGCGTTTGCCGTAGACCACTTCTTCGGCTATCCCGTTCCTGTTGAAAAACACATAGAGATTATCGCTCTTGATATCCATGCGGATGAAATTCAGCAACAGGAGCAACATCGCGGGCGATTTCCCGTCATAGTAATAGTAGTGAAAGATCTCTCGATCGTTGCCTCTGACAATCCGATCCGGGGCACCGATCAATGAGACGACTTCCGCCATGGTCGTCGTGCCTTTTTTGATGGCCGAGATGGCTTCTTCTTGAAGCGGCTCGCCGATCGTTCCCCTGCTCACGACACAGCCTTGAGTTAGGACCAGGGTAAGGACGATGATGATACCAGCCAGCGGTTTGGGAAATAACACAATGCCTCCTTTTGCTAGGCTTCGTTTGGACGATCCTCCAAACCCTTTGGGCGTGCCAGAATAAAATCGGTCTCAAATATGGCATAGGATGACGGAGTGAGTCCCAATCTACGGTACACTGCCTGCGCAGCGCGGTTGCTCTCTTCGACGTACAGACGGATCCCGCAGACGTTCGGGCTTGTCTTGGCGGTGGCCATCACGGTTTCATGCATCCGGCGAAAGACGCTCTGGCGGCGCCAGGCGGGGTCTACATACACACTCTGAATCCACCAAAATGTGCCGTTGCGCCAGTCGCTCCATTCATAGGTGACCATCAACTGTCCGAGGAGTTGTCGGCGGTCGCCCTGTTCTTGTTCTGCGACGATGAAGAAGCCCCGCGCGGGGGCTTCGATCAGGGCGATGGTCCCGAGATGCAGGCGGTCGAGATCAAGGCGGCGGCCCTCTGTTTCAAAAGCCATGGCTGAGCTGAACGACGCGATCGTAGCCGCATCTTCTGGTCTGGCGAGTCGGACGTTCAGGTGGTCGAGGACTGGCATGGGCCTTAAACCGTTGTCTTCGGGGCGTGCAACCATCCGGTTTTTGGCTTGTACAAACCGGCGGTACATTCCATCTTGATGGCGTCTTCCGGTGGCAGATTGATCGGACGTAGCTCCGGCTGGGGGACAAACGCGAGGAAGCCGGTGAACGGATGGATGGCCGTGGGCACAAAGACCATGAACAAAGGTGTCGCTGGGGCGACTTGCAGCGCCGGCGGTGCAGCTCCCATGACAAAACCGATCGCCCAGAGACCGTCTCGAGGAAACGGGAAGGCCACCACGGTGCTGCGCCCGAAGCGAGAACGAAAATTAAGAAGATCGGTCATCCCTTTGAGGGTGCCGTAGACACTGCGGACCAGGGGAATGCGCTCGATCCACCGTTCTGTCTGGGTGATGATACGCCGCCCGACTACATGGGTGGCGATGGCGCCGACAGTAACAACAAGGAACAGAAATAAGACGAGGGTGAGTCCTGGTCTTTGGCGGGCTCCGATATTCCACGGGAGGTCGTTGATCAATTCGTTGACTGAGTGAAATAGTGTGGATAGGATTAAGAATGTGGCCCAGGCCGGCACGAGGACCAACAATCCGGCCACGGAGTATTTCCACAAGTTCTTGGACATCGCCGCTTGTTTCCTTCTATACGATCGGGCGAGGATTGTAGTGTAGCAGAAACCGATGGGCGAAATAGAGTCTGCACGGAGGGCTTGATCTCATCGATATTGGTGCTCTATTCTGACCGTGTATATCGGTCAGGCTCACACGGAGGGACGTTATGGCAGAACGTACGGAAGCAAGGCGTCCGGTCAATATCGACAAGGATCTTCTCGCGATTCTCTGTTGCCCCGACACAAAACAGGATGTGAGTTTGGCTGATGAGGCGCTGATTGCCAAGTTGAACGAGGCCGTGAGCCGTGGGCAATTGAAAAATAAGGCGAGTAAGCCGGTCACCGAACCCCTCGACGGAGGGTTGATCAGAGGCGACCGGAAGATGCTGTATCCTATCCGCGAAGACATTCCTGTCATGCTCATCGAAGAAGGCATCCCCCTGGAAGGGATGATCTAACCGCTTGTTTCGGCAAGTAGGCAGTGAGTCCTTCTCATTTGAATGTTCTGTTCCATGCGTGATGAGGGGAAGGATCCGTATTATTTCGATGGTCGTTGAGGCGCGGCAACGGGCACAGACGCCTATCGGTTGTCAGTCTTGGAGCCGGTCGACGTTCCGCAGTGCTCGCAGAGATATTCATATAGATTCCCGGTCGGGAGTACGAGCAGGAGTCGCTCGCGTGTGGGGGTCGCCACTCGGCAGGAAGGACAATAGAGCAGCGAGGCATTCAAAGATCTGAATTGCTCTGTCTGTTCCGAGGCATTCGGTCTTAGCGGTCGAGCTGTCCTGGAAGATAGACCGGTCGGCCACGTTGGGCCGGTCGGTTTACGCGGAAGGCCTGACATAAAATAATTCTACGCAGATGAGGTGGTAGCGGTCAATGCCGAGAGTCCGTCCTCTGGATGCTCGCCTGTTCACCATGAGGCGTTGGGTCCGTTCTTTGACGAGAACTTGGGGGCGTGCCGGAACAGTTTCCACCCCCCCCGCCCTGCTTGCACCAGAGCGTAGACCGCTAGTCCGCTCAACAAACCGTAGAATCCGGTCGTACTCCATGGCCACAGGCCCGGGGCATGCATAACGACGCCGACCGCGATGTGGCCGCCGACTCCCAGGCAAAGCGCGAAAATGATCCATTCTCGCATCATCTTAATGATCGGCCATGCGTCATGGGAGGCGACAGGTGAAGTTGGTACGGGAAGCCCGATCGAAGACAGGAGCGTTACACCGCCGGCGTCTTGGCTGACTCAATGTCTGTTGCCGTGATCAGGCTTGACAGATAATCAGCGACAAAATTGAGAGCCTCCTCTCGGCCGTCCGCACGACGTCCCTTTTCTCGCCGCTGGACCGACAATTCGTGGTCGAGATCGGATTTGACTTCCGTGAGCACTCGCTGGAGGGACGAGGGAGTCAAATTCGCATCCATGTCTTCGAGCTCTTGGCAGCGATCAAGCACCCAATTCAGCCCTTCGATGCGTCCGGCGTAATGTTCCTGCTCCGCGGTGTCAATCCGTGACATCGTGGTGGCAAATGTTTGGGCTTCGTAGATGAGATTATAGAAGCTGGTCACTGCTCGCTGTAGGGTAGGATTCATGTCACTCCTTTGCAAGTTATTAGCCATTCAATTATACACGAGAATGCCCAGGCGACAAGGAAAAAATTGTTGGGCTAGGTAAACAGGAGAGAATGAAACTCGTTCATGAAACCGTAATAGAGCGGGGCGAAATCTTTAAGGCACTCGGGGCTGGTTTCTTTAAGACGCTTGAAGAAGAGGATCTGTGCGCGAGAGTCTATCTGTTCCAAGAGATGGCCCAATTGAGCCATGGTGTAACTTCCGGTTGGGACACTGAGGACGTAGTGCACGAGGCGCTCGACGAATTGCTGAGCGAGATACTCGCTGACGAGGTAGCCCTCCGGGAGTTTTCCTGAAGCCAGAAACTCGTCGAAAGGTATGGCTTGTGCGGCAAATGGGATCGGTGGTTGCTGATGAGCGGTCACGCCGATGCTACCCCAGCTTATGAAAGAGGAACGTCCTTGTACTGTAGCAACTCTACTGGACCAGCTGGGGTGCGTCAAGTGCACAGAAGGGGCAAGCCAAGGCCTGAGCCGAAAGACCGGTGAAGACCCAATAGGCCTTGGGCCAAATAGAAGGGGCGGAATCCCTGAAGGAATTCCGCCCCCTGTGAAGCGATGGCCTAGCTGAACCTTACAGCCAGGTGACGCGCTCGGCCGGCCGAATGTAGATCGGCTCTTCGACCTGGATCCGCGCCACTTCTTTGCCCGACTTGTTGAAGCCCAGTACGGTATCGTTGTACATCTCGAAACGTTTGCCGTGGATCTGGGTCTCGAACACTTTCGGACCAGGAATGACATCGTACCGGAAGATGATCTGCTGGCTGGCTCTCCAGAGTTGGAGGACCGCCAACAGTTCCCGGCTGGGCACAAGATACTTCTCGATGGCGTTATCGACGCCCGGGCCGAACATCTGCCGCGCATAGCCGCGCGGGCTATGCCGCGGCGGGATGTAGAAGCCATTGGGCTCGGTGCCCCACTGCGGGTACAGCGGAAGCGCCACCTGTTCCACACGAATCGCGTAGTAGAGCGGATGCCACCGATCTTCCGCCCACAGGCCGTCTTCACCGATGCGCACCAGGCTCTGCATCCGGATCTTTCCGACGCAGGCGGCCATGCAGCGGGTTTCCATCGGCTCGCCACCCGTCAGCGGGTCCTTCCCTTCGATGCGCGGATAGCACGCGATGCACTTCTCAGACACGCGGGTGGTGCCCCGATACATCGGCTTCTTGTAGGGGCATTGTTCCACGCACTTCTTGTAGCCGCGGCACCGGTTCTGGTCGATCAACACGATCCCGTCTTCGGGTCGCTTATAGATCGCCTTCCGCGGGCAGGCCGCCAAGCAACCGGGATACGTGCAGTGGTTGCAGATCCGCTGGAGATAGAAGAAGAAGGTTTCATGCTCCGGCAGACTACTGCCCGTCATCTTCCACGGTTCATCCCGTGAGAAGCCAGTCTTGTCGATGCCTTCCACGAGGGCCCGCATCGAGGTCGCCGTATCCTCATAGATGTTCACGAACCGCCACTCTTGGTCTGTCGGGATGTAGCCGATTGCCGCCTGGCCGACCTTGGCCCCAGCGTCGAAAATGGTCATACCCTCGAACACCCCATAGGGGGCATGGTGCTTCCGTCCCACCCGGACGTTCCACACCTGTCCGCCCGGGTTCACCTGCTCGATGAGCTGGGTGATCTTCACGTCGTAGAACTGGGGGTACCCGCCGTACGGCTTGGTTTCTACGTTGTTCCACCACATGTATTCCTGCCCCTTGGAGAAGAGCCAGGTCGACTTGTCCGCCATCGAACAGGTCTGACAGGCCAAACACCGGTTGATGTTGAACACAAAGGCAAACTGCCACTTCGGATGCCGTTCCTCGTAGGGGTACAGCATCTTCCGTCCCAGTTGCCAGTTATACACTTCAGGCATTGCGCATCCTCCCTTTCCGTTAGGCGTTAGGCGTCAGGCGTCAGGGGTGGTAGAGTCGGGTCTTCGTCCTGTCGCCTCACGTTTCGCGCCTCACGCCTCACGGTTACACCTTAATCTTAATGTGTTCGCCTTTGAGCCACTTGATCATGAACTCGTTTTCTTGGCCCGGCGTGAATCCGGTCCGAACCGGCTCCCAGGGCCCGCGGGCTCCGATGCCGCCGTCTTCCGCCTTGGTGATACGGATGAGGCATTCCTTCGGGACCGTATTGATCGCATGGTGGTCGACCTGGTAGCCCCACTTGAACTTCCAGGCGACGGCATGCTTGCCCGGCAAGGAGTCCAACTGGTGCATCGGCATCAACCAGCTTCTCGTAAAGGACTGTTGGGCCCCGTACCGGAAGTTGGACTGGTAGCCGGTGTCCACCGCGATGGCGCGTCCATCCGGGCGCGTCTCATGGCCTTTGACCGACTTCGGGGTCGAGACGAACGGGGCGTGCTTCGCCATCGTGACGTGGTACGGATAGGCCGGGTTGTACTTTGCGCGGATCATGAGGCGCGCGACCTTATAGTACGGATCCGACGGTTTCCAGCCCCGATAGGGCCGGTCCACCGGGTTGCCGTCCACATAGATGTAGTCGCCGTCGTTGATGCCGCGGTCTTTCGCCGCCTGCGGGTTGATGTGCAACTGGTGCTCACCCACCCCCGGGGTCCGTTTGTCCATGCGGTACGGATCGCCGAAGTTCGACTCGTAAATCTGCACCCAGTCGTTCACAGACCATTGGCTGTGGACCCGGTGCCGGGTCTTTGGCGTGACGCAGTAGAACTGGTACCCCTTCTCCCACAACGGGTTCGCATGCCGCTTGATTTCCTGCCACGGCAGCTTGATGTTCCGCACCGTTTTGTCGTCATGGTGTTGCGCGGTGATCGGAATCCCGTAGTCGTCCGGACGGACATACGGGTTGCTGGTCATGATGGCGTTCGGCAGATAGGGAGTGGCTTCCGTCCCCTCACGGTGCGAGATGAAGTTTTCCCCGTATTCGATCGCCTCTGGCTCGGTCC
>Ga0209109_10001768_pt1 | contig 11809 bp, 12 predicted proteins | sample Rifsed10ft2_FD_184004 | JGI IMG/M metagenome (GOLD analysis project Ga0209109, IMG submission 184004) | Soil microbial communities from Rifle, Colorado, USA - sediment 10ft 2 (version 2) | ecosystem: Environmental > Terrestrial > Deep subsurface > Rock core/Sediment | place: Rifle, Colorado... | reverse complement strand
TCCTCGCCGGGGGTGAGGGTGATCGTGCATTTGCGAAGTTCTATCCGACCATCGCAATTGACGGTTGCGACAAACGCTGTGCCGCCCGCGCCACCGAGATGTATTCCAGCAAACCTGCGGCAAGTGTAGTCGTGACCGACTTGATCGCCAAATGTGCACTGGGCCAACCCGAAGGCAAGCGCCGATTGAACGACGCCGGGCGGCAGGCGGTCGAAGCGACCGCAGAGCGAGTCGCGGCGCTGGTGGACGAGTTGCTGGACAAGCGCTGGAGCCGACGCACGGGAGCATTTGTGGAGGCAACACCGCAGCCCGACGCCCAGGAGCCAGTCGAGGCCTCGTGCTCATGCGGCTCCGGCATCCCGGCGCGAAAACTTGTGATTGATGGACAAACGGTAACGCTGATCGCCCTGCCTCTCATCTTCGAGCAGTTCCGCGACGCGAACAAAATGCCTTCCGAGGGCACAGCGCGTGAACTGCTGGAGATGGTCAGAATCTACAACGGTGTGCCAGCGGGTGAAGAAGAAGCCTATGCCATGACGTTGTTGCGCGAGTACGCGGTGTTTTGCGATAAGCAGGAGGCGACCCCATGAGCCGCACAGCTACGTATCACACCACCGTCTCGTGGAAGGGCGAGCACTGGGGGCACATCGCGTTGGGCAACGGGCCGGAGATGGATTTCTCCGCGCCACCCGATGCACAAGGCCATCCCGGCGTGCTCACGCCCGAAGATGCTTTCGTGGCGGCAGCCAACACCTGCATCATGATGATGTTCATCTGGGCCGCCGAGCGGTTCAAACTCAGACTGCTCTCGTATCAGTGCCGCGCCGAGGGCGCCAAGTTGATCGAACTGGATCGGACGGAGATTTTCACGCACCTGCGCTTCTGGCCTGTCATCCGCATTGCCGCAGGCGAGGAAGACCCGGCGGTGGTCGAGGCCCGTGCGCGCCGCGCACTGCAGTCGGCGCAGAAATACAGCCTCGTCGCTAACTCCGTGAAGTCCGAGATCATCATTGAACCCGTGATTGAAATAGAAAAGGAGCCTGTCCTATGTTGACCATCAAGGTTCTCGGCCCCGGCTGCGACAACTGCGCGAAGGTGGAAGCCGTTGCCCGGCAGGCGGTGGCCCATCTCGGCCTGGACGCCCACGTAGAGAAAGTCACCGACCGGGCGGCGTTCCAGGCCTATCACCTGCTCGCCACGCCCGGCCTCGTCGTCAACGAGAAGTTGGTCTGCGCGGGCCGCATCCCAAGCGAAGCGGAAGTGACCACCTGGCTGGCGAGCGCATTGGAGACCGCCTGAGATGACAACCCTATCTGACTCTTCCCCGGCCCGAACGGGCGCCGTCAGCGTCGTCAAACAACTTTCGACCCTCGACCGCTTCCTGCCGTTGTGGATTTTCGTGGCGATGGCGCTGGGTATCGGGCTGGGCTACTTCGTCCCCGGCATCAAGGGGGTGTTCAATGCCCTGAGCATCGGCACGGTCTCGCTCCCCATCGCGATTGGCCTGCTGTGGATGATGTACCCCGTGCTGGCGAAAGTGAAGTACGAGGAATTGGGCAAGATCAGGGGCGCGCTGCGGCAGTTCGGGGTTTCGCTCACGCTCAACTGGCTGATTGGCCCGCTCATCATGTTCGGCTTAGCCTGGCTGTTCTTGCCCGACCTGCCCGGCTACCGCACCGGGCTGATCATCACCGGGCTGGCGCGCTGCATCGCGATGGTGCTGATCTGGAACATGCTCGCGGGCGGCGACAGCGAATACTGCGCGGTGCTGGTCGCGCTCAACTCGGTCTTCCAGATTGTGATGTACAGCCCGTTGGCTTACTTCTATCTGCGCATCGTGCCGGGCTGGTTCGGCGTGCAGGGCGCGGCGGTGGATATCTCGATGTGGGACATCGCCAAGAGCGTGCTGATCTTCCTCGGCATCCCGCTGGCGGCGGGCGTGATCACCCGGCTCACGCTCCTGAAGCGCAAAGGCGCAGAATGGTACGACACGCGGTTCATGCCGCGCCTCGGCCCCACAGCCCTGATTGGCCTCCTGTTCACTATCGTCGTGATGTTCTCCATGCAGGGCGACAAGATTCTGGCCCAGCCGCTGGACGTGTTGCGCGTGGCGATCCCACTGGCGGTGTACTTCGCGGTGATGTTCATCGTTTCGTTCGCCCTCTCCATCGCCATGAAGTTCTCGTATGAGATGTCAGCCACCCAATCGTTCACGGCGGCGAGCAATAACTTCGAGTTGGCCATCGCCGTCGCCGTTGGCACGTTCACCATTGCTTCGCAGGAAGCGTTGGCGACCGTGATCGGCCCGTTGATCGAGGTGCCAGTGCTGGTGGGGCTGGTGTACGTGGCGTTGTGGATCAGGGGGAAGTTCTTCAGAGTTCCGGCGGCGGTAGCCGCTGCGGATTGAGCATCATCTGATTGGTCTCGAGCCTCCGCTCCCCAGGGTGGAGGCTTTTTAGTGACCGGTCACCGAGAGAGGCGGCTGCCGTGAAAAAAGCCCTGAGCCTTGTTCTGGAAGAAGCCGAAGTCATCGAACTGATGCGCATCCTGCTCGACGACGATGCGGAGGGCGCGCTGGCCTTCCTCAAAAACGCACTTCAAGGGCAAGGCGCGTGAACTGCTCGAAGGCGGTTGAAAGGTGATGATCGAGGTGCCCGGTGCGGGCATCGCCCAGGTCAAAGGCAGTCTTTTCCGGTCCTGATGTTCCTCGACGCGATTGCCCTTATCCGCACCCTCCCGTGCCTCGCCGAGCCGGGCAAGATCATCGTGATCGGCAAGCCCGTCCGGCTCCTCGACGACGTGTTGCCCTACGTTGCCACGCTGCCCAGCGTCATCGCTTACAACCCTGAGGCGCACACGCTCACTTTTCGCCGCCAGCCGGGGTTTCTCACACTTTATTCTGATCGAGTGTACATCACCAAGGTTAATGATGTTGACGAAGGACTGGAACTATTGGCGGCGCTTACCGAGGCCATCAACGTCGTGTGGGAACACCGGCACGAACTCGTGGCCGTGACGACCCGCCGCCGTGTGCCCCGTCCACTGGATGTGTGGACGCTCCTGCCCCAGACCAACTGCAAGCAGTGCGGCGAGGCGACCTGCATGGCTTTTGCCTTTGGTTTACTCCAACAAAGGCGGGCGCTGACCGAATGCCCCATTCTGTGCGGCGACGTCGCACTTGCCGACCGGCGCGCCGCGTTGGAGGCGATGCTATGACTGAGCCGCCGGTTGGGCGGCCAGCCAATCACGCAACTGAGCCTCGAGGCCGTCCCGAATTTGCCGAAACGCCCGGAGGCGGGTGGCCTCGTCGCCCTCGACGGCGGCGGGGTCGGGGAAACTCCAGTGAATGCGCTGGGCCGAGCCGGGGAAGACCGGGCAACTCTCGGCGGCATTGTCGCAAACCGTAATCACGTAGTCAAATGGCTGAGAGCGAAACTCATCCAGATGCTTCGAGCGGTGATGGCTGATGTCCAGGCCGCGCTCCTGCATGACTCGGATCGCCAACGGATTGACGGTCGAGGGTTTGGTGCCCGCGCTGAAAACATCCATCTGATCGCCCACCAGATGGCGCAAGAGCCCTTCCGCCATTTGCGAACGGGCCGAGTTGCCTGTGCAGAGAAACAGAACTTTGTGCTTCATCACCCGTTTACCTTTCACCCGAGAGCAAGGTAAAGCGGAAGGTTGCGCCGCGCCCGGAGCGGCCTTCGCTCTCGACCCAGATTCTGCCGCCGTGCGCCTCGACCACGTGTTTGGCGATGGCCAGCCCCAGCCCGGTGCCGCCGCCCGCGCGCGCGCGGTCGCCGCGGAAGAAACGCTCGAACACGCGCGGCAAGTCTTCGGGCGGGATGCCCGGCCCGGTGTCGGCGACTTCGATCAACACGTCGCCGTCGGAGGGGCGGGCGCGCACCCAGACCTGTCCCTCCGGCGGCGTGAACTTGATCGCGTTGTGCAGCAAATTGCCGAGGGCGCGGTTCACCTGCGCGGAGTCGGCCAGCGCGACGAGGTCAGGCGGCGCCTCCACGCTGACGGTCTGACGCTTGTGCGCGGCCTGCGGCGCGAGGCGCTCGACCGTTTCGGCCACGAGCTGCGCGACGGGCGTCGGCACCAGCCGCACGAGGGCCTGCCCGGACTCGATCTGCGCCAGGTCGAGCAATTCCTGCGCCATTTGCTCCAGCGCCAGCACTTCAGTTTCGATCTTCTCCAGCGCGCTGTTCACCTCGGCGGAGTCGAGTGCGGCCCCGGACAGCAGGCTGTCCAGCACCAGGCGGATGGAGGTGAGCGGGGTGCGCAGCTCGTGAGATATGTTGGCGATGAAATCGCGCCGCGCCCGGCCGAGCTGCTGCACGGTGCTTAAATCCTGCAACGCGAGGACCGCGCCCGTCGCCTCGCCGCGCGCGTCCGCGGCGGCGACGGCGCGCGCCCGGTAAGGCAGGCCGTTCAGCGTCACCTGCCGGTCGAGGTCTTCTCCACCCTCGAGGGCGTGCGCGGCCAACTCGTCTAGCTCGACCGAGCGCGTGACGACGATCAGCGATTGCCCGGCCTCCGCTCGCGCGCCGAATAACGCGCTCGCCGCCGGGTTGAGATGGAGCACCGTGCGGTCGGAGGCGAGGAGGATGACGGGCTCGGGTTGGACCGCGTTCAGCGCGGTCAGTTGTGCGGCCTCGCGCTGTGCGGCCCGCTGCGCCTCCTGCCGTTCACGCTCCGCGCGGGTCGCGGCGATCTCCGCTTCGGCCTCCGCCGCCCGCGCGCGCCGCCAGAGGAGGAAGAGGCTAAAAGCGGCGAGAAGAAGGATTCCGGAGATGAGCCAGGGGAGCATGGGCGAGTGGCAAGTGACGGGCGACGCTGCCGGCGCTGCTCGTCACCCCTCAAAGCGGTAACCGACTCCGCGCAGGGTCGTGATGCGCCTGGGATTAGACGGGTCTGCTTCAATCTTCTCGCGCAGCCACCGGATGTGCACGTCCACCGTGTGGCTGTCGCCCACGTAATCGTAGCCCCAGACGCGCGTGAGCAGCAGATCGCGTGAGAGCACCGCGCCCCGATTGCGCATCAGTTCGGCCAGCAAGTCGAATTCCCGGTTGGTCAGTTTGAGCTCGGACTCGCCCAGTTTCGTCCGGCGCGCGACGAGGTCGAGCGCGAGATCGCCGGATTGCAGGCGCGTCGCCGCCGAGGCGCGCTTTTCGCGCCCGGCCCGGCGCAGCTGCGCGCGCACTCTGGCCAACAGCTCGCCAAGACTGAACGGCTTGACCACGTAGTCGTCCGCGCCCGTCTCCAGCCCGGTGATCCGGTCCATCTCGGTGCCACGTGCGGTGAGCATGATAATCGGCACCTCCGAGTCGCGCCGCAGCATCCGGCAGAGCGAGAGGCCGTCAATCTCCGGCAGCATCAGGTCGAGGATGATCAGATCGGGAGACTGGTCGCGCGCCAGTTCCAGGCCCGTGGCGCCATCGGCGGCGGTGATCACCTCGAACGCCTCGGCGCGCAAATTGAGCGCCAGCATATCACGTACCGTAGCTTCGTCTTCCACAATCAGAATCTTTGGCATGGGTGATTGTCCCGAAACTATTGTACCCCCCAGACTATCCAGCCCAGTTTAACCGCAGGTTAAGCGCAGAGCAAGCCGATTTTAGTCCGGTGATGACCCGCAAGTCTGCTTCGTCCGCACTTGGGCTGCGGACGAAAGCTGATCCAGCCAGGTGACACCGTAACAGTCTCAATGCGCATTGACAGCGGTTCGCATTTTCGTATACTCCCCTCAACGTCCGGCGGCGCGGGAAGGTTTGCCGCCGGGAGGGTTTCATGCTATTGTGGCGTCGAAGGGTTGAGGGTGTGGAGGGCGTGGAGACTGCGGTGGCGGGTAACGGAACAACGGTCGTCGTCATCGAGGACGATGAGGACTTTCTAGGCCTGGTGAAGCTGATGCTGGCGGATACCGGCCTCCAGGTTGTGCCCGCGCTGGGGGGGCGGGAGGGTCTGGACGCCATCCGGCAGTATCAGCCCGATCTGGTGATTCTCGACCTGGTCCTGCCGGACATCAGCGGGTGGGAGGTGTTCATGCAGATGCGCGCTGAGCCGGCGATCAGCGAGACGCCCGTGATCATCCTCACCAATCAGGGCACGCGCGTGGATCGCAACTTCAGCCTGCGGGTGGCGCACGTCCACGATTTCTTGATGAAGCCCTGCCTGCCCTCCCAGTTGCGCCAGAGTGTCGCCTCCGCGCTGCGAAGCCGCGAGCGCGCGCTGGCGAGGACCAAAGCGGCAGACAGACCGAAAATGTAGCGGCGCGGCCTGGGGGCCCCGCTCTCCACGCGAGGGCGGGGCTTCTTTTTGCCCGTTACGCTTGCACACGCTCTCACAAGTGACTTCTCGATTTCCTGTCAGGAGGCCGATATGGCTACCCCCTTTCCGAGCGATGTGTGGATCAAGGCGCTCAAAGACCGGCTGAATAACAGCGCGGCGTATGCGGAGGCTGCCAAAAACTGGGAAGGCGACTTGTATTTTCAGGTGGACTATGCCGACCGCGCGCCTGCGCTGCTGTACGTGGATCTGTGGCACGGCCAGTGCCGCGACGCCTATGCGGTGACCGGGACGGAGACCGCTCAAAAAGTGGCCTTCCGCCTGATCGCCACGATGGAGAATTTCATCAAAGTGCTCAAGAGTGAACTGGATCCCATCCAGGCGATGGTGACGGGCAAAATCAGAGTGCAGGGCAACATGGTGATGATGATGAAGAACATCCCCGCCGTGTTGGAGTTCGTCCGCACCGCCCGGCAGATTGAGACGGAGTTTTTGGTGTGAGGGGAGACGTGGCAGGTGGAAAGTGGCAACTGGCGCGTCCGCTATTACTTGCCGCCTGTAACCTTCCACCTTCCACTTGCCACCTGCTTTGCCTATGAACGGTTATCAAGGCCGGCTGCTCACCGTTGATCTCACCACTGGCCGCATCGAAACTCTCCCCCTCGACCTGGCGCTGTTGCGCCGCTACCTCGGCGGATCGGCGCTCTCGGCGGCGTTGTTGTACCCCCGCCTGACACGCGGCCTCGACCCGCTGGGGCCAGAGAATCCTCTCCTCCTCCTCAACGGCCCGCTGAGCGGGACGGCTGGCCCTTCCGTCGGGCGGTTCACCGTCTGCGCCAAATCGCCCGCCACCGGCCTGTGGGCCGAGTCCAACTGCGGCGGGTTCTTCGGGCCGGAGCTGCGCTTCGCCGGATACGATGGTTTGCTCATCACGGGCAAGGCTCCGTCGCCCGTTTATCTCTGGATTCATCACGACCACGTCGAGATTCGCCCGGCCCATCATCTCTGGGGGCAGGCCGATACGTATCTCACGCAAGAGAAGATTCGTGCGGAGGTGGGCGAAAAACTGGCGCGCGTGCTGTGCATTGGGATGGGGGGCGAAAGCCTCATTCCCTATAGTTTGCTGCTGTGTGATCATGGGCGTGTGGCCGGACGCACGGGCATGGGCGCAGTCATGGGGAGCAAGCATCTCAAGGCGGTGGCCGTGCGCGGCGCGCCAGGCGAGCGCAAAATCCCCGTGGCGCGCGAGGCGGAGTTCAACCGGCTGCGCTCGGCGGCGAATCTCGAACTGCGGAACTCGACCACGGCCACCGTGTTTCGCGAGATGGGCTCCGCCAACGGCTCGGAGTATTTCGATTTCATGGGCGAGATGCCCAAACGCTATTTCACGTCGGGGGTGTTTGCGGGCGCGGAGCGCGTCTCGGGCGCGGTGATGACCGAGACGATCCTTACAGGCGTGAGCACGTGCCATGCCTGTGTCATCGCCTGCGGGCGCAAGGTGACGCTGCCGGGCGAGGCCGAGGGCAAGGGGCCGGAGTATGAAACGATTGTGGGCTTCGGCCCGCAGTTGCTCGTGGACGATCTCGCGGCCATCACGCGCCTCGGGCGCTTGTGTGATGCCTACGGCCTCGACACGATCAGCATGTCCAACGTGATCGGGCTGGCTTACCTCCTTTATTCTGAGGGGAAGGTGACCGCCGCCAAGGCGGGCGGGCCGCTGGAGTGGGGCGACCCGGGCGGAGCGGAGCGGCTCATCCATCTCACGCTCCGGCGCGAGGGGTTAGGCGAGATTCTGGCGCAGGGCGCGCGGGCGCTGGGCCGCCATTGCAGAGCGGAAGAGGAAGCGGTGCAGGTCAACAATCTGGAAGTAGCGTATCACGATCCCCGCGCGAGCTCAGGAATGGCGCTCGTGTACGCGACCTCGCCGCGCGGCGCGTGCCATAACCAGAGCGATTACTTCATGGTGGATTTGTGGAAAGATACCAATTATGCGAACGGTGAGCTGCAAGACCCGCGCGCCGGGGCCGAGAAGGCGGCCAACGTGGCGCTGCATCAGGACTGGCGGACGGTGCACAACGCGCTGGTGCAATGCTTCTTCGCCAGTGTTCCTTTGGCGACGACGCTGAGTCTGGTGAACGCTGCGACCGGCTTCGATTATTCGCTGGACGAACTGCGCGAGGTGGGCGAGCGCGCGTGGAATCTCAAGCGGGCGATCAACAACCGTCTCGGCCTCACCCGCGCCAACGACACCCTCCCCAAGGCGTTGCTGACCCCTTACGCGGAGGGCGGCTCCGCCGGTCTCGTCCCTGATTTTCCGGCGATGCTCTCGGCGTATTACGCCGCGCGCGGATGGGACGAGGCCACCGGTCGCCCGACGCGCGCGACTTTGCTGCGTCTCGGCCTGGGGGATGTGGCCGATGACATATGGAGGATGGATTGATTCTCGTAACCGGGGCGAGCGGCTTCCTGGGACGCCACCTCGTAACTTATCTTGCCGACCTGGGATACCCGGTGCGCGCGCTGGTGCGGACCCACAGTCACACTCGTTATCTGCAAGACCGCGCCGAGCTGGCGGTGGGGGACGTGCGCGATGCCGCCTCGGTGGAACGTGCGGTGGCCGGTTGCCAATACGTGGTGCACGCGGCGGCGCTGTTCCGCTTCTGGGGCGAGGCGCAGGACTTCGAGCAGACAAACGTCACGGGGACCGTGAACGTGATGGAGGCCGCCCTCCGCCACAGAGCGGAGAAGGTCGTGCACGTCTCGACCGCTGCCGTGGTGGGGATGCCTCCGGCGGATGGCTGCATTGACGAGTCCACGCCGTGCTACCCGCAGGATGCGTATCAGCGCTCCAAGCTGCAGGGCGAGAAGATGGTGCGGAGGCTGTGCCAGAGCGCGCGGCTGCCCGCCGTCCTCCTCCGCCCCGGCGCGTTCTACGGCCCGTGGGGACACTACGCCTTCAATCGCCTGTTCTTCGAAGACCCGCTCAAAGGCCTCCGTATTCAAGTCCACCGGGGCCGGCGCTTCATCTTTCCCGTGTTCGTCCCGGACGTAGCCCGCGCGATCCTGACCGCGCTCAAGGTCGGGCGGCCGGGTGAGACCTACAACGTGAGTGGGGAACCCATCTCTCACCGCGAGGCCAACACGATCATCAGCCGCCTCGCCGGCATCTCGCCGTTTCGGTTGAATATACCCGAAGCGGTGATGCTGACCGTGGCGCGGCTGTGGACGCGCCTCGCGCCGCTCACCCGTCACGAGCCGTACTACCCCATCACGCTTGCCCCGTATGTCTTCCACGATTGGCGTGTGTGCAGCGACAAAGCCCGCGACGAGCTGGGCTTTGTCCCCACGCCGTTTGGGGAAGGCGCGCGCCAGACCCTCGAATGGTATTGGGACAGCGGATTGTACCGGCGACCGAAGACCGCGCCTGCTGTCCCAGCAGGTGATCCGGTAGTGGTGAGGAGAAAATGAGACTATTGTTGAAGTGCGCCTGAAGTTTAGGCGACCAGATAAGAATTACCTTGACAAGGGGCCAAGACCAGAAATGGACGTTGAGAAACGCCGACGGACTGCACGAATCTGGCTGACTGTGCTCATTGCCATGTTCATGGCAGGTGGGATTGCACGAGTCTGCCAGCAGATCACGAAAGCCGAGTGGCTGGAAGGATTTGTTGCAATATTTGGTGGTTTCTATATCGCACTATTCGGTTGGCCTTTGTTATTTGTGAAGCCAATAGATCCTCATAAACGGGTAAAGACAGTTCTTGGTTGGCTGGCAGGGGTACCTCTGGCAGTTATCGGACTCTCATTGAGTGCAATGGGCATGTGGTCCGTCATACAAGCCTTGCGCTGATAAATTCAGTTTCTCGCCAAGTTTATATGGAGATTCTGATGGGTCGTAGGGGCAACCCTGCGGCCTTTTGCTTTGTCCAAGAGATGCCATCCAACAAAATCGGACGGCTGATGGCGCGAAACCCGCGCAGCGGGTTTGACTCATGGCAGCCGTCGAATTCTATTCGATGGCGATGTGGCATGGCGGGTGGGAGCCGGTAAGGTAAAATATCGCTGCAACCTACGCGGAGACAAACCGATGACCAAAATCGTCACCGTTGCCGAGATGAAAGCGATTGAAACCGCCGCCGACAAGGCCGGTGTGACTTATGCCATGATGATGGAGACCGCCGGGACGGCCGTGGGGCAGGCGGTGCTCGCCCGGCTGGAGAACCCCGCCGACCACAAAGTGGTCGTCCTGTGCGGACATGGCAACAACGGCGGCGACGGCATGGTGGCCGCGTACCACCTCGCTGAGGCCGGTCTGGGGTCGGTCGCGCTGTACTTTGCGAAGATGCCCCTGGACGGTGAGAACGACCCGAACCTCCAGCGCGTGCGGCAGAAGGGCCTGTTCGTCGTGGACGCCGAGAACGACCAGCGCTGGCGCGTGCTCAAGAATCTCGCGAACGGCGCGACCGTGCTGATTGACGCGGTGTTCGGCACAGGCGTGCGCCTGCCGCTCAAAGGCACGCCCGCCGAGATGCTCAAGCAGGTGAAGAAGGCGCTCGAAGAACGAGTCGCGCTCCCGCTGCGCGTTGCGGTGGACTGCCCCTCCGGGCTGAACTGCGATACCGGCGAACTCGACGATGTGGCGATCCCCGGCGACGTGGCCGTGACGTTCGCGGCGGCGAAGCGCGGGCAGTTCATTTTTCCTGCCGCCGATGTGTTGGGCGAGTTGATTGTCGCCGACATCGGCATCCGCCCGGATCTGCCCGAGCTTGCCGGGGTGAAGCTGGAGTTGGGGACGGCGGAGGCCGTGCGGGCGCTGCTGCCCGCCCGCCCGCGCAACGCGCACAAAGGGACGTTCGGGCGCGCGCTCATCGCCGCCGGGTCGGTCAACTTCACGGGCGCAGCCTATCTTGCGGGCGCGGCGGCCTATCGCGTCGGCGCGGGCCTCGTCACCCTCGCCGTGCCCACGCCCATCTATCCGATCCTCGCCACGCAGCTGCCGGAGGCCACCTGGGTCATGCTCCCACATGAAATGGGCGTGATTGCGAGCGGCGCGGCGGAGGTGCTGGCGAAAGAGCTGGGCAAGTCGCAAGCCCTGCTCATCGGCCCGGGCTTTGGGATGGAAAAAGAGACGGCGGCGTTTCTGCGGCGGTTGCTGCGCGCCGAAGAGGCAGGGGGCGGGGGACAGATGGGGTTTGCTCATCGTGGGGAGGCCGGAGCCTCCGAGAAATCCTCTCAACCTGTCCCGTTGCCCCCGATGGTCGTGGACGCCGATGGGCTGAAACTGCTCGCGCAGATCGAAGGCTGGCCGAAGCTGCTGCCGCCCGGAGCCGTGCTCACCCCGCACCCCGGCGAGATGGGTGTGCTCACGGGGTTGGCGAAAGACGACATTGAGACCGACCGTATCGGCGTGGCGCAGAAGTATGCGGCAGAGTGGGGGCACGTCGTCGTGCTCAAGGGCGCGTTCACGGTCGTCGCCGCGCCGGATGGCCGCGCGACCATCCAGCCTTTCGCGACC
>Ga0209109_10001766_pt1 | contig 11815 bp, 9 predicted proteins | sample Rifsed10ft2_FD_184004 | JGI IMG/M metagenome (GOLD analysis project Ga0209109, IMG submission 184004) | Soil microbial communities from Rifle, Colorado, USA - sediment 10ft 2 (version 2) | ecosystem: Environmental > Terrestrial > Deep subsurface > Rock core/Sediment | place: Rifle, Colorado... | reverse complement strand
GGGAGCCGGAGAACTGCCTGCGGACGCTGGGCACCGGCTTGATCGACGCGGTGCAGGTCATCTACAACATCTTCGACCAGGCGCCGGAGGATGTGCTCTTCCCGCGGTGCCGCGAACTGAACGTCGCAGTGATTGCCCGAGTCCCGTTCGACGAGGGCACCCTGACCGGGACGCTGACCGCGGACAGCCAGTGGCCAAAGGGTGACTGGCGCAACACCTACTTCGCCCCGGAGAACTTGAAAGCCAGTGTCGAGCGCGCCGAGGCACTCCGCCCGATCCTCCCGCCCGGGATGGGCATGCCGGAGGTGGCCTTGCGATACATCCTGTCCAATCCCGACGTCGCCACCGTAATTCCCGGCATGCGCAAGACCGGTTACGTCGAGGCCAACCTGGCGGCCAGCGATCAGGGTTCCCTGGAGCCAGATCTTCTGCAGCGTCTCCGGGAGCACCGCTGGGATCGCCAGCCGGCCCCCTGGTCAGACTAGTCGTCAGCCGCCGAGGATGATCAGCACAATGCCCAGGGTGATGACCGCCGCGGCGCTGATCCGTAGGGCGGAGGCCCCTTCCCGAAAGATCAGCACCCCCGGGATCACTCCCAGCACAATACTGAATTGCCGCAAGGCGATGATGTAGCTCGCCCGGTCGGTCAGCTGGTAGCTCCACAAAACCAACCAGTAAGCTCCAAAGAGCAGCAGCCCGGCTACACCGGCGGTGAGCCAGGCTCGCCGGCCCGGCTCGTTGTGCATTGGTTGGCGCAGCGCTTTCAGGATCGCCGCGAAAACGAGAAATGAGAATCCCATCTCGAAGAGTGCGTAGCGGGCCGCGGTCAGCGCTCCCGGTGTGAGCAGTTCGGATCCCCGCTTGTCAACCACGGTGTAACCGACCACGGTAAGCGCGGTCAGCACGATCCAGAACGTGTTGCGGTTCCAGTACTGGGCCCAGCTGATCGTCCGCAGCGAACGCAGCGGGGCCAGCATGGTAGCGCCGGCAACCATTGCCAGGCCGACCCACCCGACCGGGTTGGGCGGGCGGCCGATGACTACGTCGGCCAGGGCAACCATCAAGACCGGTAAGGCGCGCCCGAGTGGATAGACAACCGTGAAGTCGCCGCTGCGGTAGCCGCGGGATAGCGTAAAAAAGTAGGCGCCCTGGAAGAGCGCTCCTAGGATCATAAAGATCCAGATCCGCGCCGGCAGCGGTTCGATCAGAAACTCGGCCGCGATCGCCGGCAGAATCCCCAGCGCAGTGATGATGCCGGTCATCCGCAGAAAGATCTCACCCGCCCGTTGATCGCGCACGAGCAGATTCCAGCCCGCATGCATGAAGGCCGAAAGCAGGATCAGGCCGACCGGCAGGATAGGCATTAGGGCGCGCCTAGTTTGGCGTAAGGCGCTGGGCGCAGTGAGCTAGGCACGGCGCAGACGAACCGCGGGCCGGATTTCCCAATGACCCGTGACCGGGGCGCGATTGGTCGAAACCGAGCAGAGCGGTGAGAGGGGCCGTAGGGCCAAGAGAACCTGGAGGGATAAGAGGGACGGTGGGACGGGAGGGGCGAGATCAGAGTTGGCTAAGGCAGGGTGACGGGGTGAGTCGGTCAGTTCTCCGCCATCACCCAGCAGGCGTGGGGTGGAAAGGAGAGGGTCTGCTGTTCGCCGACCGTCGGCAGCCGCAGCGTGCGCTCGTTCAGGATATCGAGGGTCAGATTGGAGTCGCCGAGCCCGACCCGGACCCGCACGACCCCTCCGAGGAAGGTCACCGAGTCCACCGTGCCACTCAGCCGGTTCTCCCCGCCCCGCTCGCCGAGGTGCAGTTCCTCAGGGCGGAGCATCATCAGGACTCGGGTTCCCTTCGCGAACTGGATCGGGGATCCAACTCGGATGATCTGGCTATCGAAAGCCACGTCGCCGCTCCCGGCGTCGGTCACGGTGCAGCGCAACTGGTTCAGGGTACCGACGAAGGAGGCCACAAAGGAGGTCTTCGGATAGTTGTAAATCTCGAAGGGAGTACCGACCTGCTCCATCTGGCCGGCGCTCATCACGACGATCCGGTCGGAGAGCGAAAGCGCCTCCTCCTGGTCGTGGGTCACATAGACCGTCGTGATTCCGAGCTCTCGCTGGATGCGGCGAATCTCCGAGCGCAGCTCGACCCGGATCTTGGCGTCCAGCGCGGAAAGCGGCTCGTCCAACAGCAGAAGTTGCGGCCGGATCGCCAGGGCCCGGGCGAGGGCGACCCGCTGCTGCTGGCCTCCTGACAGCTCGTAAGGGTAGGACTTTCCCTTGGCGGGAAGGTGGATTAAGTCCAACAGCTCGGCCACCCGCGCCTCTCGGGCCGCGGCGGGCTCCTTGCGAACCCGCAGCCCAAAGCCGATGTTGTCGGCCACCGTCATGTTGGGGAAGAGGGCGTAAGACTGGAAGACCATCCCGATATTGCGCTCGTTGGGCTTGGCGAAGGTGACGTCCTTCCCCGCCAGCCGGATGGTGCCGGAGCTGGGGTGCTCGAAGCCCGCCACCATCCGCAGGGTCGTCGTCTTCCCGCACCCGGAGGGACCCAGGAACGAGACAAATTCGCCCGGCGCCACCTCCAGGTCGAAGGTGTCGACGGCCAATACTCCCTTGAACTCCTTGCGCACGCCCTCCAGGCTGAGGAACCCGCTGTTCATCGCCGCTTCCCCTCTCTCGTGACATAGGCGATCATCCCCATCGCCGCCCAGGTGAGGGCGAAGGCCACGATCGCCATCGCCGAGGGCTCATACACCTTGCTCCGGGTCAGGTTGGCCATATAGGGCCCGAAGGTATGTTGGGCCATGAACAGGGCAATGGTCAGCTCGCCGATGACGATGGCAAAGGTCAGCAACGCCCCTGAGAGCAGAGCGACCCGCAGGTTGGGGAAGATGACTTTGCGAAGGATGGTGCCCCAGCTCGCCCCCAGACTCTGGGCGGCCTCGGTCAGCGCCCGGACGTCCATCGCTCGCAGCCCGTTGTCGACCGAGCGGAACATGTAGGGGAACGAGAGTGCAGCATAGGCGCAGACCAGCAGGATCCGCGAGCTGCCGTAGGTGGCGGTCAGCAGCAGCGGGGGTCGGCTGTACATGCGGATGAGGCCGAACACCAACACCACCGCTGGGATCACAAACGGCAACAGCGTGATGAATTCGACAGCCGGTCGCAACCCCTGCAATCGCAGCGTCACCCAATAAGCGGTGGGTACGATGATCAGCAGGCTGAGGAAGATGGCGATGATGGCGTTGACTATCGATTCGCTGAACGTCGGCAGGAAGTTGGCGTCGGCGAACAGCCTCCGGTAGGCCTCAACGCCGAGCCTGCCCTTCTCCGCCCGCAATGACCAGTAGAAAGTGGCCCCAAGTGGGACGAGAAAATAGAGGGCTCCCGCCAGGAGGAACAGCCAGGACCACAACCGGTTCCCCTTGGCTGCAACCTCGGCCGCCGGCGCCTTGACCGCGGCTGAGACCGGAGCGGTGGAGATCGTCACCCCAGCCACCTCTCGGAGCGGCGCTGCAGGACGGAGTAGAACAGGATGGAGAGGGCCATGATAATCACCATCCCCATCGCCACCGCATAGCCGAGCCCGGGGTTGTGGAGCACGTCGCCGGAGATCTGCTGGCCGATGAGCAAGGTGGCCAGGGGGAGCAGGCCGCCGGTCAGGGCGTAGGCGGTGGCGTGCGCTCCAAACGAGTTGCCAAAGAGCAAGATCATCGTGCCCAAGATCGAGGGCAGCAGCACCGGCAGGGCCACGTGGCGCCAGTATTGACCAGAGGTGGCCCCCAGATTCTCGGCCGCCTCCCGCCAATCACGCTTGAGCCCGTCGAGGGCAGGCAGGATGACGAGGACCATCAGCGGGATCTGGAAATAGAGATAGACCACACTCAACCCCCAGAACGAGTAGAGGCTGAATCCGGTTCCGTACAGGTCGACCCCCAACAGCTCGAACAGGGCCGTGACCACACCGACCCGGCCCAGGGTGAAGATGAAGGCGGCGGCCAGAGGGACGCCGGCGAAGTTGGAGGCAACTCCGGAGAAGGTGGTGAGAGCCGATCGAAACGGACGGGGAAGGCCTCCCATCGACACCGCCCATGCCATGAGGAACCCGACCAGCCCTCCGACGAGGGCGGTGGTGAGGCTGATCCTGATCGACATCCCGTAGGAGCGGAGCACGGCTTCGCTCGCCAGCTGGCGGTAGTTGTCGAGGGTCAGCCCGCCCTCCGACCCTTCGAAGCTGCGGTAGGCGAGGATCAGGGTCGGCCCGATGAGAAACAGACCGGAGAAGACGAAGAAAGGAAGAACGCCGACCCAGCGCCCAAATTGAGATCGTGGGGGGCGCTTGGCGCCCCCCACGGTTCGATCGGAGTGTCGGGAGTTAGGGCAGAGGGAGGACTTCGACACCGACCACTGTAGGCCACCCCTCGACGATGACCGCCTTGGCGGCGTTGAGCTCGTCAATCGTCGGGAAGTAAGCCCCTTCCGTGCTGGGCAGCTGCGCCAACACATCGGCCGGGATGGTGCCGGCGGCCGACATCGCATTGAACCTGATCGGATAGCAGAAGCCGGAGGCCCAGAGGAGCTGGCCCTCATCCGAGTACAGGTACTCCATCCACAGCTTGGCGGCGTTGGGATGAGGTGCGTAAGCGCTGATCGCCTGCACGTACACGCCGGCAAGGAGACCCGCCTCCGGCACGTTGGTCGCCAGGTCGGGGTTGCCAGCCAGGCTCACATCGTTGGCGATCGAGTTGTACGACCAGTCGATCAGGATCGGGGTCTCCCCGATCCCAACCGTCCGGGAGTCGCCGTCGATCGGGACGAAGTTGCCGGCCTCGTTGAGCGACTTGAAGAACTCAAGCCCCGCTTGAGCGGCCTCTTCTCCGGTGGCGCCGGTCGCGAGACCAGCAGCCCATACCGAGAGGGCGGCTGCATTGGAGGTCAGCGGGTCGCCCGACAGGGCGATTTGCCCCGCGTACTCCGGTTTGAGCAAGTCAGCGTACTCGGCGGGAGGGTTCGCCACCTCGGCCGTGTTGACCGAGAGCGAGAGCACCCCGTAGTAGTCGCCGTACCAGTAGCCGTCGGGGTCCTTGGCGTCATCCGGGATTTCGTCCCAGGTCGCCACCTTGTAGGGCTGGATGAGCCCCTCGTCCTTGGCCGTGGGCCCGAAGGCGAGGCCGACGTCAACCACGTCCGGGGCCTGTGGGCCCGGGTTGTCCTTGTTGGCCTTGATTGCCTCCAACTCCTCGGCCGAGCCGGCTCCGGGGTCGAGCTCGTTGACCTCGATCCCGTACTTGGCCTTGAAGCCGTCGATGACCGCGCCATAGCCGCACCAGTCGTGGGGCAGGGCGATTGTCGTAACAGTGCCCTCCGCCTGAGCGGCGGCGATCAGGGCATCCATCTCGCCCGCGGGCGGAGCCACGACTTCCTCCGGCGCAGCCGTCGGCTGGGCGCAGGCCGCGGTCAAGACCCCGAACATCAGGAAAGCGGCCAGAAGCTTGGCCAGACCGCGTTTGGAATAGCTTGCACTCATCTCTTCCTCCTCAGGATTCTTCTATAGAGTGTGGCCTCGGCCTCAGCACGCCACGCCGCTTAACGGCAGGCGGGAGGTCGGGCGGAAACACGATGGGAACGATCAGGATTGGGTCGGGCCCGGGTAAACCACCTCCTTAGCAGTGCCGAGGTCAACTTTGGGATAGGTACAAAGGGGGTTCTTGGTCTGGATTGGCCGTGCCAACTATAACGCAAGTGGGGCCAATCGGGAGGGTCTGTCCGAACCCCCGATCTTCTGCTGCTGCTCGGATAACAGTTGACAACGCCTAGCGGCCTCGCGCCGGGGTTATTCATCCCGGTAGATCGGATTGCTCCACGCCCGTCGGCCGCGGTCGTCCCGCACTTCGATCCGGATCCAGGCCGGATCACGCTTCAGCTTGAACTCGGCTTCGGTCAGCTGCGACCCCGCCGCCGCGTGCCGGCTCCAGCCCAGGCTCCCAGCGCCGATCCAGTAGATCGCCTCGACCGGCGAGGATTGCACCCAGAGTCGCCTGCCCTCCCAGCGGACCGATTCGATCATTGGATGGTTGGTGCTGAAGAAGAGACCTCGGCGCAGTCCATCCAGGACGGCGGCGTCAGTGAGCCGGGCTGCCTTGATCATCACCCAACCGTCGCCATAGTCCGGGTCGCGCCAATGCGAGTCGTCAGTTGCCAGCCCCCACGCTCGCCGACCTCGCCCGAGCAGGTCGTCCCAATAACCGCAGGCCTCCCCCTTACGGTTCTCCCACATCGCGGCGGTGTTGAAGATCTCCAGCGCTCGGAGCCCGTCGAAGGCGGCCAACTCACCGTGCGAGAGTCCTGACCAGTACGGGTGGGCAAGGAAGCCAAATCCTCCTTGCGCCCAGATCCATTCCAGCGTGGCGGAAACGCCTTGGACACGTTCCGGCAGCGGCTCGCTCAGCCCGACTGCAACGCAGTGAACCGGCGAGCCCTGTGTGCTGCGCCCGAGGCTGATCTCCGCGCCCGAGAGCGTGATCAGAGACTGCTCCTCGGCACGCGTCTGGGTTGGCGCACCGGTGATCCGGTTATGGTCGGTGATGGAGAGCACCTGATAACCGTTCTGGTGATGCCAATCGACGACCGCCTCGGGCGACCAGGCCCCGTCCGACTCGGTCGTGTGAGTGTGCAAGCTGGCGCGGTACCATTGGCCGGGCGCGGCGAAAGGGTTGGTGGTCGGTGAGTCAGTCATTGAGTGGGAGTGGGTCGAATCGGAACGGCTCGTTAGGACGATTCACGCGGGTCGGACTTCATCGAGGATTTGTCTGAGCCGGTGCGGGAGGTCGGTCAGGATTCCCGTGGCTCCGGCGGCGATGTAATCGCGCATCGCGGCCTCGTCGTTCACGGTCCACGGGTAGACGTCGAGGCCCGCAGCGTGCAGATCCACAACCTGTGAGGGTGCTGTCGCACTCGCCGGGGGTAGATAGGCCTGAACTTGGAGCCGCTGGACCAACCCGACAGGATCAGGGTCCGGGGTGAACACGAGGATGCCCATAGCAAGATCCGGAGCCAGCTGACGGGCCCGCTCCAGAAACCGAGTTTGGAAGGAAGTCAACAGCACGTGCCCGAGCATGTCGAGCTCCTGGATGAGGGCGACCGTGTCCTCGACGACGTGCCTCTCGCCGGGAGCACCCTTGAGGTCTTTGAGCTCGACGTCGACCTGCCAGTTGCGCTCGCGGGTGAACAGCAAGGCCTCCCTGAGAGTGGGGATGGGCTCGGCGCCGTAATCGGGGACGGCCGCGGGATTGTGGGGATCGGCCGAGGGCGGCGTTGTCGCGTTGAACCAGGATCCAAAGTCGAGCTGGTGCAGCTCGGCGAGGGTGAAGTCTTTCAGGAGCCAGGGGGCGCGCTCTGGGAAAACCTGGTGCGCGTTCGAGGTGCGGAGCAAGCTGTCGTCATGAGCCAGGACCAGCACACCGTCGGCGGTCACCGCGACATCGAGCTCCCACATGTCCGCCCCCACCAGCAGGGCCTTGCGTGCCCCGGCAAGCGTGTTCTCCGGCGCCAGGCGGCTGGCTCCCCGGTGGCCGACATTCAAGGTGGACGAGCTGCGGTGGTCCATGCCTGGCTAGCTTGGATGCTGCCCCAGTGTATCGTCTTCACCGGCGGCACGTCCACGTCTGTGGTGAAGGTGGTCTGAGCTGGAACGAGAACGACTGCTCGAGCGGCTAAGGGCTGAACGCTTCGACCTGCTCGTCATCGGCGGGGGCGCGACCGGCTGCGGAATCGCGCTCGATGCGGCGGCCCGCGGACTGCAGGTGGCCCTGGTCGAACGGGAGGACTTCGGATCGGGGACCTCTTCTCGCAGCACGAAGCTCATCCATGGCGGAGTCCGCTACCTGGAACTGGCCTTCAAGCGTCTGGACCGCGTGCAATATCGCCTCGTGCGCGACGCGCTGGCCGAGCGATCGATCCTGCTGCGGATCGCCCCCCACCTGACCCACTGGCTGCCGCTCTTCACGCCCCTCTACCGGACATACCAGCTTCCCTACTACTGGACCGGCCTGAAACTGTACGACGCCCTCGCCGGGGAAGCTGGGGCGATCCCGAGCCGATTTGTGTCCAGCCGCGAGGCGCGGACTCGGTTTCCGCAGGTCAAGACTGAGGGACTGCGGGGTGGCGTGCTCTACGGCGACGGGCAATTCGACGACGCCCGGATGAACGTGACCCTGGCCCTGACCGCGATCGAACAGGGCGCGGCGGTGGCGAACTATGTGGAGGTGGTTGGACTCGTCCAGCGGGATGGCCGGATCATCGGCGCTGCCGTGCAGGATCGGGTGAGCGGTGGGGCGTGGGAGATCGAGGCCCGCGGTGTGATCAATGCGAGCGGCCCATGGAGCGACCGGGTGCGCCAGCTGGAAGACGGCAGCGCGGAGCCGATACTACAGCTTAGCTCGGGAGCGCACATCGTGGTGGATGGAGCATTCTCGCTCCCGGAGGCCGGGCTGCTCATCCCCAAGACCGAGGACGGGAGGGTGCTGTTCGTTCTGCCTTGGCTAGGCCACACCCTGATCGGGACGACCGACGAGGCCGTCCGCCCAGACGAACCGCCATCCGCGGGAGAGGCGGCGATCGAATACCTCTTGCGGCACGCGAACCGGTATCTCACGAGGAGGGTGGAGCGTGCGGATATCCGGGCAAGCTGGGCTGGATTGCGCCCGCTGATCCGTGACCCGCGGGCGACCGATACCGCAGGCCTAGCACGCGATCATGTGATCGTCGAAGGCCCGGGTGGGATGATCACCATCGGCGGGGGAAAGTGGACCACCTACCGCAAGATGGCCCAGGACGCGGTGGACTACGCGATCAGCCACACGGGCCTAGAGGCCGGTGCCCTGTGCCGGACGGCCTCGCTGCTCCTGGTCGGGGCTGAGGGTTTTGACCGAGCAGGCGCAGAGCAGATCGAAACTCGCTACGCACTGGATGCAGATGTCGCGCAACACCTCCTGCGGGCCTACGGCAGCCGGGCGGACCAGGTTGCAAATCTGCTCGCTGAGGTCGGATCTGCCCGCCTGGCAGCGGGTCATCCTTTTCTCTTGGTGGAAGTCGTGTGGGCCGCGCGGCAGGAGCTGGCGGAGACCGCGCTGGATGTGCTGGCCCGCCGGACCCGGCTGGCTTTCCTTGATCAGGCCGCGGCCAAAGTGGCTCTGCCGAGAGTCGTGGAGTTGCTGGCGGCCGAGCTAGGGTGGGACGCCGAGCGGCAGAAGCGAGAGATGGCCGATGCGCTCAAGAGGATAGAAACGGGGATCTAAAGTGCATCAATAGGAAACGCAGCAGACGAAATCCGAGTGAGAAGAAAGCCAGCTGAATGTCCCGGATCGTCAAACCGCGCGGACGCGGTTGGAGGGCATTGAGCGATCACCAGAAAACAAAGAGGGTGGAGCGGGAAACTCCACCCTCCTCGTCAAACCGGTGAGTGAAACACTACGGGGTCTCGAAGATCCACAAACCCGTGTCGCGGTCGCTGCCCAAGATGTAGGTGTTGCCGTTGGGGTGGTGGTGCAGGTACACGCCCCAGAAGTTCGATCCATCCGGGCCGGTGTCCACGAAGTGTGCCACCTCTCTCAGCATGTCATTCCTGAAGCTGACCACCCGCATCCCCTCGAAGTACCAGGAGATGTAGGCGGTCGTTCCCTCCACGATCACGTTGTGCATCGTCCGGTCCCCGAAGGCCTGCGAGGCGAAGACGTTCTCCGTGGCGAACCCATCGAGCTCGGTGATGCTCGTCGGATCCGTGACGTCCAGCAGGTGCAAGCGGCCGAAGCCATCGAAGATGCCGGTCACGGCCAGCGTGCCACCCAGATTGCCGACACCCGCAGCTTTCATCGCCTCGCCGGTGGAGAACCCGACGAAGAAGCCGGGGATGGGCGGGTAGGGTCCCTCGGTGAAAGGAGACATCAGGACCAGGGCGTCGCCACGGGCGGCGTCATTGGCCACGACGAAGCCGGAGTAGCCCTGCGCGAACGCCGCATCCGCCTTCTCCTCGAAGAAGCAGACTCCCCGCTGGATCAGGGCCACTGCGTCAGCGGCCGGAGCCGGCGGGATCTCGCTCGATGTGCAGCCGAGTCCGCCGGTCCACACTACCCGTCCGGTGAAGGCGCCACCCGGGAGCAGGCCCACCGGGAAGGTAAAGATGCCCTCGACCGCGGGGAAGGAGGTTCCGGTGAAGGTGAACGAGGTCAGCACGCCCTTGGTGAAGTCCTCGTCGCCCATCAGGACCCGCGTCCCATTTGCGTTGGGCCAGGCGGCGTGCGAGTTGCCCTCCGGGGCCACGCCGGACAGCGGGTCGGGGTTCAGGTAGTCACTGTCGCCCAGGAAGACCGGGACCCTCGGGTTGGTGATGTCGAGCAGGATCAGCCCGCCGTCCCAGTAGGACAGGTAGGCGATCACCCGGCCATTGTTCTGCTGAACCGTCACGTCGTGGAGGAAGACCTCGTTGACGCCGATGTTGTCGATGGGCTCGATGGCCTCGAAGTCGGGCTGTCCCGTGACGGCGACCTCCTTCGGGGCATTCGGGTTAGTGATGTCGACGATGTGGACATCGCGCTCATTTTCGTCATCGACCACCACGACGAACGCTTTGTTACCTTGCTGGTAGATGAAGGTGTTGTGAACCTGGAACGGCAGGAAGTTCTGCTTGAGCGCCCGCGGCATCAGCGGGTTCGTCACGTCGTAGATGGAGATGCCCCCCTGCCCCGGGGCGGCGACGGCGCCGTTCGAGACCAGGCGCGGAATGAAGCCCCCGCCGCAGAACTCCTGGGAGTGGATCAGGATGTCGCCCTTGAAGGATTTGGTCTCGATGTGGGCCACCTTCACGTCGTTGATACGCGTGTTGGGTGGCGCGGGAATGAACCCGGCCTGGGTAGGACTGGCCGGATTCGAGATGTCGATGATCCGAACCCCGGTGATGTCCAGCGAGCAGAATGGTTCATCGAAGCTGCCCAGGTAGGCAAAGTTGCCGAGTGCCCACACGTCGGTCGTCAATCCGTCGACTGTGTGGGCGCCTGGGAAGGGGTCAAAATGGCCGACGACCTCCAGCTCAGGCGACCTTGACCCGCCATGTCCGGCAGACGCGGATGCGGGGATGATCATCGCCGCAATCAGCAGTACGCCGACGAAAGCAAATCTCGTCCCTCGATCAAGTCTCAAGTGTCGCATGGTTTTGCCTCCTTTGGCTTGCGACCATGAACCGGGTGGCTACTTCCTTTCGATGGATCCTTCTGCTCTGATCACCTCCGTTGAATTGAGACCCAGTGACACTCTGTTTCCAAGCTAAATGCGACCCGCCGGTGAGGTGCGTCGCGAATTTGGTCCTATGGCCTGACCAACCTGTCTGGAGCTGGAGGGTGCGGAACTCAGCCCAGGGGCGACGACGCTGCGCCGGATCCTGAGTGACGGATGGGCCCCAGTCTGACGCCCCGAATCAGCCAGCGCTCAACTTCCTCCCTAGGTTACTAGTTCGGACTCAGCGCTTTCTTAATTGGAGCCAACACATCCGGATCTTCCGGGGCCGCTGTCGCAACCCGGGCTACTCCGTGTGAGGACGCCGATGTGCAATCCAAGTTCACCTCGAGCGAGGGGATCGCACATGGTTATTCCAGCCGTGCTGGCCTAGCTGGTGGAGCCGCCCCCCGTTGGCTAGGTCTCTACGTCGTACTGACTACTGCTCGGCAATGAAGACCGACTTGTACTCGCTGTAGTGCTGCAGGGCGGCCATGCCCTGCTCGCGGCCGAACCCGCTCTGCTTCACCCCGCCAAAGGGCGCCTCGATG
>Ga0209109_10001765_pt1 | contig 11818 bp, 15 predicted proteins | sample Rifsed10ft2_FD_184004 | JGI IMG/M metagenome (GOLD analysis project Ga0209109, IMG submission 184004) | Soil microbial communities from Rifle, Colorado, USA - sediment 10ft 2 (version 2) | ecosystem: Environmental > Terrestrial > Deep subsurface > Rock core/Sediment | place: Rifle, Colorado... | reverse complement strand
TGTTGAAAAAGGCCGCCAGCGTCGTTCTCGCATCGCTCAGACCCTCAACGTACCCCAGAGGGTACGCCTCGGGGCCTTCACTCGCTGCGGCCTTGCTGGACAGCCTTTTTGAACAGCCTGAAGGAGAAAATTACTCAATCGACCCGCGCAATGCCTTTAGGCGCCCTTGCTTTTTCTTACTCTCGATCCGCCTATTCTGTGAGCCCTTCGTCGGCTTCGTCGCTCTGCGTTTTTTGCGTGGGATGGCCACGCTCTGAATGATATTTTGCAACCGAGTGAGAGCATCCTCTCGATTCTGCTCCTGGCTCCGATACTGTTGGGCTTTGATGGTGATCACACCCTCTTGCGAGATGCGGTGATCTTTCAATTTCAGAAGCTCTTCCTTGTAGAACGGGGGCAACGACGAGGCGGCAATATCGAACTGCAAATGAATCGCGGACGAGACTTTGTTCACATTCTGTCCGCCGGCCCCCTGCGAGCGCATCGCATGGATGTCGATCTCAGAATCGGGGATGATGACGTGTGATGAAATGTGCAGCATGGTTGGAAGTGTTAAATCAGCCCTTCAGCACGAGATTCTTCCTTGAGATACCACAGCGTTTCGTAGCCGCCCATCGAAGAATAGTCAAAAGCCTGTTGGTCTGCAACCTGCAAAAATCGATAGTCTTGATGCCGCCGAGGCTTCGCCAGGAGGGAAAGCGGAAATTGACCGAGTCTTCGAGAGAATTTTCGAAGGCCTCCCCCTGGTAGAGTCCGGATGGGTCGTTCTGAGAGGCACAGAGTCGGTCAGCCTCTGGCTGCTTGACATCCATGAGTTTGAGTCTACTGGCAGTCCAGCAGGCTGCGGAAAAACTATTGTGGCACGGTGGAAATTCAATGGCCCGCACATCTAGGACAGGCCCTGTCTGTCTGGTTCATCTGGTTGATCTGGTCTATCTGGTTAGCCTGGTTCAACTAAATAGACCAGACAGACCGGACAGACCAAATGAACCAGACTGGCTGGCGGACTTTTTCAGCATCCTGCTATGAGCACGCGCCTGGGGCTAGTCGTAACGATAACCGAGGTCAATTGGAAGGTTAAGAAAGTTCTGGTAAGCGATCGATGATGCGCAATCGCACTTCGTCGCCGACCTGCATCTGCACCATCTTGGTAGTCAGGCTTTCGCGAACCCGATGGGCATCCTCCAAGTTAAATTGAATCTGTCCGCCACATTGCTCAACGAGGTGAAAGAGCAGTAAGTTCGTGATGTGCTGCAATTCCTCGTCACTCGTGTGTGCGCTCAGGTTCAAGACCTTGGACATCGGAGAGTCTCCAGCTCGATCATCAGGCCAGCCCCATTTATCGCCGAATCGCCTGTTGCTCCACAATGCCCCAAAAGAAGGGGGAAGCCTGGCTCTAGAGAGAGGCTCTCCCTCGCCTGCCACATCGGCTCACGCTTAATAGCACTGGCATTACAATGATTTACGGGTAGTAGGCTGCTCACAGGCGGAGGAAACAATATTATGGCGCACCAGCAATTCAGTATCTCGTCGAGGTAGGAGGTTCAACGAATCAAGACTTTGAGTCCTGATATTCCTCGTGCCAGGCCATCTGGATCGCTTCCAGGATTTTCTCGTTCGATTTCTTGGGATCGTCCTTGAAGTCGGGGAGTGCCACGATCCAGGCGTGCATGTCGGTGAATCGAACCGTCAGCGGGTCCGACTCCGGATGCTCTTCGACTAAACGGATCGCAATATCTCCGGTATCCTGCCACTTCAGATCCATGGGCCCTCCCAGGCGAGAGGCACGAGGCAAGTGGCGAGGGGGTTGATCTCTTACCCCTCGCCCCTAGCCCCTTGCCCATCACGTAATCTCCGACAGTTTCTTATTCTCCAAGGCTTCTTTCAACGATGTGTCCATCAAGACTTCGGCGAGATGATGCGTGGCATTTTCGAGATCAGCCATCTTGGCTCGTATGGCCTTGTGATCTTCTCCGGATTTGGTCGCCTCGACTGCGGCCATCGAGGATCTGATCGAGGACAGGTCTTCCTCTCCCACCAGATGGCCGCCTTGCTTGAGGGCCTTCTCCGTGGCCATGAGGATGACTTCAGCCTCGGTTCTGGCTTCAATGAGCTGCCGCGCTTTCAAATCGTCGGCCGCGAACTTGAACGACTCACCAATCATCCGTTCGACCTCGTCGTCACTCAAGCCGAACGACGGTTTCACGGCGAGTGATTGGGTTTCACCGGTGCGAACATCTCGCGCCGAGACATTCAGGATTCCGTTCGCATCGATTAAGAACGTGACTTCGATGCGCGGGACGCCGGCCGGCAGCGGGGGAACCTTCAGCCGAAAGCGGGCTAGACTGCGGTTGTCCCTCACCAGTTCGCGTTCGCCTTGGAGGATATGGATATCCACGCCGGTTTGGCCGTCGACATAAGTCGTAAACATTTCCTTGGCGCTGGCCGGGATGGTCGTGTTGCGCCGAATCAAACTGCTCATCACGCCGCCCATGGTTTCGATGCCGAGGGAGAGAGGCGTCACGTCGAGGAGCAATAGATCGGTCGTTCCGCCGCTGAGAATGTCGGCCTGGACGGCCGCGCCGAGCGCGACGACTTCGTCAGGGTCGAGTTCGCAGTGGGGTTCCTTGCCGAACAAAGCCTGAACACGCTGCCGAACGAGCGGCATACGAGTCGAGCCACCGACGAGGACCACCTCATCAATGTCGTTCGGAGTGAGGCCGGCATCTTTCAAGGCGAGACGGCAGGGCTCAAGCGAGCGTTCCACCAATTCCATGCTGAGAGATTCCACTTGATCACGCGTGAAATCTCTCGAATACCGGCCTTTGCCCTCCGGCAGGTCGAGGATGGCCGTGGCCTTCAGCTCATCAGAGAGTCTGATCTTTGTCCGTTCAGCCTCCAGCCGAACCGCCTGCATATGATCGGGATAAGCGTTCAAATCAAGACCCTGTTGTTCCCGGATCTCCCTGACAAAGAGGTCCGCGATCTGGCGGTCGAAGTCATCGCCTCCGAGATGCGTGTCACCGTTGGTCGCGAGAACTTCAAAAATGCCGTTCTTGAGTTTCAGGATGGAAATATCGAAGGTTCCCCCGCCAAGGTCATAGACAGCAATCGTGCCCTGAGTCTTCTGCTGGAGCCCATAGGCCAGCGAGGCGGCGGTCGGTTCATTGATGATCCGTAAGACGTCGAGCCCTGCAATCATGCCCGCATCCTTCGTCGCTTGCCGCTGGCTATCGTTGAAATAGGCGGGGACGGTAATGACGGCCTTGGTAATACTCTCCCCGAGATACGCCTCGGCCCGTTGCTTCAGTTCCTTCAGGATCATGGCCGAGATCTGCGGCGGCGAATAGGATTTCTCGCCGAGCTTGATCCGGATCACTCCGCCCTGTTCCGTCAAGTGGTAGGGGAAGTAGGCCAGCTCGCCCTGTACGTCCTCAAGGCCCTTTCCCATGAATCGCTTTACGGAATAGACGGTCCGTTCGGGACTGCGCGTCAAGTGTTCTTTCGCCGAATCACCGACGATGAGGCCATTGTCGGTCATCGCCACGACAGAGGGAACCATCGTACGCCCGTTCCGCCCCGGTATGACACGCGGACGTCCGTCCGCCATATAGGCCACGAGCGAATTCGTTGTGCCGAGATCAATGCCGACAATACGTGCCATGGCGGTGCTTATCCGATAGTTGAGGCGAGGTCGCTCACGATGTTCTTGACGTAGGTACGGTTGGAGAGATGTTCACGCATCTGCTTCAGAATACGGTCGCGCTCGGCCCTCGCCTGGTCGGTCGCTTCCCCGCGATCTTGGAGTTTGTCCCACTGGACAAAGAGCTGCTGCAGGGTAGCTTCCATGTCCCGCTGCCGTTGTTCGAGCGTGTTCCGTTCCGATCGGAGTTTCGCGCGGAGCGGCGACTCGGTTTCTGACACGCGGCCGGTGGCTCGGTACTCATTCAATGTATCTTGCAGCTCAAGAATTTCCTCAAAGAGGTCTGCGGGAGGAGAGTTCCGAATCTCTTTCACCGATCCGGCTTCCAGATCGAGGAGATACTCAGCCCGCTCGATCGGATCACGGAGCGTCCGGTACGCGGTATTCAACATCGCGGAATTGCCGAGGCTGATGGTCTGCTCGGCGGCGCTCTTGTTCTGATAGAAATCGGGATGGAATGCCCGGCTCAGTTCGTAGAATTTGGCTTCCAGCTGGTGCTGGTCGATCGTGAGGCGGCGGGGGAAGCCCAGGCAGGTGAAGTAATCGAGTTCTTTCGAAACCGGCTGGACCTTGACGCAACGGTCACAGAAGTATTCACCTGCCACTTCAGACTGGCAGTGCCAGCACATGCTGCGAGCCATCTGCAGCTCACGTGGGCCGGCGGTGCTATGGGTGTGATGGTCCATGCGGGTCTCCTTGCAGCACGGGCATGGCGACCTGCCATGCCCGCCGGACAATTGCTGTACTCTGCTGACACTCGTTAGGCCGAAAACGACTCTCCGCAGCCGCAGGTCTTGTCGGCGTTCGGATTCACGAATTTAAAGTTTCCGCCCATCAAGTCTTTCTGGAAGTCCAACTGCGTGCCTTGAAGGTAAATGGCGCTCTTGGCATCGACAATGACTTTCACGCCGTCAAAGTCATGGACTTGGTCATGCTGGCCGATCTTTTCGTCGAAGTTGATCGTATAGCTGAGGCCTGAGCAGCCGCCGCCCTTCACGCCGAGGCGGAGCCCGCCTTCCGTGAGCCCCTGCACGTTAATGAGGCGTTTCACTTCCTTCAGTGCCGCCTCGCTGAGCGTGATCACCGTAGCTTGGGTGTCTGCGTTCGTCGTGTCCATGGCGCGCTCCCTTTGTTTACGTTACTTCGCGTCAGTCAGTGCTCCGTCGACTTTCTTCTGGTAGTCCGCGAGGGCGGCCTTGATCGCATCTTCGGCCAACACGGAACAATGGATCTTCACGGGCGGCAGGTTCAGCTCCTGCACGATGTCGGTGTTCTTGATCTTCTGGGCTTCTTCGACCGTCTTGCCCTTCAACCACTCGGTGGCGAGGCTCGAGCTGGCGATCGCAGACCCGCAGCCGAAGGTTTTGAACTTCGCGTCCACAATCGTATCGTTCTGCACCTTGATCTGGAGCTTCATCACGTCGCCGCACTCCGGGGCTCCGACCATGCCGGTGCCGACCCCTTCCTCGTCCTTCTTGAAGCTCCCCATGTTGCGGGGATTCGTGAAATGATCGACGACTTTGTCACTGTAGGCCATGGTTCCCTCCGAAATTTATAATTAACAATTGTAAATTTTCAATTGCCGCTAGTGGGCAGCCCATTGAACTGATTTCAAATCGACGCCTTCTTTTGCCATCTCGTACAGCGGGGACATTTCGCGCAACTTGGTGACGATCTCAATCACCTTCTTGATCGTATAGTCGATCTCATCGTCCGTATTGAAACGGCCCAGACCGAAGCGAATCGAGGAGTGCGCCAGGTCCGTCCCGACCCCCAACGCGCGGAGCACGTACGAGGGCTCCAATGTGGCTGAGGTACAGGCCGAACCGGACGAGAGGGCGATATCCTTCATGCCCATCAGTAACGACTCGCCTTCCACATAGGCAAAGGAGATATTGAGGTTGCCGGGGAGCCGGTTGGTGGGATGGCCGTTCAGATAGCTTTCCTCAAGGTTCTTCATAATACTGGCCTCTAGCCGATCGCGCATCGCAATCAACCGCGTGGTGTCCTTGGCCATCTCCTGCTCGCAGAGTTCGCAGGCCTTCCCGAATCCCACGATTAAAGGCACCGGAAGCGTACCGGAGCGCATGCCGCGCTCGTGCCCGCCGCCGTCCATTTGCGCCGTGATGCGAACCCGCGGGTTCTTCTTTCTCACGTAGAGCGCCCCGACCCCTTTGGGTCCATACATCTTGTGGGCCGAGAAGGACATGAGATCGATCCCCATGTCCTGCACATCGACCGGGATCTTGCCGACGCCCTGCGTCGCATCGCAGTGAAAGAGGATGCCCTTTTCCTTGGCGATTTTGCCGATCTCTTTGACGGGGTTGATCGTGCCGATTTCATTGTTTGCCAACATGATGGAGATGAGGATCGTCTTCTCTGTAATCGCCTTCCGCACATCCTCGGGACTGACCATTCCGAATTTATCGACGGGGAGATAGGTGGCTGTCGCTTTGCCCTTGCCCTCCAACACTTTGACGGTGTCGAGCACAGCGCGATGTTCGGTGGACGACGTAATAATGTGGTCGCCCTTCTCCTTATACATTTCAACCACGCCCTTGATCGCGAGATTGTCCGATTCGGTGGCGCCGCTCGTGAAGACGATCTCTTTCGGATCGGCCTTGATCAGCTTCGCGATCTGCTTCCTGGCGTTTTCGACAGCTTCTTCCGCGGCCCACCCGAAGGCGTGGTTGCGGCTGGCCGCGTTCCCGAATTTCTCGACGAAATAAGGGAGCATGGTCTCCAAGACGCGTGGATCCATCGGTGTGGTGGAATGGTTGTCTAAGAATATGGGCAGTTTCATCGTTCGACTCCTTGTGCCGTGGGAGACTGAATCGTAATGAGGGGTGTGCCCCCCATCATGTCTTGCAGGGTCATGCTATTGAGCAATTGGGCGATGCTGTCCTGGACTTTCAAGAGTGGTGTACGGATATGGCAATTTTCCCGCTGCATGCAGAACTCTCCATCCTTATCATGCGAACAATCGGTGATACCCAAGGGGCCCTCGATGCTTTCGAGAATTTGCGCGATCGTAATCTGGTGCGCGCGTCGGGCCAGCGCGTACCCGCCCTTGGGACCATTGTGACTCTCGATCAGTGCATGCTTGGCAAGGGTCTGAAGCACTTTCGCCAGCAGCTCAAGGGGGATGTTATATTCCTCCGCGATCTCCTTCGTATTCACGACGCGCCCAGGCGTCACGTCGCCGAACTGGACAGCAGCGATATGCTGAAGGGCCATGAGGGCATAATCTGCTTTTTTCGAAATCTTCAACATTGCTATTGCCGATCTCTAGGGTCGGAGACTATAATGATCTCCGATCAATAAGGTCGGACTAAGAATAGCACGCAGGTTTCGGAACTGTCAACAGCGTCAAATAAGGCTGAATCAGGCTGAGAAAGGAACGGGCCTATGGGCGGGACCAATCCCTATATTGAAAAAGCTGACTACACGCTTCCGCAGCGAGCCTATACCGTCACATTTATCGCCCCTGACGGCGTGGTAACGAACGTTGAGGTCGATCCAGCCAAGATTCCCTACGGCCCGACGGGGCTCCCTGGAAGTCTGTTGGACGTGGCAATGGGCAATGGGGTTGCGCTGGAACATGTGTGCGGGGGTGTCTGTGCCTGTTCGACCTGCCATGTCATCGTGAAGCAGGGGCTTGAGAGCTGTAACGAAGGCACGGACGATGAATTCGATCAGTTGGAGGAAGCGCCGATCACCACGTTACAATCACGGCTCGGTTGCCAGTGTGTGCCAAACGGGACGACAGACATTGTTGTCGAAATTCCGGCGGTCAACAAGAACCTGGTTAGAGAAGAGCATTAATTGTACGTTTCAGTTTTGACTTCTTTTCGATCGTATCCAATCTCCGTGAGATAAGCCCGCAACGGTCGCACAAATCCTTTGACCCCGCTAAGCAGTGGCGTTACTTTTGGCCTGCCGGTGAGAAGCGGTCGAAGCAGTTTCACGGTATCCCCGACGACGTCCTGGTCCGTCCCATTCACCGCCACTGGCATATATCTGAACGATGGGTGGCGGGCGGCTAAGGCGAGCAGCTCATCGTGGTAGAGCCATTCATTCTCAGCCGGACCGACCGCAATCAGGATGGATTGTGGCAGTACGCCCGATGCCGCCAGCCGTTTCAACATACAACGAATTGGAACCAAACCGGTATAGCGACTGATGAATAGCAAATCTCGATCGAGTGAGCGGGGTAATACGAAATTCCCATAGGGACCAGACAGCAGCAGCTCATCACCGGGCTTGAGCCCGTAGAGATAGCTCGAACCGATTCCATCGGGGACTCGATCAAAAACCAGAGTGAGCTGTCCGGCAGGGGAAGGAGGTTCTGCCATTGAGTAGGCGCGATTGAGTGGTGGTTTAGCGCCTATCGGCAACTGTAGGGAAACCCACTGACCTGGTTGGAATAAGAACCTTTGAATCTTCGGAAGAACAACCAGTTGGCGAACGTGGGGCGTGAGATCCGTGATCGAGAGGACCGTTGCCGGTTGTGTGAGTTCCGCCATCACAATCTCCCTCTTGCTCTCTTACCAGAAGGCCGCGCCAGATGAAAGGGTGCGGAACAACCGATTCTGTACAACACTTTTCAGCCCGTGTTATAGATATCGACCTCTTCTCCAACGACGCCGCGTCATTCTATGAGTCAAGTCAGGGTCAGATTCGCGCCCAGCCCAACGGGATTTCTCCACATCGGTGGGGTTCGCACGGCGCTGTTCAATTGGCTCTTTGCCCGCCAGCAGAATGGGGTGTTTGTCCTCCGTATCGAAGACACGGACCAGAGCCGCTCCACCGATGAATCGATCCAGGCCATCCTTGAAGGGCTGAAGTGGGTGGGGCTCGATTGGGACGAGGGCCCTTTCCGTCAGACCGAGCGCATGGACCTCTATCGCAGCCATGCGATGCAACTTCATGAAAGGGGGCAGGCCTATTGGTGTGTCTGCAAAGCGGAGGAACTCGAGGCGCGAAGGAAGGAAGCCGAGGTCAAGGGGCTATCGCCGAAATACGACGGCCGCTGCCGTGATCGTGGACACACAAATCAGGCCGGCGATGCAGCCTTGCGCTTCAAGGCTCTGCAAGAAGGAAAGACTGTGGTCGACGACCTCATCAAGGGCAAGATCGTGTTCGATAATAACGGGCAGGACGATCTGATCATTCTCCGGTCGAACGGCTACCCGACGTACAATTTTTCAGTGGTGGTTGATGATGCGCTGATGAACATTACCCACGTGGTGCGCGGAGACGATCATCTCACCAACACGCCGCGGCAGGTCCCGATTTTCCAAGCGCTTGGGTTTCCAGTTCCTCAGTTCGGGCATCTGCCGATGATTCTGGGCGCGGACAAAGCCCGACTTTCGAAGCGACATGGAGCCACCTCGATCATGGCCTATAAAGAAATGGGCTATCTTCCGGATGCCATGGTGAATTATCTCGTTCGGCTTGGGTGGTCACACCGAGACCAGGAAATCTTCACCCGCCAGGAACTGATCGAGAAATTTTCTTGGAAGAATGTTCAAACGTCCGCAGCCGTGTTTAACCCCGAGAAACTTCTCTGGGTGAACGCGGAACATATCAAGATCAGTCCGCCGGCCCAGATCGCTCAGGCGCTTGTGCCCCTGTTGGAAGCAGCAGGATTAACAGACGAAGTCCAGGCTGTCTCGGCCAGCTGGCTCGCGCAACTTGTCATCCTCGTGAAAGAACGGGCGAAGACGCTCGTGGAGATGGTCAGTTGGGTGAGGCCGTATTTTGGGCAGGCCGTGACGTTTGACGACGAGGCGGCGAAGACATGTTTGACGCCAGCCATCGCACCGATCCTCGGCAAGTTGCTCACTCGATTCGAAGCCCTCCCTGCCTTCTCAAAACAGCAATGGGAAGAGGCCTTCAAGCAGCTGGTTGAGGAGGAGGGAGTGAAAATGGGCCAGCTGGCCCAGCCGGTTCGCGTGGCCCTGACCGGTCGCACGGCCAGCCCTGGCCTCTTCGAAGTGATAGAGGTGTTGGGGCGAGACCGGACATTGTTTCGGCTCCGCCAGGGGATCGATCGGGCCTCGCGGGCGTGAGGCAGTCCCTTTCCAAACTAGCAGGCTGTTCAAACAAGCCGTCCAGCAAGGCCGCAGCGAGCGAAGAGGCGAGGCCTACTTTGCGCCGTACGTCGAGCCCCTGAGCGAAGCGAGAACGCCGCTGGCGGCCTGTTTCAACAACCTGCCAGCACCGATCTTGACGAAACCGCGACCTGTATATTACTGTGGACGTCGGTTGGGGGATCGTCTAGCGGTAGGACGTCAGTCTCTGGATCTGACTACCTAGGTTCGATTCCTAGTCCCCCAGCCAATTATTTTCCCACGCCGTCATCTTTCAGATCTCCGTCTCGGTTTCGTACCGCGCTGGGGGATCGTCTAGCGGTAGGACGCCGGCCTTTGGAGCCGGCTACCTAGGTTCGATTCCTAGTCCCCCAGCCACTTTCCTTTGACCGCCCCGATATCTATTTCAGCGACACCAGATCGATCACGAATCGGAACCGTACGTCGCCCTTGAGGACTCGCTCGTAGGCTTCGTTCACTTGTTGGATCGGAATCACTTCAATATCGGATTCGATTTGGTGCGTGGCGCAAAAGTCGAGCATCTCTTGAGTTTCGCGGATGCCCCCGATCACCGACCCGGCGATGCGGCGGCGATGCAGAATCAGTGGAAAGGGCTCCACCAGCGTCGGCTTATCCGGAGCCCCCAGGAGAATCATGGTCCCGTCGGTTTTGAGCAGATTCACATAGTCGTTGTAGTTGTGCGGTGCGGAGACGGTATCAAGGACAAAATCGAAACGCCGCTGTAGTCGAGTAAACGTCTCGGGCTGTGAGGTGAGGGCGAAGTCGAAGGCGCCTAACCGCTCTGCATCTTTTCGTTTCCGTTCAGAGGTGCTCAAGACGGTCACTTCGGTTCCGAGCGCCTTGCCAATCTTCACAGCCATATGGCCCAGTCCACCCAATCCCACCACCGCAAGTTTGTGATACTTGCCAACGCCCCAGTGACGAAGCGGGGAGTATGTCGTAATTCCCGCGCACAAGAGTGGGGCTGCCCCGGCCGGCGACAGGGCTGAGGGAATCCGCAGCACGTAATGCTCATCCACGACAATCTGCGAGGAGTAACCACCTTGCGTTGGCTGGCCGTCTTTGTCTCGGCCGCTGTAAGTGAGGAGCATGCCCGCTTCGCAGTATTGCTCCAATCCCTCACGACAGGCGGGGCAGGTTCGGCAGGAATCCACAAAGCATCCTACGCCGGCCGTCTCGCCCACATGGAACCCTGTGACCGAGTTCCCTATCTGTGTAATCGTGCCGACAATTTCGTGCCCCGGCACCATGGGGAAAATCGAGTTGCCCCATTCGTCACGGGCTTGATGAATATCTGAATGGCAGACACCGCAATGTGTAATTGCGATAAGTACGTCATGAGGACCCACGTTTCGTCGCTCAAATACGAAGGGTAGCAGGGCAGCCTTGGCGGTCATCGCGGCATAGCCGTTGGTTGGCAACATGGTTTGTGCTCCTTGTGAGAGGGCCTGGCAGGATGCTGAAAAGTCCGCCAGCGGCGTTCTCGCGTCGCTCAGAGGCTCAACGTACCGAAGCGTACGACTCCTCTTCGCTCGCTGCGGCCTTGCTTGGGGCAAGGCGCGTCCCGGCGCGCCAGGGCTGGGCGGGTGAGAAGTCTGGCCTATTTGAGCATCCTGAGACTATTGTGACACCGGCGCTATAGGGAAGATTCCATCGACTTATTCTGTATATATCGAGTTTTCCCGCAGCCTGCTAGGAGTCTGCAGAAAAACTGTTATGGGGAGGTGAAAATTCCGTTCCCCACATTATCAAGATGTCCGTGGGCTTGCCAACTCAGAAATGTGGAAACGAGACCGGCCTCAAGCCGCGTCTCGCGCAGATGCCAGCGGAGCTGTTGGGTAGGGATTGCCGGTTGGACCCTGTGAGAAGGGGAGGCGATTTGCCCCTGGACTATTGGGCTTGACCGTCTTGCTCTGCCTCTGTGTCGTCGTCCCTCTCCATCGAATCGGGAAGCGAGGTGTCCATCGTGAGGGTGGGACCTGGTATGCGATAATGTTCC
>Ga0209109_10001761_pt1 | contig 11834 bp, 11 predicted proteins | sample Rifsed10ft2_FD_184004 | JGI IMG/M metagenome (GOLD analysis project Ga0209109, IMG submission 184004) | Soil microbial communities from Rifle, Colorado, USA - sediment 10ft 2 (version 2) | ecosystem: Environmental > Terrestrial > Deep subsurface > Rock core/Sediment | place: Rifle, Colorado... | reverse complement strand
CTGACCCGGCGCAGGCAACCTGGTCCGACCTATCTCTCGAGAATCTCCACGCCCGGCGAAGACCACGATCTCGGTCACCTCGTCGATCGGGAGCGTGTGACGTTTCTCCCGGACCACCTCGACCGCCTCATCGACCAGTAGATCGTTGAGCACCGGGTCGTTCTCGTCGGGGAGTGGCACGTCGAAGATGACGCGGGCCTCGCTCCCATGCACGTGGAAGTCGGCCACTGCCGCCCGCTTTGTGATCGGATCCGCTTCGACGGGAGACCGCCGAAGCCACGAAGTGTCCTCGAGGTCGAGGGCGGCAGCACGCTTGCGCTGCCGTCGCAGGCTGATCACAACCACCCCCAGGACCACGAGAGCGATGAACGCGACCCCTACCGCTCCTGCCCCCTCCATTGGCTACACCTCTCTCTCGACCATCGGACAATCCTACGTGGTGCAGGGGCAGGTGGCCGATCTCACCGAGCTCGTCGTTAGCGTTGGCTCATGAAAGGCGGATTCACCATGATCGGGGTCCCGGTCGACTCCGCGGGTTATGCCGGCGGGACCGAGCTCGCCCCTGCCGCCTTCCGCGCCCTGGGGTTGAGAGACGCCATCGGTGGCCGTGACAGCGGTGACCTCGCGGTGCGTATTCGCGCCGAAGGAAGAGACCCTGAGACCGGTGTGGTTGCCCTGGACGACGTGTGTGCCACCACCGCCGAGGTTCGAAGGGCGGTGGCGGAAACACTCTCCCGGGAGGAGCGCCCGTTCCTGGTCGGGGGCTGTTGCGCCATCGTGCCCGGAGCCCTCGCCGGGGTTCGTGACGCCCGGGGCCGGGTCAGCCTTGCCCATCTCGACGGGCACCTCGATCTCTACGACCAGGCCACGTCACAGCTCGGCGAGGCGGCCGACATGCCGGTGAGTGTGGCGATTGGGCTGGGGCCTCGAGCGTGGGTCGACGCCGCAGGCGGGCCCAGTCTCTCCGGCGCGGATGTCTGGATCGTGGGCTATCGGGACCGGGAGCAGTCCCTGGTCGACGGGATGGTGATGCCCGAGGATCTCGACCCGCCGATCTCGTGTCTCACCACCGACGAGGTCCGATCCGAAGGCCCGAGCCGAGCCGGCACCCGGGTGGCGCAGGCTCTGGCTGACGGAGTGGGGAACATCTGGGTCCACCTCGACCTCGACATCGTGGACCCCTCCCTGTTCTTCGCCAATGATGCTCCAATGCCGGATGGGCTCGACTGGGCCGAGTTGACAGAGCTGCTGGCTGCCATCCTTGCCTCCTCCGCTCTCGCCGGTTTCTCTCTGGGTTGTTACAACCCGGAGAAGGACCGCAATCAGGAGAACGGCCGTCAGATCATCGAGGTGCTCCGGAGGGCGTTAGCTGTCCCCGGCTGAGTTTGGCCCGCGGGAGCCGGTTCCTTCAGCCTGTATGTCCGCAAGAGAGATCTCTGCGGTGGCCTCATCGGCTCCGGCATTGAGACGCTCGATCATCCTCTCCTTGGAGGTCGAGGTGCCGAAGGCGGTGATCAGGTCGCCCCGATGGAGGATGGTCGCGCCGCTGGGCACCATTACATCTCGTTCCCTTCGGATCGAAACCAGGGTGGACCCTTCCGGCCAGGAAACCTCGCGTATCGCCCGGCCGTCGGCGATCGAGCCCGGGGGCACCCGGAAGTCGTAGTAGCCGGCTCCGGCGCCGGTCCGTTGGGCAAGCCGGGCCCGATGCAGCTCGACATCGGTTGCCGCGGTCAGCGCAACGTGATAGGCGCGGACCGCATCCTCCCGTCTGAACATCCCAACCATCTGGTCAGGATCGTCCTCGGCCACAACCGGGAGCCTTCCCACGCCGAGCGCCGCCATCCGCTCCAACGCCCGAGAGACCCGTGTGGTAGGGGTGACCGTTGCCGGGCGGGGAGTCATCGCCTCGCCCACACGACCCGAGCTAACGCGCCCGGCGCGAGAAATATCAGAGATGGTGATGACCCCGACCAGACGCCCCTCATCCAAGACCGGCGCACCATGGGAATGGGCTGCATTCAGCCTCTGCTCGACGTCACCCAACTGGTCGTTCGGGCCAGCAATGACCGCTGGACGCGTCATGACCGCGCCCACGTCGATGGTGTCGAGGACATCCACCTCTCCGGTTCGGCGGACGCTGATCCCCATGCTCTTGAGGGCCATCGAATACACCGAGTCCGGATGAAACCGCTCGGCGAGAAAGGTGGCCAAGGTGGCGGTCAGCATCAAGGGGAGTATCAGCTGATAGTCGCGTGCCCCGGTCACCTCGAAAACGAGGAGGATGGCGGTCAACGGAGCCCGACCGACCACCGCGAACATCGCCGCCATGCCGACAACGGCAAAGGCGCCGGAGTCGAGAGTGGAGACGCCCCACACCGGCTCGACGAGCAAGGCGAAACCGGTGCCGACCGCGGCGCCCGTGAACAACGAAGGCATGAAGGCGCCACCAGATGCCCCTGATGTGAGCGTGATCGCGGTGGCAGCCACCTTGGCCAGAGCGAGCAGGATCAGCACCCACCAGACCTCGGATACTTCTCCGCCGAGCAGTCTGTTGGTGACGGCCTGTCCGGTGCCGAACACGTCGGGCTCGACGAATACCAGACCGGCGACGAGAAGACCGGCTGTCACCGAGCGCAACAGACCCAGGGACGCCACCCGTGGCTTGATCAGGCGCTCTAGACCGCCCACCAAGCGAAGGAAGAGGATTCCCACGGCCACCACCGCGATGGCCAACCCGGCGTAGAGCAAGAGCTCCCGAGCGTCGCCGAGTTGATAAACGTCGGCCCTGATCGCCAACTCCTCACCGACCAGAGACTGTGTCGTGACGGCGGCGGTCACAGAGGCGATGACGATCGCGGACATGTGCCGTGCGGCGAACGAGGAGAGGATCACCTCGAGGGCGAACAGCATGCCGGCGATCGGCGCGTTGAATGTCGCACCGATTCCCGCCCCGGCGCCGGCCGCAACCAGGGAGCGGACCTGGTCCTCCCCGAGGTTGAATCGATTCGAGATCACTGATCCGATGGCGGCGCCGATCTGGACGATCGGGCCCTCCCGACCAGCCGAACCGCCGCCACCTATTGTCGCCGCCGTTGCCAGGATCTTGAGTGGGATGACCCGCGCCCTCATCCGGCCCCCTTGGACCTCCAGAGCAGCCACCGACTGCGGCACGCCGTCCCCCCCCACCTCGGGGGCCAGACGCTTGGCCAGCAGCCAGGCGAAGAGGAACCCGGTCGGGACCGTGAGGAAGATCCAGGCCCGCCCCTCGTGGATGGCAAATGGCAGCAGGAACTCCTGCAGCCATTCGACGAGCGCCACCAGGGCGGCGGCGCCGACACCGACACCCACCCCGACCAGCGCCGCGATCGCGAGAAAGCCGCCCATCTGACGCTCGGCGAGGACACCTACCGCCGGTAGCTTGCGGAGGTTGTCGAGGGGCCGGCTCACAGATCCCAGGGTATCGGTGGCCTCGGCAATCCCCTAGCTCGTCCAGAATGGTCGGCGATGGCCTTCCGCTCCCACGTGCTCCGGCCTCTCAATCCGAGGTCACCTTCGAACATCGCGATCAGCGGGCTCACCTTGTTGGCCGCCGCGGCGGGTGGGGTCATCGCGTTGACAACCGGTCGGACGCTGCTGCTCCCGATCCTGGCGGCGGGGGCGACGTTCTTCTCGTGGGCCCTTGGTCGAGAGCTCGACCCCGATCACGAGCCGACAGGGTTGCTTGCAGCTATCCCCGCCGGGGCACTCGTCTTGCTCGGTTTCGATATCAGCATCCTGGTGACGGTCGCCGCTCTGATGTCTGCCCGTCTTCTCGTCGAGTCGACCGGGCGCAGACCACTGCCCACCGACCTGGCAGGGATGGCGGTTTTGGCCAGCGTTGTCTCGTTCACCGCCCTGGGCTGGGTGTTCGGCTTCGGGCTGGCAATCGCCATCTACCTGGACGATCGGATGGCCGAGGAGCACAGCAGCCAGGGTGTAGTCGCGGCAATCGGCGCTGCACTCGGGGCCTCGTTGGTGGCCACCCTGACCGGGGCCTTCCCCCAGGCTCTGCCAGAGATTCGCCCGCCGCTCACGTTGGCATTGGGGCTCCTGGCCCTGATCGCGGTGGTGCGGGAACCGCTCGATCCGATCTCGTTGGTCGATTCCAGGAAGAAGACTCCCTTGCGACGGGATCGGCTTCAGGTGGCGCGGACAATGGTCGGATTGCTTGCTTTCTTTGGCTCGTTGATCGGAGGTGAGGGTATCTCCGCCGAGGTCACGGTGGCCCTGACCCTTGCTCTGGCTCTCGGCTCGGAGGAGGTGGAACGGCTACGACGGCGGAGGCGGTAGCTTTGGTCCCATGTGCAGATCGATCAAGGTATTGAGAGAGGGCTCGGTGGCCGCCCCACCCGACGAGATCGAGGCCGCCGCTCTTCAATTCGTTCGCAAGATCTCAGGCTTCACCAAGCCGGCGGCCCACAACGCCGATGCTTTCGAGCGAGCGGTCCACGAGATCGCCCACGCCTCCCAGCATCTCCTCGACACGCTCGAGATCCGGGGCGCCCGGGCCTAGCTGCCCCGTAATTGGGAGGCAGAGGGGTCACATTCGGACGTGTGGATCCCAATTACGGGAGTCGCGATCAGTCGAGGTGGGGCCCGAGGCCGATGCGAGCCGCGTTGATCAGGGCGCGATGGGCAGCGGCAACGTCCTGGGCAGCCACGCCCACACTCTTGAACACGGTGACGTCCTCCACGATCTCGGGGTTGGCTCCCGCCAGCAGCTCACGGAGCGTGGTGTTGGGCTGGCGGTTGGCCTGGATCAGATCCCCGGCCTCGGATGCGGCGGCCTCGAAATCGTCCACCACGACATAGGCGCGTTGCAACAACTCGGGAGGGAGCTCGGCCATGAGAGGAGTGAACGCTCCCACCGCATTGACATGGGTGGAGGGCCGGACCAAAAAGGGGTCGAATAGGGGTGAGGTGGACGGGGTGGCGCAGGAGATGATGTCTGCCTCGGCCACGGCATTGTCGGCGTAGGCGACCGGCTCCCCACCCACCAGCCCGGCAAGGGCCCGGGCCCGATCCCCGGATCTCGACCAAATCAGGATTCTCTCGATGGGGCGGACCGCACGGACTGCCTCGACCTGGTCGAAAGCCATTGCCCCGGCGCCGAGCATCACGAGGGTTCTCGCTTCGGGAGGTGCCAGCAAGCGAGTCGCCAAGCCACAAACCGCACCAGTGCGGATCGCGGTGAGGGTTGGGCCGTCGACCAAGCCCAAGGGGCTCCCTTCGGCATCGAACACCGCCACCAGGCCGGCTGGGTTGCCCGGGACCACGGAGACCACCTTGACCGCCAGGATCCCGTCGAGGCGGCCGGGCATCACCAGGGAGTTGCCGACCAGGGTCCGCGGGGGAGTCTCCGACTCGCCCGAGAAAGCGTGCTCCATGGCCTCGATCGCATCGAGCATGGGCAGGGCAGCCCTGGTGTCGGCGGCGTTGAGGTAGCGCATCAGGCGAGGACGTGTTTGACCGCGAGGTCGATCGGCTCACGATCGACGCTGAAAAAGCTCATCGAGACATCGGTGTCGAACTCCATGGATTGACCGGTGAATGCTTGGGCCACCATCGAGCCGACCGCAGGGGCCAGCTTGAACCCGTGGCCGGAGAATCCGTTGGCCACCCAGAAACCGTCCACCCCCGAGGGGCCGACCACCGGATGGACATCCTCGCGGTTGATGGTGTAGAGCCCGGCCACACCCGAGACCTGGCCCCGGGTCGCCAGCGCCGGAACCCGATGCTGGAAAGCCGCCAGCTTCATCTCGGTGAACTCCGCGTCGGGCACCCGCTTGAACTCGTCGGGGTCATCGACGATCTCTTCCTCGTCCTCGGCGAGGACGGAGCCGATGATCACCTGCTGGCCTCCGGATTGGGGTCGGAAGTAGATGCCTGTCGAATTATCGGCAACAACCGGGAGCGGCCCCAGGTCTGGCGGCCAGGTTCGGTAAACGGTTTGGATCCGGGTCGGGGTCAACGTCCAGCGCAGGTGAGCCGTAGCGAGTTCGTTCAGCTGGTTGCACCAGGGCCCGGATGCGTTGATGACCAGGCCTGCCGAGATCTCGGACCCATCGGCCAGCCGCACGCCGGTTACGCGGCCACCGCCTTTGATGACAGACGTGACCTGGGAGTTGAACTCCACCGCCACCCCCCGGTCAAGGGCCGCCTCGATCAGGTCCTGATTGGCCCCCACCGGGTCGGCATACCCGCCGCCGGGCTCGAAGAGGAAAGCCTCACCGGGCACGCAAATGTGCTCCTCCTCGGCGTCCAGATCGTAGGGGACGCCACATGGGGAGAGCGCCGGGAACATCGCTGTCAATTCGTCGGGACCGATGGCGCGGGCCTGGACATCCTGGGAAACCAGCTTGTCGACGTCGGCCTCCACCTTATCGGCGGGCTCACCCATCAACCAGAGGACGCCAAGTCGGTGCAACCCGGAGCGGGTCTCGGAGAGCCCGGTGAACTCAGACCAGTTCCCATACGACTCCTGGCCGTGATAGGCCAGCCGGACCACTTCACGGTGGGTATATCGACACCTGCAGATCGACGAGGAGGAGCCGGTCGAGCCTTCCGACGGTCCCCGGCCCTTGTCGAAGGCGACAACCTTGCTCACACCATGACGGGCGAGTTGATAAGCGATCGAGGAGCCGATGATGCCCGCGCCGACAACCACCACCTCGGCGGTTCGGGTCATGCAGCGGAGACTCGATAATCGCCGACGCTGTCATCCCAGGTCAGGTCGATGAGTCCCTTGGTGGCGGCCGCCTTGCAGAACTGGAGGAATCCCCCGTATCCGAACTTCTTCTCCGAGAACGTCGAATCCTGTTTGCGCAGCTGGTTCTTGAGACCGGAGAGGACAACCGGGCCGTTCTTCGATGCCAGCTTCCGCACCACATCTGCCAGCAGCTCGAAGGCAGCCTGTTCGCTGGTGCCAGTCGAAGGGAACTGGACGACCGGATCCCCCCGACCCGGCCCTTCCGAAAGCTCGATGACCCCCTGGGCCTCCAGGTGGCGCAAGAGCTCGCCGAAAGCCCTGAACCCGTAGTCAGCCTCGCTGAAGGTCGAGTCCTTGCGGAGCAGTGCTCTCTTCAAGGACGAAGCGAGCACTTCGCCATCGACCGAACGCTGCAGGCCGGCCAGGGTGGTGGTGATCAGTGACTCGAGCTCGGCGGTGCCGGTGTCCGGGATCTCCTCCGGTTCCGGCTCAGGGCGTGCCCCCTCGGCAAGCAACGGTTCGACACCTTCCAGGTTCTCGTAGAACAGGAATTCGTCACAGGCGGGTGGCAAGAGAGCCGAGGTCGAGGCCTTGACCCCCACCCCGATCACCTTCTTGTTCAGCTCGCGCAGTTTGTGCACCAGAGGGGTGAAGTCGGAGTCGCCGGTGCAGATGACGAACGTGGTGACGTAATCCCGTTCGAAAGCCAGCTCGATGGCGTCGACAGCCATCTTGATGTCGGCGGCGTTCTTGCGGGAGGCACCCATTCGCTGCGGGATCTCGATCAGCTCGACATGGCTCCGGGTCATCTTCTGGCGGGCGTCGGCGAACATCGACCAGTCGGCATAAGCCCGTCGGGCCACCACCCGGCCCCGCTCGGCGAGGGCGTTGGCGATGGGCTCGAAGTCGAACTCCATCCCGTTCAGAGCTTCACGGGCCCCGATCGCCAGGTTCTCGAAGTCTACGAACAAGGCGATGCGTTCTTCTTCCATACCCATGAATGTAGTGCCGCCAGGCTGGGATTCCCCATGTCCGGGCGCCAACGGCAGGGAGTAGGTTGGGCGGATCGGCTCCGAAGGGGGAACCAAGCTGGCGGCCTACCGCGAATTACGGGTTCACGGCGTCTCGGGCACCCCACCCGAGGCCATGCTGTACACGGGCCCCACTGGCACCGGGCACTCCCAATACGAGTTGACTCCCGAGTTCTGCCAGACTCGAAAGAAGTTGATGGCGGGGAGCACCGACCAGCCCCTATATGGAGAAACCGCCAATTGTTGGGATCAGCCATGACCCGATCCACCCTCTGATCGGGGTTTGTCCAGGCTGAGCCACTAGAGTGGTGATACAGCGCACGCCTGATGCGTGCTCCGCCCTCTCTTCGCTTCTGTCGTTCCGTCGAGTGAAGACGCCGCAGGGCCAGGCAAGACCCCCGCTCCCCAGAACGAGGCTCTCGCAAGGTGACCTGTGGGGCGTTAGGCAATCAGACGGTTCGAGCTTCCAAGAAGGAGCAGCACAATGGCAACCAATATCTATGTCGGAAACCTGACGTTCAACACGAACTCGGCCGACCTCGAGAACCTCTTCGCCCAGCACGGCACCGTGAGCAAGGCTCAGGTCGTCACCGATCGTGACACCGGCCGCTCGCGCGGGTTTGGCTTTGTCGAGATGGAGTCGGCGGACGCCGCCCAGAAGGCAATCGATGCTTTGAATGGCAAGGATGTCGATGGGCGCCAGCTCACCGTGAACCTGGCCAAAGAGCGCTCTCGTTGATCAAAGCCGTCCCCAAGCCCAAACGAGGCGACTTCAAGCCCAAGACTGATCGCTGCAACGGGTGCGGGCATCCCCTCAAGGAGCACCGTCAAGCCGAGTGCACCGTGCCACGCTGCAAATGCGAGGGACGCTCCTAGGCACTCAGCCCGAGCCGGACCTCAGGCCGTCACTCTCAGTCGAGCAGTTCGAAGGAAACACCGCTGGAGGCTCGGATGGGGATGATCGTGCCGCGCAACCCAACCGCGGCGTGATAGCGCTCCAGCGCCTCGGTTTGGAAAGCCGCGACGGCCTCAGCGCCGACCAGTGCCACACACGAGCCACCGAATCCCCCGCCGGTCATACGGGCGCCGTAGCAACCTGGGGAGCGAAGAGCCGCCACGGTCATGGCGTTCAGTGCCTCCGACGAGACCTCGAAATCATCCCTGAGACTGACGTGGCTCTGTTGCATGAGGTGCCCGGCCCCGACCAACTCTCCCCCCTCGAGATACTCCGTCATGCGGAGTGTGCGCTGGTTCTCGTTGATGACGTGACGGGCCCTCCGATACACGACCGGATCCAGCCTGTCCCTTCGCGATTCCAAGGTCTCGATGTCGAGGTCTCGCAATGCCGGCACACCGAGGGCTTTCGCTGCGGTCTCACAGCTCTCGCGACGCTCGTTGTACACCGAACCGACCAGATTACGGCGGGTGCCGGTATCCAGCACCACTATGGCCACCTCGGGTGGGATTGGCGCCGGGCTTCGGGTCAGATCACGGCAGTCGATCAAAAGGGCCCGATCCACCTCCCCTGTGGCGCAGATCAATTGGTCCATGATCCCGCAGTTCACACCTACCCAGTCATTCTCCGCTCGTTGACAGAGGAGTGCCATCTCGACGGGTTCCCACTCGAACCCCGACACGACCGCAAAGGCCATCGCAGCGCCCAACTCGAGCGCTGCCGAGGATGAGAGCCCGGCACCGGGTGGGATGTCGCTGATAATGACTCCCTCCCATCCTGTCAGTCGAAGTCCCAGTTTGAGAAGCTCGTCGGAGACCCCTTGTAGGTACGCCGACCACCCACTGCCACGGGCCAGCGAGTGGAGGGAGAATTCCGCCCACTCGTCGGCGTGATCGGACCACACCCTTACCGTGTCGTCGTCCCGGGGACGTAGTGCGATCCTCACCGTCCTGTCGATGGCCAGGGGAAGCACGAATCCCTGGTTGTAGTCGGTGTGGTCGCCGATCAGATTGACCCGACCCGGAGACCTGACGGTCGCACTTGGTTGACCGGGGAAGCGGGCGGCGAAAGCCGCGACAGCCCTATCGGCTGGTGTCACCGATAGGCCCTGGCCCGGTGCGCGGGGTCGGTGATGACCCCCCGGTCCTGTTCGAACCGCAATGTCTGGAACAAGAGCAGCCCAACCATGACTGTCGGCTTCTCGGTGCTCCTGAGAAGAACTCGGGCGATCACGAAGTCCCCGTACACCGGCCTTGGGCGAACTCCTCTGCAAACGCCACGCTGCCGTGGCCTTGCATCATCGTGAAGATATCGGAGATCACAGCATCGGATCGGTCACGAGGGTCCAGAGCCAGGTAACCATCGACCTGCTCTCGGTCGGTGGGGCTCTGGGTCGACTTCGGAGTCAGGGGGACGGTCGGTCATAGAGAACCCGCCTCGCGTATCCACGTCACTCGCGGAGGGGCCGACACCGGTGACCGGCGCCTCTCGAGCCCTTCTCGCTCCGGAGCGACTCCATACGAGCCCTGCTCAGCCTGTGCCCGGATCGGGCCCGCAGTTCGAAGGCGACGTCCCCTGGACAGGTGGGAGGTGGTTTGGCCGCCTCGTTTGAGCGGAGGGTCGGAGTTTGTTCGCGAGGAAGGTCAACCGGACCTCAGCGCCTCCACAGGTTCCATCGCGGCGGCGCGGAGAGCCGGGTAGAGACCTGCGACGAGACCGGTCAACGCTCCAACCAATGGAGCAGCGAGAGGCACCCAGGGGTCGAGGACAGGAGTCCAGGTCCGAACCGCCGAGATCGCCACCACCAGCAGCACGCCGATACTGGCGCCGATGATCCCGCCCACGAGACCCATGGCGGTCGACTCCAAGAGAAACTGACCGGCAACGTGGCGGCGGGCCGCCCCGAGAGCCCGTCGTAGGCCGATCTCACCGACCCGCTCGAGCACCGAGACCAGAGTCACATTGGCGATCCCGATCGCACCCACCAGCAGCGACACCCCTCCCAGCACCAGGAACAGCGCGTTGATGTCACTTTCCACATCGCGGCGGAGATCAGCCGGCTCGGGAGGCTTCTGAACCCGGAGCAGCGAGGGCTCGTCAGGGGAAAGGGCTATCGGGGCCTGTTCGGCGATGAGTGAAGCGGCGCCGATCTCGACGTCGATCTGCACGGTTGAGGCCGAGGTGTACCCGTAGACATCCCTCGCCGTGCCCTCGGGCACGATGACGGCGTTGAGCAGCTCCGGCTGACGTCGCACCGAGTCGAGTATTCCGATCACGACGAATGCCTCGTCACCGATGAACACCACCGGCTGCTGGGCGACACGGGTGACGTTGAGACGCTGGGCCGCGCCGGTTCCCAGAATGGCCACGCGATCGGCCCGCTCCGAATGGCCGGAGTCGAACCATCGACCAGTGGTCAGCTCACCGCGGACCGCACCCAACAGCCCGGGACTTGCGCCGTAGACGCTCATCTGAAACTCGGTCTGGGCCAGGGGGTCGGGAATCGGCACCGAGCGAACCAGCGCTCCTCCTACGTCGACCGGGCCCATCGATCCGGCCGCCGTGACTCCGTTGAGCCGAAGGATTCGAGTTTCGGCGTCGACCGGTATCTCGACCCGGACGTCACCCCCTCCACCGAAGAATCCCTGCTCGTTGGTGACCAATACCGACGTCGCGGCCAACTCGTCGAATCGCCCCACGATCTGGTTACCCGCGGTCTTGGCGACACCCAGTGTTGCCACGAGAGCGCCGATCCCCAGCACCGTTCCTAGGACGGTGAGGACGGTCCGCCCTGGTCTGGCGAAGATCCCGGCGATCGCCTCGGCAACGAGATCGCGGGGCGACATCCGCGCCGGGGCAACTGGTTCTGCGTTCCCAGACGTCACCGCGTCGGTCACAGCGCGATCTCGATCCGGCCGTCGCGCAGACGTATGGCCCGGTCGGCGTGGCCAGAGACCTCACTGTCGTGGGTGACGACTACCAGAGTCAGCCCTTCTGCCCGCAATTCGTCGAAGAGCTCGAGCACCCCTGCCCCGGTTGCCGAATCGAGGTTGCCGGTGGGCTCGTCGGCGAGGAGGATTGCGGGGCGGGTGACCAG
>Ga0209109_10001759_pt1 | contig 11857 bp, 14 predicted proteins | sample Rifsed10ft2_FD_184004 | JGI IMG/M metagenome (GOLD analysis project Ga0209109, IMG submission 184004) | Soil microbial communities from Rifle, Colorado, USA - sediment 10ft 2 (version 2) | ecosystem: Environmental > Terrestrial > Deep subsurface > Rock core/Sediment | place: Rifle, Colorado... | reverse complement strand
GTCCATTCAATGCAGGCAAGACGGAGTTCATCCAGACTGTCAGCGAAATTGATGTCGTTTCTACCGAACGCAAAATCTCGAGTCAGCAGGAGCGCGTCAAAGAAACGACTACAGTTGCCATGGATTTTGGACGTATCACCGTGGACGACAGCCTTGTCCTCTACTTATTCGGCACGCCGGGTCAAAAACGTTTCGACTTCATGTGGGAAATCCTTTCCGAAGGGATGCTGGGATTCATCGTCATGGTCGATAGCACACGCCCCGAAACATTCCGCGAAGCCCGCAATATCCTGGAAGCCTTTCGTGCATTTTCTCCCACGCCTTATGTGGTTGCCGCCAGCAAACAGGATCTGCCCGACGCATGGGATCTCGACGATATTCGCGTTGCTCTTCGCCTTGACGAGGCGGTCAAAATAATTCGGTGCGTATCCACAAACAAAGAGACGGTTAAAACGATTCTCATCGAATTGCTGGAAAGCATCCTTGCTGAATTAGAAGGTTAAATTCGACGATTTACGCTTGTGGGGGACTATAGTACTTAATATCTAAGGACAAACCCTATGTAGGGCGTTAACTGAATGAACTTACGTGCTATTGTTCTTCTATGGCTCCCCATCATTCCGTGCCAGTAATGACGAAAATTCTAATCGCTGAAGACCAAGACGATCTTCGCGACATGATCGCCCAGACGTTGCGGCTCTCCGGTTATGAAGTGACGACCACAGATGACGGCGAGCGCGCATACCAACAGGCAAAGTCCACTCAGCCTGACCTAATAATTCTTGATTACAAACTGCCAGGGCTCAGCGGGAGCCAGGTATGCAAAAGATTAAAAGCGATGGACGGATTCTCCAACACACCGATTTTGATCATCTCTTCATATGGAAATCCTCGTTACATGGAAGCTAGTCTTGAAGCTGGAGCGCAGGAATTCATCCGTAAGCCCTTTGAACTTGCTGATTTGATCGACAGAGTCGATACTCTACTCGCAGCCCCCTGATCACCTGCAAACAGTTTCAATTCATTTCTGCTAGAATCCCGCAAACCTTTGCAGGAGAACTATTGATGAAAATTCGACATTTATCCTTCCTGGCCTTCACAGGCATACTCTTATTGAGCGCCTGCAACCTCCCGGGAGGTCAGTCCGCTGAGCAGGTACAGACCGCAGCGGCGGAAACCGTGAGCGTACAGCAAACGCAGAACGCCTTGCTGACACCCAGCGCCACCAATACGCAGCCACCCACCGCAACCTCAACAGCTTCCCTCACACCGGCGGTGACGAATACTGCGGCCGCCACCAGTTCCAGTTCCGGCGGTGCCAGCGGTGGTTGCGACGTGGCTCAATTTGTTTCGGATGTGACCGTGCCTGATGGTGAAGATCACGCCCCGGATACGACGTTTGTGAAGACTTGGAAATTACGTAACGCAGGGACCTGCAGTTGGTCAACTTCATATTCAATTGTTTTTGTAAGCGGCAATTCGATGGGGGGACCAGCCTCACAAACCCTCACCGGGACGATCGCTCCCGGAACAACAATTGACATTTCGGTGAATCTAACAGCGCCACATGAAACCGGATCGTACACAGGATACTGGACATTGAAAAACGCCACTGGGCAAACTTTTGGCGATAGCTTTTACGTGCAAATCGACGTGACAGGCAATGGAAGTTCTGGCAGCGGCAACACCTTCTCTGCCACAACGGTTGGCCAAGTGAATGCCAGTGGAACTGTCGGGTCTGCAGCCCATGTTGGGTCCGACTCAGGCACAGGGGTACAGGGTTTTGTGTCCTTCAACATCTCCAGCATCCCAACAGATGCTACGATCGATGAGGTTCGTATCGACTTTTCGGGTTTCGATACCGTTGGCAACCCCTTTGCCAGCCTGGGCTGTTTGCAGGGCTTTGCCGGCACTTACTTTCCGTTAGACGCAAGCGATTACAATGCCAGCGGCTCTGGTCCAGATATGGAATGGTGCAGTACCACAGAACTTTCCACCGCCTTCATCAATGACGACGTGGCAGAACGACTGCAAGATGAGCTCGGATCGGCAACCACTCTCGAGTACCAGCTCAAGTTCAGTGGAGCACCTGCAGGTAGTACACTGGTGCGCTTCCTGAATGGAGGCGTAAAGCTGATTGTTACTTACACCGAACCCTAAGGCTACTGGACAGTTCAGTAATCAGGCAGTAAAAAGTCCTTGGAATACAAGGACTTTTTTCTTTGAATAAAATTACTCTAACAAAACTACTGAAGGAGAAAGCCCAAGAGTTGGGCTTTGCCCTAATTGGGGTCACTAGCCCTGATCCCCCGCCACACCTGGATGTCTACGAGCGCTGGCTGAAATCTGGACGCCATGGCCAGATGAGATACCTCGCAACTGAGTCGGCTGTACAAAAACGTGCCGACCCGCGCCTCATCTTGCCGGGATGCAAATCTATCCTGGTACTTGGCATTCCTTACGATAATCCGACTAGCCGTCCGCAAAACATCCCTGGTAATGGCCAAGTGGCTGCGTACGCGTGGGGAGAGGATTACCACGACGTCTTGAAACCGCGCATGACGGCGCTCGTTGCCCACCTGGAGGATCTGGTCGGTCACAAGATACAAAACCGCCGGTACACCGATAGCGGGCCGATTCTTGAGCGGGAACTTGCACAACGGGCGGGCTTAGGTTGGATCGGCAAAAATACGATGCTAATTAATCCACAACGCGGGTCTTATTACCTACTGGCGGAAATCCTTTTAGGCATTGATTTGGAGATTGACGCTCCGATTGTTACAGATCATTGCGGTAGCTGCAGACGCTGCATCGAGGCTTGCCCAACCAAATGCATCCTCGAGGATCGAACGCTGGATGCCAAACGCTGTATTTCCTACCTCACGATAGAACTCAAAGGTCCTATCCCCGTGGAATTAAGGCAGCAGATGGGAGACTGGATTTTCGGCTGCGATATTTGCCAGGTCGTCTGTCCCTGGAACGTAAGGTTTGCAGTTGCGAACGGTGATTCGGCGTTCAACAAGGTAGTTCGGCCGACGAAGCTCGAACAGGAATTTAGACTTGATACGCATAGTTTCAATTCCAAATTCAAGTCAAGTCCGGTAAAGCGCGCCAAACGTCGCGGCTATTTGAGAAATATAGCCATAGCACTGGGCAACTCAGGCTCGGCTAATTCAGTGAAAGTTCTATCTGACATGCTGACCGTCGAAACCGAGCCGCTTGTGCGTGGCCACGCGGCCTGGGCGTTGGGAAAAATCGGCGGCCAAGATACACGAACAGAACTGACAAAGGCTGCAGATAGAGAAACTGACACTTGGGTCCTGGATGAAATTCGATCAGCTTTAAAACTAGTTTGACCTATTGCTTGCTTGTTTTACGACCATGTTCCACACCCAAATCAAGATGAAGAACAAAGTGCAGGTGAGCACAATAGCGGCCCCGGATGCGATATTTAGGTAATAGGAAACGTATAGACCAATGATTCCCGATGCAGCTGCAATCACCGATGATAAAACCATCATGCTACGAAGATTCTTGGTTACCAAAAATGCCGCGGCCGCGGGAGTAACCAGCAAAGCAACCACTAACGCCACACCTACAGTTTGCAACGATACAACGATCGCAACGGCCATGAGAACCGATAAAAGGACTTCCAAAGCCTGTACTGGTAATCGCATCGTGGTCACCAGTGTGGAATCAAAAGACAAAACAAGGAACTCCTTGTAAAACACAAAAATAATCACCAATACGGTCACCCCAACCCCGGCGGTCAACCAAAGATCACCCTGAGCGACACCGAGAACATTACCAAATAGGAAATGTGTCAGGTCTACGGCATAGTTGCGAACACTAGAGATCAGTGCGATGCCCAGGGCAAACATCCCTGCGAACACAATGCCGATGGCGGTATCCTGCTTGATACGAACCCCACGACTAAGAGCTCCGATCCCAACTGAGGTGACTACCGCTGTTCCTAACGCCCACCAAAACAGTGCGCCGCGGTCACCCGCAGAGACTAGATAACCTACTGCCAGTCCGGGCAGGATGGCATGAGCAAGAGCGTCACCCAAGAAAGCCATGCCGCGCAGCACGATGTAGCAACCCACCAGCGCACAGACAACGCCAACCATCACAGCGATCAACAGCCCGCGCTGCATGAATTCAAACGCCAGCGGTTCCAAAAGCCAGTTAACCATGTCGCCCCTCGGGGTCGTGTCCATGGTGGCCGCCGCTATCACCGATCATGATCCGTCCCTCGGCTGTTTCAATGACTTGCATCGTTCCCCCATACGCTTCGGTCAGGTTTTTGGTTGTAAGTACCTGATCTCGGTTGCCATAAGCGATCAAGCGCCGATTTAAAAGCAAGATGCGATCGAATCTTGATGCCAAATCCAAATCGTGGGTAGCAAATAAAATAGTAATACTGTGTTTTTTTAGTTCACTGAGGATATCGAGGATTTGATCTTGTGAGGGGATATCCAATCCGGCAAGAGGTTCATCGAGCAGTACCAAATCGGCTTCTTGAGTCAGGGCCCGGGCAATGAACATACGTTGTTTCTGTCCCCCGGAAAGCTCACTGATCTGGCGGCGGGCTAAACCGTGCATTTGGACTCGATTCAGGCTTTGTCGGACCAACTCCCAATCACTGCGTAACGGTTGCCTGAAAAGTCCAATGCGCCCAACGCGACCCATCATCACAACTTCCTCGACGCTTACAGGAAAAGTCCAATCCACATGACTGCTTTGCGGGACATAGGCGAGACACAGATGCTGGGCGGGAAGATGCCCATGAATGTGCACTTCGCCGCTACTTGCCGGCAAGATGCCCGCCAAAACATTGAACAAAGTGGATTTTCCCGCTCCATTCGGACCTACAACGGCAACCTGCAATCCGGACTCGACTTGCAGCGTCAAGTCTTCCAATGCGCTGTGTCCGTCGAAACGCACATTTAGATTGTGCAGTTCGAGAGCGGGACTGATTGTCGAATGGTGCGTTTTGGATCCGGGCATGAATTGAATATTACTTTAGTGCTGAGACGATGGCCTCAACATCAAAGTGGATCATCTCTAAATACGTGGAGGCAGGACCATTGGCATCACTGAGTGATTCGGTGTAGATGGATACCAATTGTACATTGGTGTCTTCAGCCACCTGTTCAGCCAGAGACGGATTCAAGCTAATGCCAACAAAGATCGCCTTTACACCCAAATCCTGAATACTGGTTTCCAGTTCGGCGAGCTCCCCTGCGGAAGGCTCGCCCAACGTGCTGTAACCGGGAATAACGACGCCGACAATTTCGAAACTGTAATGTTCAGCGAAATAGCCAAAAGCCTCGTGATCGGTGATCAACACTCTTTCTTCTTCCGGGATTTTGGCGATCTGCTCAAATGCCCAAATGTCGAGTTTATCGATCTCTGCCTTGTATTCCGCGGCGTTGGCGATATAGGTTGCAGCATTTTCCTGGTCAAGCTCGCCCAATGCCTGCGCAATATGATCTGCCCAGATCTTTACATTTAGAGGGTTCGTCCAAACGTGAGGGTCGGGGCCACTTTCACCTTCTTCCACTAAAACGAGAGGCTCGATACCTGCTGATATATCAACGACTTTGTCACGCTGTTCATTTAGCAGTGGCTCCAATGCTTCTTCCAATCCAAACCCATTGATGAAAACAAGATGCGCCTCGGCAAGGCGGGTCGCGTCCTGTGGAACTGGTTCGTAGACGTGGGGGTCGGTTCCAGGTGGAATTAGAAAAGTCACATTGATCAAATCCTCAGCAATTTGTCTCACTACGTCGCCAACAATTTGCGAACTGGTTACGATTCGAATCTTCCCAACATCAGTTTGGTTTAATGGCGCGCAGGATATCAACAATATCGCCGGGAGCAACATCAATCGAATTATGAAGCGATTAAATTTCATAATTTATTCGAATATTTAACGCGAATTTTTTTATTATACAAGCGCTAGGCGTTTCATTCACCCCAACCGTGTTCGCCAATCAGCGGGACAAATGCCACGGGGGCAAGTTCATCATAGTCGAATGTGTCACCCTGGCGTCTCCATAACTGAAGGATCTGCCCCCAGGCCACGCCTACAGGCAGGATCAGCCTGCCACCGTCGGCCAGCTGCTGCAGCAACGGCTGCGGGACCACAGGAGCGCTGGCTGCCACAATAATTGCGTCATATGGGGCATCCTCTGGCCAACCGTTTGTGCCATCCGCATGATGCACCCTAACATTCTCGATTGCCAATCCGAGTAAAACATTGGCTGCCGCATTTGCAAGACTTTCATGACGCTCAATGCTATGCACCTCTGCCGCGAGCTGACCCAACAAAGCTGCCTGATATCCCGAGCCCGTGCCGATCTCAAGTACCTTTTCGTCTCCTTTGAGCGCCAAAGCCTGCAACATATAAGCGACGATATAGGGTTGAGATATTGTTTGACCAGCCGGAATCGGAAGCGGATGATCTTCATAGGCGCGATGCTTTTCTTCGATAGGAACAAAGCGGTGTCGGGGAACGCTACGCATAGCGTCCAGCACGCGAAGGTCGCGGATCCCGCGACCTTTCAATTGCCCGTCAACCATTTTTTCTCGCAGCTTCGAAAAACTTTCTTCGCTATCCACTGTTTTGTTTCCCCAGCAACTCTGCAATCATCACCAATCGATCGAAGTCATCCTCTGGTGAGGCTTGGTTCCATTTTTCTTTGCCACAGACCTGGCAACGATGCAAAATGCGATAACCATCTGCCCTTTTTTCCACGGCTACGGGTTCCATCATGCCGCCACATTCTGACTTGCGGTCGCCAGGCATTACGTCTACATGGCTGCTCCATAAGCAAAGCGGGCAATGATTGGTGTATCCAGTGCCCTCGACAGTAAATCCGCAGTGATCACAAACGAAATCCTCGATCGTGCGCTGAAAACGACGGCTCATCATCTCTATTTAGCATTATCGCGCAGAGACTGGGCGATTTGGCGGTCTAATTTACCCATAGGCAATTTGCCCAGCTTGGATATCATTGCCCACCGATAAGGGGAAGTTCGGGAAATTTTCGGCCTAGCGCCATTCAACTCAGTAGTGAACACTTGCAAGTTGGCGGTGAAATGACTATAGGCATGTTCGTATTGTGCTTGTTGTTTTGTGAATTGCAAGTTGATTCCAATTAGACTGGGGATTTCGCGATTCAATTTAGATTTCGAGTTACGAGGATTCTTGATCACCACATTTGGAAATTCCCACATACTGGCAAGCAAACCTTTTGCCGGTCGTTGTAATACGAGCACGCGTCCACGCCGCTTGATTACCGCGGCGGCAAAATATCTCAGAGGAGCTTTTCTACCAATTTTTCGAATCGGACGTTTTTCTTGAATCCCTAAAGCATATGCCCCACAATCGTTTCTCAATGGGCAGTCCAGACAATCCGGCTGACACGGTTTGCACACGCTTGCTCCAAGGTCCATTAGAGCCTGGTTGTAATCAGCAGCCCGACCTGAAGGTAAGTGTTCTGCAGCCAGTTCCCAGAATCGATTTATTGCCTGACTGCTACCGACCGGATATTTAATGTTGAAAACGCGGGCAAGAACACGGATTGTGTTTCCGTCCACGGCAGGTTCATCCAGACCAAAGGCTATGGAGGTCACGGCTCCTGCGGTATATCGACCGATGCCAGGCAAAGCCATAAGTATCTTAACAATACTTGGCAACCGGCCGTCGTGATGTTCGATCACAATCTGAGCCGCACGACGCAGATTTCGAGCTCGGCTGTAGTAGCCCAACCCTTCCCATATCGCGAGGACATCTTGTTCACTCGAATTCGCCAACGATCTGATCGTAGGGAAGCGTTCCATCCAGCGCATGTAATAGGGCAGCATAGTCTCAAGGCGCGTCTGCTGCGCCATGATCTCTGCCACCCAAACCGCGTAAGGCTGCGGGTTCTCGCGCCAGGGCAAGCTGCGGCGCCGAGAGGCGTACCAGCGTAACAATTTCTTTGCGAAAAAAGATCTCAAGAGGGAGCTATTAAATACTACGATTACATCTGGAAGCCGCCGCGGGCTGCGATAACCTTATATTTAAAATTTTCTACCAAGTCTTCCATCTGCACGCCTAGGTCTTCCCAAGCGTTCGAATCTAGTAGCCTGCGAGCCGAGTCCATGTTTGGGATCACGGCCTCGGCAAGCAAACGCGGTTGCTCACCATAGACGGTGAGCCAGGCTTCGCTTAACGCGACACCAAGTGCCTCGAGAGAAGGCACAAATTTTCGGATATGGAATTCGAAATAATCTTCTTCACGACCCGGTTGAATATCCCAAGTCATCAGCAACTTCACGGCAGACATGCTATGTGGTCGGCTCCAAGACTATGACCTGCGTCTCATCAGGTATTGAGGACTGCGTGATTTTGAGGGATGGTTGAGCTTTACTGCTGGTCAGTCCCATTTCCTCGAGAAATTGCTTGAGTGGACTTAGTTTGATACTACTGCCAGTGGTCTTGTAGTGCATAGGGATAACAAGACCCGGTTCGATCATCGCAATAACTTCGGCTGCCTTGGAGGCGTTCAATGCGTTCCCGCCCCCTACAGGTACCAGCAAAACATCCACAGTTCCAAAGGCTTCGACCTGGGTCTGGTTGGGCACTTTTGGCATATCGCCGAGGTGGCCGATGGTCACGCCGTCGTAATCATAGATGTAAACGACATTGCGATCTTTTTTGCCTTCATTGGTTGCCACACCTGTAATAAAAATACCACCAATTTCATACTCGCCAGGTCCACGGATGTCCCATTCGTTGCCTTTGATCCCGTCAACGAAGTTGTGACCAGGTGCGTCGTGGCTCACAGTAACTATATCGGCTTTCAATTTAAGCGGCTTAAAACCTGCGTGAGAATGATCGTAGGGATCTGCCACAATTGTCGGCATACTTCGTTCGGTGACGCGAAAACAAGAATGTCCGTACCAGGTAATTTCCATTCAAACTCCGGGCTGAAAAAATGATTATAACATCGCGAGAATGCAACCCGTATAATACCCGCGTGACCCCACTGCAACTCGAAAAACGCACAAGTCAAAATGCAGGGATTGAGAGTATCGAAAACGGTTGGCGATTAAATTTGGAGTCAGGCCAAGCGCGGTCCTACCGTTTAGCGCAGTTAGACGATTATGGGCACTTGTCCCGCGGCGCTTTTCCTCATCGACCACCATTGCACCTATCTGTGAAGGCGCGCGCATCCCAAAATATCCTGCCGGGAACTTGGGGCTTTGGGTTGTGGAATGACCCCTTCGGGTTGTCGCTAGGTTTCGGCGCTACGGCAAGACGTCTACCTTCGCTACCCAACGCAGCCTGGTTCTTCTTCGCCTCACCTGAAAACTATCTTTCTTTCCATAATGGATTAGCGGGCAATGGAGCAATGGCTTCAGTGAATCGTTCGCCCCAAATCCCTGCGCCTTTTATCGCCTTTAACCTTCCGCTACTTCCGCTGCTGGCCTGGCCACCTGGTTCACGATGGTTGCGCCGCCGGGCATCGCAATACATCCAGCAAGATGCAATAGCATTGGAGCATGATCAAACTATTTGGCATCAATATGGTCTTACATGGGAAACAGATGCGGTCGGTTTCATGCTGGACGATAAGGAAATCTTTAAAGCACATACAAGTCCAATTCCACCCCTAGGGCTGGTAATATGGATCGACAATCAGTATGCTGCCTGGCTACCCGATGGCCGCTTGCGATACGGTTTGCTGCCCACACCGAATGATTGCTGGGTGGAAATAAAAGACTTGCGTGTCCACTAGTTACTACAATTAATCCCAATCATGCAAGCATCGAAAGTTTTTAACCGCGTATGCCTGACCCCACAGGTTTCGGGCATAGGTGGAATGGTCAGTTTTCAGGCAAAGTTGAAATCCGGATTAGCCCTGCACGGCATACAAGTAGCTCATGATCTGAATGACGAACAAATTGACTCGGTGCTCGTTGTTGGCGGGACGCGGCAACTGGTCGGATTACGGCGAATCCGCAAACGCGGTATTCCCATCGTGCAGCGCCTGGATGGCATCAACTGGCTGCATCGCCGAATGCGAACTGGTGCGCGTCACTGGTTGCGGGCTGAAATTGGTAACTGGCTGCTAGCCTATATTCGCGAACGGATAGCTACTCGAATTGTGTATCAAAGCGAATTCGTTCACGACTGGTGGAACCGTAAATATGGCGCCGGACCCAAGAACAAGCGCGTAATTTACAACGGAGTAGATTTAGATCTATTTCATCCTGAGGAAACAAATCATCCATCTGATCGCGTCAGCATCCTTATGGTTGAGGGCAACCTCCAAGGAGGATACGAGCTGGGAATTGAAAACGCTGTCGGGTTCGCTGAAGAACTTCGGTCTGAGAGAAACGAGGTTGAATTAATTGTCACAGGGCGAGTTGGCGAAAACTTGAGGTCGAAGTGGACTCAGCGAGCCAAGATAGACATCAGATGGACGGGTGTAATTCCAAACGAACAGCTTCCGGAACTTTATCGCAGCGCCAACCTGCTCTTCTCGGGTGACTTGAACGCCGCCTGCCCAAACTCCGTGATCGAAGCCATGGCCTGTGGGCTGCCGGTACTCGCATTCGACACTGGTTCGCTAAAAGAAATAGTCACGGCGAAAGCGGGGCGGGTCGTAGCTTATGGTGGAGATCCGTGGAAGTTAGAACCGCCGAACATTCAAGCTCTTGCCCAGGCTGCATTGGAGATTATCAGCAAACAATCTGCTTTTAGCGATGGCGCGCGCGAACGCGCCGAGGGGGCCTTTAGCATCGACCACATGGTGGCCGCATACATTGAGGTACTGAGTGTCTAACCCTTTGCTTTCGCTGGCTGCAGCCGCTGCCCGTTGGCTGCCCGCGTCCGTCAGAAAGGCACTGTATCGTTTAGGCCCAGTGAGCTCAGGTCTGCGATCGGCTCTAAACCGCGCCGCGCCGACCGGGTTAACGGAAATCGAGGTGGCTGGCGGACTGCTAGCTGGGTCACGGCTTTGGCTGGATCTGAAAACAGAAAAGGATTACTGGCTTGGCAATTATGAAACGGAACTACAGGAAGCAATCCGCGAGTTCGTAGCGCCAGGAATGGTTGCATATGACATCGGGGCGAATATTGGGTATATCAGTTTGATGCTGGCAAAGAATGTCGGGGCGAGTGGGAAAGTGTATGCGTTTGAACCATTGCCGGACAATCAGCAACGGCTCGGAAAAAATGTGGCGATGAATAATGTCACCAATGTCGAGATAATTTCCAAAGGAGTTGCAGATAAAAGTGGAACCATTGAATTCCTGATCCACGCCTCGGGTGACATGGGAAAGTTGAAAGGTTCGAATGGGAGGGACGCACAATATGAAAAAGCGATCGATGTCGAATGTGTTGCTTTGGATGATTTCGTGTTTAAGCAGGGAAATCTGAAGCCTGCTTTGGTGAAAATCGACATTGAGGGTGGCGAGCGATTGGCCTTACATGGAATGAGGCACGTAATCGAAGAATTGAAACCTGTGTTGATTATCGAACTGCATGGCGAAGTGGCTGCGAAGACCTGTTGGGAAATCCTTACAAAAGCCGGTTATAGAATCAGTAAATTGATAAGGGGTTACCCGGAGGTTGCAGCCGTTTCGAATCTTGATTGGAAAAGTTACATTCTGGCGAGGTCAAAGGCGTGAATACATACACAGGCCGCGTGGGCATTGTCCAGCGCGTGCTTCCGCGGTATCGCGCGCTCTTTTTTGATCTATTAGCAGAACAGTGCGACGTCGGCCTTGGCGTTTTTGCCGGCGCAGCGCGCCCCAGCGAATATATACCTGTAGCAAAAAAACTTGAAGTCGCCAA
>Ga0209109_10001757_pt1 | contig 11885 bp, 11 predicted proteins | sample Rifsed10ft2_FD_184004 | JGI IMG/M metagenome (GOLD analysis project Ga0209109, IMG submission 184004) | Soil microbial communities from Rifle, Colorado, USA - sediment 10ft 2 (version 2) | ecosystem: Environmental > Terrestrial > Deep subsurface > Rock core/Sediment | place: Rifle, Colorado... | reverse complement strand
ATTCCGATTACGATCGCCTCCTACAGCATTATCGGTGAGAAGACCCGGCGAACCCTCGAACCGGTGCTGGCGACCCCCATAACCACCGTGGAGCTGTTGGCGGGCAAGGCGGCGGCGGCAGTGATCCCGGCCGTGCTGGTCACCTGGCTGGCCTTCGGAGTCTTCCTCCTCGGATCGGCGCTCCTGGCCGTCGCTCCGGCAGTTTTCTCCCGACTGACCGATCCGCTTTGGCTGACGGCCGTGCTGGTGGTCGGCCCGTTGCTGGCGCTGGCCGCAGTCAGCGTGGCGGTGATGGTCTCCTCGCGCTCGAGCGACCCGCGGGTTGCGGAACAGCTCTCGATGTTGGTGATCCTCCCACTGCTGGCGCTCTTCTTTGGCCAAATCTCCGGGCTGATCTTGCTCAACCAGAAGCTGATCCTTTGGATGGCGGTTGTCCTCACCGTGATCGATGCCGGATTGCTCGCGTTTTCGGTCCAGCTGTTTGAACGGGAGACGATCCTGACCCGATGGAAGTAAGCCAGTCGATCCGCCGCCAGGCGGTATGGGTCGTCTTCATCGGAGCCTTCTTAGTCCTCCTTCCGTCAGCCTTTGCCCAGGAAGACGCCGAGCTGCGGCTCACGGTCCGCCGGACCTTTGGCTATCGCGGAGGGGACGCGATCCAAGGGCGGTTCTCGCTTGAGGTAGAAGGACCAGCAGAGCTGGCCCAAGTCACGTTCGTGATTGACGGGGAGACGATGGCCCGAGACCTGGAGCCGCCGTTCGAGCACAGTTTCCATACTAGTGAATACCCCCTGGGAACTCATCGACTGCTGGCGATCGGAAACTTGGCCAGCGGCAGGGAGCTGAGCAGCACCGAACGCAGTTTTGAGTTTGTCTCGGCGGAGGCCAGTAGGGATGCAGCCAGGCGGATTGTGGGCCCACTCCTGCTCAGCGTGCTTGGGCTGATCGCGCTGGGCGTCCTGGCACCTGCGCTCTTAATCCGCAAGCGAGGATTCCGCCGTCGGGAGGAAAACTCCGCCGGCGGACGACCGGAGTTCGTGGCGGGGCCGGACCGGATCAGGCGCCTGATCGAGGAGTCGCGGTTTGAATCCTGAGATTCCCGCTGAAGCGGATCCGCTGAGCGGCAGCCAGCCCCCGATCTGTGATTACGAAGGATCGGATTACCAGGACCGCTTCTGGACTCCTGGCGAGCGCGCCTATGAAGACGGGGCGGAGGCAGCGGCCCTGCGCCGGTTGTTGCCGGATGACGGAGATTTCCTGCTGGAGATAGGAGCAGGAGCCGGACGCAACACGCTGCGCTACAGCGGGTTTGAGCGGATCGCGCTCGTGGATTACTCGCTCTCCCAGCTGCAGCGGGCTCAAGAGAGCCTGGGCAAGGACCAACGTTATCTGTATGTTGCAGCCGACGTCTATCGGCTGCCGTTTGCGCCGGGCCTCTTCGACGGTGCGACGATGATCCGCACCCTGCACCACATGTCGGACCCGCAGGCAGCACTGGCCAGCGTCGCGGAGGTCTTGCAACAAAACTCGACTTTCGTCTTGGAATACGCCAACAAGCGTAATCTAAGGGCGGTACTACGTTGGCTCGTTCGCACCCAAGTGTGGAATCCGTTCGATCGAGCCCCGATCGAATTCGTGAAGCTGAACTTCAACTTTCATCCACAATCGGTCCGAACCTGGTTAGCGGAAGCAGGTCTGGTTGTGGAGCGCGAGCTGGCGGTGTCCATGTTTCGACTGCCTTTGTTTAAGAGCATCTTGCCTGCCGGAACCCTGATCGCACTGGATGCGGCCGTGCAGCCGATTGGAAGATGGATCCTGCTGAGCCCGAGCGTCTTCCTGCGGGCGAGAGCCGGTCGTAGTTTCAGCAGTCATCAGCCCGGCGCGTTTTGGAGGTGTCCGGTCTGCCGTTCGCTCCAAATAGACGAGAATCCGGATGGACTCAGCTGCCTGACCTGCGGTCGAGACTGGGCTCTAAAGAATGGGATCTATGACCTGAGGAGCCGACTGGAAGGGTGAGGCTAATCCTCGGGGCGCCAGTATTCTCCCTGGACGCGTTGAAGCAAGCCGGCGCCCACCAACTCGCGGCGCAGTGTGGCAGTGTCGGCATGGAAGCGGCGCAGAATGAGGTTGACTTGTTTCTCACTATACCGATTGCCTGCACTAAAGCGGAGCACCACGTGACGGAGCACAACCTCGAGCTTCTTGCGCTGGGCGGGGATCGTCTTCAGATGTCCGTCGGGTAGCGAGAAATCCTGCAGCACTTTACGATCGTATGCTGCCAGATCTGCCTGCTTGGCGACGGCGGGCAGGTCCTGCCCAGACAACAACCGGCGAGCCATCTGCTCCAAAACCTCGGTCCGCAAGTGGTATACGCTATAATAGCCTTCCGCTCGGGCCGCCACTAAACCGGCCTCGGAGAGCCGGGACAGGTGGTGCGATACCGTCGAGGGGCGTAGGTTGAGCATCGCTGCCAGCTGCTCCACGCTAAGGGGCTCCTGCGACAGGAGGCCCACAATCTTCAGTCGACTGGCATCCGACATTACCTTAAAGAACCTCAGCAGCTCCGCTAACGGCTCTTCAGGATCCATCTATCTATATTGATATCGGTCGAATTAATTTTACGCGGCTCAATTCGTTTGTCAAGGGCGGGAGGAGGATATGCCGATGGAACGGGAGACTTACGCGGTCGAAGTCGCCGGGCTGAAGCGAAAACTTCCCCTATTTGAAGTGGCCCCCGGGTTGCGAATTGCCGTCTTGAACATACTGGGCGACACCGAGTTGGTGAAAGCCTGCTCGGGCGCGCTGGCCAAACGTCTTGCGGGAATTGATTACGACGTGTTGGTAACCGCAGAGGCGAAGAGCATTCCCCTGGTCCACGCCCTCGCCACCGCCACCGGGAAGCACTGGGTCGTCCTGCGCAAGACCTACAAGCTGTATATGGGCGATACCCTGGAGGCCGAGACGGTATCGATTACGACCGGCAAACCCCAGACCCTCTACCTGGACGAGAAAGACCGGCCCGCGCTTAAAGGCAGCCGAGTGGTGCTGGTGGATGATGTCGTCAGTACCGGGTCGACCCTCAATGGGATGCGCAGCGTGATGGAGCTGGCCGGCGCCGAGGTTGTGGCGGAGGCCGCGATCTTCACCGAGGGAGACCCGGAGGTCTGGAGACACGTCATTGCCTTAGGGCACCTGCCGCTCTTCGAAGGTGATTTGCCCTCGGCCGCATAGCAGTGGGAATCAGCCGGGCATACTCGCTCCGGGCGCTTCGGCGCGTTGAAGCGAGCCGGCACCACAAGTCCCCATCGCTTTCAGCCCGGATCGTCAAAGTGAAGAAAGGCCTCCGGGGTGCTGCAGTTCCCGGAGGCTTTGGCTCATTCAGGAGCAGTCTCTACGGCCAGAAGTAGCGCACGCTGTAGGACAAGGTGGTCTCGCCGTTGGCGGGGACTGTCACCCGAAACTCGATCGTGGAGGAGTCCATCTTCGTGTAATCGTGGCTGGAGCTCAGGATCTTCCACTCGCTCCAGCGGAAGAGATACTCGACTACTCGCACCACCACCGATTCGTCTTTGTGGTTGCGCAGGGTGATCTCGAAATCTTCTTCCAGCCGATTCTCGGACGGCCGGCGGAAGTCGGTCTGAATCCGTTCCCCGACGAGGTCAAAGGCATCCCCGACATACAGCCGGACGGTCTCGCCCTCCGGGGTATGGTCGATGCTGTCTTCGCCGATCAAGAGCGCCGCGCCGTCGATGTCCTCCTGATAAACCCGCACCCGACCCTTCGGCAGGTCAGCCTCGGCTTCCTCGGTATCGAACTCCAACATCACCATCACCTTCGGATTGGAAGCGATGCCGTAGCTCGGTTCGGTCTGCGGATAACCGTAGAAGGTGCAGTACCAGTAGTTGAAGCGACACTGCAGGCCGTCATAGACGAAGAACTTCTCGGCTGGGATGTCGTTCACCGCGACGAACTCGATCTGCTTGCTCTCGTTGTTAGATACCGTCACCGGTCGCGGCACTTCATAGAGGTGGTACTCAAAGAACTCACGCTGCTCGATCGGCGCGGCCGCCGCGGCTCGCTCCGCCTCCAGCAGCATGTCTTGAGCCGCGAAACCCGGCTCAGGCAACCGCTGCAGGTCGCCCGCGACCAGCTTGAGCTTGGCGTCCGGGTAGGAAGTACCGCTGGTATTGTGCATGGTGACCCAGCCATCGAGATCAATGGCCGTCTCGTCGGAAGCGAGCAAGACCACATAGTCCGCCTGCCAGGCGAGACCGCCGGTCAGGTAGGTAATCTCCACGTCCTGTGGGCCTTGCCCATCGGCCATGAGCTGCCAGACCAGAGTCGGTCGGGTGATCAGACCCTCCGGCAATTCCGGAAACGAGATCTCCTTCACCTCCCCGCTGATGACCGACACCTGTCCGTCCTCACTTTGTAAGATTATCCCGCCCTGAGTGCTCAACAGCCGACCTTCGTAGAGCGTGCCGTCCTGGGTGACCACCCGGATCAGCTGGTCCAGGTATTTGTTGAACAGCGCGGATGAATTGACCAGATCGAACTGGTAGTTCTGCTCCAGGACGAAGGTACCGTCGGGATCGGTAAGTGATTTGAACAGCACGCTGGTCGGATCGATCGAGGCTGCGACGTCGGTGAAGGCAATCTCATTGAACCCATCGGCGAGATCGAACCGCCGGCGATCGCGAACGAGGGCGGTGCCCTGGTTATAGACAGTCAGCGAGAGGGTCGTGTCGGCCGCCTCGGCGACCGGCGGCCGAGTTGGGGTGGCGGCGCGATCTGGACTGGATAGTCCACTGCAGGCTACGCCCACGGCGGCCAGGGCGAGGGCGGCCAGAACGGCCTTGCCCGACGGCGCGGCGGTCGGCCAATACGATCGGAGAAGCTGATGCAGGTGGAATGGTTCCATGTCGGTATCCTTCCTTTAACATAGGTCTGTGTGAACAGAGACGTTCACCAAAGACCGCGGGTTCCCGTCCGCAGCCCCGTCCGGGTTTGGGCCGTTACTCCCATTCGAGAACTGGGGTGTGCGTTACTCGTGGCAAAGGCTACGGCCAGCCGGATACGCCGCCTATAGGCGGGCGGTACCTTCGGCTTGATATAATGCGGGCCGTTCTCTCAGGAGAGCCCTAGATGTTGAGAGATGTTCTGGCCCGCAAAGGGGAGGAAGAGCGGCTCAAGCGCGAGGGCCGGCTACCGCCCGGCCAGTCGCTGACCAACAAGTTTCCGGTGCTGCATTACGGCCCGGTGCCGCGCTTCGATCCGGCGACCTGGGACTTTCGGGTCTGGGGGGAGGTCCAGGCGGAACGGCTCTGGAATTGGGAGGAGTTTATGAAGCTGCCGCGCACTAAACTCATGATGGACATCCACTGTGTCACCCGCTGGAGCAAGTTCGACACAGAGTGGGAGGGCATCTCGCTGAAGCGGTTGGTGGACGAGGGGTACCTCAAGGTCAAGCCCAGCGCCAAGTTTGTGCTGCAGCACTGTGAGTATGGCTTTACGGTAAACATTCCACTCGAAGTGGCGCTGGCAGACAACTTTCTAATGGCCACCCATTTCGACGGAGAACCGATCACTCCGGACCACGGATACCCGCTGCGAGGAATCGTTGGATCCATCCCCGGACGGAGCGAGCTCATGTCCCCCTACTTCTGGAAAGGCGGCAAATGGCTGCGCGGCCTGGAGATCTTGGCCCAGGACCGACTAGGGTTTTGGGAGCAGGCCGGATACCACAATGAGGCCGACATCTGGAAGGAGCAGCGCCTGGCCTATTGAGTGGAGGCGCTTCCCCTACATTGGGTACTGCGCGCTCAAGGCGAACGCCTTGGGCGCTTCATTTCATGCATATAATCATTTGAGGCATGCATGGAAGAGGATTCCTATCGCAGTGCCCGCGAGCGGATGGTGGAAGAGCAGCTGCGGGGCCGCGACATCCGTGATCCCCGGGTCCTGGAGGCCATGCGTGCGGTCCCTCGCCACCGATTCGTGCCGGACGATCTGAGCGGCCAGGCCTATTTCGATGGGCCGGTCAGGCTGGATCATGGCCAGACGATCTCCCAGCCATATATCGTCGCCCTCATGTCTCAGCTGCTTGAGTTGGAGGGCGGAGAAACCGTTCTGGAGATCGGGACTGGATCGGGCTACCAGGCGGCCGTGCTGTCCCGCCTTGCGGGTCAGGTGTACAGCCTGGAACGGGTCGCGGAACTGGCCCGCACCGCCGCGCAACGACTAAAGGAATTGGGTTGCGAGAACGTGACGGTCTACGAACGCGATGGCTCCGGGGGGCTGCCGGAACACGCGCCGTACCCGGCGATCATCGTCGCGGCGGCCGCCCCGCGGGTGCCCGCGCCGCTCATGGAGCAGTTGGAGATCGGCGGCCGATTAGTGGTGCCGGTGGGCTCCCAAGAGGGCCAAACCCTCGAACTCTGGCGCCGAGAGGACGAGGCCGACTTTAGCCAGGAACGGATCGCCCCGGTGGCCTTCGTGCCGCTGCTCGGAGAGCATGGCTGGTCCTCCGATGAGCGTCCGTTTTGGGCGTGGTGACGGGGACGGGCAGGGCCCGTCGGTTCAACCACCCTCCATCGGTCTAAGATAGGCGATGGCCTTGCCGGCTTCGCCATTCATGACCAGCTCGGCGACCAGGCCGTCGGCTACCGCGGGAACTTCGATCACTCGGACCAAATCTTCCCACCCTGCGTCTTCCGGGAGCAGGCGGTTGAGTGAGTTCTCGGATGCATCGAAGAACTCCCGGTTAAACTCGTCTCCCCGATCTCCCAGCGCCACAGCCAGCGGGTAGATTCGCGCTTCCACCAGGTCCTGGAAGAAGTGGGTGCCGTAGGATGGTTCTGGGGCCCGCTTGTCCGGCACGACCTCGATCAGGGCCTTCGCATGGTAGATATCCCCGTAGCCGACCGGGATACCCAGACCCGGGTTCTTGCTCCCCCAGCGGCCTGGGCCCATCAAGATGAAGGACTCCCCGGACAAACGGGCGTTGAGCCGCCCGACCAACCGTGCCAGCCCCGGCCGGTCCTGGGCCCGCCCCGGATCTCTATAGGCAAAAGGAGAGATGTAAACCACATAGCGTATGTTTGTGACCTTGCCATCGGGGATGAGCCGATGGCTGAGGAAGAGCTGCCGCTCCTTGGGCACGTTGGTCGGAAGCTCGACCCGCTCGCGCTCCATGCGACTCTGCGGGCGACACTGCAACAAGTAGACCGTCGGCTCCGGCCGGCCACCATCGCTCTCGTCCAGCATGGCCAAGAATTCCACATCCACCGGTCGGTGGTAGGCGGACTCGAGGGCCTGCAGCACCCGGGTCATGTTCGGCGCGAAACGGGTTCGGCGCAGCAGACCGCTGAAGGTCACGACCGCCTCTTCCGACTTCATGTCCAGCGGCGCACTCACGAAATCCTGCAGCGCGCCTCCCAGATAGCGTTGGCCGATCCAGCGCAGGCCGCTCAGATCCGCTGAAACGATTTGTTCCACCGGCAGAGTGCGCATCGAATTGGCCTGCATGTCGATCAGGTCAACGAAATGTTGGGAGTAGCGCCGGATGTGGTCGGGATCAGTGTCCGGCCTCAGCTCGGGATGACTGAGGGCCACCAAGCGGGGATAGTCATTCTCCGCCTGATCGACTGCCCGGGTGCCCAGCCCCCAGACCAGCCGTAGGAATCCTGCCCGCCGATCGATCCGCGAACTCCAGCGGTACTGATTGCGGGAAAACGCGACGCCGGCCGCATCCGGCAGCCAGTAGCCGTTCACCTGCCGTCCCCGCACCTCCTGGATCAGAACTGCCATCCGTTCATCGTAGTCGAGCAAGTTCTTGCTTTTGCGATACAGCAGGACATCCGGGTTGTAAACTCCGGCGTAGATCCGGGCGATCGCCTGCAGTAGGGCGCGCAGGTTGTCTTTGGCCGAGCTCTGGTTTCCACAGAACACACTCTCGTACTTGCCGGCGAACGAGAATCCGAAGGAGTCCTCCAGCAGGCTGGAGGAACGGACGATCAGGGGGATCGGTCCCAGCTCGGCAAGCACCGCCCGCAGCGGCTCGGCGAATTCCTCAGGGAAGCGTCCGTTCTCGAAGCGTTTACGAATCTCCGGGTACTCGGACCGGATCTCGGCTTCGCTCTTGTATTTCTGGTTGGCGATGTCGATCAAGTCATTGAACTGGTTGAACCGGTAGAAGACGTCCGCCGCCAGAAACCAGGAACGCGGGAAGCGAAGCTGTTGGCGCACTTTGGAGTCGGTGGATTGGATCAGGATGCGGCGGGCCAGCTCGAATCCGGCGGCCTTGCCGCCAATCTTGCCGCGCCCGATGCGGCGATCCCGGACGGCTTTGAGGTCCTCGATCGAGAGCCATTCTTTGGCGATCCCCACATACTCGAGATGGTCACTGATCATGGTCTTGATCAGGACCACCTTGATCTCCTGCAGATGGTGCTCGATCGCGGCTCGCTGGGACTTCGGCAAGGCTTCGTAGGCCTCCCCCTGGGCAAAGAGCATGTCCCAGGGGGCCAGCTCCGGATGGAACGTGAGCACGAAACTGCTCGCCCGGCCGCGCTGGGTCAGGGTTTCGCGGACGAGCGATTCGAACAGTTCGTGCGGCAGGTTGTAGGAGAAGTAGAAGTCGGTCAGATTGTCGCGGGTGATCCGCAGGCGATTCATCCAGACATCGGGCGGTTCTTGATTATGGGGATCGCGCAGCCCTTCCCGTTCTTGGGATTGGATCGCCTTGGCCCGCACTTCGGCCTCGAAGGTCTCTTGAGCAATCACGCCGCGGCGGAAAAGCTCTTCCCGCATCCGCTCGCGGATTAGAGGCGCGAGGATCGGATACTCGTGCAGCTCCAGCAGCAGGGTCAGGGCTTTGGGGAAGCCGTCCGGATCGAAAGCCATCGTACGGGCCTATTCTAGTCGCGGGTCGGGGTTGGCAATCCGCGCCGAACCCGATGCTCGGGCTGGCGGCCCTGCAGAATTCGGTCTGGCGCGGTAAGCTGGGAAGCGGCTGGCGCGAACTAGCGGCCGAGATGCATCGGCATGACCACGTGCAGGAAGTCGTCCCGGCCAACCGGCTTGATCACCCCCGGAGCGGCCGGTCCGCTGGTCTCCAGCGCGACGTCCGGGCTGTTGATGACGCTCAGCACGTCGACCAGGAAGCGCACATTGAAGGCGATCTCGATCGGTTCACCATCGACCGTAGCGTCGACGGTGACCTCGTTGGAGCCGGTCTCGGCTGCCGTGGCGGTGACTTCAATGTTGCCCGGCACGAGCTCAGTTCCCGGCACAATCTTCAAACGAGCCGAGTGGGCGGCCTCTCGGGCGAAGATATCGGCGGCCTTGCAGGCCTTCAGAAAGCCCGCGGTTGAGAGCACCGTCCGATTGGTGTGGCTGGAGGGGACGATCCCCTGATAGTCGGGGAAGGCACCCTCAATCAATTGCGAGACGAGTTCCAGGTCCCGACCGCGGAAAATGACCTGGCCCCGGCCGGGCGGCAGCAGCATGTGGACCTGCTCGTCGCTCGCGATCCGGGCCAGTTCGGCCAGCGCCCGGGCCGGCACGATAGCCCGCACTGGGCTGGAGACCGGCGCCGTGAGCTCGGCCCGGCGAACCGAAAGCCGGAATCCGTCGGCTGCGGCGAGGATCAGATGAGTGCCGTCGATCTCCACCAGCACCCCGGTCAGCACCGGCCGGGCGTCGTCGCTGGAAGCCGCGAAGGTCACCTGGGAGATCATTTCCCGCAGGTCCTGCATCTCGAGCGGGACGCCGTCCCCGAGGTCGGCGGGCGGCATCGGCGGAAACTCCTGGGCGTCAATACACTTGATGTTGTTGTCGAAGGCACCCGCCCGGACATTGAGGGTCTGAGTCCGGAGGTTGAGCTCCATCTCGACCCGGTCGGCCGGGAGGGTATTGACCAGGTCCACGAACGTCCGGGCGGGCACGGTCGTGGCGCCCTCCTCGGTGACCTTGGCTCCAATCCAGCAGGTGATCCCCAGCTCCAAATTGGTGCCGGAAAGGCGCAGCCGGCCATCTTCGGTAGCCACCAGCACGTTGGCCAGCACCGGAAGCGTGCTGCGGGGCGAGACGGCCCGAGCCACGGTGGTCAGCCCTTGAGAGAGGTTCTCTTGCAGGACGGAGAGCTTCATCTTAAGTGCAATCGCGAAGTATACCCTGCGGAAATGGTTTTGTAGACAAGCCTGCAGCTCTCGAATACACTTGCGCCGTGGCCGTCCAGGAACTCCAGCAGGAGCTCGATTGGATCCGCGAGCTCGTATTTCAGCGCTCCCGGCTGTTGGAGATCAGTGTCACCCTCAATTCAACCCTCGATCTGAACCGGTTGCTGCAGTTCATCATGGATTCGACCGCCGACCTGGTGGACAGCGAAGGGGCCTCGATCCTGTTGGTGGACGAAAATACCAAGGATCTGTTCTTCGCCGCGGCCACCGGAACCGACCCGGATGACCTGCGCCGGATTCCGGTGCCAATGGAAGGCTCGATCGCCGGCACGGTCTTTAAGGAAGACCGGGCCTTGATCATCAACGAAGTGGCCCAGGACCCTCGCCACTTCCAGCAGGTTGAGCAGAAGACCAAACTCAAGACTCGCTCGCTGGCGGCCGTGCCGATGCGGATGCGGGACGAGGTGATCGGGGTATTGGAGGCAATCAACAAGCGCAACGGGGCCTTTGAAAAGCGTGACCTGGAAACCCTGGGGATTGTCGCCTCCCAGGCGGCAGTGGCGATCAACAACGCCCGGCTGCTCAACGCACTCAAGAAGGCCTATGAGGAGCTGGGTAAGCTGGACCGGATGAAGAGCGATTTCATCGCGATCGCCTCTCACGAACTGCGCACTCCGCTGGGAGTGATCCTGGGTTACGCGGCGCTGCTCAAGGAAGAGGCTGGCGGGGAAAGCTCCGAACATGCCGAGACCGTGCTGAACATGGCGATGCGGATGCGCAGCCTGATCGAGGACATGACCAATATCAACGCGATGAAGGTTGGCTCGCGCGAGCTCGCCCTCGAGATCCAGCCGCTGCAAGTGCCGATCCGGACGGCCCAAGCCGAGGTGGCCGAATTGATCGCGGCGAAGGGTCAGCGACTGATGGTCGAGCTGCTAGGGGAATCGCTGCAAGCGCGGATTGACGCGGCCAAACTGAGCATGGCCCTGTCCAACTTGCTGAACAACGCCTTGCAATTCGCGCCGCCGAAGGGCGAGATCCGGCTGAAACTGGAACGACACGGATCGGAGGGCTGGATCCGGGTGACCGATAATGGGATTGGGATTCCGGCCGGCGAGCTAGAGCGGATCTTCGACCAGTTCTATCAAGTGGAACATCACATGGTCCGCAAGCACCAGGGGATGGGGCTGGGGCTCTCGATCGTCAAGGCCATCGCCGAGGCGCACGGCGGCCGGGTGTGGGCCGAAAGTGCGGGGCCGGGTCAGGGGGCGACTTTTACGATCGCCCTGGCACTGGCCTAGAGCGAAGTCAACTCGGGCAGACCCGGCGAAGGCGGGCGCCCAACGCGCCTGGCCGAGTGCGCATCTAACTCTCCGCCGCCGGCCACAACAGCGCATCCCCCTTGCGGGCGGGTTGATCTACCTTAATGGCGACTTCCTTCCCGGCCATCACATCGGTGACCGGCTGGTTCTCGACGTGCATCGAGCTGATCTCCTGGACAAAGTCGGTCTTCGTGCCGAGGAAGTGCACTTTGTCGCCCACCTTCAGGTCGGACTCAAGCGCTACAACCGCAACACTGATCTTGTCGAAGAAGTGGACGACCTTCCCGATGCGCTGTTCGTCGGCCATCTGGCCTCCTTATTGATCCCCTTGGTTTCGTGCGGTTGATTCGATTCTACACCCCGCCGCGTCGGCCAGACTGGG
>Ga0209109_10001756_pt1 | contig 11895 bp, 5 predicted proteins | sample Rifsed10ft2_FD_184004 | JGI IMG/M metagenome (GOLD analysis project Ga0209109, IMG submission 184004) | Soil microbial communities from Rifle, Colorado, USA - sediment 10ft 2 (version 2) | ecosystem: Environmental > Terrestrial > Deep subsurface > Rock core/Sediment | place: Rifle, Colorado... | reverse complement strand
CCAGCGGACGGTGTTGGTGTTGCGGATGTCCTCAAGCGGGTTCTTGTCGAGAATGACCAGGTCGGCGAGCTTGCCCGGCTGTAGGGTGCCGAGGTCCTGCGCCAGGCCGATCATTTCCGCGCCATTGCGAGTGGCGGCGCGCAGCACTTCCATCGGCGTCATTCCGCCCGAAGCCAACGCCCACATCTCCCAATGGTAGCCGAGGCCCTGGAGCTGGCCGTGGCTGCCGACGCCGACGTAGCCGCCGGCGCGCAGGATTTTCGCGGCCTGCTGGGCCATGAGCGGGTAGGAGTACTCGTCCTTGCGGAACCAGAACGGCCGCCGCTTGGTTTTGCCGTCAATCACGTTGTGCGGCGTGAAGCGGTTGAGCTTGGGGTCGTCGTGGACTTCGGTGTTCTCGTAGTAATAGTTCTCGGCAAACGGGCCGCCGTAAGCCACGATCAGCGTGGGCGTGTAGGCGACCTTTGACTCGGCCACCAGTTGCACCACATCTTTATAGAGGGGCGCGATCGGCAGGGTGTGCTCGTTGCCTGAGAAGCCGTCAATCACATGCGTGAGGTCCATCTTCAGGTCCAGGCCGCCTTCGGTGGTGGGCATCAACTGCAGCTCTTTCGAGGCCTCGACCATCCACTGGCGCTGCTTGCGGTTGCCGACGATGTAGGATTTCAGGTTGTGGTTGCGGTAGTAGTTCTTGTAGCGACGCAGCACGCCCTTAACCTCGTCCACGGACTTGAAGACATTGTCGGAGAAAATGCCAGGGCCGGTGGAGTAGGCGCGTGGGCCAAGGATCTCGCCCATGTCCACCAGGTCCTGATAGGCAAACATGTCGTTGGTGGAGGTCTGGACGTCGAGGCCGGCAGTGACGCCGAAGGCGAGGTTGGCAAGGAAACTCCAGTTCTGCATATCCAGCACGCCGCGGCGGATTTCAAACCAGTGGGCGTGGGTATCGACGAAGCCCGGCACGATGGTCTTGCCCCTCACGTCGAAGACGCGCGCGCCCGTTGGAACGGCGCCGCGCTTGCCCACTGAGGTGATGCGATTGTCGGTGACAACGACGTCGGCATCGGTGAAGACTTCGTCGCCGTTCATGGTGATGACCGTGGCGCCGCGCAGGACGATGGTGCCTTTCGGCGTCTTGCGCGGGAACTCCAGCACGACTGCGACCTCCTGCACGTCGGAGGGTTTCTTCGCGGCGGGTTTCGATTCGTCCATCTTCTGTTCTTGCGCTATAGCATCGGGTGAGCCAAAAGATGCTGAGATAAAGCCAAGCGCTACATCGCCCGTACCGGTGGCCTCGGCGGGCTTGGAGGCGTCGGCATTTTTCTCGTCCTTCTTTTCTTCTTCTTTCTTCAGTGGATCGAAGCTGATGGTGTCCAGTGGCTGGCGGAAGAAGCTCGCGCCGATGGCCCAGGAGAGGGTCTTGCCGCCGTCCATCCAGTCGAAGTAGTCCGCACCGACATCGGTAATCTTTTTCACCGGCACACTGGGGGTGTTGACGTTAACCGTCGGCGCCTCGGCACCGACGCCTTGCGGCAGGGCGATGAGGTACAACTGGTTCATCACTTCCGCGAGCGCCCAGTTGCCGTCGGGGCTGGCGCGAACTTCAGAGGCGGGGACAAGCTCTTCAGCGGCGTAATTGCCCGTGCCAGTGACGCGGAGCAGGTTTCGTCGGTCGGTGCCATCGAAACGCAGAGAGAGCAGGCCCTGGTTTGAGTAGAGGAAGATGCGGTCCTTCTCCTTCTCAACAAAATGCGGGCGTCCAATGCCGCGCGAGGGAATGATCACCGTGGCGTCGCCACCCTCGGCGTGCAGCCAGACCAGATCCATCCCGGGCGTCTGACCGAAGGCAAAGGGAGATTCGAGGCGGTACTTCATCGAGCCGCGGAGGGCGACAAGGCGCGAACCGTCGGGAGTCCAGTTGACATCGGTGTAGAACGCCGGGACGCGCGTCAGTTGCTGAGGAGAGCCGGAGCCATCGGCACGAGTTTTCCAGATGTGACCGCCGGATGTGGACCAGGTGACGTAGGCGAGCCACTGCCCGTCGGGCGACCAGGCCGGGCCGAACTCGCGGGCGTCGCCGGTGGTGATCCGCCGCGGAGTGACGTTGCAGGCTTCCGGACACGGGCCGGCGGGCAGGTCGGAAACGTAGAGATGGGTAAGGCCGGAGAACGCCAAGTGCTTGCCGTCAGCCGAAGCCACCGGTCCCTGAATCAATCGAGCGCGGACTGCGCCCTGCTCGACGCGCCAGGGGAAGTGCAGGCGCGGGCCGAGATCGCGAGAGATTTTTGCGGACCAGTTGATGGGCTGAGCGTTGCGCGTCTGAACGTCGAGTCGCCAAAGAATGCCGGCGTAGGAGAGCACAAGTTCGCGGCCGTTGGGCAGGAAGGCGTAGCCGGGGAGAAGGTCGCGGGTGAAGCGAGATTCCTGGTCGTCGCGCTGCACAGGGACTTTGAGCCACTTGTCCTCGCCGGTGCGGAGGTCGCGGAGGCGCAGGCCGGTCTCGGTTTCGAGGCGCGAGGCGTAAACAAGAAGGTTCCCATCGGGCGAGAGAACAGGACGGAAGGCGCTGGCCTGTCCCTGAGTGATGATGTCTTCGTCGCCGGTGCGACGGTCGCGGCGGGCCAGCTGCCAGAGCGGCATCATGGCGTTGTACTGGAAGCCACCGGTGCGCCGGGCGTAGTAGAAGTAGCGGCCGTCAGGAGAGACAGCGACGCCGAGGGTGTTGGGACGCTGGGCCGTAGGCGTAGTCGGCGTGGGCTTGGCGCGCGTGATTTGCACGCCGGAACCGCCCTTGATGTGGTACGTCCAGATTTCATACGTGCGCAGGCCCCATCCGGAGCGGGAGACGAGCACGTACTGGCCGTCGGGCGTCCATGCCGGTGAGGCGAATTCGCTGTTCTGATCTTTGGTGAGCTGCTTGGGTTCGGAGCCGTCGGTCTTCATGATCCACAGGTTTTCGGCGCCGTCGCGGTCGGAGAGAAAGGCGATCCACTTGCCGTCGGGGGAGAAGCGGGGCTGCGATTCGAAAGCCATGCCACCGGAATTGGAGATGAGCTTCGCTTCGCCGCCTTCGACGGGTAGGGTGTAAACGCCGCCCAGCAACTCGAACGCGATGGTCTTGCCGTCTGGAGAAACGTCGAGCGAAAGCCAGGTGCCTTCGCTCGTAGTGAGCTCGAATTTGCGCTCGGGCTTGAGAGGGAGCGGCTTTTTCTCGTCCTTCTTCTCGTCTTTCTTTTCATCCTTCTTTTCGGCAGCCTGCGCGCCTTGATCATCTTCGGGCGACTGCGCCCAGGCCGGCGCGGCCAGGAGCAGCGCGGCGCACAGCAACACAATCAACATTCGGTTTCTGCAGATCATTTCGACCTCACCCTGTCGAGGAGTTTTTCACCAGAAGCGACATGCCCCTGAAAACACTTCCCCGCTCAGACGCACGAACGGGCGATTGTACTCTCGCGGCAGGCGCGAGAAAAGCATCGGATGCCCACCTCCATCGGCCCGCCGCCGCGTAGGGGCAGCGACCGCGGTGGGGGATGTAGGGGCGTCCGCCGCGGCGGACGCCCCTACGGCAAAGGAGAGGGACAGGCAGGGATGTCTGTCCCGGGGGCGGCTACGGGTTTTGTGGTGGGCGCTGGCCTCCGCCTTGGCCGGGGATCACAATGTGCGGCACGCCAGCCTCGTTCATCAGTTTGTTGAGCGCGGGCAGATCTTCGGTGGCGAGCTTGCGCACCACCGCGCCGGCTTCGGTGAGCTGCTTCTGGAGAACCGGGAGCAGCGCGAGTTGATCCGCCGTGGGCGCGGCCGAATAGCCCTCGATGGCTGCAGCCAATTGCAGGATGCGCTGCGGAAGCGGCGTGGGCCGCTCGACAATCGGCGGGCCTGCAAAGCCCAGGCCGGTGGCCTCGGCGGGCGGCGTGCCCCAGACCGGATAGGCTTCGTCGATTTTCTTGAGCAGCGCCTCAGCGGCCTGCTTCACGTTGTCCGGGACGCGCGGTGCGCCCGGCTTTTTCCAGGACTCGATAGCACTGTTGACCGCGGTGCGCATGCTGGCAATGGAGCGCTGGGCCAGTACGGCCGGCGCGGCCATTTGCGAAATCTGGTTGAGGGTCTGACGACGCGCGGCGCGTTCTTCGGCAGTGAGCGTGATGCGCGGGTCATCTTCGACCGTGATGGTCTTGGACTGTTCCTTGCCCGCATAAGCGACCTTCACCGTGTAGGTACCGGGGTCCACGCGCAGGCCAGCTTGAATAGCGCCAAGACCACCGCCTCCCCCACCAAAGCCCAGGCCAGCCGGCTGACCGGGAGGTGCGGGCGGGATGGGGGAACGATAGCGGAGATCCCAGACCACGCGGTTGATGCCGGCTTGCGGCTCGCAAGTCTGCTGCTGGCCGGCGCCAAAGCCGAAACCGCCAACGCCGGGGCCGCCCGCCGGGGGCTGCGGTTGCTCACCGGCAGGACGCTTCCGGCAGGTGATCTCACGGACTTCCTTACCGTCCTTATCGAGGATGGTGATCTTCACCTCGTCCTTCTCGCCAGGCGACTTCAGGAGGAAGTGGATCATCGCGCCGTTGGGCGGGTTGGGACCGAGGAAGAACTGCCAACCGGTGGAGCCTTTGTTGGACCACGTGCGCCACATCGTGGCGGGACGAATGTCGAAGAGCTGGAAATCGGCGGCAGCCACCGAGTCGTTCATCTGCTCGAGCGGGGTGATGTCGTCGAGGATCCAGATCGACCGGCCATGGGTGCCGAAGATGAGGTCGTTCTCGCGCGGGTGGATGAGGATGTCGTCCACCGGCACGGTGGGGAAATTCATCTTGATGCGCGTCCAGGAGCCGCCGCGGTTGAAGCTGGCGAAGGCGCCGTACTCGGTGCCGACGAAGAGCAAGTCGGCGTTGCGCGAGTGCTCGCGAATCACGTTGACGATGCCGTTCGACTGCGGCAGGTCCGACGAGATGGATTTCCACGTGTCACCGAAGTCGGTGGTCACATAGACGTAAATGCCAAAGTCGTTTGAGCGGTGGCCGTCAATGGTGGTGTAGGCGGTGCCTTCGGCGTGGCGCGAGGCGATCACGCGGCTGACGTAGAGCCCCTTGGGCAGGCCCGGCAGCTTGTCATAAACATTCTTCCAGTTCTGGGCGCCGTCGCGGGTGACCCATAGATTGCCGTCGTCGGTGCCGGCCCAGAGGATGTTGGGGCTGAAGGAGGACTCGGCGATGGTGGTGGTTGCCGGCCAATTCTGCACGCCGTCGTTGCGCGAGAGCGTCGCGCGGTCCACCGGCTTGCCCATGATGGGCAGGGTGTAGCGGTCCACGCCGTTGGTGAGGTCGGGGCTAATCTTGGTCCACGAATCGCCGCGGTTGGCGGACTTGAAGAAGAAGTTCCCCGCGTAATAGATGGTCTTCGAGTTGTGAGCGGAGATGACGATGGGCGAGTTCCACTGGAAGCGATAGAGCTTCTCGCCTTCCGAGGGCTGCGGGCGGATGGAGCGGGATTCGCCGGTGCGGAGGTCGCGGCGGAGCAGGTTGCCGTCCTGCGATTCAGCGTACACGGTGGCCGGGTCGGTGGGGTCGATCTGCGCGTAGAAGCCGTCGCCGCCGCCCACGGTGAACCATTCGGCGTTGGAGATGCCGCGAGGGTTGAAGGTGGCGCTGGGGCCGCACCAGGAGTTATTGTCCTGCAGGCCGCCGCAGATGTTGTAGGGACGGCTCATGTCCGCGCCGATTTCATAAAACTGGCCGAGGGGAATGGAGTTGACGAAGTCCCAGGTGCGCCCGGCGTCGTAGCTCCAGTGGATGCCGCCATCGGAGCCGGTGAGCATGTGGTCGGAATTGGCGGGGTTGATCCAGATGGTGTGGTAATCGCCGTGGATGCGCTGGACGCGGTTGTTGACGAAGGTCTTGCCGCCGTCCTCGGAGTAAAACATCTGCGCGCCCATCACCCAAATGCGCTGGTCGTTGTTCGGGTCAATCACAATGTGGCTGTAATACATGGGGCGGGGATTGGTGTCGGACATTTTGGTCCAGGAGGCGCCTTTGTCGTTGCTGCGGAACACGCCGCCCTTGGGGTGCTCGATGATGGCGTAGACGACGCTGGGCTCGCGGCGATAGACACTGAGGCCGATGCGGCCGGTGTCGCTGCCGTCGGCGTAGGGGAGGTCCTTGGTGAGCTTCGACCAGGTGGCGCCGGCGTCGGTGGTCTTGTAAATGCCGCTGCCGGGGCCGCCGCCGCTGAAGCCAAAGACGGCGCGGCGGCGCTGATACGCGGCAGCGTAAAGCGTGCCGGGGCTTTGCGAATCCATGGCCATGTCAATCACGCCGGTGTCTTCATTGATGAAGAGGACCTGCGTCCAGGTGGCCCCGCCGTCAGTGGTCTTGTAGACGCCGCGCTCCTTGCTGGCGCCCCAGAGTTTGCCGACCGCGGCAACGTACACGGTGTTGGGGAAATTCGGATGGATGAGGACGCGGCCGATGTGATGCGTTTCGTTGAGGCCCATGTGCTTGAAGGTGACTCCGGCGTCGGTGGATTTGTAAACGCCGTTGCCCCAGGAGGAAGATTGACGGTTATTGGGCTCGCCGGTGCCAACCCAGAGGATGGAAGGGTCAGACGGAGCGACGGCGAGATCGCCGATGGTGGAGACAGGCTGGTCGTCGAAGATGGGCGTGAAGGTGGTGCCGCCGTTGGTGGTCTTGAAGACGCCGCCGGAGGCTGCGCCGACGTAAACGATGCTGGGGTCGGATTCAACAACAGCGACGTCGTCAATGCGGCCGCCCATGGAGGCAGGGCCGATCTCGCGGAAGCGGAGATTCTTCATGATGGCAGCGTAGTCGGTCTTGGGCGCGGCGGGCGTGGCTACAGGAGGCGCGTCCTTTTGCTTGGCAGGCTGCTTCTGGGCTTTGGTGGCCTTGGCAGGCTGCTGGGCGACGGCGGGGACGTGAGCGGCGCTGGTCAGAACGAGCGCGGCAAGTAGAAGTACGAACAGACGCAGGCGGGAAGAAACAGCAGTCATCGGACTCCTCGCAAAGTGAATTTTACGGTTCGGAACCACCCCGGGGCGGCTGATGCTAGTCTGGACAGAGGAAGATTACAAGCCTCCGCCAAGAGCGAAGGACGCACGGGGGAAGAGCGCGGTTACAGGCGAGGTGTGGAAAAGAGGCAAAGAGCAGATTCCTTACTAGCGCCGAGGTGCTAATAAGCTTCCTTGCGATGGCGGAAGGAGTGAAGGACGACTCTGTCTCCGTCAATGTCGTATCGCAAACGGTAGTCGCGCCAGCGGATGCGCCACTGCCCCTCGGCTGGCTTCAGCCCTGCGAGTTTCTTAATCTGGTACTGTCCGCTGCGGTTGTGCGGGTCCTTGCGGAGGATGAACAGAAGGTCGTCCAGCGCCTTGATGAGGGCGGCATTGCCTTTGGAGGTTTTGTGGAACTCCCGTTCGAATGACGGAGTGGTTAGGACGCGGAACCGGCCGGCCATCCTATCTGCTCACTTCTTGGACTTTGCGGATGACCGGCGCAGCTCCGCCAGAAATCTTCCTGCGGTGCGCGATTTGCCGCGACGGTATTCCTGCTGGCTCTTGCGGATCTGGGTCTTCAACGAAGCGTCCTGAAGCTCGAGGTAGTCTTCCAGGTCGTCCACGTTCATGATGCCGGCGACGGGAATACCGTCCTTTTCCAGAATGAAGAATTCGCGGTGTACATGGGCGCGGCGAACGACCTGCCCGAGGTTAATCCGCGCCCGCGTGATGGGGAGGCGATGGACGACGCATTTCATAGCTTGTGGCTCCTCGTTTTGATAACAGTGAATTGATCAACGCTGATCAACTATGAGTATAAGGCAATCCAGCGAAATGTCAAGGCGGTCGGGATGTTACCAGCCGGCTCGGCGTGAGACGTGGAAAGTCTGGCGACGTTTTCGGTAGAGTAGTAGCTAAGATCCTTCGCCCATCCTCATCGGATGGGCTCAGGATGACACTGTCTTTAGGAGCTGGATGAAGCGCGAGCGATTCGTAAAGCTGGTGGAGGAGGCGCTGGAGGCGTTGCCGGAGAAGTTTGCGCGGCTGGTGAAGAATGTGGCGGTGGTGGTGGAGGACGAGCCGTCGCGGGACGCGGCTCAGCGACTTCGCTCGGGGAAAGAGGCGGGGTCAGGGCAGGCGGCGTCCTCTGCGCAACCGGCAGAGTCGGGACAGGCGAGCAGCGAACATGAAGACGCGGGGGAGGAAGGATTGCTCATGGGCGAGTACATCGGGGTGCCGCTGACGGAACGCGGCGCGTGGGAGGCTCCGCCGCCGGACAAGATTGTGCTGTACCAGAAAAATATCGAGGCGGCGTGCGAGTCGGAGGAAGAAATCCGCGAAGAAGTGCGGCTGACGGTGCTGCATGAGTTGGGGCATTACTTCGGGATGGATGAGCAGCAGTTGGAGGATGTCTGATTTGCCACAGAGGCACCGAGAGCACGGAAGTGATGGGTCAGGGGCGAGCGGGGACGGGGTCGGGGGAAGAGGAGCGGCGACGGGCGACGTAGCTTTCCACTTACGCGAAGGCGTTGGGGTAGCGGGAAGCCATACGGATTCGATTTGCGTGACGTGCAATGGCGGCGAGAAATGGGAGTGAACACAGATGATCACAGATAAGAACAAGAAGCAGCCAGAGGGATTCTTCGGTCCGGCAAGGCCGGAGCTCAGAATGACAGAGTGCGCGATGCGCGCGTGCGGTTGAAGAGGGGCAGGGCGCGTGTTAGGCTGACGGCTACACAAAAGCGGGGCATTCCTCCCCGCCACGCCGCACACAGTTCAGTGGCGACTCCGAGAATACAACTCGATCCGGCGGGCCTGCGCGAGCAGGTGGTGGACGTGGTGCGCCGGCTGCTCGCTGAACTGGGGAGCCCGAGGGTGAGTAGCGCAATCCGCGGCGAGGCGCACCTGGACCGCGACCTAGGGTTGGGGAGTCTCGAGCGGGTGGAGCTGGTGGTGCGGTTGTCGGCAGAGTTTGGGAGGGAGCTGCCGGACCAGTTGGTGGCGGAAGCGGATACGGTGGACGATTTGGTGGCGACGGTGTTGCGGCAGAGCGGAGAGGAGCCGCGCGGGAGCGGGCAGATTACGACCAGCGAAGAGTGGCGGGGTAAATCCGCCGCTACGGGAGCGGGGCGCGTTGCGACGACGGCAGAGTGGCCAGCAAGAGAGGTGGCGGCGGCGGAGACGCTGATCGAAGTGTTGCGCTACCGGGCGCGGGCGGACGCGACGCGTCGGCACTTGATCTTCCCCGGCGATGCGGGCGAAACCGCGGTGACGTTTGGCGAGCTTTACGAGCGGGCAAGCGGTGTTGCGCGGGAGTTGGGGCGACGGGGGATCACGAATGGACACGCGGTGGCGATCATGCTGCCGACGGGACCGGAGTTTTTCTACACGTTCATGGGCGTGCTGCTGGCGGGCGGCGTGCCGGTGCCTATCTATCCGCCGTTCCGCGCGGACCGGATCGCGGAGTATGCCGAGCGGCAGTCGGCGATATTGGCCAACGCGGGAGCGAAATTGCTGGTGACGTTCCGGCAGGCGGAGACGGTGGCGCGGCTGCTGAAGCCGCGTGTCGTATCGCTCAACGGCGTTGTGAATGCCGCGGAGTTGTGCCGGGAAAAAATGAGTGAAGTGAAAGAAGAGTGGAGCCCGGTGCCGGTGCGGGCGGCGCATGGAAACGATTTGGCGCTGCTGCAGTACACGTCAGGATCGACGGGCGACCCAAAGGGAGTGATGCTGACGCACGCGAACCTGCTGGCCAACATCCGCGCTATCGGCGAGGCCATCGAGGTGCGAGCGGAGGATGTGGGCACCACCTGGCTGCCGCTCTATCACGACATGGGGTTGATCGGGGCGTGGTTGATGCTGATGTACTACGGGCTGCCGCTGGCGGTGCTCTCGCCGCTCGAGTTTTTGACGCGGCCGGAGCGTTGGCTGCGGGCCGTGCACCGCTACCGGGGAACTCTGGCCGCGGCGCCGAACTTTGCCTATGAGCTGTGCGTGAAAAAAGTGACCGACGAGCAGATGGCAGGGCTGGACCTCGGCTCGTGGCGGGCGGCGCTGAACGGCGCTGAGCCGGTGAACCCGGAAACGATCGAACGGTTTGCGGCGCGGTTTGCGCGCTGCGGTTTTCACAAAGCGGCGATGCTGCCGGTGTACGGGCTGGCCGAGGCGTCGCTGGCAGTGACCGTGCCGCCGCTGGGGCGCGAGCCGAAGGTGGACCGAGTCGAGCGCGCAACGTTTGAGCGCGAAGGACACGCGGTGCCCACGTCGGAGACGGGCGCGGGCACGATTGCGTTTGTCTCGGTGGGGCGGCCGATCCCGCGGCATGAAGTGAAAATCGTGGACGGCGAAGGACGCGAGGTGGGAGAACGCGTGGAGGGCTATCTATGGTTCCGGGGGCTGTCGGCGACGCAGGGGTATTTTCGCAACCCCGAGGCGACACGAAAGCTTTTCCCGGAAAGCGCTGGGATGTCGTCGGAAGGACGTAATCCGTTACTCGTTACTCGTAATACGGCGGAAGAGGGCGCATGGGTGGATTCGGGGGACCGGGCGTACGTGGCGGACGGGGAGGTGTACGTCACCGGGCGGGTGAAGGACATCATCATCAAGGCGGGGCGAAACCTCTACCCGCACGAGGTGGAGGAGATTGCCGGGCGGGCGGAGGGCGTGAGGAAAGGGTGCGTGGTGGCGTTTGGGTTGAGGGATGCGGCAAGCGGGACGGAGAGGCTGGTGGTGGTGGCCGAGGCGAGAGCGCAGGGAGCATCCGAACGCGAAAAGATAGCCCGGCGGATTAACGAGGAGATGGTGGCGGCGCTGGGGATGCCGGCGGACGTGGTGGAGATTCTGCCGCCGCAGGCCATCCCGAAGACGTCGAGCGGAAAACTGCGCCGCGAGGAGACCAAGCGCCTCTACATCGCGGGCACGCTTGGCCGCGGCGTGAAGCCGGTGTGGTGGCAGGTGACGCAGGTGGCAGCCGCAGGCGCGGTGCGGTCGGTGCCGCGACTGGCGCGACATGTGGCCGAGGTGGGGTACGGCATCTACGCGACGATTGTGTTTGTGCTGTGGATTGTGCCGACGTGGCTGCTGGTGTGGTGCACGCGGCGGAGGGAAACAGCGGCGCGGATTACGTCGCCGGCACTGCGGCTCTTCTTTGCGCTGGTGGGCTGCCGCGTGCGCGTGGAAGGGCGCGAGCACGTGGAGGCGGACGGGGCGAAGGTGTACGTGTCGAATCACACGTCGAACTTCGACGTGCTGGCGCTGATGGGCGGGATCGGGATTGAGTACCACTTTGTGTCCAAGATCGAGGTGCTGTCGTACCCGCTGATCGGGACGTTCATGCGGCGGCTGCACCACTTCGCTTTCGAGCGCAGCGACGCCGAGGCGCGGCTGCGGCAGTCAGAGGAGATTGAGGCGGCGTTGCGTCGCGGCGAGTCGGTGTTCATCTTTCCGGAGGGGACCTTCACGCCGGACGCGGGCGTGCGGGCGTTCCAACTGGGTGCGTTCAAGGCGGCGGTGGCCACGGGCACGCCGATTGTGCCGATGGCGCTGCGCGGGTCGCGCGAGTTCTTGCGCGAAGGAACGATTCTGCCGAGGCCGTCGAGCGTGACGATTACCGTGCTGCCGCCGATCTGGGCGGGGGCGGAGGCGGCGTCCGATTGGCATGAGATTGTGCGGCTGCGGGACGAAGCGCGAGCGGTGATTGCGGAGAAGTGCGGGGAGCCGCTGGCGTAAGTGCCCCCCTGTGCCGAGCAGAACTCCTTCAACCCAGAAGATGCTGGGCTGAAGCCCAGCGCTACATAAGACAAGAACCGCCCGAAGCGCAGAACGGGCCGACGCTCCGGCAATAGCTTGCGATGCCGGAGCGCCAACCTTTTTGTTTTTATGGCGCGGGG
>Ga0209109_10001755_pt1 | contig 11896 bp, 9 predicted proteins | sample Rifsed10ft2_FD_184004 | JGI IMG/M metagenome (GOLD analysis project Ga0209109, IMG submission 184004) | Soil microbial communities from Rifle, Colorado, USA - sediment 10ft 2 (version 2) | ecosystem: Environmental > Terrestrial > Deep subsurface > Rock core/Sediment | place: Rifle, Colorado... | reverse complement strand
ATGCCGCCGGTATCGACAAGCTCGAAGCGGACCTCGCGCACGGGCTCATGGGGATCAACGCCGTCAAAGGCGTGGAATTCGGCGACGGGTTCCAATGCGTGCAGCAACGCGGCAGCCAGCACCGGGACGAGATCACGCCTGAAGGCTTCGCGAAGAACTCTTCGGGCGGCACGCTCGGCGGAATCTCGAGCGGGCAGGACATTCTCGCAAGCATCGCCTTGAAACCGACCTCGAGTATTCAGGTGCCGGGCCATACGATCGACACGCAGGGCAAGGCCACGGAGATCGTGACGACGGGCCGCCACGATCCGTGCGTCGGGTTGCGCGCGACGCCGATCGCCGAGGCCATGATGGCGCTGACGCTCATGGACCATTACTTGCGGCACCGCGCACAGAACGCGGACGTGAAAACGACCTTGAAACCAATGTAGGAGCGGCGTCCCGCCGCGATCCTTCGCTTGTGGGAGCGAGCTCCGCTCGCGACTCTTGCGAAGATCGCGAGCGAAGATCGCGAGTGAAGATCGCGAGCGAAGCTCGCTCCTACAGCGTGAGCAGAGACCACAAGTAGAGACCTATGAACAGAGACGACGATGCCTAAGACTTATGATGTTGCCGTAGTCGGAGCGACCGGGCTGGTCGGCGAGACTATGATCCAAGTGCTCGAGGAAAGATCATTTCCCGTGGGCAGGCTCTACGCGCTCGCGAGCGATCGGTCGCTCGGCCGCACCGTCAAATTTCGCGGTGAGACGGTTCCCGTACAGGCGCTCAAGGATTTCGATTTCGAAAAGACGCAGATCGCGCTTTTTTCTGCGGGCGGGTCTGTCTCCGCCGAGCACGCGCCGAAAGCCGTGGCCGCGGGCAACGTCGTCATCGACAACACGTCGCATTTCCGTTACGACGAGGACATCCCGCTCGTCGTGCCGGAAGTGAATCGCCAACGCATCGCCGATTACACGAATCGCGGCATTGTCGCAAACCCGAATTGCTCGACGATTCAACTCGTGGTCGCCCTAAAGCCGATTCACGATGCCGTCGGTATCGAGCGCATCAACGTCGCGACCTACCAGTCCGTCTCGGGGGCGGGCCGGACCGCGCTCGATACGCTCACGGAGCACACACGCCAGATCCTCGCGGGCCTCGATCCCGTCGTGCGCGGCAATGCCAAATGGGTGGCCTTCAATGTGGTGCCGCACATCGATCAATTCATGGACACCGGCTACACGAAGGAAGAGATGAAGATGATCTGGGAGACGCGTAAGATACTCGAAGCGCCCAAGATTATGGTAAATCCGACGGCCGCCCGCGTGCCCGTTTACTACGGCCATTCCGAGGCAGTGCATATCGAAACTCGGACCAAAATCACAGTTGGCGAGGTCCAGAAATTGTTAAATTCCGCTCCTGGGGTCGTGGTGATCGACGGACGGGAGCTTGGCGCTTATCCGACCGCGGCCACCGACGCTGCCGGCCGCGACGCCGTGTTCGTAGGACGAATCCGCGAGGACCTGTCCCACGAGAGAGGCATTGACCTTTGGATCGTGTCGGACAACGTGCGCAAGGGGGCAGCGACCAACAGCGTGCAAATCGCCGAGATTTTGGCGAATGACTTTATGTAATGTATCTTTCAATGTTTTGGGGAGCCTAAGCATTGTCGAGCAACGCCTTGATTACGAAGTCGGATGACCCAGGAAGCTAGGGAGATTCAATGAGATCACTGGCGCGTTGGGGGACTCTGTCGTTGCTGGCCGCACCGCTCGGGGCATGGGCGCTGAGTTTGGGCGAAATCGATATCCGCTCCGCCTTGAACCAGCCCTTCGCAGCGGAGATCGCGCTGTCGGGCACGGCCGAGGAGCTGCAAAGTCTCAACATAACCCTCGCAAGTCCCGAGACTTTCGCTCGCTACGGCCTGGATCGCCCGGCCGTGCTCGGCACGTTCCAATTCCGTGTCGGCACGAATGCGTCCGGACGCAGCGTCGTTGCCGTCACCTCGAGCCAATCCATCGCCGAGCCGTTCATCGAGCTGCTCGTCGAGGCGAGCTCTCGGAGCGGGCGGTTTCTGCATCAATACACGGTTTTTCTCGATCCGCCGACCTTCTTGCCCGAGACGACCGCACCGGCGGCCATTCAGGCGCCGCAGACTCGAGAGCCGGAGCCGAGCATAGCGGGCGGCGCGATACCGCGCACGGCGCCGCAACCTGCCGCGCGGTCGGCCCCACCGCCGGCGGAAGCGGCGGCGCCGGCACCGGCGCGCACCGCTCAGCCGAACGTGGGCGCGAGCGGCTCCTACGGTCCCGTGCAGAACGGTGAGACGCTTTGGGGTATCGCATCGCGGATCCGTTCCGACGGCCTCACGATGAATCAAATGATGGTCGCCATTTATGAGGCCAATCCGCAGGCGTTCGACTCCAATATGAACATACTGCGGCGCGGCGCCATCCTCCGTATACCGGAACGGGCCGAGCTCGAGCGCGTCGATGCCCGTGCGGCGACGGCCGCAGTACAGCAACATACCGATACCTGGCAGGGGAGGGCCGCGCAGGCGCCCCGCTTGGTGCTCGTGCCACCGTCGAGCGAAGCCGAGTCGGGGTCGCCGGGAGCACGCACACCTGCGATCACCGCCCCCGCGGCGAACGACGCCGAAGTCACCGCGCTCAGGGATGAAGTGGTTGCGCTCCAAACGGAGCTCGAGGAAAGCCGCCGGCTGCTCGAGGTGCGCAACGAGGAATTGAGCGCTCTCCAAGAACGGCTGAGCGCGGAGCCTGATGCGGTCGCGGACGCCGGGCCCGAAGCGGCGCTTAACGATCCGGGCGTGCCGCTCGAGTCCGAACCGTTGTTTGCCGACGAAGTACCGATCGCCGTCGAGGAGCCGGCCGGCGATGAGCCGGTCGCCGACACCGACACGGTTGCGGAAGCCGACGTTCCCGCACCGATTGCGACGCCCGCCCCGACACAGAGGGCCGTCACCGCCACCCCCGAGCCATCGCTCGTCGAGCGGGTTTTGGGGTGGCTCGCGACGCCGATCGTGTGGATCGCCGTCGGCGTCGTCGTCGTGTTGCTCGGCTTGCTCTTGTTCCTGCGCCGCCGCCGCACGGACGTCGAGGATGTCACGGGCCAGTGGGAAGCGCTCGAGGCCGAGGTCGATGAGGACGCGCGAGAGGCGACTGCGCGTATGCGCCGCCAGGCTCGCGACGAGGATTTCCTCGTGCACGAGCAACGTGCCGAAGCCGACGAGGTTCCCGAAGAAGTGGCGCTGGCGCCTGCCCCTGCGTCCACTCCCGCACGCGGCAAGCCGCGCGCCGCCGCGACCGCCGAGGCGCGCACACGTCAAGCGGAGTCCGAGGCCGCCGAAGCGACCCTATCGAGCCAGACGGTCATCAATCTGGATCAGGCCGATCCGATCGCGGAAGCGGATTTCCACATGGCTTACGGTCTATACGACCAAGCGGCCGACCTCGTATCCAAGGCGCTCAAAGCGAAGCCCGATAGCCGCGAGCTCAAGCTCAAGCTGCTCGAAGTATTCTTCGTCTGGGGCAACAAGGACTCGTTCCTCAAGACCGCACAAGGGTTGCGCAAGGAGATGGGTGCGCGGCCCGACGGCGACTGGGACAAAGTCATCATCATGGGCAAGCAGATCTGCCCGGATGAGGCGCTGTTCGCCGCGGCGACGGCGGCAGCCGGCGAGGTGGACGTGGACCTCGAAGCCGGCGACGCGCCGGCGCTTGACCTCGCGTTCGATGCCGAGGAAGGCGCAGGCGGCGACGTGGATCTCGATCTCGGCCTCGGCGGTTCGGACGTCGACCTGGATCTCGCGGCGACGAGCGAGCACACGGCGATCCGGCCCAGGAAAAAGGCCGATGACGATGTCGATTTTTCGCTCGACATCGGCGAACGCACGCAGGCCGGTCTCGAGGAGGCGCTCGCCGATCTCGATCAACAGGCTTCGGCAACGACGCCGGACATCGACGTCGACAGCTTGGCGGCCACGCAGGAATCGCCCACCGTCGAGACGCCGCGCTCGAAGGTCAAGGATGACGACTGGGGGCTCATCACGATGGAGAGCCCGACCGTCGAGCGGCCGTCCTTCGAGGACGACGACGATCTCATCACCGTCGAGACGCCGACCATCGAGAGCACTTTCGGAGCAGGGCGCGGACAGGCGTCCGAAGGCGAGAGTACGAGCGCTTCGGGCGAGTACACGGCCGAGCTCAATCTCGACGATTTGGGTCTGGACGTTGCGGATATCGAAAGCTTGCCGCACGATCTCGGTGAGCTGCCATCCGCCCAAGAAGCCGAGAGCGATACGCGCGAGCAACCTCGCGTCGGCGTCGACAGCGATCTTTTGTCGGCGACAGGCGTCACCCAAGTGCTCGGGGACGAGGAGCTCGAGCATCTCAATACGGCGGTGCTCGGTGACGAAGATGCGACGATGATGGCGCCCGGTTTCGAGGCCGACCGCCTGTCGAGCACCGAGGTTCTCGAGCACTCGGGCGAAGAGGCGGCAGACGAGGATGCGCTCGATTTGAACCTCGACGACTTCTCGGCCGCGCTGCGAGGAAGCGACACGGTGGAGCAGCCGCGCACGAGTTCGTTCGAGCGGGGCGTATTCGCGGGCGGCGAGACGCCGATCGATATGGACGTCGGTGCAGACATTCGCGGCGACGACGAGCCCACGGGCACCGAAGAAGTCAATCCGATGGATCCTCAGACGATGACCGAAGTCGGCACCAAGCTCGACCTCGCGCGCGCCTATATCGACATGGGCGATCCCGAAGGCGCTCGCAGCATTCTCGAAGAGGTGCTCGACGAAGGTGACGCCGGACAGCGTCGCGAAGCTCAATCGCTGATCAAGGCGCTGCCGGCATAGCACGGGCAGGCGCGATCGTCGCGGCGCGCCGTGCGTCCCGGATGATATGGCGAGAATCGCCGTGGGTGTCGAGTACGAGGGCACCGACTTCGTCGGTTGGCAGTCGCAACGCAACGGCCGTTCCGTAGCGCAAGTCCTGTCCGCGGCCGTGTCGACGGTCGCGGCGGAAATCGTGGAAGTCTATGGCGCCGGGCGCACCGACGCCGGCGTGCACGCGACCGGTCAAGTCGCCCACTTCGATGCGGCCGCGCCGCGCTCGCCGCGTCAGTGGCTACTCGGCATCAATTCGAATCTCCCGGCTGACGTGGCCGTGACCTGGGTGCAGCCGGTCCCGGACGATTTCGACGCCCGCCGTTCTGCGCTCGCGCGCCGCTATCGCTATGCCATCGTGTGCTCCGTCGCCAAGCCCGTGCTCACGCGCCGCTTCGCGTGGTGGCTGCGCGAGCCGCTCGATTGCGCGGCCATGGCAGAGGCATCGATCGCATGGATCGGCGAGCACGATTTCTCCGCGTTCCGCGCGGCCAATTGCCAATCGTCGACGCCGATGCGCCGCATCGAAGCGCTTGCGATCACACGCTTCGAGCAGCGCGTGGAGATCGAGGTCACCGCGAATGCGTTCCTGTATCACATGGTCCGCAACTTGGTCGGCGTATTGGCCGAGATCGGCCGCGGCCGCGCGGCGCCCCGGTGGGCCGAAGAGTTATTGGCCGGCCGCGATCGAAGCAAGGCGGCGCCCACCGCGCCGTCCTGCGGGCTGACGCTCGTCGCCGTGCGCTACGCCGCGGAGCTCGGCTTGCCGGCTGCGGCCGAGCGCGCGCCGCCGTTCTAGTGTTCTTACGGGCCGCTGAGGTCGGCCGGGCCGCGGCGTCTTTTCGGCTATCATGCTTAAGCCTTGAGGGGGCCGGGTCGACTATGAGCTGGTTTGACAAATTGATGCCGTCGCGTATCCGCACCGAGCAGCGCAGCCGATCGGTACCCGAAGGCCTGTGGGTGAAGTGCATGGGGTGCTCGGCACAGCTCTATCGCGCCGAGCTCGAGCGCAACCTGTACGTCTGCCCGAAATGCAACCACCACCTGCGCGTCGACGCCCGCGACCGCTTGGAAGGGTTTCTCGACCCGGGATCGGCACAGGAGATCGCTGCCGAGCTCGAGCCGCAAGATCCGTTGCGCTTCAGGGACACACGCCGTTACCGGGATCGCCTGCTCGAATATCAAAAGAAGACCGGCGAGCGCGATGCGCTCGTCGTCATGGCGGGAACCTTGAAGGCCATTCCGCTCGTGGCGGCCGCGTTCGAGTTCCGCTTCATGGGCGGGTCGATGGGTTCCGTCGTCGGCGAGCGGTTCGTGCGCGGAGTCAACTACTGCATCGAGCACCGGTGTCCGTATGTGTGCTTCGCCGCAAGCGGCGGAGCGCGGATGCAGGAAGCGCTCTATTCGCTTCTGCAGATGAGCAAGACGAGCGCCGCGATCGCGGCCCTCGGCGAAGCCGCATTACCCTACATTTCCGTGCTGACCGATCCGACCATGGGCGGGGTGTCGGCGAGCCTCGGCATGCTCGGCGACGTCAATATCGCGGAGCCCGGATCGCTGATCGGGTTCGCGGGCCCGCGCGTCATCGAGCAGACTGTCGGCGAAACGCTGCCGGACGGTTTCCAACGCGCCGAGTTCTTGCTCGAGAAGGGCGCGCTCGACATGATCGTCGACCGCCGCAACGCGCGCGATGAGATCGCGGCGCTGCTTGCCAAGCTCATGTCGAGACCCGAGGCCGTTTGAGCTTGGGAAGCCCGTCGTCGGCCGTTGCGCCACGTTTTGAAACGCTGGCCGAATGGCTCGCTTGGTTCGAAACGCTGCACCCGAAGAAGATCGATTTTAGCCTCGAGCGCATTCGCGACGTGCTCGCGGCGCTTAAGATCGCCGTGCCGCGGTACCGCGTCGTAACGGTCGGCGGCACGAACGGCAAGGGCTCGTGCGTCGCGATCCTCGAGAGCATCTATCTTTGCGCCGGCTATCGTGTCGGCGCCTTCACGTCGCCGCATCTGTGGCGGTTCAACGAGCGGATCCGATTCGCCGGAGCGGACGCGAGCGACGCAGAGCTCGTCGGCGTGTTCGAGCGCATCGAAGCGGCGCGCGGGAACGTCACGTTGTCGTATTTCGAGGCATCGGCGGTCGCGGCGTTCTTGTATTTCGCGATGCAAGACGTCGACGTCGCCATCCTCGAAGTCGGCATGGGCGGGCGTCTCGATGCCGTCAACGTCTATGACGCCGACGCTGCGCTCATCGTCAGCGTCGACCTCGATCACAAGGACTATCTCGGGCCCGATCGGGAGGCCATCGGCCGCGAGAAGGCGGGTATTCTGCGCGGCGACCGGCCGGCCATCATCGCCGATGCCGATCCACCTCGGAGCGTGCTCGCCGCCGCGCGCGAGCGGGGCGCCCGTGTGCACCGCCTGGGCCGCGACTTCGGCGTCGAAGCGCATGCCGATGGGCTCGTCTATCGGCGGCCCGGCGCCGCCCCGCGCATCTTTCCGCGTCCGCCTTTCGGCGCGATGATTCAACTCGTCAACGCGGCCGCGTGCATCACGGTCGTCGAGAGCCTCGAGGACGTGTTGGCCGTCGACGACGCCGCCATCGCGGCGGGACTTGCGGCCGCCAACCTTTCCGGACGGTTCGATCGTCGCGTCATCGACGAGGTCGAGTGGCTGTTCGACGTCGCGCACAATCCCGCAGCGGCCGCACGCTTGCGGATGGCGATCGACGCATTGCCCCGGAAACCGCGAACCTTGGCGGTGTTCGGCGCGATGACGGACAAGGATCTCGTCGGCGTGTTGCGTCCGTTCGTCGCCGACGTCGCGGAATGGCACGTCGGCGCCGTGGCGTCGGAGCGCGGCGCGGAGCTTTCGCAGCTCTGCGACGCGCTCGCGGAGCTCGGTGCGTCCCGTGTCGAGCAGCACGTCGATATCGCCTCGGCGTGCATCGCCGCGCGCGCTCGGGCGCTGCCCGGCGAGCGGGTCCTCGTGTTCGGCTCGTTCTACACCGTCGGTCCCGCAATAGCGGCACTTCAGCTATACTGCGCACCACGCTCGGCGGAGTGACTTAAAGCACATGGATTCGCGGTTGAAGGAACGACTCATCGGTGCGGCGGTCCTGGTGGCGCTCGGCGTCTGGCTGATTCCTTGGGTGCTCGACGGTCCCGCGCAAACGCCCGAACCCGAACCTGCCGCGCTCAAGTTGCCCGCGCCGCAAGATTCCGCTCCCGTCAGATCGCAAACGATTCGCCTCGATCAGCCACGAGAAACAGCCGTCGAAAAACCGTCCAACGCGGCCGCACCGGCTGCCGCGACCCGACGGTCGGTGCAGGAGCCCGAGAGCACGGCCGCGCGGGCGCCGGCGGTGCGGGATCCGGCGCCGGTCGATACCGCGCCCGCCGCGGACGCGTGGTTGGTTCAGCTCGGGAGCTTCGGTGACGCAGGAAACGCGGAGCGGCTCGCGAGCCGCGTCGACGCTTACGGGTATGACGCGCAGGTCTCGGATTTCAGAGCCGGCGGGCGCGTCATGCATCGTGTGCGCGTAGGGCCGCACAGGACGCGCGGTGAGGCCGAGTCGGTGGCATCCTCGCTGTCGGCGCACGGATTTGTGGCGCAAGTCGTCGGCGCCGACTGAGGTCGCAGGAGACTCCGTGACCTGGGCTGATTACTTGATCATATTCATTTGTCTCGCCTCGGCCGCGTTCGGCTTCTGGCGGGGTTTCGCGAAGGAGGCGGTCGCGCTCGCTTCGTGGCTCGCGGCGATTTGGCTCGCATGGCGGTTTGGGGCGCTCGTCGAGCCCATGCTCGGCGAATGGACGGCCGCTCCGGAGCTCAGAATCTGGGCCGCCCGCCTCATCGTTCTCGTCGTCGTGTTGGTGATCGGCGGCTTGATCGCGTGGTTCGCGCGTGCCCTGATACGGAGCACGGGCCTGAGCAGCACGGATCGCGCGTTGGGCGGGCTATTCGGCGTCGCGCGCGGTTTGTTGATCGTGGGGCTCGTCGCGATCGCGCTGGAGCTCGCCGGTCTCGACCAGGATACATGGTGGCAGGACGCGAAGCTCAGGGCGTTCAGCAGTCAAATCGCCGAAGGCATACGTTACTACGCCGAGCTCGGCGGACGAATTCTCGGAGAGCAGGGACTCGCGCAATCATCACAACTTCTCGGGTGAGCTCAAGATGTGTGGAATCGCCGGAATCGTCGGGACCGGACCCGTCAATCAGGCGCTTTACGATGCCCTGACGGTTTTGCAGCACCGCGGGCAGGACTCCGCGGGTATCATCACGGAAGAGAACGATCGGCTCTATACGCGCAAAGCGAACGGCCTCGTCAGGGACGTTTTTCAGGAACGCCACATGTTGAGGCTGCGCGGCAAGATCGGCTTGGGTCATGTGCGCTATCCCACCGCGGGCAGCGGCAGCTCGTTCGAGGCGCAGCCGTTGTACGTGAACTCGCCGTATGGCGTCTGCCTTGCGCATAACGGCAATCTCGTCAACGCCGAGGAGCTCAAAGAGCTCGTCGTGCACAGCGACCGCCGGCACCTGAACACGACCTCGGACTCGGAGATTCTGCTCAACGTCTTGGCGCACGAGCTCAGCCGGCACGCGAGCAACGGGCTCACGCCCGAGGACATCCTGCGCGCCGTGCAAGCCATTCACGGACGCTGCTCGGGCGGCTATGCGGGCGTCGCATTGATCGTCGGCCACGGGCTCGTCGCGTTCCGCGACCCGCACGGCATCCGGCCGGCGATCATGGGTGTGCGCGAGACGTCGCTCGGCATCGAGCGCATGGTGGCCTCGGAAAGCGTCGCGCTCGACGCGCTCGGCTTCGAGGTCGAGCGCGACATTCGCCCCGGCGAAGCCGTGTTCATCGACAAGTCCGGCAAGCTGCATGCGCTCGCGTATACGGGAGAGGCGACGTATTCGCCATGCATTTTCGAGTACGTCTATTTCGCGCGTCCCGATTCGATCATCGACAAGCTCTCGGTATACAAGGCACGCTTGCGCATGGGCGAGACGCTCGCGGCGAAAATAAGACGCATCCGTCCGGATCACGACATCGACGTGGTCATTCCGATCCCGGACACGTCGCGGACCGCGGCGATGCAGGTCGCGCACGGGCTCGGTCTCAAGTATCGCGAGGGATTCATCAAGAATCGCTACATCGGCCGCACGTTCATCATGCCCGAGCAGGCGGCGCGGCAGGCTTCGGTGCGGCGCAAACTGAACGCCATCGAGCTCGAATTCCGCGGCAAGAACGTGCTGCTCGTCGATGACTCGATCGTGCGCGGCACGACCTCGCGCCAGATCATCGAGATGGCACGCGAGGCGGGCGCGCGCAAGGTGTATTTCGCATCCGCCGCGCCGCCGGTGCGCTATCCGAACGTCTACGGCATCGACATGCCGGCCGCCGCCGAGCTCGTAGCCGCGGGGCGCAGCGAAGCGCAGGTGCAAGAGATCATCGGCGCCGACTGGCTCATCTATCAAGATCTCGCCGACCTCGTGCAGGCGGTGCACCACGAGAACGCCGATATCGACGCGTTCGATACCTCTTGTTTTTCGGGCGAATACGTGACGGGCGACGTCAGCCGCGCCTATCTCGACGAGCTCGAGATCGCGCGATCGAACGTCAACAAGGCGCGCCGCGACAAGGAGATCGGCCGCGAGGAGCAGGACGACGACACCGTCCAGGTCGTCAACAGCCTATAAGGCCGCGTCGCCAATCGCCGCGTCGAAATGGCATTCGCGCCGGGGATGACGCTCAATGCGCTTTCTCATCATCGATGACGTCCCCGAATATCGGCGCCTGCTGCGGTACCACCTCGACGTCCGTTGGCCCGATGCGATCATCGACGAGCATCATCCGACGTCGTCCTCAGGTCTGCCTGCGACGCTCAAAGTCGACGTTTACGATCTCGTGCTGCTCGGCCACCCTTTGAAGGGTGAGACGGGTTACGAGTGGCTCGAGCGCTTGCGCGGCATTCCGGGCTGCCCGCCGGTGCTCGTATTCGCCGATCCCAGCGACGAGTTTGCCGCCGTCGATGCGCTAAAAGCCGGGGCCGCGAGCTTCTTTCCGAAAGCCCGCGTCACGCATCAGCGCCTCATCGAGACGATACAGAGCGAGCTCGGCCGCGGCGGCGATCTTCCCGACGCGCAAACGTTGGTCGGCCGAATCGGACGCGGTACCACGCACAACTACGAGCTCGTCAAGACGCTGCACTCGAGCAAGCTCGCATCCGTTTATCTCGCGCGCACCGAGGCGGACGGGGACTTGCTCGCATGTAAAGTGATTCGCTACGTTCCGGATGACGGCGGGGAAGGGCTCTTCGACCGCTTCATACAGGAGTACCAAATCATCGCCGGCATCGATCACCCGAACGTCGTGCGCATCTATGATTTGGGCGTCGCCGACGACCACGCCTACATTGCGATGGAGTACTTGCCGGCGGGCAGCCTCGCGGAGAGGCTTAGAAGCGCGCTCAGCGTCGAGCACGCGCTCGCTTACCTGCGCCAGATCGCGGGAGCATTGCAGGCGATTCATGCCGCAGGGGTGCTGCATCGGGACTTGAAGCCCGCCAACATCATGTTCCGCGACGACGATTCGTTGGCGCTCATCGATTTCGGGTTGGCCAAGCACATGGAGCTGCGCGCGGCGATTACCGGCACCGGACAGATATTCGGCACGCCTTACTACATGAGCCCCGAGCAGGGCCATGCGGATCCGACCGACCACCGCGCCGACCTCTACAGCCTCGGCTGTATCGTCTACGAGATGCTGACCGGCGAGCGGCCGTTCGTCGGCGCATCGGCGATGAGCGTGATCTACAAGCATGCGCATGCGCCGCGCCCGCGCCTCAATCACGGCCTCGAGAAGCTGCAGGCGCCTCTCGATCGAATGCTCGCGATCCGGCCGCAAGACCGCTACCAGTCCGCCCGCGCACTGCTCGAGGACCTCAACAGTCTGCGCCTGTAGGAGCGAGCTTCGCTCGCGATGCGCCCTTGTGGGAGCGAG
>Ga0209109_10001751_pt1 | contig 11904 bp, 10 predicted proteins | sample Rifsed10ft2_FD_184004 | JGI IMG/M metagenome (GOLD analysis project Ga0209109, IMG submission 184004) | Soil microbial communities from Rifle, Colorado, USA - sediment 10ft 2 (version 2) | ecosystem: Environmental > Terrestrial > Deep subsurface > Rock core/Sediment | place: Rifle, Colorado... | reverse complement strand
GTGCTTGCACGCAAGCACCATGCGACTCACGAAACCGAGCAAGAGTTCGTGCAGTGCGTGAGCGATGCGCTCGCGGACAGCGATCACACGATCCTCGTGCAGGACTCGACGGAGTTCGAGGACATGATGTACCCCTGGTTCGAGCCCTCGATGGCGCCGCTCAACACCGCGGACCTGTCGGAGCTGCTCGACCGGCCCGGTGTCATGGCCCGCGTCCGGGATACCGGCGTGCGCTTCCTCGTTTGGCTCGACGGGTCGACTGACCGCGTCGCGAGCGGCGGCGGCATCACGTGCGCGGCGGGCGTCGGCGGCGCGGGCTGCATGGGACTCGCATGGTGGGAAGACGACTCGCGTTACGACGCCACGGTCTGGGATATCAACGAGCTTGCCTCGGCGGGCACCATCCACGCCGACGTCCGCGGTCGTTCCGTCATGCCCGCGATCATCGTGCCGCTGCCGTTCATCGCGCGGCCGCGAGCGCATGCCTGCAAAGGCTTGACGGAGCAACTCGAGCAGTTCCTGACGACGCCCGAAGGCTACGGCGCCGGCCCCGACCTCGGCTAGAAGCGCGACTCCCCCCTCTAGGAGCGAGCTGCGCTCGCGATTCTTGTCTTAAAATCGCGAGCAAAGCTCGCTCCTACACAAGGCATGCGCGGCAGCGCGGCGCGATACATTAGAATCGCGGCGGAGGCCGTTTCCACCCGACGCCGTTGCCCATGACCGATCGCCGCGACCTGCAACTCTTGCTCCAATCCGGTGTGCCGATCGTCGTCATCGAGACGGCCGACGAGGGTCGCTTCCTCGACCTTCTCACGGAAATGACCGTGGCGAGCCCCGCGGCGAGCTACCGCCCGTTGTTCCGCTGGTCCGTCACGGATGGACTGCAGCGCCTCGATCTCGACCTCGAGCCGCAGCGGCATAACGCCGAGGCGGCGGACGTGTTGCGGCACATCCGCGCGGTCAAGACGCCCGCGATCTATGCACTGCTCGATTTTCATCCGTTCTTGGACGCGCCGGTCAACATCCGACTGCTCAAAGACATCGCGCTCGCCGGGCGGGAGTCGGGCACGATCGTGTTGTTGATCAGTCACGCGGTCCGTCTGCCGCGCGAGCTCGAGAGCTTCAGCGCGCGCTTTCAAATGCAGCTGCCCGACCTGAAGGCGCGGACCGCGATCATCGAGCGTCTCATCGATGACTATCGGCGGGAAAAACCGCACGAGAAAGTCCAAGTCGACGACAAAGCATTCGCGCTACTCGTGCAGAATCTCGGCGGCTTGAGCTACGCCGACACCGAGCGTCTGGCACGCAATGCAATCTATGAAGACGGCGCGATCACGGCTGACGACGTCCCGGCCGTGATGCAAGCGAAATACCGGCTGCTCGATCACGGCAGCGTGCTGAGCTACGAATACGATACGGCTCTCTTCGACGACATCGCGGGCTTCGCCAACGTGAAGCTTTGGCTCAAGCAGCGCGCGCTCGCGTTTTCCGGCCAACGTCCCGCGGGTCTCGATGCACCGAAGGGTATTCTGCTGCTCGGCGTCCAGGGATGCGGGAAGAGCCTTGCCGCCAAGGCCGCCGCGAGCGCGTTCGGCGTGCCGCTGCTGCGCCTCGATTTCGGGACTCTTTACAACAAATATCACGGCGAGACGGAACGCAACCTGCGCGAATCCCTGAAAACGGCCGAGCTCATGGCGCCGTGCGTGTTGTGGATGGACGAGATCGAGAAAGGTCTCGCGAGCGGCGGCGAAGGCGACGGCGGCACGTCACGGCGCGTCCTCGGCAGCTTGCTCACATGGATGGCCGAGCGAAAGTCGAACGTGCTGCTCGTCGCGACCGCGAACGACATCGAAGCGCTGCCGCCCGCCCTCGTGCGCAAAGGGCGTTTCGACGAGGTGTTCTTCGTCGACCTGCCGACGCCGGCCCATCGGGCCGACATTCTCGCGATCCACCTGCGCAAGCGGGGAATCAACCCCAAAAAGCAGGATTTAACTCCGCTCATCGCCGCCAGCGAGGGCTTCTCGGGCGCGGAAATCGAGCAGGCCGTCGTCGCGGCGCTGTATGCGGCCCATGCCGTCGGGCAGACACCCGAGCCGGCGCACGTCCTCGTGGAGCTACGCAAGACCCGGCCCCTCGCCGTGCTCATGCGCGAGCACATCGCCGAGTTGCGCTCCTGGGCAACCGGCCGCACCGTACCCGCAGACTAAACGCCGCCCAGATGGTAGGCTTTTATGCCCGAATCATAAGAAACCGTCTCAACGGCCTAAAATGCAGGACCCCTACCCCGGCTTCGACGATTCCGACACCGACCGGACCGATGAGTTGCCGGTGCTTTCGGAGGCCGCCGTGTGGGCGGTGGGCGGGCACCTCCCCGACTTCGACGACGAAGACACCGGCGAGCACCCCGTGCTGTTGGTGCCGCGTGCGCAGCGCATCGACCGCGAGCTCTCGCACGATGCGGCGGCGATCGCGACGCTCGAGGAGGCGCTCAAAGATGCGCGGCGCGATCTCGATGCGGCGCGCGCGGCGCACGCCGAGCAAAGCGACTTACTCGCACAGCGCGAACGAGAGCTCGCCGAGGTCAAGAACGAGTTTCAACGCCAGCGGCAACAGATCGGCGAGCTGCGCATCGCGCTCAAGCAGTTGCAGCAGCGTCACACTTCGCTGCTCGAGCACGTCGGCGCGGCGAAAGAAGAGCTCGCGAAACAAACTCGACTCGCCGCGGAAGGCGCCGGGGCAGCCGAGAAAGTCCGACGGTACCGCGACGAGATTCAAACCTTGACCGCCTACATCGCGGGCAGCAGCGAGCGTTGGAAAGCAATGGAGGCGCTCGCGAGCTCGCAGAACGAACGCATCGCGGATCTACAACGCGAGCTCGAGCAGCGCATCGAGCGCCAACAGAGCGCCGAGCATCAGTCGCATTCGGCAGCGAAACGCGTGCACGACCTCAAAGCGAAACTCGCCGATGCCGTGACGGGATTACGTGCGCGCGACCGGGATCTGGCAGTGCTCAAGCGCAGCAAGACGGCAGACCGCGCGCGCAACACGCAAGCCGATCTGACGGCAAAGCTCGCGCAACAGCAGTCATTGCTCGACGAACGCGAGAAGCAATTGCGCGCGGCCAACGACGAACGCGCAGCGCTCGAGCGCCGGCTCGCCGAGACTGAGGCCAACCTCGAGCGCCTCCAGGCCGTCGGCCGGCAAGACGAGCGCATCGCCGCGCTCCAGCAAGACTTGAGCGAACGGATCTCGGCGCTCCGTAACGTCCGCGTCCCCAAAAAGCCCGCCTCGGACGCCCCGAGCGTCCACGCGAAAAAGTCGCCGCCTCCGCCACCGCCCCAGGGCGCTCGAAACGTTCCCGTGCTCGTGTGCTTGACGAGTGATGCGCTCGACAAACACGTCATCGACGCTCCCGAAATGACGATCGGGCGCGGTTCCGAATGCGAGATTCGTATCTTCACGCATTTCGTGAGTCGGCAACACGCGAGACTCAAGCGCAACGAAGAGAAAGTGACCATCGAGGACTGCGGCAGCACCAACGGCGTGTTCGTGAATTCCGTTCGTGTCGAGCGGCAAGACCTCGAGCACGGCGACTGGGTGACGATCGGCGAAACGCAATTCCGCTTCCTGCGCGAGAGCGCCCCGCCGGCATAGTCGTGGCATACTGGCGCCGATGATCGTGCGCTGGAAAAAAGAGCTCATCCTCGCAGCCGTTCTGATCGGCTTCGGACTGCTCGTGCTGCCGTACATGATTTACTTCGTAGGCCTGCAGATCGTCGGCACTTACGAGGGCGAAGGCGGCGCGCTCGGACTCATGCTCGCGATTTGGGCGGCGCTCGGCCGCGGCGCGTGGGCTGCCTGGATGCTGGTTTTGAGCCCCTACTTGGTCGTCCAACTGCTGCGCGTCACAATCAAGATCGCGCGTTGGCGACCCCGTGTGACGCCCGTCACAGATTAGCTTGCCCGACCGAGTGTTGCGCTCGGCACCTTGTTACCCTTATGTCCAGCGCGACGGCGACGCCGGCCGTCGAATCACGAGCATATCCGGATGCTGAGACTTCTAAAACGTTGGCTGGGCTTGGAAGAAGACTCGGAGTATTTCGATCCGAACGATTTCCGCGTCGAAGCGCGCCCGAAATCGGCGACGGCTCGAGTGCTTACGACCGGCCCGCGCAAGGCGCAGCCTAAGGCCAAGCCTAAAGCTCGCATCGCGCCTCCCGCTCTCGATTTCGAGGAAGAGCCGGCCGAGCCTCCATTCGATCCCTACAACACGGGCAAATTCGACCGCAGCGCGTCCTGGGAAAAAATCAGCAAGAACAACCGGTAGGAGCGAGCTTCGCTCGCGATTCTTGCTTCGCTCGCGATTCTTGCTTCGCTCGCGATTCTTGCCCGCATCGCCCCGTTCGCGCGGCCGCTTCAGCGCAGCGAATAAAAAGCGACGATGCCGACCAACGCGGCGGCAAGACCTGCGAGGCTTAGAGCCCGCCACGCGGGACGCTTGATCTCGGCATAGAAACTCGAGCCGGCCGACATGGTCAGAATAATGAATAAGGCGAGATGCGTCATAAGCGGACGGATTTCCGCCGTAAGCCGCGGGTGCTCCGGTGCGAGCACAAGGAACACGATCAAGAGGCCGGTAAGCGAGAACGTGATCGCTGCGGCGCTCCCGAGCACGAAGCCGAGCAGCACGACTGCCGGTCTCATGCCGGGCTCACGGCCGCGCCGGGGCGCCGTGACCTGTTTGGACGTTTTGCCATATTGGACTTGATTCACCCGGTCAACCATCGGAAACTTAACGGGTTATTGACCGGTGTCGCAATGCCTTCTTAGGAGAGACACGTGAGGGAGCTACTTCGCCGTCTGCTGCTCTGTACCGTACTGGCCTCCGCAGCCTTCTGCGTCTCGGCTAACGTCGAAACCTTTCCTCCGGTCGAGATGCAGGAAAGGCATCCGGGCATCGCGCGCAACGTGACCAAGATCATCGAGCAGATGCACTATTCGAAGCCGCAGCTCGATAACTCCCTGTCCTCCGCCGTTTTCGACGGTTATCTCGATACGCTCGACGGGAACCGCATGTACTTCCTCGCCGGCGATATCGCGTCTTTCGGTCGTTACCGTTACGAGCTCGACGAGCGCACGCGCAGCGGCCAGATCGAGCCCGTGTTCGACATCTTCAACGTCTTTCGTGAGCGCACGACGGAACGAATCAACTATGCCGTCGAGCTGTTGAGCATCGAGCCCGATTTTGCCCTCGAGGAGGAGTTTCGCTTCGACCGCACCGAGCTCGGTTGGCCCGTCTCCGAGGAAGAAATGAAAGAGGTCTGGCGGCAAAAGGTCAAGAGTGACGCCTTGACGCTCGTCATGACGGGCAAGACCTGGGCCGAAAGCGCCGAGATACTGAAGAAGCGTTATGAGGGCATGTACAAGCGCATCGCCCAATTGACCGCCGACGACGTCTTCGAGACGTATATGAACGCGGTCGCGCATACCATGGACCCGCATTCCGGTTATCTCTCGCCGCAGCAAAGCGAAGAGTACCGCATCCAAATGAGCCTCTCGTACGACGGCATCGGCGCGTCGCTGCAGCCCGTCGACGATTACGTGACCATCGTCAACATCATTGCCGGCGGGCCCGCGCACATCGACGGGCGTCTGAAGCCCGAGGACCGCATCACCGCGGTCGCCGAGGGCGACGGCGAGTTCGTCGACGTCATCGGCTGGCGCCTCGACGAAGTGGTGCAGCGGATCCGCGGTCCCGGCGGCACGCTCGTCCGCCTGCAGATACTCCCGGCCGGCGCACCTCCGGGTTCCCCGCAGAAGGTCGTCGAGCTCACGCGCGACAAGGTCAAGCTCGAAGAGCAGGCCGCAAAGAGCGCGCTCGTCGAGGTGCCGTTCGAAGATCAGACGTACAGAATCGGCGTCATCACGGTACCGAGCTTCTACCAGGATTTTGCCGCCCGCAGTCGCGGCGAAGAGGATTACAAGAGCACCTCGCGCGACGTCGAGCGGCTCATCACCGAGCTCGAGGCCCAGGGCATCGATGGCGTCGTCATGGATTTGCGGCAAAACGGCGGCGGACATCTCTCCGAAGCCACGGAGCTCAGCGGGCTCTTTATCGACGGCGGTCCCGTCGTGCAGCTGCGCGAGACGCAAGGCAACATCCAAGTCCTCGACGATCCGAGCGACTCGGCCATCTACGACGGCCCGCTGGCGGTTCTCGTGGACCGCTTCAGCGCGAGCGCCTCGGAGATCTTCGCGGCCGCGATCCAGGACTACGAGCGCGGCGTCATCATCGGCCAGCAAACCTTCGGCAAGGGCTCGGTGCAGAATCTGTTCAACCTTGACCGCTTCTTGAGCAGCGAGGACAACGGCCAGCTCACCTTGACGATCGGCAAGTATTATCGCGTGACGGGCGACAGCACGCAGAACCGCGGAGTAGTGCCCGACGTCGAGCTGCCCTCGGATGTCGACGTCGAGACGATCGGCGAGAACACGCGGGAAACCGCGCTACCGTGGGACCGCATCCAAGCGACGCGGTTCAACGCTGAGAGCTCGCTCGACGAGGCCATCGCGGTGCTGCAGGATCATCAGGCGCGCTACGCGGCCGACGATCCCGACTTCGAGTTTCTGCTCAAGGAGTTCGCAGCGCTCGAGCGCGACCGGGGGCGCGTTTCCGTCTCCCTGAATCTAGCCGCGCGTGAGCGGGAGCAAGACGAGTACCAGCAGGCGCGGCTCGCGCGCGAGAACGAACGTCGTGCGGCGCTTGGCCTCGAAGCGCTTGCAACCGTCGACGAGCTCGAGTCCGCGATGACGCCGGAAGAGATACTGCTCGAGCAAGCGGCACGCATGGTCGCCGAGATGGCGTCGCTCGAAGGCGGGCCGCAACGGCAGCTGTTGAGCACGGGCTCGGCCACCGGCGAAGCGGCGCCTCGGCTCTAGCCTCTTTAGCTCATGATCGAATAAAGGTCCCAGTAGTCGTTCTCGAGAACGTTGACCTGTAGCGGCGCGTCGCCGACGCGGCGCAGGAGCTCGCCGGCGGCGTCCACCTGGAACGAAACCCTGATCTGCGCTACGCAGTCGGGATTCGGGATGGAGTCCGTCTCGTTCCTATACTTCAGCTCGTTGATCAGGAAGTCCGTGCGCTTCTTGACCTGATCGGCCAGGGTTTTGTCCGCCCGCAAATCCTCGATGCGCGCGCGTATGCGCTCCACCATGTGGTCGCAAGTGCGCCGGTCGCCGAACTTCATGTCGGCGACGGGGCGCTGCGTTGCAGTCTTGGCGAGCGAGGCGAGATCGTTCTCCGAAAAGTGTGCCACGAGATGTTGCGCCAGCGCGATGGCGGCAACGTTGATGAGCCGCCGGCTCTCGAGAGTCAAGCCCTCCGGCTCCGGCAAGGGCTCTCCTTGAATCTTCTCGGTCAGCTCGTTGGATTCCTTGATGCGCTCCTCGAGCGCCGCGCGGCCGCCGACGAGACCGCTCAGATGGCGGCGCAGCTTCCGCCCGTGAAGCAAACGCAAGATGAAGTTCATGCGCGCGAGCCGGTCCTCGAGCCGCGTGCATTCCTCGATGACGCCCTTGCGCTTTTGCAGTAGCCCGGTGAGCTTCTCGTTGACCGCGTCCAAGCGCCGTTTCCGCTTGGCGAGCGCCGCCTCGTGCAGCTGCGCCCGCTCGCGCCGCTCTCGCTGGAGCTTGAGCTCCTTGGCGAACTGCTCGAGCCGCAAGCACGCGACCCGCCACAAATGCCGCAGCTGGAAATACACCATCGCGTTCGCGGCCGCGAGAGGATTCGTGAGCAGGCGCTCGAGCCCCTCGAGCTGCTCTTGCGCCCGCGTGATGGCGCCCTCTTGCTCTTTGATACGGTCCAGAAGGTCGAAGCGTTCGCGCTTCAAGCTGCTGAGCTCGCGTTTAACGCCCGCACGATTCCAGTACAGCTTCAACAGCTGTTCGTTTTGCGGGTCGTTGTCGCGATCCAGAAGCTCTGCCAACATTTTGAATAGACGATACATCCGGTCGAAAACCGGCGTTACAGAATATAGTCGGCTCACGGCTCGCAAACCGTGAATCAGAGCATAGTTTCGGGCCGGATCGGGCCGCTAGCGGAAGCTGTGGCCGACGTCGGCGAGGTAGTCCAACCACTTGTTGAGCATCATGTTTATGCGCCAGCGCCGGCCGAGCTCGGCCGCGTGGGCGGGGTCTAAGTCCCGGAGCACTTCATGGTGGTGGACTACGCGGGCCGTGACGGCCTCCGCGAGGCGCGCGTCGTGGTAAACGCGGACGGTGAGGTCGGGGTCGGGCACGCGCTCCGTACCCTCGAGAAACCAGTAGGTCATGCGCAGAGTCGTCGTGTACGGCTCGCGGCGCAACACTTCGAGATCGAGGTCGCAGTCGCGCGGCGCCGACGACGTCCACACGGTCTTCTTTTCGGGGTACTGGGTCACGAGCCGGCCGAGCTTCAAGTAGTTGCTCTCGTAAATGGTCATGAGCCCGGTAAAGCTTCCAGGCCGATAGACGCACTGCGGCACGATTAGGCTGTCGACTAACATTCCCATCACCCTATGCCCGATCGAGCATGCCACAACGAAATGTCGCTACAAAGACTTGACATCACGTTTTCCACCGTGACCGGGTTTTGACAGCCTGCTAGACCCGTACCCTCCTCTCGAGCCCCGTCTCGCTCAGAATTGTGCTCGCGATTTCCTCGATCGACGCATGCGTCGTATCGATGCTGCGGATGCCGAAGCGCTTGAATATGGACTCGGCTGCGCGGAGCTCGAAACTGACCTGTTGGGGCGACGCATAAACGCCCTGCGAGCGCCGCTCCAAGCGTATTTGCCGCAGCCGCTCCGGCGCGATCGTCAGTCCATAGAGCTTCGCCCGGTGCGGCACGAGCGTCGCCGGCAAGCGGCCGGCTTCGAGATCTTCGTCCGCGAGCGGATAGTTCGCCGCAAACACGCCGTACTGCAACGCCATGTACAGGCACGTCGGCGTCTTGCCGGAGCGGGACACGCCGGTAAGGATGATGTCGGCACGGCCGTAGTGTTGCGTTCCATGCCCATCGTCGGCCGCCATCGCAAAATTGGTCGCTTCGATACGGAGATTGTAGGCCGGCGAATCGAAGATGCCGTGCGCCCGGCCCAAGGTGTGCGTCGAGCGGCTTGCAAGCTCCGCTTCGAGCGGCGCCAAGAACGCTTCGAAGAAGTCCAACACGAGGCCGTTGCACTTGAGCAGCGGCGCACGGACCTCGTCCTTGACGAGACTTGCGAAGACGATCGGCCGCGCGTTCTCTTCGGCGGCGACCCGATCGATATTCGCGGCGACGCGCATCGCCTTGTCAACCGTATCCACAAATGGCACAGTCACAGCCTTGTAGTTCAGATCATCGAATTGGGTCAGCAGACTGTGTCCCAGCGTCTCCGCGGTCACACCGGTTTGATCGGAAACAAAGAAAACCGTGCGGCGAGCCATAGTGGGACTATTGTTCACGACTATCGACCTTTGACAAGGGAGCACTGATTGTCGGAGTACATCGTCCGGCTCGCGGACTGCCGCATGGCGGACGTGTCACGGGTGGGCGGCAAGAACGCCTCGCTCGGAGAGATGATCGGCAATCTGGCGCGCGCGGGCGTCGACGTTCCCGATGGCTTCGCGACGACGGCCGCCGCATACCGCGACTTCCTCTCGCAAGACCGGTTGGACGACCAAATCAACGCGAAGCTCGCCTCGCTCGACGTGAACGACGTCGGTGCGCTGGCGCGCTGCGGCGCCGAGATTCGCGCGATGGTGCGTGCCACGCCCCTGCCGCCTTCGCTCAACGTCGCGGTCACGGCGGCATGGACGCAGCTCAGCGCCGGCGACGTCGAGGTTGCCGTCGCGATCCGCTCGTCCGCGACGGCGGAAGACCTTCCTGAAGCTTCGTTTGCAGGTCAGCAAGAGACATTGCTCAACGTCGTCGGCATCGATGCCGTGATCGCCGGCATACACGAGGTCTATGCGTCGCTCTACAACGACCGCGCGATCGCGTACCGCGTCCATCAGGGATTCGCGCACGGCGACGTGGCATTGTCCGTCGGCGTACAACGCATGGTACGCAGCGACTTGGGCGCGGCGGGCGTCATGTTCACGCTGGACACGGAGTCGGGCTTCCGCGACGTGGTTTTCATCACCTCCGCGTACGGGCTCGGTGAATCGGTCGTGCAGGGCGCCGTAAATCCCGACGAGTTCTACGTCTACAAGCCGGCGTTGCGCAACGGGCGCTATCCGATCGTGCGCCGCAACTTAGGATCCAAAACCACGAAAATCGTCTACGGCAAGAGCGCCGGCGAGCGCGTGCAAGTCCTCGCCGTGGACGAGGCCGACCAGCGGCGCTTCTCGCTCGACGACGGGGATGTCGTGCAACTCGCGCGCCAGGCGCTCGTCATCGAAGAACACTACGGGCGTCCCATGGACATCGAATGGGGCAAGGACGGCGTTACGGGCCGGCTCTACATGTTGCAGGCGCGGCCCGAAACCGTGCAGAGCCATGCGTCGCAAACCTCGGTCCGCTTTGCGCTCAAAGAGCGCGGGCCCGTGCTCGCGAAGGGACGCAGCATCGGCCAGCGGGTCGGCAGCGGACCGGCGCGGATCATTCCGGACGCCAAGTCGGTCAGCCTCGTCGGCGACGGCGACGTCATCGTCACCGACATGACCGATCCGGATTGGGAACCCGTCATGAAGCGCGCGGCCGCGATCGTCACCAACCGCGGCGGCCGGACCTGTCATGCGGCGATCATCGCGCGCGAGCTCGGCATCCCGGCCGTGGTCGGCTGCGGCAATGCCACCTCCACCATTCCGGACGGGCGGAGCGTCACCGTCTCGTGCGCGGAAGGCGACGAAGGCTTCGTCTACGACGGTGCGCTCGATTATGAGCAGCGGGAGGTACGCCTGACCCGCCTGCCCGAGATCCCCGTCAAGCTCATGATGAACGTCGGCAACCCCGACCGTGCGTTCGCGTTCGCGGCAATTCCGAACTTCGGCGTCGGCCTCGCGCGGCTCGAGTTCATCATCAACCGCATGATCGGCGTGCACCCGCTCGCGCTCATCGAATACCACGCACAAGACAGCGAAACGCGCAACATGATCGACCAGCAGATGGCCGGCTACGACGACCCGATCCGCTTCTTCATCGACAAGCTCGCCGAAGGCATCGCCTCGATTGCCGCCGCCTTTGCGCCGAATCCCGTGATCGTCCGTCTCTCGGACTTCAAATCAAACGAGTACGCGAACTTGATCGGCGGTCGAAGTTACGAGCCTGTCGAAGAGAACCCTATGCTCGGTTTCCGCGGCGCCGCCCGTTACGTCGATCCGAGCTTTCGGCCGTGCTTCGAGCTCGAGTGCAGCGCGCTCAAGCGCGTGCGCAACGACATGGGGTTGACCAACGTGCAGGTCATGGTGCCGTTCGTCCGGACCGTGGCCGAGGCGCGCAGTGTTATCGCCTTGCTCGAGGAAAACGGGCTCGTGCGCGGACGCGACGATTTGAAGATCATCATGATGTGCGAAGTGCCGAGCAACGCCTTGCTGGCCGACGAGTTTCTCGAGTGCTTCGACGGCATGTCGATCGGCTCGAACGACATGACGCAACTCACGCTCGGCCTCGATCGCGATTCCGCCAAGATCGCCGCGCTCTTCGACGAGCGCGACGCGGCGGTCAAGAGCTTGCTAGCCATGGCCATCGCCGCCTGCCGCAAAGCCGGCAAGTACATCGGCATTTGCGGCCAGGGCCCGTCCGATCATCCCGATTTCGCGCAGTGGCTCGTCGAGCAGGGAATCGAGAGCATCTCGCTAAACCCCGATTCGGTCCTCGACACCTGGGTATATCTCGGCTCTTTCGTAGGAGCGGCGTCCCGCCGCGATCTTTAGTAGGAGCGA
>Ga0209109_10001750_pt1 | contig 11905 bp, 10 predicted proteins | sample Rifsed10ft2_FD_184004 | JGI IMG/M metagenome (GOLD analysis project Ga0209109, IMG submission 184004) | Soil microbial communities from Rifle, Colorado, USA - sediment 10ft 2 (version 2) | ecosystem: Environmental > Terrestrial > Deep subsurface > Rock core/Sediment | place: Rifle, Colorado... | reverse complement strand
GCTTCCTGAGCAGGATGTCCAGGTCGCGGTGGGAGAAGAATATCTTCCTCCGGAGCATGTGGTGCAGCCCGCCCGCGAGCTTCTCAATCCGCTTCAGCAGGACGTCGCTCAGCGGGTTGCCCTCGCCGGGGACCGGTCGGGTGCGGCCGCGATGCAGCGGGCATCGGGTGCAGCCGCTGACCTCGGCGGCTACCGCGGAGAGCAGCGCCTCGGCCCCCATCGGCGTCAGGACTCTTCGCTGACGCCCGCCTTGGCCATGTGCCGCTCCATCGCCGCGCGGCGGCTCAGGTTGACGCGGCCCATGCGATCGATCTCGGTCACGACCACCATCAGCTCATCGCCGATGGCGACCACGTCCTCGACGCGCGCCACCCGGTAGTCGGCCAGCTGGCTGATGTGGACCAGCCCCTCCTTGCCGGGCATGATCTCGACGAAGGCGCCGAAGTTCATGATGCGAGTCACCTTGCCGAGGTACTCCTTGCCGACCTCGACGTCCTTGGTCAGGCCCTCGATCCAGCGGATCGCTTTCTGGGCGTTCTCCTGGGAGACCGACGCGATCTGGATCGTGCCGTCGTCCTCAACGTTGATCTCGGTCCCGGTCTCGGCCACGATCTGACGGATCACCTTGCCGCCGGAGCCGATGACATCGCGGATCTTGTCGATCGGGATCTTGATGGTCGTGATTCGCGGCGCGTACGGCGACAGCTCGCTGCGGCTGGCGCTGATGACCGCGGTCATCTTGTCGAGGATGAAGAGGCGTGCGACGCGGGCCTGCTCCAGGGCGTCGCGCATCACCGCCATCGGGATGCCGCCGACCTTGATGTCCATCTGCAGCGCCGTCACGCCATCGGCCGTGCCGGCCACCTTGAAGTCCATGTCGCCGTAGGCATCCTCCTTGCCGCTGATGTCGGTCAGCACCGCGTGCCGGCCGCTGGCGGCGTCGGAGATGAGGCCCATCGCCGCACCGGCGACCGGCGCCGAGATGGGCACGCCGGCGTCCATCAGCGCCAGCGTCGAGCCGCAGGTGCTGGCCATCGAGGTCGAGCCGTTGCTGCTGACCACCTCGCTGACGACGCGGATCGCGTACGGGAACTCATCCGCCGACGGCAGGACCGGCACCAGCGCCCGCTCGGCGAGCGCGCCGTGGCCGATCTCGCGTCGCCCGGGGCCGCGCATCGGGCGGGACTCGCCGACCGAGTAGGGCGGGAAGTTGTAGTGGTGCAGGTAGCGCTTCTCCGTCTCCGGAGAGATCGTGTCGAGCCGCTGCACGTCGCTCGACGGGCCGAGCGTGGCGATCGAAAGGGCCTGCGTCTGTCCCCGGGTGAAGAGCCCCGAGCCGTGGGTGCGGGGCAGGACCCCGACCTCGACGCTGATCGGCCGGATGGTGGTCGTGTCGCGTCCGTCGATGCGGATGTTTTCCGACAGGACGAGCTCGCGCGAGGTGGTCTTGGTGAGGACGTCCATCAGGCCCGAGCCGATGCCGTGCTGGCGACGGATGTCCTCGATCCGCTCGCCCTGCTCGGCGCGGTTGTAATCCGTCCGGCTGCGCCGGATCTCGGCGGCGATGTCGGAGCGGATCGCCTCGAGGCGGTCGCCCAGCCCGGTGGTCAGGTCGATGAAGAGCTCCGCCGTCGCCTCCGCGTCGGGCATCGCCCGGTGCGCGGCGCCGTGGTCGCGACCGAAGACGAAGCGCACCAGGTCGCCGAGCTTGTAGCTGCCGGCATCCGGGTAGAGCTGGTAGGCCAGCTCCAGCGTGTCGTACACCGCCGACGGCTGCCAACCGGCGTCGTTCGGCAGGTGGCGCAGGACGAAGGGGAGGTCGAAGCCGACGTTGTGGGCCACCACCGGCGCGTCGCCGACCCATGCCGCGAACCTGGTGAGCACCTCGGCGGCCGTCGGCGCCTTGGCCACGTCCGCGTCGTCGAGGCCGTGGATCTGGTGGCCAACGATCGAGCGGCCCGGGTTGACGAGCGATTCGAAGCGGTCGACCACCTTGCCGCCCTGCACCCGCAGCGCGGCCAGATCGACGATGTAGCCGTTCTCCGGCTTCATGGCCGTCGTCTCGAGGTCGAAGACCACGAACTCGGCCTTGCCGTCGGCGAGCGCCGCCCCGAGCTTGACGATCGAATCGGCCTTGGGACCAAGGAACGGGATCTTCTTCTGCTTCCCGGCGGTGGCGACCAGCTTCTCCTGGAGGTCGATGCTGTGCTGCAGCTCGCCGTGCGCGAAGGCGATGGCATCGGCCATCACCGACTCGGGCAGGATCCTGGCGCCCGCCTCGACCATCATCACCGCCTCGCGGGTGCCGGCGACCACCAGGTCGAGCTGGCTGTCGTTCAGCTGGGTGTTGGTCGGGTTCGTGACGAAGGCGCCGTCGATGTAGCCGACGCGGACCGCGCCGACCGGGCCCAGAAACGGGATCGAGCTGATCGCGAGCGCGGCCGAGGCGCCATTGATGGCCAGGATGTCCGGGTCGTTCTCCTGGTCGGTGGAGAGCACCGTCAGGACGATCTGGACGTCGTTCTTGTAGCCCTTCGGGAAGAGCGGCCGGATCGGCCGGTCGGTGAGGCGCATCGCCAGGATGGCCGCCTCCGATGGGCGCGACTCGCGCTTGATGAAGCCGCCCGGGATCTTGCCCGCGGCGTACATGCGCTCCTCGTAGTCGACGGTCAGCGGGAAGAAGTCGATCCCCTCCCGCGGCTCCGCGGAGACCGCGGTTGCCAGCAGCACGGTGTCGCCGTAGCGGACGAGCACCGCGCCATCGGCCTGTTCGGCGAGCTTGCCCGCCTCGAACGAGAAGGGCTGGCCGCCGATCTCGGCCTCTACCTTGATTGCCACTGAATCCTCCAGATGTTCTTGGTTGACCTCGCCGCCCGGCGCTCGGCCCGCACACGACGCTCGGCATGACCGAGGTGGCGGGCGGCCGCTCTGGCGGGCGCGGAGATCGAATGCTTGGTGGGCGCCTCTGGCGCCTGGTGGTCCGGCTCGGACGCCTGGCCGGAACTGCGCGTCGGTGAGCTCAATCGGCTGCCGGAGCGCGTGCGGGTGTGTGCGTGGTTAGCGGCGCAGCCCCAGCCGACCGATCACCGCGCGGTAGCGATCCACGTCGTTGCGGACGAGGTAGGCCAGCAGCCTTCGGCGCTGACCGACGAGCTTGAGCAGCCCGCGGCGCGAATGGTTGTCGTTCTCGTAGGTGCGCAGGTGCTCCGTCAGCGACTTGATCCGCTCGGTGAGAAGCGCGATCTGCACCTCGGGTGAGCCGGTGTCGCCATCGTGTGTGGCGTAGTCGTCCATGATCGCGCTCTTCGCGTCCTTGGCGAGCGGCACGTATTCCTCCACTTTTCGTTCCACTATTCGGGCGCATCGTACCAGACCGATGCCTCCCACGGGCCGGGCCGAGCCTGGGTCAGGTCGCCTCGAGCACCGTTCGCGCCTCGGCCGCGTCGAGGTGCATCTGCTCGACCAGCTCCGAGACGGCGTCGAAACGCCGCTCGTCGCGCAGGCGGGCGACGAGCTCGACGCCGAGCAGCATCCCGTACAGGTCGGCGTCGAAGTCGAGCAGGTGGACCTCGACCACCACCGCCCCGTCGGCCTCGAAGGTGGGCCGCGTCCCAATGCTCACCAGCCCCGGTTGCCCTGCCGGCCCGCCGCGCACCAGGCGCGCGGCGTAGACGCCGAGGGGAGGCATGGCCGGGGCATAGTCGAAGCGCAGGTTGGCGGTCGGGAAGCCGAGCGCCCGGCCGCGCCGGTCGCCGCCGACCACGACGCCCTCCAGGTACGGCGCCACGCCAAGCCGCCGGGCGGTGGCCAGGTCTCCGGCCGCGATCCCGCCGCGCACGCGTGTCGACGACACCACGCCGCCGGCCACGTCGACCGGGTCGACCGAGACGACGTCGAAGCCTCGTCCGGCCCCGAGCGAGCGCATCGCCTGCACCGTGCCGCCGCGGTCGCGCCCGAAGGCGCTGCCGCTGGCCATCACCAGCGCCCGCAGCTCGACAGCCGGCGAGAGCGCATCCAGGAAGGCCTCGGCCGCCAGGGCTCGGAGCGCGGGGTCGAAGCGGATCGCCAGGACGTGGTGGATACCCAGGGAGGCGATGCGCGACCGGTTGACCTCGGTCGGCGCCAGCCGCGGCACGATCGTCCCCGGCCGCAGCACCTCGTCGGGATGCGGGTCGAAGACGAGGGCCACGCTGCTGGCGCCGCGCGCGGCGGCGGCCACGCGGGTGGCCTCCAGCACCGCCCGGTGGCCGAGGTGCACGCCATCGAAGACGCCCAGCGTCACGGCCGCTGCGCCGATCGTCGGCAGCCGGTCGATGACGAGCGCCTGCGGCGGCCCGCTCACGCCGGACCGGGCGTCGGGATGACGGTCCGCGGCGCGAGCACGCCGTCGCGCACCAGCCCGATCCCGATGAGCCCCTCCCCGTTGAAGACCGCCCGGCGGCCGGGCTCCGAGCGCACCGGCACGGCGGCGCCGTGCACGAAGCGGTGGGCCTCGTCAGGGTCAAGGACGAGGTGCGGCAGGCGCAGCAGCGGGGCGATGGGCAGGATCGCCTCCGCCAGGCGCCCGGCGCTGGCCAGCTCCTGCAGCCGGGGCGGGTCGATCGCGTCCTCCGCGCTCAGACCGGCGGCCACCGTGCGGCGCAGCTGGTGCAGGTGGCCGCCGCAGCCGAGGCGATCGCCCAGGTCACGGGCGATCGCGCGGATGTAGGTTCCAGGACCGCAGCGGATGTCACAGCGCACGTCGAGCCAGCCGTCGCCGGCTTCGCTGCTCACGATCTCGATGGCGTCGACCGTGACACGGCGCGACGCCGCGTCGATGGGCGACCCGGAGCGCGCCGCCCGATGCGCCACCACCCCGGCCACCTTGCGCGCCGAAAAGGCCGGCGGGCGCTGGTCGAAGGTGCCGACGAACGAGCCGAGCGCGGCGGCCACGGCGCCGATCTCGGGCGGCTGCGACCCCGGCTCGAGCGGGCCCTGCGCGTCGTCGGTCGCCGAGCGGATTCCCAGACGGATGACCGCGGCGTAGCGCTTCGGACCTCCACTCAGGTCTTCGCTGAAGCGGGTCGCCGCACCGACCAGGATCGGCAGCACGCCCGAGGCAAGGGGGTCGAGGGTGCCGGCGTGCCCGATCCGACGCATCCCCGTCAGCCGGCGCACGAGCGCGACCATGTCGTGCGAGGTCGGCCCGACCGGCTTGTCGAGGTTAACGATCCCGAGCATCGCCCCGCGCCAGCTCGCGCTCGGCCTCGGCCAGGACCAGCTCGCGGGCAGTGTCGAGGCCCACCTGCAGCGTGCAGCCCGACGCCCGGGCATGTCCCCCGCCCCCGAATGCCGACGCCACGGCGACCGCATCGGCGCGGGCGCTGGTACGGATGCTGACCCGCGTCTCCGCCGCGGAGACCTCCTTGAAGAGAATCGAGAGGTCGGCTGCCCGGGTCGACGCAAGCAGGTCGACGAAGCCCTCCGCGGCGGTCGGCTGCTCGCCGGTCGCCGCCAGCATGGCAAGGCTCATCGAGGCGTGCACGATCCGCCCGTCCGCCAGCTGCGCCACGGCGGCGAGCATGCGACCCCACAGCGCAAGCGTGCTGAACGGCTTGTCGGCGTACACGGCGCGGTTGATGGCCGACAGCTGGGCGCCCGCCTCGACCAGCTCGGCGGCGACGCGGAGCGTCCGCGGGGTGGCGTTCGGATGCGCGAAGGTGTGCGTGTCCTGCACGATGCCGGCCAGCAGCGCGGTGGCCAGCTGCGCGTCCAGCCCCACGCCCAGCTCGCGCAGCAGGAGCGCGACCATCTCGCAGGTGGCGGCTGCCTCGGGGTCGATCCAGGCCGCCACCCCGTAGCCGGGATTGCTGACGTGGTGGTCGATGTTCACGATCCGCGCCTTCTCGAACCAGTCGGCGCGCTCGGTCAGCACCGAACCGATCCGGGTCAGCTCCCCGGCATCGACCACCACCGCCACGTCTGGCTCGAGGCCCGGCGTGCGCAGCACGCGCTCGGCGCCCGGCAGGAAGGCCAGGAACGGTGGCGGCGGGTCGCTGCTCACCACCTCGGCCCGCTTGCCGAGCCGCTCCGCGGCCAGGGCGATCGCGATCGCCGCCCCGAGCGTGTCGCCGTCGGGGTTCTCGTGGCAGAAGGTGGTGACGCGCTCGGCGCCGCGCAGGAGGTCGGCGACGTCGAGCACCTAGGGCTCCCCCTCGTCGTCGCCGGCCGCCTCGGGCCGGTCGTCGCCCAGCTCGCGGATGATGCGCAGCACGCGATCGCCCGAGGCGATGGAGTCGTCCTGCCGCACCGTCAGCTCGGGCACGTGGCGCAGCCGGAGTCGCTCGCCGAGCCGGCGCCGCAGCCACGGCGTCGCGACGCGCAGGGCGTCCATCGTGCGCTCCTGCTCCGCGTCGGAGCCGAGCACGCTGACCCAGACGCGGGCGTGACCGAGGTCGCGGGCGGTCTCGACCCGGGTGATGGTCGCGAAGCCGAGCCGCGGGTCCTGCATCTCGCGCTGCAGCAGGTCCATCAGCTCGTGCCGGATCTGGCTGTCGAGCCGGGCGATGCGCTGGCTCATCGGCGCCGGATCACGCCGACTCGGCCACCATCTGGTAGCACTCGATCACGTCGCCCTCGGCAATCTCCAGGCCGCCGAGGCCGATCCCGCACTCGAAGCCCATGGCGACCTCCCGCACGTCGTCCTTGAAGCGCTTCAGCGACTCGATGCGGCCCTCCTCGACGACCTTGCCGCCGCGGAGCAGGCGGATCTGCCCGCCCCGCACGATGCGACCGTCGGTGACATACGAGCCGGCGATGTTGCCCGCCTTGCCGGCCTTGATCACCATCCGCACCTCGGCGTGGCCCTCGATCTGCTCGACCAGCTTCGGCGCCAGCATCCCCTGCAGCGCGGCGCCGAGGTCATCGGTCAGCTTGTAGATGACGTCGTACAGCCGCACGTCCACGCCGGAGGCGTCGACCGAGCGCTGGGCACCCGGGTCGACCCGGGTGTTGAAGCCGATGACGACCGCCTCCGAGGCGCTCGCCAGCTGGACGTCCGATTCGTTGATGTCGCCGGCTCCCTCGCGCAGGATGTTGATCCGCACCTCGCTGGTGGTGAGCCGCTCGAGGGCATGGCGGATGGCGCCGAGCGAGCCCTGGACGTCGGTCTTGAGGACCACGCGGAGCTCCTTGACCTCGGAGGCCTGGATCTGGGCGCTGATGTCCTCCAGGCTGAAAGCCGCCTTGCCGTCGCCGCTGGCGGCGGCGCGGTCGACCGCCTCGGCCATCTCGCGGGCCGTCTTCTCGTCGGCGACCACGCGCAGGATGTCGCCGGCCTCTGGCAGGTCGGTGAGGCCGATGATCTCGACCGCGGTCGCCGGCTCGGCCGCCTTGACGCGCTTGCCGGCTGCGTTCTGCAGGGCGCGGACCCGGCCGTGGGTGCGCCCCACGCTGACCACGTCGCCGACGCGCAGCGTGCCGGTCTGGACCAGGACGGTGGCCACGTTGCCGCGGCCCTTGGCGACCTTGGACTCGATGATCGTGCCGATCGCCTGGCGCGTCGGGTCGGCCTTCAGGTCCTGCAGGTCGGAGACGAGCAGGATCATCTCCATCAGGTCTTCGAGGCCGACCTTCTGCTTGGCCGAGACCGGCACGGCGATCACGTCGCCGCCGTATTCCTCGATGAGCACCTTGTTGTCGGCCAGCTCCTGCTTGACGCGGTCGGGGTTGGCATCGGGCTTGTCGATCTTGTTGATGGCCACGATCATCGGCACGCGTGCGGCCCGCACGTGGTCGATGGCCTCCTTGGTCTGCGGCATCACCCCGTCGTCGGCCGCGACCACGATGATCGCGATGTCGGTGACCTGCGCGCCACGCGCCCGCATGGCGGTGAACGCCTCGTGGCCGGGCGTGTCGAGGAAGACGATCCGCTTGCCGTTGTGCTCAACCTCCGACGCGCCGATGTGTTGCGTGATTCCGCCGCGCTCCCCCGCCGCCACGCTCGTGCTGCGGATGGCGTCGAGGAGGCTGGTCTTGCCGTGGTCGACGTGGCCCATGATCGTGACGATCGGCGCGCGCGTCACCAGGTCGGCGGCGTTCTCCTCGGTGAAGATCACCCGCTTCCCGGCGCCCTCCTCCTCCGACCCGGGGGCGACGATCTCCTGCTGCGCCGCGGCGAGCGACGCGGCCCGCTCGGCGATGCCCAGCTCGACCGTCTCGATGCCGAGCTCGCCGGCCACCAGCGAGGCCGTGTCGAAGTCGATCGACTGGTTGATGGTCGCGAAGATGCCGTTGCGGATCAGCTCCTTGATGACGTCGGCGTGGCTGACGTCGAGCGCCTGTGCCAGATCCTTCACGGAGACCGATGAGGGCAGCTCGACCGGGGCCCCGCCGCGCGGCACCACCGGCTGGGTCTCGACCGCCAGCCCGCCCTCGGCACCGCCGTCCCTGCGCCGCGGCGGCCGCGGGCCGCGACGCGGCTGGTACCTACGCGGTGGCACGGGTCGCCTCCAGCCCGTCAAGGTCCAGCGCGACGGCCACGCCGAGCGCGCGCCTGACGCCGTCGGCCAGGGCGCCGGGCTCGCGGCAGCCGGCCCGATCGCACACGTACGTCCCGCGACCTGGCGCCTTGCCGCTCGCGTCGGCCGCCACCGATCCGTCGGCGCGTCGCACGATTCGTGTCATCGATCGCTTGGGCCGCACCTCGCGGCAGACGGCGCAGGTCCGCTGCGGCTGATGCTCAGGCTTCCGCTTCGGCATCGACCGGCGCCTCCTCGGACGTCGCGCCGTCGTCCGGCCCGCTGCCATGTGCCGCGGCGGCGGTGGCCACGCCGGCGTCGGAGCGGATATCGATCCGCCAGCCGGTGAGCTTGGCGGCGAGGCGGGCGTTCTGCCCCTCCTTGCCGATGGCCAGCGACAGCTGGCGCTCGGGCACGACCACGTTGGCGATCTTGTGCTCCTCGTCGATGCGCACGTTGATCACCTCGGCCGGGGAGAGGGCCTCCGCGACGAACTGCGCCGGGTCCTCGTTCCAGAGGACGACGTCGACCTTCTCGCCGTTGAGCTCGGCCACGATGGCCTGGATCCGCGCGCCGCGCTGCCCGACCGCCGCGCCCTTGGCGTCGACCCCGGACTGGCGGCTCTCGACCGCAACCTTGGAGCGGCTGCCCGCCTCGCGCGCAATGCCGCGGATGACGACCGTGCCGTTGTAGATCTCGGGGATCTCCATCTCCATCACGCGCCGCAGGAAGCCGCGGTGCGTGCGGCTCACGACGAGCACCGGCCCGCGGGTGGTACGGCGCACCTCGAGGACGTAGACCTTGAGGTGCTGCCCGATGCGGTAGTGCTCGCCCGGCAGCTGCTCGCTCACGGCCAGGACGGCCTCGACGCCCTTGCCCATGTCGAGCACCACCGCCTGGTCGGTGGTGCGGTGGACGACTCCGGTCATGATCTCGCCCTCGCGGCTGGCGTACTGGCTGTAGACCACGTCGCGCTCGGCCTCGCGGAGGCGCTGCCGGTACACCTGCCCGGCCGTTTGCGCGGCGATGCGCCCCAGCTGCGCCTGGGTGACGTTCTCGGGGACGCGGACCTTGGCCCCCACCCCGGTGGTCGGGTCGATCCGCTGCGCATCGGCGACGAGCATCTGCAGCTCGGGGTCGACGACCTCGTCGGGCGTCGCCACCACCTCGTACTCGCGGTAGACGCTGATCTGCCCGGTCTCGGGGTCGACCCGGACCACGACGTTCTCGGGGGCATCGGCGTTGCGACGGTAGGCGGACTCGATGGCCTGTTCCAGGGTCTCGATGAGGATCTCCTGGGGAACGCCCTTCTCAGCGTTCAACTGGAGCAAGGCCCCGATGAAGTCTCGGTTCACATCCGCACCTCGCCCTGCCGGGCAGAAACAAAAACGTGGGACTGGCGAACCGACCCACGTTCAGGACTCAAGATCAGTATCGAATTGTTCCGCTGAACGGTCCGCGAAACCGCCCGGAGTATAGCAGGCGGACGCTGGCGGCCGCCAGCCGTCAGAGGGTCGCCGGCGCCTAGCCGCCGATCAGATTGGCGACGTCGCGGATCGAGATCAGGATCACCAGCACGATCAGGACCATGAAGCCGGTGAGGTAGATGAGCGCCTCGCGCTCGGCACGCAGGCGCCGGCGCCGGACGGCCTCGATGGCCACCACCGCGATCCGCCCGCCGTCGAGCGGCGGGAAGGGGAGCACGTTCAGGACGGCCAGGTTGACCGACAGGATCCCGACGAAGATGAGCTGGCTGACAAGCGGCGCACCGAGCACCCGGCCCGTCTCCTCGGCGATCCCGATCGGGCCGACCGCGGTTCCGGCATCGGGCGCCAGGCCGAGCAACCCGCCGATGGCCTCGGCCAGGCCCCCGGGGATCTTGAGGGCCAGGTCGCCGGCGGCGAGCAGCCCTTGCCAGGCCGCCTCGGCGAGCCCATCCGCCTTGGGCGGGACCTCGGCGAAGCTCTCCGGCTCGTAGCTGAATCCGACGGCGCCGAGACCCTTCGCCTCGTCACTCGCCGTCAGGACGCGCGGCGTCACCGGCAGGGCCATCTCCTCCCCGTCGCGCCGGATGGTGAGGACGACCCGGTTCCCGGCTCGCGACCGCACGTAGGCGGTCAGGTCGGGCGAGACGGCGAAGGTCCGCTCGTCGGCCGCGAGGATCACGTCACCCACCCGCAGCCCGGCCGTCACCGCCGGGCTGTCCGCCTGGATCTCGGTGACGGTGAGCGGGCCACGGCCCTGCTGTCCGGGCAGGCTGAGCGCTGCCGCGAAGAGGACCGCCGCCAGGAGGAAGTTCATGGCCACGCCGGCCAGCAGGACGATCATCCGCACCCAGACCGGCTTGCGGTTGAAGGCGCCGGCCATGGCCTTGTCGATGGCCGCCTCCGAGAGGCCGCGCTGCCGCATCCTGTCGGCCTCCACCTCGCCATCCTCGCCGAGCATCTTCACGAAGCCGCCGAGCGGGATCCAGTTGAGCGAATAGCGGGTTCCGTGCCAGACGACCGAGCCGATGCGCGGCGGGAAGCCCACCCCGAACTCCTGGACGGTGATGCCGGCACGCTTGGCGACGACGAAGTGGCCGAGCTCGTGCACGAGCACGAGCACCACCAGCACGGCGACGAAGGCCAGGATGGTCTGGATCACGTCCATCAGGCGGGACCCGCCAGGCCGAGCTCCGCGGTCAGGGCCGAGCGCACCTCCGCGTCAAGCGCGACCACGGCCTCGAGCTCCGGCTCCTCGTCCCCGCCCCATCGCGCAACCGCGTCGGCGATGACGGTGGCGATCTGCGGGAACGCGATCGTGCCGGCCAGGAAGGCCGCGACCGCGGCCTCGTCGGCGGCGTTCAGGATCGCCCCGCGGTTGCCGCCGGCCAGGGCGGCATCGCGCACGGCGTCGTACGCCGGGAAGCGTCCCGGGGCGAGCTCGCCGAACTCGAGGCTGCCCCACTCCCCGGGTGACCCGTGGCGCGCCGGAGACGGCCAGCGCTCGGGATAGGTCAGCGCGTACTGGATCGGGAGTCGCATGTCGGGGAGCCCGAGCTGGGCCTTGTACGAGCCGTCGCTGAACTCGACCATCGAGTGGACGACGCTCTGGGGGTGGATCACGGCCTGAATCCTATCGTACGGAAGGCGGTACAGCCATCTGGCCTCGATCGCCTCGAACGCCTTGTTGACCAGCGTCGCCGAGTCGATCGTGATCTTGGGGCCCATCTTCCAGGTCGGGTGGGCCAGCGCATCGGCCGCCGTGACGCCGGCCAGCTCGTCAGCAGGACGGTCGCGAAACGGTCCGCCCGATGCGGTGAGGATCAGACGCCGCACGTCGCCCAGGCGTTCCCCGACCAGGCACTGCCAGATTGCCGAGTGCTCCGAATCGATCGGCCGCAGCCGGTCGAGCGGGTCGCCGCC
>Ga0209109_10001748_pt1 | contig 11907 bp, 8 predicted proteins | sample Rifsed10ft2_FD_184004 | JGI IMG/M metagenome (GOLD analysis project Ga0209109, IMG submission 184004) | Soil microbial communities from Rifle, Colorado, USA - sediment 10ft 2 (version 2) | ecosystem: Environmental > Terrestrial > Deep subsurface > Rock core/Sediment | place: Rifle, Colorado... | reverse complement strand
CTCACAGCGACCGTGATGCCCGGGATGGGCGATCCGGAGCAGGTCCGCGCCTTCTGGCGCGAAGCGCTTCGCAGCGTGGAGGCGATTCCCGGGGTCCAGGGTGCCGCGACAATCCTGCATCTACCGACATTGGGGCGCACCTGGATGGCGGACATCGACGTCGTGGGCCGTCCGCTGCCTGACGGGCAACCCAGGCCACGCTCGGCGTGGCAGTCGGTATCGGCGTCCTATTTTGCGACGGCTGGTGTGCCCATTCTTCAGGGACGGCCGTTCGGCGCGGGCGACCACGCCAAAGCGCCGCGCGTCGTGGCGGTCAACACCGCGTTTGCCGCTCGCCTGTTCCCTGGTGAGTCGCCCCTCGGCAGGGAGATCATCGCCGGCAACGCCTCCAGCCGGCAGCCCGCGACGATCGTGGCGGTGGTTGGTGGCGTGCGTCACGACAGCCTGTCGGCGCCGCCCGCGCCGGAGATCTACGTCCCGATCGAGCAGAACATCGTGTACGCCACGGGGTTCATCGTGCGCACGGCCGGCGATCCGAAAGCGATGGTGCCGGCGATCCAGCGACGCATCTGGGACCTGAATCCGAATGTGCCGATCTCAAATGTCCGGACGATGGATGAGCTCTTCGCGGCGTCGTTGCAGCGGCCGAGGTTGATCCTGGAAGTATTGGCGGCGTTTGCGATGGCCGGCCTGATACTTGGTGCGGTCGGGATGTATGGGGTGGTTGCCTACACCGTTCAGCAGCGTTGGCGGGAGCTGGGCATCCGCGCCGCACTCGGCGCCGGCTCCGGCGCTCTGCAGGGGATGGTGGTGCGCGGAGGATTGCGGTACGCGCTGGTCGGGATCGCCATCGGGATTCCGGTGGCACTGGCGCTGTCTCGTGCGCTGCGCGGCATGGTCTTTGGCGTCGCAGCCGCCGATCCGGTGTCGTTTGCGCTCGTGCCGATTCTGCTGCTCGTGGTGACCGTGGCCGCCAGCTGGATTCCCTCGCGTCGCGGAGCCCGATCGGACCCGATGACGGTGTTGCGTGAGGAGTGACGCCGGTGGCACGGCGAACTACCGGCCACCGGCGGTTCCCCACAGTCAACTACCGGTTACGGATTGGCGGAGAGTGGGACAGGCTGAGAATCACGTCGTCGAGTCCAAAGTGGTAACGGGCCTCGATGGCCTGCAGCGCCGTCTGCGCAATGAGCGTCTGCCCGGCCGCCGTCGGATGAAACCCGTCGAAGCTGATGTTGGGCCCATACGGCGCACCGCTGGTCATCAGCGACACGACGTTGAATGTGCCCTTCGGGCTGCTGAGCACGGATTCAAGGTCCATGAACGCATACCCGCGCACAGTCGCCTGGGCGAGAATGTGCGCGTTCATCGCGTTCATCAGCACGTTCCCCGCCGCGACCTCATCGGGAGTCAGAATGCGGTCGATTGCATTTGACGCACCTTCGGTACAGCTCAAAGAAGCTGCGATCGGGATACCGTTGTTACGGAGGAAGAGCCCCGTCCCAACGGCGGTCGGCACCACGAACGGCACCACCACCATGTTGGGGCTGAACTCACAGTTCGCGCTTACATCGACATTGAACGCGGTGAGGAATGCAGCCCTGTCAGCCCACAATTCGCTGCCCAGCCGCAAGGCGTTGAGCTTGGAGATGTCGCTGCCAAGGCCAACCAGGAGAACCTGATCAGCTACCGCGCCGACGCGATCGAGAATCTGGTTGTAGGCGTTTGACCAGAAAGCGAACGGTACGACGTTCGTGCCGGGAACCAGCATGCCGTCGCGCGCAACGCCAATAAAGTCGTTCAGCCCCAGTTCGACGGTGACGAACTTGGGGTTCGTGTCTTCAAGGGCGGAGACCTGTGATTCAAACGGGGGAAGAATCAGGTGATAGAGCCGCCGGCCGTACGGATCGGTCCTGGCGTCCGGCGTCTGGAGGAGCGCTTCGTGCGTCAGCGCGCCAGGGACGGCGAGCACCTGGGTCGGAAGCGTCACCCCCGGCTCGTGAGATGCGCAGGACAGATCGGCATCAGCGGTGGTCAGCGGTTCGCCGCTCTCCCGACGGAACAGGATCAGCGGCGCCTCGATCGGCGACTTGCATCCGGGAGCCTGGATGAGCGGCAGGATCGGCTCGCGATGCATGGCGAGGATAATCTGCGCCACCCACGAGTTCTGCTGGCACCGGGCGACATTGCCGTCAGAGCAGGTGCCGGCACTGACACTCGTGCCGATGGCGTAGAGACGGTGCGCGAATCCTCGGCCTTCGGATTGGTTGGGCGACGCGACCGGGCTCGTGGGAGCCACGGGATCGATGACATCGCGGCAGGCCGTGAGAACAAGACTCGCCACGACAACGTGGCCAATCGACCTGCGTACCAGCGACAGGGCTGGTAAGAAGATGGGGTGTCGCATACCACGCTCCTCCTGAGGTTCGTTCCCGCGGCGATGGTGACAGAGGGGGGAGGAGTTCCCACGGGTGCCGGATACCGCGGGTCAGCGCGTAACCGTCATTCCATCCACTGCAGTCACGCAGCCGGGGAACCGGTGCGATTCGCGTGAAGGAATCGCTGTCGGACTTACACTCACGCCGTTTTTGGAAAGGGCGCCTCAGCTGGTCTGGCGACCCTGCTCCGCCACACGTCCGAGATCCGGGTCGGAGCGGACCAGGTCGCCGAGTGCTCCACGGGAATCCACGCCAAGTTTCTGGAAGACGTTCGACAGGTGCGTGCTCACGGTGCGCGCGGAAATCTCCAGCGCCCGGGCAATCTCCTTGTTCGTCTTGTGATGCGCCACGAGCTCCGCGATCTCGCGCTCCCGAACCGTCAACGTCCCTCCCTGGACGACCGTCTGCTGCGGTGGCCGAAGCCCGAGCTCCCGCATGGCCTCCCTCGTCAGGCGGAGTTCGAGCGCCGCGCCGAGCCGGAGAAACGTGTCGTGCGCGCGTCGCAGCTCACGGGCCGCGCCCTCGCGATCGCCATCGATGGTGAGCAGTCGTGCGATGTGCCGCCGCAGTCGGCCCGCATGGAACACCAGTGGAACCGCCTCGAACGTCTCGGCGGCGGCGAGCAGGCGCTCCACGACTCCCGGCTGATTGTCGCGCCAGCGAAAGACCAGTTGCTCCACCGTGAACGCCCAGGCCTCGTCCAGCACGTGCTCGAAACGCACGGCATCGGCACGCAGGCGCGCCGCCGACGACATGGCCAGCGTGAAATCCCCCACCCAGACCGCAGCCTCGGCGATCATGGGGAGCAGGCGGTGGAGCGTCCAGGACGTCATCCCGTGGCGATCGGCAATGGAGACGCCGCGTTGCGCAAACTCGATCGCGGTGAGCCACTCGCGCATCGTCATGGCGTACGCCGCCTGGCCGATATGCGCGACGATGACCGAATTCAGGTCCGCGCCCCCTGAGCCGGCCGTCCCCGCGCGGCTCGTCTCCCAGGCTTCATCGAAGCAGCTCTTGGCGCGCTCGATCTCATCGCGGTTGAGGAGAATGGTCCCCATCCAGACCAGGAGACGGGGCAGGAGCGATCGCGGCGACATGGCCCGGGCGATGGGAATCATCCGCTCCGAGAGTGCCAACGCTTCCGCCCAGTCGCCCTTGGCCGACGCGTATTCAATCGCCGGTTCCGCGCTCTGCGCCGCGAGCAACGGTGAATGAAGCGCCTTCCCGATCCGATCGGCTTCCGCGACGTGGTGGGCCACCGAGGCGGCGTTGGCGGTGAAGCAGGCAAGAACCGCGGTCGCGTGATGCGCGCTCCAGGCGAGCGCCAGGTCGCCGGCTGCCTCCGCATCGTCGAGCACGCGCCTGGCGATGCCATTGGCGACGTCCGCCGGACCGGCGTAGCCATAGAGGATGAGCAGCGCATTCTGCACCCGACCGCGAAGGCCGACATCACCCAGTTGTTCCACCACGTCGAGCGCCGCGTGCACTTCGCGCTTCGCTTCATCCGGCCTTCCCAGCGCCATCAGGGCGACGCCCCGTGAAATCAGCGTGCGCGCCTCGGTATCACGCTTTCCGGCAGCGCGCGCGTGGCCTAACGCGGTGTCATAGCGCGTGATGGCCTGATGGGGATCCCCGGACCATAACGCGAGGAGGCCGAGTCGTCGCTCCGTGCGCGCCAGGGCGGCGCGGTCGCCAGACGCGGTGTGCATCTCCCGGGCGCGCAACCAGAGGACCCGGGCCGCGTCGTATTCGCCCAGCCGCTGGCGCGCGCGTGCCAGGTCTTCGACCAGCTCCGGCACTGGGGTCGCATCGGCTCCGCCGAGTTGTCCCCGATCCATCAGGTCGAGCCCGTGTTGCAGGTACCGGGCGGCCTCGCGGTCGGCGCGCATCACCAGCGCGTTCTGTCCGGCCAGGCGCAGGTAGCGGAAGCTCTTGGACGCGAGCGCCGGCGTCCCGGCCCTTACGTAGTGAAACGCAAGCTCCGTCGCATGCCGCTCCGCTTCGGGCCCGTAGTGTTCTTCCAGCCAGCGCGCGACGAGCGCGTGCAGCTCGCGGCGACGGGCGGCGCTCACTTCCTCGTACAGGGTCCGCTGCAGAAGGGGGTGCGTGAAATCGTAGATGATCTCCGACCCTTCCTCGATCTCGGCGATGATGCCGGCGTGGCGCAACTCGTCGGCACCCGAGAGAAAGGCGGCGGGATCCATGGCACTCGCGTCGCGAAGCATGTCATGCGAAACGCGCGTACCAACCACCGACGCCAGGTCGGCGATGGCGCGCGCCGGCGGCGACAATGCGCTCACGCGCTCGAGGATCACCTCGCGGATCGTCGCCGGCACATCGATGTCCTCGACGTCCCAGCCGACCCACCGGTTGTCCACGCGGCGCAACCGGCCGCGCTGGATCAACGTCTTGAGCATCTCGTCCACGAAGAACGGATTGCCGAGCGTGCGGGCGTGCAGGAAGGCAGCGAACTCACGGATCCTGGCGACGTCGATTTCGAAGCGCTGCGCGACCAGTTCGGCGACGTCGGCTTCCGTGAGTGGCTCGAGAGTCAGGAGCTCCGATCCCGACACATCGGCGAGCGCCTTCGAGAGGGTGCGGACCGGTGACGTGGCTTCCGACTCCAGCGGGTTGAAGGCGGCGGCGATCATGAGGCGCGCGTCAGGCGCATGACGAAGGACGAAGTGCAGCAGCGCGACCGAAGAAGGATCCGCCCAGTGCGCGTTGTCGACGACCAGGAGCAGCGGCGCCTTGACCGAAAGTCGCGTGAGGAATTGTGCGGCGTGCCACCGCAGGCGCTGCGTGAGGTCGCCACCGCTGTCGATGCGCGAGGTCCGGTCACTCGAATTCGATAGCAGCGGCACGATCTGCGCCAGCTCGGCATCGGCACCACGGGTCAGCGCCCGGATCGCGTTAGGCTCCATCCCGCGAACCAATGGACTGAGGGCCTCCGACACCACCGAATAGGGCACGTTGGCATCGCTCTGGTACGCCACCGCGCGCAGGGTGACGAAGCCCTGCGAAGCCGCCTGGTCGACCACGGCCTGGAGCAGGCGCGTCTTGCCGACTCCGTGGATACCGGCGACGACGCGGCAGTTGCACACGCCGCGGGCGGCGGCGGCAAGTCCGCGACGCATGGTCGCGAGTTCGGGATCACGACCAATCAGCGGGAGACCTGACCGGGCGCCGGTTTCGTGCACGCACCGAAGGTCTGGCCCAATGGCCCACGCCGCTAGTGCCGTTCCAAGTTTTTCCGCCTATCGCTCCGGTGCACGCGCTTGCCCGGCTGCAGTTGGAAGAGATACTTGGAACGGCACTAGCGTGACTGAAACGAAGCCGCCGGTGACCGGGATTCCCCCCGGCCACCGGCGGGTAAACCTGCTTTCAGCCTACGGGTTGCGTATCGACGGCGAAGTCGAAATCCCGAAGGCCACTCCATCCACACCGATGTTGTAGCGGTCATCAATTGCATGAAGAGCCGCCTGCGCGATGATCGTATGTCCCGCCGCACTGGGATGGATTCCGTCCCGGCTGATGTTCTCTCCATACGGCGTGCTCGTTGTCATCTGATTCACCACGCTGTACGTCGGTTTCGGGAGACCGTACAGCACCTCGAGCTCGAAGAAGGCGTATCCGCGCCGCTGCGCCTGGCCGCGAACGTGATCGCTCATCTCGATCAGGTGCGCGTTCACCGCGGCTTCCTCCGCCGGGGTCAGGATTCGGTCCTGCACGTTGAACGGACCTTCCGCGCAACTCAGCGTGTAGGGCGACAGCCCTGCAGCGCGACGCCCGAGACCATTGCCGACCGCGGAGGGTACGACGACGTTGACCACCACGAGGTTGGTGCTGCCGTCGCAGTTGGCGCTCACGTCGACATTGAAGGCCGACAGAAACGCTGCGCGGTCGGCATACAGCTCACTTCCTCGCCGCATCTGGGGGAGCTTCGAGATGTCGCGGCCCAGTCCGACCAGGAGCGCCTGGCTCGTCACGGCTCCCACGCGGTCGAGCACCGTGTTGTACTGCGCCGCCCAGACGTTGAACGGCACGAAGCTGCCGCCGGGGATCACGACGCCTGAGAAGGTGCCGAAGATGTCGTTGGCACCCAGTTCCACCGTGACAAACTTCGGGTCCAGTGCTTCCAGGGCCGAGACCTGGGATTTGTCGAGCGGCAGGATGCGACGATACAACTGGGAACCGAAGGGATCGGTCCTCGCCGCGGGGGTCTGTGTAAGAGCCTCCCCCGTCAACGCGCCGGGAACGGCGAGGTTCTGGGTTGGCAGCACGACCCCGGGTTCGTTTGCCGAGCAGAGCACGGTGGCATCGGGAACGGTCACCGATTCGCCGCTCGTCCGCTTGAACGTGATCAGCGGGGAGGCAAAGGGTGCCTTGCACCCTGGGCCGCCGATGAGTGGGAGGATCGGTTCGCGGTGCATTTGTCGCACGAGCTGGGCGACCCAGGACATGTTCTGACAGGCAGAGACATTTCCGTCGGAGCAGGTGCCGGCGCTGATACTCGTCCCGATGGCGTACAAGCGTTGTGCGAATCCGCGCCCTTCGGATTCGTTCTGGACAGCGGTCGGACCCGTTGGAATCGGATCGCTGTTGTCACGGCACGCGCTGAGGACCAGGCATGCCGCAACGATGGGTCCCATCGATTTGCGTAGCATTGGAGCATCTCCGGAAGCGGTTTGCGCGAGTCGGCGGTAGTGCGATTCGCACAGACCAAGGTCGATCCGGAGGGGATGCCGACCCATCGGTCGTGTGACGTAGCCGGGCGGGAGAGATGACGTAGTTGGCGGGTCTGGTTCGCGGAGGCGTTGCCCCGCAGGTTGGTTCAGCCAACTATTTGCTGCGATCCAGGCGGGGTGACATCTGACCAACAAGCGGCTGGCAGTCGAACGGGCTCGGAAGGTCCTCCTTGGCCTCCCCGGTGTGGAGGAAGGGCCATGCTACGGGACACCCGGGTTTCGCGTACGCGGCAAGTTCATGGCGCGTCTCAAGGAAGACGGCGAAACCCTGGTCGTGAAGTGCGGCTTCGACGAGCGTGATCTCCGGATGCAATTCCAGCCGGACATGTTCTTCACGACGGATCACTATCGCGGTTACCCGTCGGTGCTGGTGCGCCTGACGAAGGTGCGCCTGAAGGACCTTCGCGAGGTAATCGAAGTAGCCTGGAGGCTCGCGGCGCCGAAGAAGCCTCTTGAACAGGGTCGAGGCTCGAGGCTCGATGCTCGAGGGAAGAGATCAAGGTCGAGTCAGCGGGTCGGCGGGCGAAAGCCTGACGCATGATCCTGTACTTCGGCCTCGTCTTCATCATCACGTGGGCGCTGTACTACACCGCCGATTCGACCACGGCGCCCGTCCTGCGGACCACGTTGCTCTACCTCGGCGTATTCACGCCGGGAATCGTGGCGCTGTGGTTCACGTATCGAGAGCGGAGCGCCCTCGGAGTTCGGGCAATTCTGGGCAGGCTCGTGAAGGTCGACGTCGGCGCGCGATGGTTTGCGTTCGCGCTGCTGTTCATTGTCTCCGTGAAACTGCTGGTGGCGTTGATCGTGCGCGTCAGCACCGGTGCGTGGCCGGTTTTTGGGGACGAGCCGCTCCCCCTGATGTTCGGCGCCACCATTCTGTCGACTCTGTCAGGCGGTCAGATCGGAGAGGAGCTCGGCTGGCGTGGCTATGTCCTGCCCCGACTGGCGCGATCTATTGGGTTGGGCGCCGCGAGCGTCGCCCTGGGTGTTATCTGGGCCACCTGGCACCTGCCGCTCTTCTTCATCCTGGGCGGTGACACCGTCGGGCAGTCCTTCCCGTTCTACCTGTTGCAGGTGACCGCCATCTCCGTTGCGATTGCCTGGCTTTTCATGAAGACGCGCGGGAGCCTTCTTCTGACCATGCTTCTGCACGCCGCCGTAAACAACACGAAGGACATCGTCCCGTCGGTGGTGCCAGGGGCGAGCAATCCCTGGCTCCTTCACGCGTCGAGCGTCGGATGGCTCACGTTGACAATCCTCTGGGTCTGCGGGGCCTGGTTCCTGTTCGACATGCGACGCGACACGTCGGTCGCCCGACTCAGCGAGGCTCATTGATGCGCGGACTCTCCCTCGCCCTGCGCAGTATCCTCTGGACGCTGCTGTTTCCCGGATTCTTCGCCGGATACCTGCCGTGGAGGTACTTCGGGCTCTCCGCGGTGGCTTTCCGCTGGCGTGACCCACTTCACCTGGCGGGCGCGGCGCTGGTGGCGTCAGGCACAGCGCTGTTGATCGCCTGCATCTGGGAGTTCGCGCGTCGCGGGCGTGGAACGCTGTCGCCGGCCGACCCGCCGAAGGAACTCGTCGTGCAGGGGCTCTATCGTTATGTGCGGAATCCCATGTACCTGAGCGTCCTGACCATCGTGTTCGGCGAGATCCTGCTCACCCGGTCGGTGGAGCTGCTGGTGTACTGGCTGGCCTTCTTCACTGCGGCGAACCTGTTCGTGATGGGCTACGAGGAGCCGACGCTGCGTCGCCAGTTTGGCGAGTCGTACGAGACGTATACGCGTGACGTCTGGCGGTGGATACCCGGACGAGCGCGAAGCGCGAGGGAGAGATAGCTGGCCAGCGGCCGCGCCTTACGCCTCACTCCTCACTCCTCACTCCTCACTCCTCACTCTCCGGTAATGGACTGGTTCATCAAGGCGTTCATCCGCTCGTCGCTGCTCTGGTTCGCGGCCGGCATCGTGCTCGGCGTCTGCATCGCCATTGAGCCGCAGTGGATCATCTACAGGCCGGCGCATGCGCATATGAACGTCGTGGGATGGCTCACGATGCTCGTGTTCGGCGTCGGGTATCAGCTCCTGCCGCGACTGTTCGGGCATCCACTGCAGAGCCGGAAGCTCGCGATCGCCCACCTGTACCTCGCGAACATTGGACTTGCCGGCATGGTCGCGGGATTCATGGCCCAGCCCCACGTCGGGTCCGGCGCGCGCTGGATCACCGCGTCAGGCGGCACGGCGTATGCCCTGGGTGCGCTGTTCTGGGTCTGGAACCTCTGGCACACGTTCAATGCCGCCGACGAGCGCCAGCGAGCCCGCGAGAAATCAGGTCACGGAACGTTGCCGACTGTGGATGACTGACGAAACACGCCGCCGAGTCCCCAGTCCCCACTCCCCAGTCCCGACTGGCGCTGTGACAATCTCGGCATCATCGTACAACCATGGTCATCGCGCATCCCGGTCATGAGACGGTCTTTACCGTACTCGGCGACGCCGCCCGGCGACGCGGCGCGCGAACGCTCGCCGCACAGTTTGTCCTGAGCACTGGCGTCGCTGCTGGCATCCTCATCGCCGCGCCGCAATGGTGGTCGCTGGCGTTCCTCGCCGGGTGGTCAGCCGCCTACTCGAGTTGGGGACTGCTGGTTCGCGTCGTTGAGGCGCGAGACGCACATCGTCTCTCGCTGCGCGCGTTGCTGCTGACGATTGCGGCAGCGGGAACGGCGCTCGCGATTGCCGGCATCATCGGGGTCGGACTCGCGATGTACGCGGGGAACGCCAAGGGAGTGAAAGACGCCTGCGGCGCACGTTCGACGAATGAGCTCTGCGAGGCGTGGGCGAACCCGACAAGCACCAGCGGACCTATCAAGTAAGCCCTCGTCGGCCGCACCTTCAGCGCATCGGCGGTTCGGGATCGAGCAGGACGCGCGGCTTGGCATCGCCAATCCTGCCGCGAAAGGCCCGCAGACTTTCGACTGGCGCGTCGCCGGCAACCAGTACGACCGAGACCGGCGAAAGCTGTCCGAGCCGGCGGGCGAGGGCGTAGTGCGGATTCGCCGCGAGCGCCGCATCGAGTCGCGAGCCCAGCTCAACGCCTGACGAGCCGGTTTCGTCCGACACCAGCAGCTCGTATCCCGCGGCGCCATTCAGGTCCCGTGGTCGAAGCGTGGCGAAGGAAGGGCGTTCGGCAACCGTCCACAGGTCGCGGAGCACGTCGGCCACGAATGCCTCGCTCAGCTTCTCTCCGCGCAGGTCGCTCACGCGGGCGCGTCCCACGAACCGGAGCGACGGAGTCGCGCTGAGGTGACCGGTGCATTCGACGAAGTCGCCGAGCCGGTACCGCCACAGGCCGCCGCCATTCGTGACGACGACCTCGTAGCGTTTGCCTCGCTCGAGCTGGTGAGCGAAACGCAGTTCGTTTCGCTCGTCGATAAACTCGAAGTAATGCGACGTGATCGCGAGCGGCCTGCCGGCGCCTAACGGAATCGTGACCACGCATTCGGTGGCCAGCAGCCCCTTGGCCTGCACGAGCACGTTCGGCAGCCGCCTGACGAGTGCCCTCCATCCCGGTTCGGCAGCCTGCTCTCCCCAGCAGCTCACGACCTGCAGCTCCGGCCACCACGCCGGCCAGTCATGCGCGCCGATGCGATCGAGTTCCGCGGCGCGTTCCGGATCGGGCCTCGCCTGCCACGCCGCGCGGCTCGCCGGCGGTAGCGCGGCCGCCCACGGGTTCTGGCCGCTGCGCACCGCGTCGATGAGTTCAGACCAGGCCGTTCCGGGCGCGTCTGTCAGCAGTTCGATGAAGGACGGATGCCAGATGGAGATGACCCGCAGGTCGCGACACCGCAGCAGTGAGAGCAGCGTCAGGCGCCGGAACGGCACCGCGTCGCTCGCGAACCGCACCGACGACGGAACGGCCATTGCCTGACGAACGAGCCAGGCACGGGGGGCGCCCAGGTAGTCGGCGTCGTCGGCGAAGCCCACCGGGATCGTTGAGTGCTCGCCGTCCTCCAGCTCGTCGGCCAGCGGCGAAATCGACCAGTATGCCGGTCCGCCGGCAATCCGGGGCCGCTGCCTGACGAGGTCCAGCATCCACGGGCCCACGGCGGCGTTGAACGCCGATTGCAGCGACGCGTTGTACGGAATGAGCTTCCGCCCTCCGGTCGATCCGCTGGTCGGCGCCAGGTGCGACACCGGCCCACACGCCAGCACGTCGCGCTCTCCGCGACTGATTCGTGTGATGTACGGCTCGAAGTCCTCGTAGCTGGCGAGCGGCACCCGCCGCGTGAACTCCGCCGCACTGCGGATCGCCGCGAAGTCGTGCGCCCGTCCGAACTCGCTGGCGGCGTGCCTGACGAGTGACTCGCGCAACCATGCCTCCTGCGTGCCCGCGGGATCGGCAAGCGCGCGACGGAACCGGCTCGCGCTGCGCACGCCACCGGCCAGCCATAACGAGTTGGCGAGACTGGCGGCCAGGTTCACCGGCCCGCGCTCCGGACCATACGAATGCCGGCCGCCGTGAGGTTGCCGTCGCCAAGCTCGGTGAGGCAGACCAGCTCGTCCCCGGCGGAGTGACCGGGGTTGCGTTCGAGGAAAAAGCGCACGTGAGGATCGTTTCCCTTCCCTTCCGGCACAGCGGCCAGGTGAGCGCGCAATCGCTGTGGCGTATCGAAACGGACAACGCCTGCCCCGGCGTCGTACGCGTCACCGAAGTGGTCGCCC
>Ga0209109_10001747_pt1 | contig 11907 bp, 11 predicted proteins | sample Rifsed10ft2_FD_184004 | JGI IMG/M metagenome (GOLD analysis project Ga0209109, IMG submission 184004) | Soil microbial communities from Rifle, Colorado, USA - sediment 10ft 2 (version 2) | ecosystem: Environmental > Terrestrial > Deep subsurface > Rock core/Sediment | place: Rifle, Colorado... | reverse complement strand
CGGAGGCAATTCGCCTCGTCGCGGTGACGAAGACGGTGCCCCTGGACCGTGTTCGACTGGCTGTCGACGCCGGCGTGGGAATACTCGGAGAAAACCGTCTCCAGGAGGCGCTTCCGAAGATGGAGGCGCTGGAAGGGCGCGGCGTCCGATGGCACTTCATCGGCACGTTGCAGCGGCGGAAAGTCAAAGCTGTCGTGGGCGCCTTCGAGATGATTCAGTCGGTGGACAGCCTGGAGTTGGCGGTTGAAATCGATCGGCGTGCGGGAGAAGCCGGGATTCGTCAGGACGTCCTGCTCGAGATCAACGTGGGCCGTGAGGCGACAAAGGCCGGGTTCTCTTTGGACGGGGCGGCGGATGCCGTGGCGGGGCTCGAGGCCCTGCCGAATCTGGCCGTGAAGGGCCTGATGGCGATCCCGCCACCGGGTCGGGACGCGGAAGCATCGCGCCCCTATTTCCGGACCCTCCGCGAACTGGCACGGTCACTGGCCGGCCCGGGCCTGCGCCGTGTCCGGATGGAGGAATTATCGATGGGCATGTCCCGGGATTTCGAGGTGGCAGTCGAGGAAGGGGCGACGATGGTTCGAATCGGAACGGCGATCTTCGGAGAGCGGCATGGCTAAAGCAAGAAAAACCACGATCATCGCCATGATCGGCTCCGGCCAGATGGGCGAAGCCCTGATCGGAGGGTGGCTGGCGGCGAAGACCGTACCGCCCGAGGCGCTCGTGGCGACGGACGCCAGCGCCGAACGCCGCGATCTGGTGAAACGGCGGTTTGGCGTGCGCACGGGAACGGATAACCGTGACGCCGCCTCGCGGGCCGATGTGGTGGTCCTGGCGGTGAAACCGCAGATTCTCGACGGCGTGATGAAGGAACTGTCACCCGCGTTGGCGGGGAAGCTGGTTCTCTCGATTGCTGCCGGCGTCACGATCGCGCACCTCGCCAGGTTGGCCCCGAAAGGCGCGCGTTTTGTGCGCGTCATGCCCAACACGCCGGTCCTGGTCCGCGAGGGGGTGTCGGCGCTATCGTTCGGCGACGGCGTGAGCGCGCAGGATCAGCAGTTGGCCCGCCGCCTGTTCGAGGCGGTCGGCCGGGCGGTGGTGGTGGAGGAGAAGCTGATGGATGCCGTCACCGGATTGAGCGGCAGCGGACCGGCCTATGTCTTCATGGCGATCGAGGCCCTGGCGGACGGGGGCGTCAAGATGGGGCTGCCCCGCACGGTGGCGGATCTCCTGGCGGCGCAGACAGTCCTGGGCGCGGCCCGCATGGTGCTGGAAACCGGCGAGCATCCGGCGAAACTCAAGGATCGTGTCGCCTCGCCTGGCGGGACGACGATCGCGGGGCTGCATCGCCTGGAGCAGGGCGGGCTTCGCGCCGCGCTCATGGCGGCGGTGGAAGCCGCAGCTAAACGGTCGGAGGAGTTGGGGCGGGAGCCCAAGCACTGATGTTTGTGGCGGGAAATGTCCTTCAGGGGCTGGCAAGAGTGCTGGAGATGGCGCTCACATTGTACATGTGGGTCATCATAGCCCGTGCGCTGATCTCCTGGGTGAATCCGGATCCGTGGAACCCGATCGTGCAGTTTCTGGATCGTGTGACCGAACCGGTGCTCGCGCCGATCCGGCGGTGGATGGGCCGGGGGATGGGCATCGACCTGTCACCGCTGGTGGCCATCCTGATCATCTACTTCCTGCAGTACGCGCTGGTCGGTTCCCTCTACGAGATGGCCATGCGGATGCACTAAGCGAATGCTTGCGAGGTTGACATGAAAATCACGCCGCTCGACATACAGCACATGGTGTTCAAGGTGTCCCTGCGGGGCTACAACCGGCAGGATGTGGACCGCTTCCTGGAGCAGCTCGCGCAAACGGTCGAGGAGCTGAACCGTGAGACGGCCGCTCTGCGCGAAAAGCTCGGCGCGAGCGAAGGGCAACTGGTCGACTCCCGCAAGGCCGAGACGGCCCTGACGAGGACGCTCGTGTCGACCCAGACCATGGCGGAGGAGTTGAAGGCGGCGGCCAAGCGGGATGCCGAATTGATCGTCAAGGAAGCGGAGATGATGGCATCGGATCTGCTCAAGCACGCCCGCCAGGACCTGGCAAAGCTCCAACACGAAATCTCCGACCTGCGCAAGCAGCGGGCCATGGCGATCGAACGGCTGCGAGGAACGTTGCGATCATTCGATCGGGCCTTGACGATGGAAGAGCAGGACGGTGACCCGTCGCTTGGCGTCGAACCGATGGTGGATGATGAGCCGATGACCGGCCCCGCATCTCGCTAGCAGGCTCCAGAGACGCAGTCTGTCTTGCACACCCATGAGCCGCTCTGATCCCATCGCCGATGCCCTGGACGCCGCGGTGGCCGGCGGGGTGTTTCCCGGCGCCGTGCTGCACGTCCGTCTTCGCGGAGCGCCCGTCTATCATCGGGCTGCTGGCAACGCCGCGCTGACTCCTGTGCGGGAACCGGCCCGCCTGGAGACGATCTACGATCTGGCATCGCTGACCAAGCCACTGGCGACCGCCACGGCGCTGTTGCGCCTGGTGCAGGACGGCCGGGTACGCGTGGATGATCCGGTGCAACGGCATGTCGGGGAACTGAAGGGCAGCGCCATCGGCGAGGCGACGGTCTATCATCTGCTGACGCACAGCGCCGGCCTGCCGGCCTGGCGGCCGTTGTACGAACGGATCACGGAGGAGGATCGTCGCACGCCCGGAGTGATGGGCGGACCGGCGGCGGATCGCCTGGCCCTGGCGCTCATCATGCAGGAACCTCTGTCGAATCCGTCCGGTGCACGCAGCGTCTACAGCGACCTGGGGTTCATTCTGCTGGGGGCGCTGGTCGAGCGGGTGAGCGGTAGGTCGCTGGCGGCCTATTGCCGGCAGGCCCTGTTCGAGCCGATGGGGGCATCGTTATTTTTCCTCGGGCGGCGGGGCGCAGGGTCGGGGAGCGCAACCGCCCCGGACGCGGCCCTCATCGCGCCGACGGAAGACGATCCCTGGCGCGGGCGCCTGCTTCGCGGGGAAGTGCACGACGAGAACGCGCATGCGCTCGGCGGTGCCGCCGGCCACGCCGGCCTGTTCGGGACTGCCTCGGCCGTGTCCACCGTCGTGGGCCACTGGTTGGATGGGTACATGGGGCGGAGTCGTGTCCTGCCGTCGGATCTGGTCAAGCGGTTCACGGCAAGGCAGGAGGGAATCGCCGGGTCCAGCTGGGCGATGGGCTGGGATACGCCGTCCGCGCCCTCGTCCTCGGGGAGCCGGTTTTCAGCGGCCTCGTTCGGCCACCTGGGCTATACCGGCACCTCGATTTGGGTTGATCCGATCAAAGAATTGGAAGTGGTGCTGCTCTCCAATCGTGTGCATCCGACGAGACGCAACGAGGCGATCAAACAATTCCGGCCGCTGATCCACGATGTGATTTATGAAGAGCTGGTAGCGAGTAGCCGGTAGCGAACAGCTTAGGGAAGAGGGTGGAGCGAGATCTTTCAGACGAGCTGCCAGCTATTCGCTATTAGCTGCGAGCTACTTGTCGGGGTAGTCCACCCAGGTTTCTTTTTCCGCCAGGTAGCGCCGGCCTTTGAAATTCGGCCTCGTGCGCATCCGTGTAAATCCGAACTCCTGCAATTTGTTGACGACGCTGGCGACGGCGGCGCTGATCATGGGGGTTGTCTGGCCGGTGACGGTCAGGGCTTCGTACATCACACTGCCGGTATAGCCCTGCGCGCCCCGGTTGACCTGGATCGAACGGCTGAAGGAGCGATCGCTCGGATCGAACCCCTCGATCTGATGGCGCTCAATCGTGCCTTCCTTTTTAAACGACAGCGGAAGCGGCATGCGGCGAGTTTCCTCTTGCGTGAACAGGCCGGCATTATAGTCAGCCTCTCCCGGCAGTGCAACATGCATTGACAAGCCGTGGCTCGCTTCCTAAGATGGGCCGCAAGTCGTGCCCGCCCCTCCATGGATGATGCTTCGATGACCGGCGACGCGTGGAATATCCCGAACAGCCTGACCCTGCTGCGGATTCTATTGATCCCGGTGTTCGTGGGATTGATGCTGTATGCCCGGTACGAGTCGGCCCTGGCGGTGCTGCTGGGAGCCGGTCTCACCGATGCGTTGGATGGCACGATCGCCCGGGCCGCCAACCAAAGCACGAAGCTGGGCATGTATCTCGATCCACTGGCGGACAAACTGTTGTTGACCTCGGGCTTTCTGACGTTGTCGGTCCTGCACCTGGTGCCGTTGTGGATCGTGATTCTCGTCGTCAGCCGGGATCTCATCCTGCTGGCCGGCGCCGTGCTCGCGCATCTGACCGATTCGGCCGTGGACATCGCGCCGACCATGCTGGGCAAGGCGACCACGGTCTTCCAGTTGGCCTTTCTCCTGCTTGCGGTCGGCTGTGTCGCCTGGCACAAGGACATGCGCCTGCTCGATCCTCTGCTGTACCTGGTGGTTCTGCTGACCGTGGCCTCCGGGTTTCACTACCTTTATAGGGGATTCGACCGCCTCAATGTCGGCCAGATCTAGCCCGGGCGATCCCGGCAAAACCTCCTGATATATTGCCGATATCGAATTGCGTTCAAGTTGACAAGTTTTGGCACCTCCAGTAGACTGCCCTTCGGTGATTTTTCTCTAACTTGTTGGAACCACGAGCGGATTTATGATTTTTTCAGTTCCCACGAAGCCCCTGAAAGGGATCGTGGCCGACAGACTCCTGGCGCCTTCAGCCGCCTATCGCGTTGTTGAGGGGTAAGAGAGGTTATCCATGCCAACAGTCTATAGCTACAGCGGAAAGACCAAAGCGGGCGAGACCAAGAAAGGCGAGATCACCGCCAACTCGCTCGAGGAGGCGAAGGGGCAGCTGTCCGGACAGGGGATTGTAGGGGTTTCCCTCCAGGAGAAAAAAGATTGGAAGGATTTCGAGATCAGTTTCGGCGGCAGTAACGTATCGGACAAAGATATCGTGGTGTTTACCCGCCAGTTTGCCACGATGATCAATTCGGGCCTGCCTCTGATCCAGTGTCTCGACATTCGCGCCACGTCCATTTCCATGGATAACAAAACGTTCGGGAAAGCGATCAGCGATATCAAAGTCGCGGTGGAGGGGGGAAACACGTTCGCCGATTCGCTCAAGAGGCATCCCAAGATCTTCGACGAACTGTACACCAACATGGTGGCCGCGGGCGAAGCCGGCGGGTTGCTGGATACGATTCTGCAACGTCTGGCCGCGCACATGGAAAAGGCGATCAAGCTCAAAGGCCAGATCAAGCGGGCCACGATCTATCCGACCGCCATCATCATCGTCGCGGTGGTCGTGATTTCGGCCTTGCTGATTTTCGTGATCCCGACCTTTGCCAAGATGTTTGCCGACCTGTCCGGCGGCAAGACCGGGTTGCCGTGGCCCACTGAACTCGTGATCAATATCAGCAACTTCATGCAGAACTACTGGTACATCATCTTCGGCGGGATGTATGGTCTGTTGCGGGTATTCAAGTGGTATTACGGCACCCCGAAGGGCAACGTGCAGATCGATGCGCTGGCGCTGAAGCTCCCCCTGATGGGGGATCTGATCCGAAAAGCCTCAGTGGCGAGGTTCTCCCGGACCCTCGGGACGCTGATTGCGAGCGGCGTGCCGATTCTCGAAGGGCTCATCATCGTGGCCAAGACGTCCGGCAACAAGGTCGTGGAGCAGGCGATCATGTCGGCGCGGTCCAGCATCAGCGAGGGCAAGACCGTCGCCGAGCCGCTGGCGAAAAGCGGCGTCTTCCCCAGCATGGTCACGCAGATGATCGCCGTCGGCGAGGCCACGGGCGCGCTGGACGCGATGCTGGCCAAGATCGCCGACTTTTACGATGATGAAGTCGATGCAGCCGTGGAAGCCCTGACGGCGGCGATGGAGCCGGCGATCATGATGATTCTCGGTCCGATCATTGGCTTCGTCGTCATCGCGATGTACCTGCCGATCTTCGAGATGGCCAGCGCTATGGGCTGACGGACGTGCGCGACGGGCCGGCGCCGGGGAGTCCTGCCGGCGCAGCGCGCCCGTCGCCGGCAGTCGCCCGCAATTCCTCCACCCTTGCTTCCTTTTAGCGTAGGCGGGCGTTCATGGACGAAATCAAGGTCAGGCTGAAGTGGTTGATGTCCTTCCGGGTGGTGGTGGTCACCCTGCTGCTCGGCCTGTCCATCACGTTCCAAATCGCAAAAAACGAACTCGTCTTCGCCTACTACGCGCTGATCGTCATTACCTATGCGATCACGATCGCCTATGCTTTTGCGCTCCGGCGCCTCACCACGTCGCTGGCGCTGCGACAGTTTGCCTACGTGCAGATCGGCGTGGACCTGCTGCTGGAAACGTTCCTGGTGGCCAGGACGGAAGGCATCAGCAGCCCGTTTACGACGCTCTACGTCATCACGGTCACCTTTGCCAGCCTGATCCTGCAGCGCCGGGGAGGGCTGGCCACGGCGGGGGTCTCCGCCATCCTGTTTGGCATCGTGACGAACGTGCAGCTGTACGAACTGAAGGCGTTCACGGAGTGGCTGGAGCCCAGCGGGCTGTCGAGGGCGCAAACGCTGCAGGCCTACGGCGTCCATTCCCTGGCGGTCCTGGCGGTGGGTTTCCTCAGCGGGACCTTGGCCGAGCAGCTCAAGCGGGCCGACCAGTCACGGGTGGAATCCGAGCAGGGGCTGAGCCGGCTTCAGGTCTTTCACGAGAACGTGGTCGAGAGCATTCCCAGCGGCGTGTTTACGACGGATGCGGGGGGCCGCCTGACGTGGCTCAACCGCGCCGCCCTCGACATGACCGGCTACGCGCCTCCGGCGGTCCTGCATCGGCCCTGGTGGGAGGTGTTTGACGATCGACGCGACCACGTGGCTCTCGAGATGCCGGCCAGCTTCGAGGTGGCCTGCGTGCGGGCCGACGGCAGCCGCCTGGTGCTGGGGATGACGCTGTCGCACCTGACGGAGGGCGGGGCTCATGTCGGTCTGGTCGGGGTCTTCAAGGATCTGACGCAGGTGCGTGATCTCGAGGAGGAAATGCGCCGCCGCGAATGGTTTGCCAAGATCGGCGAGATGTCGGCCGGCATGGCCCACGAAATCAGGAATCCCCTGGGCGGGATGGCCGGCGCGCTGCAAATGCTCCGCAAGGAGCCCACGCTCGATGCGGAAAACGCCCGCCTGATGGACATTGCCACGCGCGAAGCCACACGGCTCAATGCGATCGTGACCGAGTTTCTGCGCTATTCCCGTCCGCCCGATCTGAACCTGAAAGAGTGCGATCTGCGTGAACTCGTGAACGACACGGCCGCTTTGATCAGGCACGATGGCCGGTTGCAGGCGTCGCAGGAGGTGACGGTGCGCCATGACGGGACGCTTCCCACTGTCCAGGCGGATCCGGACAAAATGAAGCAGGTCTTTTGGAATCTGGCGTCCAACGCCCTGCAGGCCATGCCGTCGGGAGGAATCTTGAGCATCTCCACCGGCTGCCGGCGGGTGACCTCCGGAAAGCGGAGCGGCGACGTCGTGGAGGTGGTGATGCAGGATACGGGCACCGGCATCAAGAAAACGGATCTGAACAAGATTTTCTTTCCCTTCTTCACGACCAAAGAGCACGGCTCCGGTCTCGGCCTGGCCACGGCCCAGCGGATCGTGGATCAGCATGGCGGATGGATCAGGGTCGAAAGCGAAGAGGGGAAAGGATCGCAGTTTGCCGTGTACCTGCCGGTCGAACCCGGATCCGGTCCACGGTTGTGGCATGAGGGTCGGGAGCCGTGGAAAAAATCCTGATCGTCGATGATGAACGCAGCATGCGGGACGTCTTGAGCATCATGCTCAAGCGGGCCGGGTACGACATCAGCGTCGCCTCCGATGGAGAAGAAGCTATCGCGCGGATCGAGAAGGAATTGTTCGACCTGGTGATTACCGACCTCAAGATGCCGAAGGCGGGCGGGCTGGATGTGCTCAAGGCGGTGAAGGACACGTCGCCGGACTCCGTCGTGCTGATCATCACGGCCTTCGCATCGGCGGAATCGGCGGTGGAGGCGATGAAGCTCGGCGCCTACGATTACCTTCCCAAGCCGTTTCAAGTCGACGAGGTCCAACTCAAGATCAGGAACGCCCTGGGCAGCCGCCGGCTGTCCACGGAAAACATGCTCCTCAAGCGCGAGGTGGCCGCCAAGACGTCACAGGCCAGGCTGATCGGAAAAAGCGACGCGATGCAAAAAGTACTGGATGTCATCAACAAGGTGGCGGATACCAAGAGCAACGTCTTGATCTGCGGGGAGAGCGGGACCGGCAAGGAACTGGTCGCGCGGGCGATCCATGCCAACAGCGCGCGTGCCCGGATGCCGTTTGTGCCGGTGAATTGCAGCGCCCTTCCGGAGACGCTCCTCGAAAGCGAACTGTTCGGGTACATGAAGGGCGCGTTTACCGGCGCGGTGACCAACAAGGCCGGCCTGTTCGAGGTGGCCAATGGAGGCAGCATCTTCCTCGATGAAATCGGCGAAACGACGCCGGCGACCCAGGTCAAGCTGCTGCGGGTGTTACAAGAAAGGGAGTTCCGGCGCGTCGGGGGAACGCAGGACGTCAAGGTCGACGTGCGGGTGATTGCCGCGACGAATCGGGACCTGGAAAAGGCCGTGGCGGAAGGCGTGTTCCGCGAGGATCTCTACTATCGCCTGGATGTCATTCCGATCACGCTGCCGCCTCTCCGTCAGCGCACGGAGGATATTCCCCTGCTCGCGCAACATTTTCTCGAGAAATTCGCCCGCACCGGCGGAATTCCCGCCCCCACGCTCTCACCCGAAGCCCTGAAACTCATGGCCGCCCACGAATGGAAGGGCAACGTGAGGGAACTGGAAAACCTGATCGAACGGGCGGTGGCGTTCGGCGGCGGCGCGACGATCACGGAAGAGGACGTGGCGAAGTGGCTGCACCGGCCGGCCGCCGCGACAAAGTCGGCGATCCCGTCCGACCTGCCGCCGGATGGGCTCGACCTCGAACGGCTGATGAATTCGATCGAAAAGGATCTGTTGCTCAAGGCGCTCGAGCGTGCGCGATGGGTCAAGAAGCGGGCGGCCAAACTTCTGCAACTCGATGCGCGGTCGTTCCGGTATCGCCTGAGCAAATTCGCCATTACGAGAGTCGTGCAGGAGGATGGGGAGGGTGATGGGAAGCGATCGAACGGTACGCATTAACGCCCCGGCCAAGATCAACCTGGTGCTCCGTGTGCTGGATCGCCGTCCGGACGGGTATCACAATCTGTGGTCCGTGATGCAGACGGTGAGGCTTGAAGACGAGCTGTACGTCGGATTGTCCTCCCGCGCCGGGATCCGGCTGCAGTGCGACGAAGCGGGCGTGCCGACCGATGGGCGCAACCTGATCGTGCGGGCCGCCGCGGCGGTCCTTGCGCGCGCCGGCCTCGCGGAAAGCCGGCCCCCGGGCGTGGAGATTCATTTGATCAAGCGTATTCCGGTATCAGCCGGACTGGGCGGCGGGAGCAGCGATGCGGCGGCCACGGTCATTGCCTTGAATGCGTTGCTGGGGTTGGGCTGGTCGCGCGACATGATGGTGAGCCTCGGTGCGCCGTTGGGGAGCGATGTGCCGTTCTTCCTGTTCGCCCCCAGTGCGCTGGTACGGGGCCGGGGCGAAGAGGTCACGAGTCTGTCCGTGACGGGAAGGCGCTGGGTGGTGCTGGTCAATCCGGGGTTCCCGATCGAAACGCGCTGGGCCTACGAGCAATTGTCGGCGGGACGGTCCGGCGTGCATCCGCTTTCGGAGGCGTTGCGCCGGATCGAACGCGACGGGTCGGTTTCCTGGGAGCAGATCGTGGGGGTGATGGAAAACGACTTCGATACAGCCCTGGTGCCGACGCATGGCGCGCTGGGGCAGATCAAGCGGCGGTTGATCGCGGCCGGCGCGGAAGCGGCATTGCTGTCCGGGAGCGGCGCCACGGTGTTCGGGGTGTTCGGCGATGAGACCACGGCGCTCCGCGCACAGGAGGCGCTGGGCGGGACGGAGGGTTGGCGCGTCTTCGCCGTTCCGGCCTCGTCTGCCCCGCTGTCCTGCGAAACCGGTGGCGCCACCCGTCCCGCGCCTGTCGGTTGACAATTTTACGGATTTTCCGTTACATTTCAATGTTCATTGGGCGGGTGATTGTTTTTGGGGGAGGGTGGTATGGAGAAGGCACTCAAGCTCTTTTCGGGCAACGCGAACCCCGCCCTGGCAAAGGAAATTTGCGGGTGCCTCGGAATCGGAATGGGCGCGGCGACGGTCATGTCCTTTAGCGACGGGGAGATCCGCGTCAAGATTGATGAAAACGTCCGCGGTGCGGACGTCTTTGTCGTGCAATCATGCAGTACGCCGGTCAACAGGTCGATCATGGAACTGCTCATCATGATCGACGCGCTCAAGCGCTCGTCGGCCTCGCGCATCACGGCCGTGATCCCGTATTTCGGCTACGCCAGGCAGGACCGCAAGGACCAGCCGCGGGTGCCGATCACCGCCAAGCTGGTGGCGGACCTGGTGACGACCGCCGGCGCCGACCGGGTGCTGACGATGGATTTGCACACGGGACAGATCCAGGGATTTTTTAACATTCCGGTGGACAATCTGTACGCGCTGCCGGTGTTGCTGGACTACATCAACAAGCGTTTTGCGAAGGAGCTCAAGGACGTGGTGATCGTGTCGCCGGACGCCGGCGGTGTGGAGCGGGCCCGGGCCTTCGCCAAGCGGTTGCAGGCGAACCTGGCGATCATCGACAAGCGTCGCGAGGGGCCGAACAACGCGCAAATCATGAATATCATCGGCGACGTCGAGGGGAAGCACGCGATTCTCGTGGACGACATGATCGATACGGCGGGCACGATCGTGCAGGGCGCGCAGGCCTGTTCCGACCAGGGCGCGAAGTCGGTCTGGGCCGGCTGCGTGCACCCGGTGCTGTCGGGCCCGGCGCTTGAGCGCCTGCAGGAATCGAAATTGGCCGAGGTCGTCGTGACCAATACCATTCCGCTCAACGGCAAGGACCAGCAGTGCCCCAAGCTGCGCGTCTTGTCCGTCGCGCCGCTGCTGGGAGAGGCAATTAAACGGATTCACGGAGAAGAATCGGTCAGTTCACTTTTTGCATAGCTGAAAACGATGAGCTTGTAGCACATAGCGAGTAGCTGGCAGCTCAGGAGTTCCGGACTATTAGCTGTTTGCTATTCGCTATCAGCTTGTTTGGAGGAGAAGAAACATGAAATTCGATCTGGAAGCTGAAATCAGAACCACCTCGGGCAAGGGCGCCGCGCGCCAGTTACGGCGCGAGGGCCGCGTGCCGGCCGTGCTCTACGGGCAGGGGGAATGCGTGCATTTGACGCTGGACCCGGAGGACCTGCGGCGCATCTTCGACCTGAAGCGGCTGCTGATCGAGCTGCGGCGCAACGCCAGGATTGGGCAGAAGGCGCAATTGCACCAACGAACCGAGCAGCTCAAGGAAGAAATACGTGGTCTAAGATCGCAACGTGAGTCCAAGGAAAGGGAAATCAAGCTGATCCAGCGCGAAAAGGAGGGCGTCTACGAATTGTGGAAGCAGAAGCTGGTCCAACTCACCAAGCTGACCCAGCTCGAACGAGAGGAGACGCGATTGGAGGGTGAGGCCGGGCAGCTGGTCGCACAGACCGCCCAGGTGGGAGGCAAGATCTCCGAAACCGAGTTGCAGATTCTCCAGATCGACCGGGATCTCAGCAGCGAAGTTGCTAAGGAAACCCGCGAAATCGACGCCAAGATTGGCGAGTTCGTCGAGCGCAAGATCACTGCCGAGGATCAGCTTAAGCGCGTCGACATCAGGGCGCCGCAGGATGGCACGGTTTTCCAGTCGAACGCCCACACGGTCGGCGGCGTCATCACCGCCGGAGACGCAATCATGTTGATCGTGCCCAACAC
>Ga0209109_10001746_pt1 | contig 11914 bp, 12 predicted proteins | sample Rifsed10ft2_FD_184004 | JGI IMG/M metagenome (GOLD analysis project Ga0209109, IMG submission 184004) | Soil microbial communities from Rifle, Colorado, USA - sediment 10ft 2 (version 2) | ecosystem: Environmental > Terrestrial > Deep subsurface > Rock core/Sediment | place: Rifle, Colorado... | reverse complement strand
GATAGCGAAGCTGGACGCGCTGAAGTGAAATTTATTGATTTCCGTTTATTCGGAGAGGTGGCCGAGCGGTTTAAGGCGGCGGTCTTGAAAACCGTTGACCCTCACGGGTCCGGGGGTTCGAATCCCTCCCTCTCCGCCATTTATTTCATCATATTCCGCTAGGACCTCTGGCTCAGGCGGTTACCTCGGAACAGGCTATATTACGGGCGCCCGCAAGTGGGAGAATAGTGCAATAAAGAATTGATAATTAACTTTATTATAAAGTTATAAGTATTTAATAAATATACTAAAAGATATCAATCGGTAGCTGCGTATTCATCGTGAAGAGTCGTTTTCCGCCTCCTTGATTCTCGCCCAGAAGACTAAGCAAAGACTCAAGATCATCGACACGATCGCGAGGCGTGACGGTACCGTTGAACTGGATTTTTCCAGTCGTGGTTTGCCACTGACCTTGGCCGCTGAGTTCAAGCGCGCCTCGCGTGGTGGTTAATTTGAGATTGGCGATTTTTCCGGCCCCGACTACCTCCAGCCGGTAATCACCCAATGGGCGGACAGGAGAGAGGGCGCTGCCAGCCGCTTGCCACTGAATGTCGCCACCCCCCGACATGCCATTGTTGCGATCCATGGCCAGCCTGTCTGTTTGAAGTCGCACTTGACCTGTGGGAGACAGCAATTTTGCGGCGGGAATCAACGAACTTGAAAGTTGTGCCGGAAACACCAGATTCGTTTCGAGCAATATTAATTGTCCTGAACTCATCCGAACGGTTGTATTGATATGAGTGTCTGGCTTTTGGCTTTGCCAGTTCAGCTGCAACGATCCAACCAGCAACCACAGGGGGTTGATGCGCCACTGCATATCGCCAAATTCAAACGGTGTGGAGGGAGGATGCTGGTATACCAGCCGTCCTTTCCCATGCCACAGGGTTCCCGCGATCGGATCAAGCTGGACACGGCCGCTCGTATAGTGGTTCAGGCCCCAGGCGAACCAGGACGCTGGCATCTGGATGAGTAGAAACAGGACGTAAAAAAATACTCCAAAAAAAACATAGAGCAGCCAGGATTTTTTCATGCACCGGCCTTGCGGAGGGTGATTTTGGCGTTTACCGTACCGGGCGCGGCCAAAGGTTCTATCGACGCTCTTTCGACGCGTATGCCACCCTGGGATTGCAGATTCGCAAGCCACCCGATCATCGCGTTGAAATTGACTCCCTCAAGGGTTAAACGCGCACTATGTGTGCCATCGGGCTCCATCCGCAATATGCGTTGACGCAAACCGCTCGTGACGGCGGACTGTTCCAAGGTTGCCAGCAGATTACCGCCGGATCCGGGCAGACGACCGCTGGCACGCAATTGATTCAATTCCTTCGCTTGCAACTGCATTTGCGCCAATTCCACTTTCGCCTGGGGAACGGCGATGCGCAAACGCGCCAGATCGCGTTGTAGCGGGAGCCAAAGCGAGAGGTACAGGATCAATAACACGACCGCAACGCCGCCGATGTAAATGAGTTGCAGGCGTGGCGGCAGGTTGCGCAACCGCGACCAGGACAAATTCAAGGCGTTTATTTTTTCCCGAATCACGTTCCTGCCCGGGCAGGTTGCCCCAGCCGCAGCCGGCCTTCAATACCGGTAGCAGTACTGTTTGCCCCGACCACTTCAACCTGTATACCGCGCGCAATGATGGCATTTTTTACCGATTCCATGGCCTGGAAATCCGGCAAGGTGACATCCAGTGTGAGTCTGGAATCGCTGTACTGCATGCCGCGTAATTTGATTTGTGTCGTCGCCTGAATGACGGGCGCGACGTTTCCGAGCAGAGGCAATAGATCGGTACTTGAAGTCCTGCCACTTTTGTTTTGCATCTCGCCCAAGAGGCGTGACATCTGCAGTGCCGGATTTTGTATCACGGCATCCGGAAACGATTTCCGGAACAGGCCGGTCATCTCCTGCCTGAGATTCTCGTTCGTGCGCTTTAAATGCCAATATTCCCAAAGGTCGAAACATAGGCTACCCGCTAACAAAATCGCCAGCATGATGCCGGCCGGACGCAAAGCCGGGGCCAATTCTCTTATCTGACTCGAGGGCGCGAAACTGCCTTGAAGAAGATTGATGGCCGGCACCACGTCGTGCACATCCGTCCAGAAATCCCGCGGTTGCGCCTGCACCGGAAGATCGAGTGCCGTTGACCATATGTTCTTGACAAAACCGTGTGGCGGCTGCAGGACGGTCAGGGACGACGGCGCATTCTGGTTCGCGCGCGCTTCCTGCAACGCCGTGGTCAACTGGGAGGGCGGTATGTTCGCGCGGCGAAGGCAAGCAAATCCCGAGGCGATTCCCGTCCTTACCCAGATTTCATTTTCACGAAACGCCAGCGTCCAGCACGCGACTTCATGCGGAAGCGCCAACGTGGCCGGGCAGATGCTCGATGATTTCAATCCAAAATCAGCCAACCGTGAAACCCAGGCCCGTAAGCGATCCTTCGCTGTCACGGCGACCGCGATGTTGTTGTCTTCGAGTATCCGGTAAGCGAAGTGCAATTGATCCGGTTCGCCGACCAGTTGTTCCTCGAGAGCGTAGGGCAGGGCCTGCTGGATTTTTGCACGTGAGCGCGTGGGCAAAGTCGCGCGCGTCAATAACGTTTCGGACGGCGGTGTCCATACCTGTACGTGCGTCATGGCGCTGAGTCCGGGGATTTCATTTAATTCGTTGACCTGACCGTGCAACGATGACCCGCCGCCGCGAAGTCGCCAGTGAATCACGCCATTTTTTTCCGGCCACTCACGGGGAAGCAGCAGTTCGAGCGTATTTCTTTGACGTGACCAGAACCGCTGCAAGCGCTTCACAACCGCTGCGGAGGGAAGTTTGCCCGCGGTCAATATTTTCCGGGTAGCCATCTGGTCTTCAGTCCTGGTCGTCTTGCGCATCATTATATATTTACATCGGCTGTTTTCCGGAACTTTCCGTGGTGTCGGTCGAGGCGGCGACCACTTTCGTCGGCAAACGCTGTCGATGCCAGAGCACCTGTGCCGGACCGCCTCCGGCCGTGCGCTGGATCAGCGCCTGTGTCGCGCGCGAGTAACGGCCAAACCAGGTTTGAATGTTGGCCTCAAAGTGACTGCTGCTTATCCCATAGTAGGCTTGGGGAAAATTTCCCCCTTTGGCCAGCTCTTGGAGCGTCTTCGTCAGTTCTGCCAAATCCTTATGCGGCCGTTTTTCAATAATCTGATCAATTACCGCGGCCGGTAACGTATAAAACAGGGCGCTTAAAACCTCTTTCGAGGCCGTGTTGACGTTAATTTCGGTAGGCTGGGGGAGCGCCGTGACCCAGGGTTGCAATTTCTCGAATACCTCCGGAGTAATCCCCCGAATCAAGCGCAATTCCTCGATACTCTGTAACGGCTGGTTGGCGGCACGATAGGGAATTTCCAGTTGGAGATAATCGATGTCTTCGGCGCCGTATGGCCGGGCATCGCCATCGACATCGATCCAGTCGATCACGGCGTCGGTGATATTGGGGTCTATGGCGAGCGACTTGAGAAGATTTTGAAATGTGCCGATGTCGGGAACGCTCGGTGCGCCGTTCCGGACCAGATTATTGATATTGAACCGGGCCTGGGCATCGGTGATTTGGCCCGTAACCTGTCCACCTTCCACCGGCAGCGGCGGCAGGGTTTTGGCCCAGTCTTCGGTGAGATTATCGGTATTATTTTCTCTGGCATCTTTCGTAAGAATTGTGACGGTCCAGTCCAGGACGCCTGCGCGCACTACTTCCGCTTGCGCGCGATCTGCCAGGTTTTCCGCCTGGCGCAGCCATATTTGCTGATCGATGCTGATATACGACGCCGTGGTAACCGCAATGGCCACCACAAGCATGGCGGTAATGAGCGCCATTCCGCGCTGTCCGGAGCAACTGGAAAAATTTACTGTTTTAGCCATTGATGATGAACAATCGGGTAAATTCGCCCCGCCCGGATAGATTTAACTTGACCTCCACGCCGCGGGGCAGGACCTCGGGAATTCCTTCACCGGGCCATCGGTCGAGCCAGATCCCGCTCGCCGATAAAAAACGCACGCGAAATTCCTCGACGTTCCTGATCAACGGCACCTCCACCGGTTTCGTTTGCGGTCCGCGGTCAAGTACCGGCCAGGCGAGGCGCATGAGCACTCCATCCACGAGTTGGTATGCCGCTCGTTGCAAATCACTGCGCCGCCCATTGTCAAAAGACAATATTCCACCGCGCGTAAACTCAATGCTTGGCATTCCGACCGCGCGCGTGTCGGTCGGTTGACCTTGAAACGCCGGTTGAGGAAAGCCGATGACGTCTCTGATGGATCGGGCCCGGGTCTGCGAAAAATCCTCCTCCAGCCGGGCAAATGTAAGCGATAAGGTGCTCCAGAATTCATGCTCGGTTACAAGCCGTTCGCGATCGTTCATAAAGCGGCTGAGACTTCCGTAAGCCATGGCGGAAAACAGCGCGAAGATGCCGATTGCAACCAATAACTCAAGCAGGGTAAAACCGCGAGGGCGTTTCATGTTCCCGAAGGTTTTGAGCCGGCGTTATTACGCAAATAGCCGACCAGCCGGGCCGATGTATGGGCGTCGTCCGGTACGCGCCATACGGTAATTTCTATGCGCCGAATCTCGGCTTCGGGCGTGGTCGAAACCTGCTCACGCCAGAACCATCTTGCGCCTCCCATCTCCGTATCGCCATCAATGGTGTGCACGGCCGGCCAGCTTCGACGCATTTCATGTTCCGCGAGACGGTTTTGGGCCACCCACAGCGCCATGTTGCGTTCGCGCAAGGTTGCCGTGGTGTCGATCGCCTGTCCCAGGCTGCGCATGATTGCCGCCAGGGCAATGGCGAGCACGGCCAGCGCCACCAGCACTTCAACCAAGGTGAACCCGCGGTCGGGCGGTCGCATCACGCGCTTCCCGGCAGAGGGGCGACGGCCACGTTGATCTCGCCCGAAAACACCCCCTGTACCTGCCAGTGAATGTCACCGAAGGAAAAGACAATGGTAAATTCCGGCAGCTCCCCCGTCGGCAACAGGATAAGACGCGGTTTCTCCGTCACAGGCCTGCCCTCGATATTCACGGAAGAGATGATGATGTCGCGCGGCAGGTCGCGCGGGCGAAGAATCTCGTCCCGCGACAGCGATCTGAACTCGCTGTTGTCGTCCAGCATCAGAAAAACGTAGCCTTCAGGGGTAATTTCCATCGCCAGAATCTTGCCCTGCAAAATGGCCTCCTGTTGCGCGGTTCGCAGCAACAGCGCCATGCGCCGTGCCTCGTCGCGCACGACGGTTTCCCGATCCGGTTCAAGGTTGACGCCGACCAACCCCAGCACGATAACGATGATGAGTATCACGACCATCAGCTCAATCAGCGTGAAACCGCGCGAGCGTTGCAAGTTACTCACCGGGAAAATTTACGAATCGAGATTCCACGAGCCGATATCGGCATTAACGCCTTCGCCGCCGGGCTGGCCGTCGGCGCCAAAACTGAAGACGTCGATATCACCGTGCAGTCCGGGATTAAGGTACTGGTAATCGTTTTTCCATGGATCCCTGGGCATCCGATCCAGGTAACCGGAACTTTTCCAATTGCGCGGTATGTCGCCGATTTCCGGTTTTTTTACCAACGCCTGCAAGCCTTGCTCCGTGGAGGGATACACGCCGCTGTCGAGTTTGTAGAGTTTGAGGGCGCTGATGATGGCGCGGACGTCGCTCTTGGCGGCGATCACGCGCGCCTCATCCGGACGATCCATGATTCGCGGGACGATCAGCACCGCCAGAACGCTGAGAATCACCACGACGACGAGAATCTCGATGAGCGTAAAGCCATTGGATAACCGCTTGATGCCTGACGTGTGTCGCATATGCATCCTTAATTTATTTGATGAGCTGATTCATTTCGAAAATCGGCAGCAGGATGGCAAGCACGATGAACAGCACGATGGCGCCCATCGCCAGGATGAGCAGCGGTTCAAGCAATGCGGTCAGCGCCCGGACCCAGTTTTCAAGTTCCCGCGTCTGGGCGACCGCCGCCCGTTCCAGCATCTGATCCAGCTTGCCGGTCGCTTCGCCGCTGGCAATCAGATGGATAACCATGGGCGGGAAAAGCCTGGTTTTACCCAGGGCGCGGGAGAGGCTGCCGCCCTCGCGCACCTGGCGCAAGGCGTCTTCCACGGCCGCGCGCATCGGCAGGTTCGTCACGGTTTGCACGGCGGACTGCATGGCATTAAGCAGGGGAATGCCGCTCGTGGTGAGGATGCCCAGGGTGCTGGACAACCGCGCGGCGTTGGTGCCGCGCAGCAGCCGGCCTACCAGCGGTAGCCGCAGCAGCAAATAATGCCAACGCAGGCGTAAATGCGGTTCGCGCAAGGCAAGCCTCAAAACGATGATGGTCATCAGGCCGATAGACAGCCACCACCAGCCGCCGGTGCGCACGAAATCGCTGATTGAGATCAATACGACTGTTATGAGCGGCAATGCCTGGCCGGTATTTTCAAACACGCGCGTCACTTGCGGCACGACATACACCAGCAATCCGATAACGACGGCGGACGCGACCAGGGTAACCAATGCCGGATAAATAAACGCGAGCAGAACCTTTTGCTGAAGGTTTTGCCGGTTTTCGGTGTAATCGGCCAGTCGGCTGAGCACCTCGTCCAGACGGCCCGATTGCTCGCCCGCATCCACCATGCTGCGATAAATGTCAGGGAAGGACTCGGGAAACATCCCCAGGCCGCGCGCGAGCGACTGGCCTTCGAGGACGCGAGTCCGTACACCGGCCAGCACGGCCCGCGCGCGCGCCGATTCGACCTGCTCGATCAGCGCATTGAGGCACTGCTCAATCGTGAGACTGGCATGGATGAGCGTGGAGAATTGACGTGTGATCAATGCCAGCTCGGAACTAGAGATGCCGCGGCGTATGGAAAAGGACCACCGGCTGTGCTTTGCGTCCGCGCGCCGGTCGATGACATCGACGCGCAACGGGGTCAACCCTTTCTCGCGAAGCGTGGCCCTGACCTGGCGCTCGGCATCGCCTTCCAGGACACCCTTGACGGAGTGTCCTTTGGGATCGAGCGCCTGATATTCAAAAGCCGCCATGATTATTCGCGCGTGACGCGCAGCACTTCTTCAAGACTCGTAACGCCGTCCCGTACCCAGCGCAGTCCGTCTTCGCGTATCGTGCGCATGCCGAGGGTGCGGGCGTAATCGCGTAATTTCCCTTCCGCGGCGCCGTCATGAATCAGCGTACGCAGGCTGTCGTCGATGGTCAGCAGTTCATAGACGCCGGTGCGTCCCTGGTAACCCGTATTGCTGCACGCTGTGCAACCGACGGGACCGTAGACAACCAGTGAACCGGCCGCGTATTGAGAGACATCAAGCATTTTCATTTCAGCCGCGTCCGGGACATGTTTCTGGCGGCAGACGGGACAGAGTTTGCGCACCAGTCGCTGGGCCAGCACGCCGAGAATGCTGGACGCCACCAAAAAAGGTTCCACGCCCATGTCCACCAGGCGTGTCACGGCACCGACGGCGTCGTTGGTGTGCAGCGTGGCCAGCACCAGATGTCCCGTCAGGCTGGCCTGCACCGCGATCTGTGCGGTTTCAAGATCGCGAATTTCGCCGATCATGATGATATCGGGGTCCTGCCGCAGAATCGAACGCAGCGCCCGCGCGAAGGTAAGGTCGATCTTCGGATTGACTTGCATCTGGCCGATACCGTCGAGGTCGTACTCAATCGGATCCTCGACCGTCAGGATATTATGCTGGGCGCCGTCGAGCTTACCGAGCGCCGCATAGAGCGTCGTGGTCTTGCCGGAACCCGTGGGTCCGGTGACGAGAATAATGCCGTGGGGCTGATTGACAAGTTCCACCAGCGTATTGAGCATTTCCCCTGACATGCCGAGACCGGTCAGGTCGAGACGACCCGCCTGTTTATCGAGCAGGCGCAGAACCACGCGTTCTCCGTGACCGGTGGGGACGGTGGAAACACGCACGTCCACCGGACGGCCCGCGAGACGCAGCGTGATACGGCCGTCCTGCGGCATGCGTTTTTCCGCGATGTCGAGGCTGGCCATGATTTTAATGCGCGAGACGATAACCCCATGCAGCGCACGCTGGGGTTCGATGATGTCGCGTAACACGCCATCGATGCGGTAGCGCACCACCGACCGTGTTTCGAACGGTTCGATGTGTATATCGGAAGCGCCTTCGCGCACGGCCTGGGTAAGCAATGCGTTGATCAACCGCACGATCGGGGCATCGTCCTCGCTCTCGAGCAGGTCGGTAGCCTGGGGAAGATTGTGCGTCAGTTCAGCCAGGTCGAGATCGCCGTCGAGATCGTCGACAATTTCCATCGCCTGAGACATGCCGCGTTCGTAGGCGCGGTTGAGCGCGGAATCGAACAACGCGGGAGTTAATTCGCGCACCTGAATCGGTTGACCCAGTGCCCGGTAAAGTTCCGCCAGCGTGGCGCTCGATACGCCCGGTTTCGCCCAGATTTCCAGTTGACCGTCGGTCAGGCGGGCGCTGATAACGCCGTGCCGCCGCGCGAAATGGTATGGCAGGCGCTGGGTCCAGGCGGGGTCGAGGACGTGCAAATCGAGCGTGTTATCCATGGCGACGGCGAGCGCGGGAAATCAGGGTCGCTTATTGGTCTTGCCCGGTTTAATTTCCGGAATATTGGGTGGACCGAAGATCTTGTCGGGCGGAATGATTTCATCGGACGATCTGCCGACTTTTTCATCCGGCGAGGGAACTTCCGGTCTGAGCTCTTCCAGTATCGGCGGAACGTCCTTGGTGAGCGTTTTTTGCGCCGAGCGGATCTGTTCATAGCGGCGCGTGGAGAAGCCATAACTGTCGTGCGCCCCGCGAACGATGATGGGACGGAGAAAAACCATCAGGTTGGTTTTGGTTTTCTTCTGTTCGCGATACTTGAACAGCCACCCGAGTAACGGGATACGTCCGAGAAACGGCACCGACTGGGTCGTTTCCGTGTTGTTGTCCTCGATCAATCCGCCGAGCACCACGGTATTACCGTCGTCGACGATGACCGTGGTTTCAAGCGAGCGTTTGTTGGTGATCAGGTCTTGCGCCTGGACGCCGATGGCTTGCGCCACGCTGGAAACTTCCTGCGAGATTTGCAGTTTAACGCCGCCCCCTTCGGAGATCTGCGGCTTGATCTTCAACGTGAGGCCCACGTCTTTGCGCTCGATGGTCTGAAAAGGATTGACGGCACCGGTGCCGGTCCCGGTTTGAGCGAAGCTGCCGGTCAGGAAGGGTACATTCTGCCCGACGACAATCTTGGCTTCGGTGTTATCGAGGGTCAGCAGGTTCGGCGTGGACAGGACGTTGGTGATGCTTTTTTCCTCCAGCGCCCGCGCCAACGCCCCCAGACTGCGTACCGTGGATCCGTCGGAAAGCGTGATTTTCTCGCCGACAAAGGCGATGGAAAGACCCCCGGCGGACGACAAGGTACCGGCCGGGTTCACCGCGGTGCCGACGATGCCGGAACCGGATACGGGGAAATTCGTAACGGCGCCGACGGCGCCGCCACCGGCCTTGTCGCCCGCCGCCCATTGGAATCCGAATTGCGAGGCCTTGTCGGTGGTGATTTCGGCGATGAGCGCCTCGATGAATACCTGTGCGCGGCGCACATCGAGCTTGTCAATTACCGCGCGCAGGTTGTTGAACACGGCATCCGACGCGCTGATGATGAGCGAATTGGTGGCCTCGTCGGCCTGGATTTGCGAGCTTTCGCCCGCCGGCCTGGACGCCGCGACGGCCGGACGTCCGGGAATTGCCGCCGCCGCAGTCTGGACGCGCGCTTCGCCGGCCAGCAGTCCACGGAGAATTTCAGCCAGTTTGGTGGCTTCCGCGTTACGCAGATACACGACACGCGTGTTGCCGCCAATTTTCGCCGGCACGTCCAGTTTTGCGACCAAGTCGCGCAAATCGTTGAGCGTTCCAATGTTCTCGGCGCGGGCCAGCAAACTGTTCGTGCGCAGATCCGGCATGATGGTCACCCGGTCGGCATCGCCACCGGCGGCCGCCTGGGGTGTGGGCGCGCCGGTGGATTGCGTCACGTTGGGATACAGTCTCACGAGAACTTCCGCGATATCCAGTGCGGAGGCATGTTTCAGGGGAATGATGGCCAATTCGCCCGCGCCGCGTTGATCGAGAATATCGATGATGTGCAGCAGGTTGCGGATGTTGTCCGCATAGTCCGTGATGATCAGCGTGTTGGCGGGCGGGTAGACCGAGATTTGGCTGGTCGGCGCCATGAGTGGACGCAACGCCGGGACGAGTTGCGCCGCGGTACCATGCTCCACCGTGACCACATGCGTGATGGTCTGTTCGCCGCCTCGCGGCTTGGCTCCGGTCGTGACCGAGGCGCTTTGCTTGGCTTCCGCCAGCGGAACGAGTTTGATTAAACCGCTGGCGCTGTCAATGGCGGTAAACCCCTGCGCCTTGAGCGACGCGAGAAAGATCTGATAAATCGCATTCCGGGAAACCGGCTGGGTGGAGATGATCGTGAGTTTTCCCTTGACGCGCGGATCGATCAGAAAATTCTTTCCCGTGATCTGTGATACGGTTTTCACCACCGCCTGGATATCCGCCTCCTGGAAATTGAACATCATTTGTCCCTGACGCAGCGTTGGTTCTCCGGCAGTCCTGGAGCCCGTCGATGGCACGGCCGGTGCTTCGGGCCTTGGGCTTTGCCGGGTAACCGGCACCGTACCGGAAGCGGCCGGCGGCGGGACGGGTCGCGCCGGTTGCCGCGCGGCGCCCGGGGTGACGCGTTCGTAAGGCGAGGAAGGCGGTGGGAGCGGCGTCACTTCGGCGGCCCGGGATATCGATATGACCAGCAGGATGCCCGTCATCATCGATAGCGGGATCACGATCCGGTAATGCCGGAGGCTGAATGTCCTTGGTTTTTTCACGTTAACCGTCTTCGAAATTAATCAGTTCTGGGCAAATTGGTAATACAGCTGCTCGATTTTGCCACCACGGTTAATTTCCATTTGCACCGCGGTAATATTTTCCAGCTGTTGATATTGCTGGATCGCATCTTCTAGCGTATTGACCGGTTGCCCGTTGATGGTCTTGATGACATCGCCCATGCGTATGCCCAGCTTTTCGTAAAGACTTCCCGGCTGAATATGACGTACCAGAAAGCCGCCATCGCTGGCGGGCACCACGGTCGCCTGTCGCAAGAATTCCGGCGTGCGCATCTGCGCGGCGAGGTTCTCGCGTTGCACCGTGAAATGATTGGCCGATGTCTCCTTTACAATGCCGCTGACATTGGATGCCACCCGGGATGCCGCCGGAACCGACGCCCTCTGATCAACGTTCGATTTTTCAGCGCCCACCAGCATCAGGCTTTCCAGGATGCCGTTGCGCCGGATCACCACGCGGTCAGGGAAGACCGCCTGCAGCACCGCGCCGGCGGTTATGGTGTCACCGACGGCATACGGTTCCTGGGTCTGGCCATTGGCGGAAATCAGCGCATAGCCGCCGCCCGCCGAGGCGATCACGCCAGTCAAAATCAGATTCAGGCTGCTGATCGGAAGATTATCCAGACGTCTTTCCGTCAACGCCTGGCTGACTTGTCCGAACAGGTGAGCCGTCAGCAGCGGCTGCACGGAAAAGTCGCCCGGTGACGCCGCGAGGGTTGTTGGCGCCATAACGAGCGGACGCAGCGGCGGCTTGGCAAGCAGCCAGGTCCAATGGGCCATGCTCGCCGTCAGCAACAACAGCATCGCGCCATTAAGAACTCCAGGCAGCCATTGCCTGACACGGGGATTCGCCAAGACTTCGTCGATACTCATTTATTCAGTTTCAGCTGCTTGCGCCATGCTGTGGATGTCGCTACTTAACATTATATCTTGACAACCGGAAATTC
>Ga0209109_10001743_pt1 | contig 11920 bp, 11 predicted proteins | sample Rifsed10ft2_FD_184004 | JGI IMG/M metagenome (GOLD analysis project Ga0209109, IMG submission 184004) | Soil microbial communities from Rifle, Colorado, USA - sediment 10ft 2 (version 2) | ecosystem: Environmental > Terrestrial > Deep subsurface > Rock core/Sediment | place: Rifle, Colorado... | reverse complement strand
GGCCGGCCTCGCTCAGTCGTCGGGCATCGCCCGCCGCTGCCCGACCTGCCGGCCGGCCGCGGGGAACGACAGGGAGCCCGCGGCGACCCACCACTCCATCACGTCGTAGGCGAGCCGTCCAGCCTGTACGGAGGGGTCGCCCTCGGTCAGGCGTCGGGCCTCATCGATGTCGCAGGCGAAGACCGAGAGGCCGCGCATCGCGAGGTCGGACTGCTCGCCGAGCGGGCCGTTCACGACGAGCGGCCCCTCGCGTCGCAGCTGAGCGCGGTAGGCAAGGTGCCGGGCCTGAAGTGCATCGAGCTCGGCCTCGGACATCCGTGGGGCGTCGGAGGGGCGACGGAGCAGGACGAGGGTGTAGACGTCGAAGGCGTCCGGGATGTTCGGGTCGCGCGGCATGGCCCTGGACGATGCCCCCGTCACGCCGCGCCGACGAGAGTCCGTTCGACCTCGTCGACCGGGCGCACGGACCGCTCACCGCTGGCGCGCACCGTGACCTCGGCCCCACCCGCGGCCAGGGATCGGGACGAGATCGTCACGGTGATGGGCATGCCGAGCAGCTCGGCGTCGGTCAGCTTCACGCCGGGGGACTCGTCCCGGTCGTCGTAGAGGACCTCGACGCCGGCATCGGCCAGGCGCTGGTAGAGGGCCTCGGCCGCCTCGCCGACCGCCGGGTCCCTGCCTGCGCCAAGGGCGACCAGGTGCGCCGGATACGGCGCCACGCCATCGGGCCAGGCGATGCCCTTGTCGTCGTGATGTGCCTCGACGATGCAGGCCATCGCGCGTCCGAGGCCGATTCCGTAGCTGCCCATCACGATCAGGCGGCGGCTGCCGTCCTCGGCGAGGTAGGTGGCGCCCAGCTTCTCGGTGAAGTCGGTGCCGAGCTTGAAGATGTTGCCAACCTCGATCCCCTGGCGCAGGACGACCGGTGCACCGCAGGTCGGGCAGGGGTCGCCGGGCCGCACGCTGGTGATGTCGGCCACCAGGTCCGGCGTGAAGTCGCGGCCGGCGTTGACGTTGAGCAGGTGGTAGCCGTGCCGGTTCGCCCCCGCGACGAGGTTCGGTGAGCGCGCGGCAAGGTCGTCGACCACGACCAGCGTGTCGTGCGCACCGACGGGCGAGGCGTAGCCCGGCTCCATGCCCGCCGCCTGGATCTCCTCGGCGTGGGCGGGGCGCAGGCCGCCGGTGGCCTTGACCGCGTTGGCCAGCTTCGTCTCGTTGACCTCGAAGTCGCCGCGCACGATGGCCGTCACCATCCGCCCGTCGCCGGCCACGAAGAAGGTCGCCTTGGCGGTGCGCTCCTCGCCAATGCCCAGGAGCGCGGCCAGCGCGGCGATGGTGGGCGCCTCGGGGGTGGCCACCTCCTGGGTGGGCAGGGCGTCCTCCGCGGGCGGCTCGGGCTTGACGGCCACCGCGATCTGCTGGTTGGCCGCGTAGCCGCACGACTCGCAGATGACGAGCGTGTCCTCGCCGGCCTCGTTGAGGACCATGAACTCGTGCGCCAGGCTGCCGCCCATGATCCCGACATCGGCGCCGACCACGACCGTGTCGAGGCCGAGCCGCGCGAAGATCTTCCGATAGGCCTCGTAGTGGGCCTGGTAGGAGACGTCGAGCGCGGCCTCGTCCGGATCGAGCGTGTACGAGTCCTTCATCACGAACTCGCGGACCCGGATCAGGCCGCCGCGCGCCCGTGGCTCGTCGCGGAACTTGGTCTGGAAGTGGTAGACGATCGCCGGAAGCTGCCGGTAGCTCTTGACGATGTCGCGCAGGAGGTCGGCGACCACCTCTTCGTGGGTCATGGCGAGCACCATGTCGCGCCCGGATCGGTCCTTGAAGCGCACCAGCTCCGGCCCGATCTTGGCGTACCGCCCGGACTCCTTCCACAGCTCGGCGGGATGCACGACCGGCATCTCCATCTCCTGCCCGCCGATGGCGTCCATCTCCTCGCGGATGACCTGCTCGATCCGCTGGCTGACCCTGAACCCGAGCGGCAGCAGCGAGTAGATGCCTGCCCCCAGCTGCCGGACGTAGCCGGCGCGCACCAGGAGCCGATGGGAAACCATCTCGGCCTCGGCCGGGTTGTCGCGCAGCGAGGAGAAGAAGAGCTTCGAGAGGCGCATGGGGCGCGAAGGATAGCGGACCGATGCCGGCGAAGGCGCTCACGAAGCGATATCGGCGTCTGGGTCGCCAGATCACCACCGGGTTGCTCTTAGCCCGAGCTCATCGGCCGATTGGTCGCCAGATCGCAGCCTGGCTGCCTCTAACCAACTTCGACCGCCCTTCGCGGGACCTGCAGCCCCTTGCGATCTGGCACCTTCACCCGCGGCGGATGCGTCCGCAGCTCTCGATCACCGTCTTGCCACGGATACTCCTGGGTGTCCCGGCCGCGTGCCGACCAGGTGCTCGGAGGCGCGGAGCCGATGCACGGGCAGGATGGCGACCACGATCAGGATCAGGGAGGCGTACAGGAGGCCGTCGATCCCGGCCCAATCGCCGGCAAAGCCGCTGGCCAGTGCGCCGAGGATCTGGCCGATCCCCAGGAAGACCGAGTAGAGGCCCATGATCGCGCCGCGATCGGCGGGGTGCGCCTCGCTGATGTCGGCCAGCAGGCCGAGTGCCGCCGGCGTCGCGCCGGCCATCACGAAGAGGCCGACCGCGGCGACCGCGGCCAGCGCCACCTGCACCGCCAGGACCCAGCCCTCGGTGTGGTTCAGGGCGAGCCCGGCCGCCAGCATGACCAGCGCGCCCGCAAGGCCGATGGCGATGATGGTCGTCCGCCGGAACGTCCGGAATCGGTTGCCCCAGTACCACAGCCCCGCCGTGAAGATCACGCCCACCACCCCGAAGCCGAGGCTGACGCTGGTCGGGGTGAAGCCCTGCATCAGGAGCTGGTCGTGGAACTGGGGAGGCGGTTCGCGCACGAGCTGGAAGACCGACTGGGTGGCCCACGAGCCCAGTACGGCGTTGAGCGCGATCCAGGTCGGCGCCAGCAGCCAGACGTGCGACGAGCGCAGGATGCGCATGTAGCGCCCAACGTCGAGGCGGTCCGGTCGCACGTGGTGCGTGCCCGCAGCACGCTCGTCGTCGCTGGCCTCGTGGTGCAGCTCGGCGACCCCCCATCGGTAGGTCGCGAACGAGCCGAGGTAGATGGCCCCGTTCAGGATGAAGCCGCCGCGTCCGAGCGTGTCGAAGATGGGCCCCGCGGCCACGATGCCGAGGCCGATGCCGGCCAGGGTGGCGGCCTCGAAGCGCGCGACGGCGCGCCCCCGGGTCGACTGGTCGCCTGACGTGGCGAGGGCGATGTACCCGAGGATGGAGGGGATCGACGCGGCGGCGGCGCCTCCCTCGAGCAGGCGCGTCCCGCCCAGGATCCAGAGGTCGGTCACGAAGGCAGTGGTGAGGACCGCGACGAGACCGAACATCGGGCCGATCTGCATGATCCGATGGGCGCCGAATCGGTCGGAGAGGTACCCGAACATCGGCGACAGCACCAGCTCTGCGACGAAGTAGCCCGCCGTGAGGAGGCCGACGGTGGTGCTGTCGACGTGGGCTCCGCCGAACAGCGGGAGGTCGTCGAGGTAATAGACCAGCAGCCCGCCGGTGAGCCCGGTGCTGAAGCGGAGGCTGAAGGTTCCGAGCAGGACCGATTGGATCGAGCGGCTCACCTCGACGGGTCCGGCGGCTCCTCTGCCGCAACGCGCGTCTCGGGCGGGGCGGGCGCGCCGGGAACCGCCGTGGCTCTGCCGCGCCGGCGCCGGACCCGGGCCACGACCAGCAGGCCGGAACCCAGGATCACGATCCCGCCTCCGGCGATGGCGGTGCGCAGCTGCCCGGCGGCCTCCGCCGCCTGGCGTGTGGCGAGCGCCTCGGCGGCCGACTCGGCGGCGGCATCCAGCCGGTGGGCCTCGAAGTCGTCGCGTGCCGCGTCGAGGGTCGCGCCGGGATCGGCTCCCAGCAGGCCGATTGTCTCGAATGGGCTCTGCTCGTCGTCCAGGCGGTCCGTGGCGGCGGCGATGCCGGAGAGGACCTCGAGCTGGAGCGTCGCCTCCTGCTTCGCCGCCGTCAGGCCCGCGTCGCTCTCGAATGCCTCCTTCAGCGCCGCCGGTGGCGTCAGGCCGAGCTCGCCGGCATCGGTCACGATCTCGTCGCGCGCCGCCAGCACCTCTTCGGCCAGCGTCATCGCCTCCTCCGCATCCGCGAAGCGCCAGGACCCGATCGCGTAGCGCAGGTCGGTGGGCAGGTTCCAGTCGTCAGCCAGGTCGGTCACCGCGGCGTAGTGCTGGCGGGCCGCGGCCCGGTCGGTCATGTCGGCGCGTTGGTCGGTGCTGACCACCCATTCGATCCACAGGTCGTCGTAGGTGCTGTCGGTCCGCTCCTCGAGCAGGTCCAGGAGCTGCTGCCAGCCGTCGATGTCAAAGTCGACGCCGATCTCCGGCGACGCCCCCGCATGGGCCGGCTGATACGCCATCTCGCCGCCGTCGACGCCGCGCCACACGGTCTGCAACCCCTCGATATCGGTCCGCTCGAAGATCAGCTGGGCGACGTGGTAGGTGGCCGCGTACGCGAACTCCTCCACCCCGATGTTGACGGTGCCGATGCCACCCCACTCGTTGAGGGGGATCCTGTGGGCGAGCATCGCATCGGTGAGGCCGAATGCCTCGCCGCTGGCGCCGATCGACTCGGCCGCCCGCACGCCGTAGAACTCGGCGAAGGCCTCCAGGATCCATCGGTCTCGGAAGAAGTCGCCGCTGAACCAGATGTGCGCGGCCTCGTGGAGGGCCACGTACGCGTCGGCGTCGTAGCGCACGCGGATGATCCCGGTCAGCCGGTTGTAGATGCCCGCGTACTCGCCGAGGCGGCTGGTCGCCGCCTCCTCGACCGTGAGCGTGCCCGCCGCCGGGTACGGCAGCCCGATCAGGTCGTACAGTGCCGGCAGTCCGTCGCTCAGCAGGGCGCTCATGGCCGTGCCCCAGTCGGGGTCGTCCTGCCAGGCACGCACCCTGAGCAGCGCCGGCTGGCCCCCCACGTCGACGCTGATACGCGTGTCGCTGAAGGCACCCGGACGGTCGGCCGAGAGGTAGGCGAAGAAGGCGAACGGGTCGTCGAGCGCGCCGCTGGCGAGGACGACCTCGCCGCCGGCTCCCGACGACGGGGTCATCATCTCGCCCTGAACGGTCGCGCGGAAGCCGGCTGGCAGGACGACGGTGACGCTGCTGCCCGGCTCGCCGACGGTGCCGAAGGCCCATACCGGGAAGGCCACGATGCTCGGGCTGATGCGCACGTCGCGGTCCTGCGTGCCGCCCGGGTCGGGCAGGTCGAACTCGACCTGGTAGGGATAGCTCTCCTCGAAGAAGACGCCGTCGGCGAAGGTGACCGTCACGCCCACGAAGTCCGGGTCGCTGCGGTCGACGTCGACCGCCAGCGGCTCCCCACCCGAGGATGCGACGAAGTTCGTGGCGCCCGGTTGGGCGGCGAACTCGGTGGCCGGATAGTAGGAGAGGCCGTCCGCCGGGTTCGGCGTGTACGAGGTCGCGACGGCGTCGATCGAGACGTGGACGCGTCGCTGCTCGGGGAGCGCCCCGTACAGCGTCTGCGCGATGACCACGAGGCCGCGGTCGGCGGCCTGGGTCACGTGGCCGCCGGGCAGGCCCATCGGCGCACTCGCCAGCAGCGCCAGGGCGGCCGCAGCCGCCAGGGAAGCGATCCGACTCGGCCGTCCGGGCATGACCCCCGCAGTATGCCCCGGGTCGGCGATCAGGCGCTCTTGGCGAAAGCCTCGAGTCCGAAGGCCGTCTCGAGCTGCTCCGCCGGACGGAATCCGACCGCGGCTCGCGGCGGCTGGCCGGGGGCGAAGAAGGCGACGGTCGGGATGCTCATCACCCCGTAGTGCATGGCCGTGTGCTGGTTGGCGTCGACGTCGAGCTTCAGCACGTCGATCGAGCCATCGTACTTCTCGGCCAGCTTCTCGATCTCGGGAGCCACCAGCCGGCAGGGGCCGCACCAGGCAGCCCAGAAGTCGACGATGACCGGCTTCTCGTTCTGCAGCACGAGCTGCTCCCAGTTGGCGTCGGTCGCCTCACGGATATTCGACATCGGTTCTTGATCGGTCCTTTCTGTGTCGTCCGTCAGCCGGCGACCTGTCGGAGGATGCGGTACATGTCGAGCACCTGGGGGTGCGCGAGACGATAGAAGACGGTGCTCCCCTCGCGGCGGCTCGCCACGATCCCGGCGGCGCGCAGGACGGCCAGGTGCTGACTCATGTTCGGCACCTGGCAGCCGATGTCGCGCGACAGGTCGCTCACCGATCGCTCGCCCTCGGCCAGGCGCTCGACAACGCAGAGGCGCTTGGCGTCGGACAGGGCGCGAGCGATCGCCGCAGCCCGGCGACGCAGCACGTCAGGCGAGAGGGTCGCTTCCATCGGGGTTGATTGTGTCACTGCTTGCGCAAACACGCAAGTCCGACGGATGGCGCCGCGTCGCGGATCCGTTGGCGGATCGCGACAGCCGAGGTGTCGCGCGCTGAGCTCAGGCTGCGGGCATGACCATTCAACTCACCTGTCCCTGGTGCGCCGTCGAGGCCGCCTTCACCATCGACGAGGCCGATGCCGAGCTCGTGTGCGATGCGTGCGCGACGCGGGTCGACTTCGCCCCCGACCCGGCGGTCACCTACGAGCTGCTGTACGCCCCGGCCGCCTGAGCCGGCCTAGCCGAGCTCTGCCTCTCCGGCAAGGCCGAGCCCACGCAGGAGAAACGTCGCGGTCCGCTCCTCTCGGAGCCGGATCGCCTCGTCTCCGCGCACGCGGTGCCGCTGTCCCGGCAACCGCAGCAGCTCGACGTCGTGGCCCACCGTCGCGAGGGCCGCGGCCACGCGTCGCGAGTGCTCGAAATGGACGTTGTCGTCGCGCGTCCCGTGCATCAGCAGCATGTCGCCTGTGAGCGCCGCGACCCAAGCGGTCGGCGATGAGCCGCGGTATCCCGCGGGATTGGCGCTCGGCAGCCCCAGGTAGCGCTCGGTGTAGGCGGTGTCGTACAGCGCCCAGTCGGTGACCGGCGCGATGGCCACGCCCACGCGGAAGAGGTCCGGCGCGCCGGCCATGGCCATCAACGTCATGAAGCCGCCGTAGCTGCCGCCGGTGATGCCCACCCGCCCGATGTCGAGCTCGCCACGGGCGGCGAGCTGCCGGACCGCCGCCGCCTGGTCGGCCACCTCCGCCTTGCCGAGCCACCGGTCCAGGATCGCCTCGAACGCGACCCCCCGGTTCGCGGTGCCGCGGTTGTCGACCACAACGACGGCCGCGCCGGACCGGGCGAGAAGCTGGCGCAGCGGGCTGACCGTCATCTCCCACGCCCGCTTGACGTATTGCGAATGCGGCCCGCCGTAGACCCAGACCACGCCGGCCGCCGGCTGGGCCGGCGCCGGCTGGCCGCCCGCCCGGTAGAGCGCGGCATGCAGCGTCGTGTGCCCGTCGGCCGCGACCAGGTCGAGCAGCTCGGGCGGATCGAGCGTGAGCGACTCCGCGGTCGCCGACGGGGCATGGATCGTGACCGACGGCTCGTCGCGCCCCGTCACGACGACGCGCGGCGCCGTCTCCAGGTCCGACCAGGTCTCGATCCAGCGCTGCCCGTCACGGCTCGCGACCACGTCATGCCACCCGGCCTCGGCCGTCAGCCGCTCTGGATCGGAGACCGGCTCGGCGGCGTCGAGGGGGATGGCGTAGAGGTGGCGCTCCAGGACGCCGTCGCGGGTCGCCGTGAAGAGCACCTCGCCCCGCGCGTCCGCGAGGCCGGCGACGCCGGTGACGACCCACTCGCCGCGGGTGAGGACCCGCTCGACATCCCCTTCGGCCCTGCGCAGCTCGAGGTGGCGGAACCCGCCTCGCTCGCTGCTGCGCAGGATGCGGCCGTCCGACAGGATCCGGGTATCGTCGTCGAGGTTGATCCACGGATCGGCCTCCTCGCGCCACAGGATCCGCGCCGACCCGTCAGCCGCGACCCGGTGCCAGGTCAGCGAGCGCTGGTCGCGTGGCAGGGTGGCGACCAGCCAGCCGCCGGCGGGGTGCGTGAGGACGCGCGCCAGGTAGTCGTCCGCCGCCATCTCCAGCCGCACAGCGGCAGGATCGGCACCACCAAGCCCGGCCACGTGCAGCGAGACCTCGGCGTTCGGGCCGCCGGCGAATGGATAGCGGTGCAGCTCGGCCGCGTGATCGACCCCGGCCGGCACGATGTCCACCGCCGGCACGACCCGGTCGTCGACCCGGGCGAAGGCGATCGAGCGCGAGTCCGAGCTCCACCACGCTCCGCGCAGACGGTCGAGCTCCTCGGCCGCGATGAAGTCCGGCACGCCGTTGGCCACGCCCGGCCCGCCGTCATCGGTCAGGCGAGTGGGGGCGCCGCCGTGCACCCCGACCACGTGGAGATTGCCGCCCGAGGTATACGAGATGAGCCTGCCGTCCGGGCTGAGACGCGCTCCGCTCGCCTCCGCGACGCCGGGGATGGGATGGACCCCGCGCACGCTCTCGTCGCCGATGCCCACGAAGAGGCGCCCCGCCATCGGCACCAGCAGCGTCGCCTCGCGCGCCGCCGACGCCCAGGCGTAGCTGGTCACGCCAAGCTCGCTCGTCCCGGATCGCTCGCGGCGCAGCTGCTCCTCGCGCTCTATCGCTGCCTCGCTGGTCGTCTCCGGAAGGGGCGATGCGAGCTCGCGCCGCTCCCCGGTGACCAGGTCGTGGCGCCAGAGCGAGCGGACCAGCGAGTCGTCGGCGCTGTACAGGTAGGTGAGCGCTCCGCCGTCCGGGGTGAACGCCACCGATCCGGGCACATTCGTGCCGGGCAGTGGCAGCCTCCCGAAGTCCCTGGGCGCCCGCCTGCGGGTCATGTCAGCGTGCCGACCGAACGTGCGGCCGCGATGGCCGGCCGCCGACCGGGTCAGCTCTCGTCGATCTCGATCGTCTCGACGCGGTCGCCCGGAGCCGGATCGCGTCCCGGATCGCGCTCGCGGATGCTGTTGAGGACCTCCATCCCGGACGTGACCCGGCCGAAGACGGTGTGGCGCCCGTCCAGGTGCGGCGTCGGGGCGAGGGTGAGGAAGAACTGCGAGCCGTTGGTGTTCGGCCCGGCGTTGGCCATCGACAGAACCCCCGGGCCGTCGTGGCGGCGCTTGGCAGTGAGCTCATCGCGGAAGCTGTAGCCGGGGCCGCCCCGACCGGTGCCGGTCGGGTCGCCGCCCTGGGCCATGAACCCGGGGATGACCCGGTGGAAGGTGGTGCCGTCGTAGAAGCCGGCGCGGGCCAGGTTCACGAAGTTCTCGACGGTGAGGGGGGCGTCACTCGCGAACAGCTCGCAGGCGATCTCGCCGCGCTCCGTCTTGAAGCGCGCGGCATAGGTCCTGGTCAGGTCCAGCGCGCCGCTGGGCGGCGTCGGTCGGTCAGACATCGGGACTCCGAGGGTGCGGAATGGGACGTACCGATGCTACCGGAGGAGCCGCGCTCGTGCGGCCTCGCGCGAGAGATTCCACGCCTGCCACGACTCGTTGCCGGGGCTGTGCTCAAGGTCGTAGGCGCGGTTCCTGAGGATCTCAGTCACCTCGTGACGCAGATCCGGGGGAAGGTCCGGCAGCGCCTCGGCGAGCGGCAGGACAGCGTCGTCGCCGAGCAGGTTGAGGTACCAGACGTCGACGGCGGTCTCGCCACCTGGGGCGACCAGCTCGGGGTCGATTGCGCGGGCCAGATTCTGCTCGGCGATGAGGCGCACCGGCCCGATCAGGTTGAACGCGATCCCGAAGACGATCGAAAGGGCGAGCATGCCGTGGAGCAGCCACCGACTTCGGTTCGTGGCCAGCGAGACGACGGCGAAGAGGCAGCCGATCGCCAGCCAGAGGATCGCGGCCAGGACGTAGAAGCGAAGCTCGGTCCAGCCGTACGCCTCCTGGTACAGCCGCAGCCGGAGCAGCGCCGACACCAGCACGACGGCGGTCAGGCCGACCAGCCCGATGGCGGTCGCAAGGTAGGCGGGCGTGCGACGGACGACGAGGTACTCGGCGGCCAGGATGAGGCTGCCCACGATGAGTGCGACTGCCAGCAGCTCGAAGAAGCCCCGCCGGGCGTACTCCGCATAGGTCAGGCCGCTGGCCTGCACCGTGTCCTGGCCGCCGAACAGGTAGGCGGCCTGCAGGGCGACGAAGCCGGCGAAGAGCAGGTCAAGGACGATGAGGACGGTGGCGGCCTCGGTGGATCCGAGCCGTCGGAGGGTCGATACCGCGGCAGGAGGTGGGCCCTCCTCGTCCACGCGGTCACTCGCAGCGACGAAATGCAGCAGCCCTGCCACCAGCCAGGCAGCCGCGGCAGCAACCAGGATCCGAGCAGGGAGGCTGCCGAGGTCGATGTCCAAGTCCTTGAAGAGGTCGCGGGCGATCCGGGCGAAGACCGCGTCGGCCGCGGCAAAGAGCGCCACGAACAGGAGGACGAGGGGCAGGGCGATCAAGAGTCCGCGCAGGATCGGGGCAGCTCGTGTCACCGACTTGCGCGCACCACTCCCCGGGATCACGGCGATCAGCCCGCGGATCACACGCGATCCGGCGACCGCCGCAGACCCGAGGACGCGTGACGCGAGCTCCGCGATCGACCCGAACGGACGATCGACCACCGCGAAGCCGCCGAAGCTCGCCAGCGCGGCGCCGGTCAGGGCGACCGCGCCGAGGAGATCGAGCGTGACCAGGGTCGCGTCACCTCGCAGGGCGGCGAACGCCGACAGTCCGATGGCCGCCAGCGGGAGCCACGCGTCGCGCGCCCGTGGCAGCCGATGCGTGGCTGGACGCACGAGCCAACCGCTGATCAGCAGCGCGGCTATCGCGATCGGCACATTGATGCCGACGCCGGTGTCGACGAAGAGCCACTGTGCGAGCAGCCCCGCCGCACCCGCGGCGAGGCCGACCGCGACCGGACTGCGGATCGCAGAGGGTGCGGGGACCATCGGTCCCGTCATGGTCTCCCGGGGTGTCAATGCTCGACGTCGATCACCAGCCGGTTCGGGGCGGCGAGGGTCAGGACCCTCGTGCACCCGCCGCCGTCGAGGCCCAGGTACCAGGTGCTGACGGCTTCGAAGTCGCCACCCTCGATCAGGTGCACGAGCTGGGAGAGACCCGGCTCGAACTCCTGCGGCCCGGTGTAGGTGATGCCACCGCCAGCCCCGAGCTTGGTGGCGCCATGCATGGTGACCTTGAGGAAGGCGGTGCCGTTCACCTCCAGTGGCAGGCCGCTGGCGTCCTGGTAGAACGGCGGCAGCACAGCCTCGATTACGGTCTGCGGAATCCCGTCGCTGAACTCGATCACCACGCGGTCGTAACCGTCGTGGCCGCCGACGCGAACGTCGGTGATCTGGGTGTGGCCGACGGTGGCCGGCACGGCCACGCTCGGGGTGCAGGCAAAGGGGGGCAGGCTCTCGGTCGGCTCGTCACTCGGGGCCGCGCTGGCCGGGGCGGAGGGCACCGTGGTCGGCGCTGCCGAGGGTTCGGTTGTCGGCTCCGCGCTGGCCGATGCGCTCGGCGCGCCGGAGCTCGGCGATGGGCTGGCCGCGGTGCAGGCGGTGACGGCAAGGGCGGCAACCAGGATCAGCGCGCCGATCAGGCGGCGCGTCATCGGTGAGCGGGCCATGCGTGTGCTCCTGTCCGTGCTGGCCTCGGCACCGACTGTGCCGGGCTGTCTGGTCAGACGGCGAGCGTAGGCCATCCGTTACGGACGGGTCACGCGCCAGGCGGCTCCGCCAGGCGTGCCTCCAGGAGTCGCCGCTCGGCGGGGTTGTCGGTGAGGGCCAGGGCTCGACGATCCGCGTCGCGCGCCTCGTCGGCGCGCCCGAGGCGGCGGAGCAGCTCCGCGCGGGAGGCGTGGAAGAGGTGATAGGTGTCGAGTCGGCCCGCCAGCGGCTCGAT
>Ga0209109_10001740_pt1 | contig 11928 bp, 11 predicted proteins | sample Rifsed10ft2_FD_184004 | JGI IMG/M metagenome (GOLD analysis project Ga0209109, IMG submission 184004) | Soil microbial communities from Rifle, Colorado, USA - sediment 10ft 2 (version 2) | ecosystem: Environmental > Terrestrial > Deep subsurface > Rock core/Sediment | place: Rifle, Colorado... | reverse complement strand
GGCGTACTGCAGCGCGGTCCCGAATCTGGCCGATGGGTGGGTCCAGACTTGGACCCGCAGCCCGTCGACCAGCTCGACGCTGGTCTTGGTCGGCCCTTGGCTGCGCACTCGGCCAATGATCGGCAGCTTGACGAAGGATTGCATGACCGGCTCGGGTTTGTCAGTCGAAACCAGCAGGTCGAGATCGCCGACGCTCTCCCGCATGCGGCGCAGGCTGCCGGCCGCCTCAGCCGCCTTCACGGCCGGATGTTTGCGGAGCTGGGCAAGCAGCTGTTCGGCGATCGGCAGCGCCACCCCAATCGAGAGCCGGCCGGTCTGTCGCCGGCGTAAGGACCCGATGCTCTCCAGGATGCGGGCCTCCGAGCGGGCTCCCATCCCTGGCAGGTCCCGCAGCTGGCCCTTCTTAGCGGCCGCCTCCAGGGCCTTGATCGAGGTGATGCCGAGCTCCTTCCAAAATCGGGCAGCCTTCTTCGGGCCGACGTCGCCGACTTTCAGCATCTCGAGCAGCCCGATCGGGATCTCTTTCTTGAGCTTTTCATAGAATTCAAGCTTGCCGCTCCCCAGCAGCTCGTCGAGCTTGCCCGCGATCGCTTTGCCGACCCCGGGTATCTGCTCCAGTTCACCTTCTTTCCAGACAGTATTGATATCGCGGCCAAGGTCCTTGAGGGCCTCGGCCCCTCGGCGGTAGGCAAGCACCCGATAGATCTGTTCGCCCTTGATCTCAAGCAGATCGGCGATATCTTCGAAGACTTGGGCCACTTCGCTGTTGTTCATCGATTCACGGATCCCGCTTGGACCAGCCGATTCTAAGCGATCTGCCGCGCTGGCTCGGTGAGCTGGTCGAGGGTCACATGATATGCTACCCCGGGCACAAAGCATGTTCGAATTCAGCGGCAATCTGCACGTCCACAGCACCCTCTCCGACGGCCACGGGACGCATGATCAGATCGCCGCCGCGGCGGTTCAGGCTGGACTCGATTTTGTGGTGGTGACCGACCATAACCAGCGGCCGGATGGGCTGGACGGCTACCGTTTCGTCGGCGAGCAGCGATTGCTGATGCTCATCGGGGAAGAGGTCCACGATCCGAAGCGCACCCCCGAGAAATCCCATCTGCTGGTATACGAGACCCGGCGCGAGATGGCCGGATTCGGGAAGAACCCTCAGGATCTCATCGAGCAAACCGGGAGCCACGGAGGCCTGTCGTTCTTGGCCCACCCGTTCGATTGTGCCGCGCCCCGCTTCAAGCAAGGCGATCTCTCCTGGGATGACTGGCAGGTCGAGGGCTACACCGGACTCGAGTTGTGGAATTTCATGGTCGACTATAAGTGCAGGCTTCGCAGCTTGCCCGAAGCGGTGTTCTACAGCTACCTTCCCAGCCGGATTGCCCGAGGCGCCCACCGCCGGGCGCTTGCGCTTTGGGACTCGCTGCTCAACAGCGGTAAACGGGTCGTCGCCATCGGCAATTCCGACGCGCATGCCCTTCCGGCCAGATTGGGACCATTGCGGCGCACGCTTTTCCCGTACGCCTGGCTGTTCCGTGCGGTGAACACCCATGTGCTCTGCGAGCAGGCCCTGAGCGGCGAGCCTGAACAGGATCGGGCATCGTTGTTCAACGCCATACGCCACGGCCGCTGCTTCATTGGATATGACTTGCCGGCTGACACCCGCGGATTCATGTTCAGCGGGCACTCTGATCAGGGCACCGCGATCATGGGGGAGGCGCTGACCTTCGGCCTGGGGGCGACTCTGCAGGTCCGCAGCCCGATTCCCGCCAAGATCCGAATCCTGCGGGCCGGGAGCCTCCTGCGCGAATGGCCTGTGGCCCAGCACGCCGTCCTCACGATCAGTGAGCCTGGACCTTATCGGGTCGAGGTGCAGCTTCCCAGCGGCAGCCGCTTCCGGCCCTGGATCTACAGCAATCCGATCTTTGCTCAGCGAATCTAGCTGCGGTTGCCCCCTTCATCGGTGATATAGTCGGCGGCGCGATGTCCGAATTTCGTTTGCACGCTCCCTTCGTAGCCACCGGCGACCAGCCGGAGGCGATTCGCCAGCTCGCCGAAGGACTGCGCCGGGGGGATCAGCATCAAGTGCTGCTCGGGGCGACCGGCACCGGGAAGACCTTCTGCGTGGCCAGCTTGATCGCCGAGCTGCAGCGCCCTACCCTGGTTATGTCCCACAACAAGACCCTGGCCGCGCAGCTCTATGCCGAATTCAAGAACTTCTTCCCGGAGAGTGCGGTGGAGTACTTCGTGTCCTACTACGACTATTACCAGCCGGAGGCCTACGTCCCGAAGCACGACTTGTACATCGAGAAAGAGACGGACATCAATGAAGACATCGAGCGGTTGCGGCTTTCGGCGACTGCCTCGGTACTCTCCCGCCGCGACGTCATAGTGGTGGCTTCGGTGTCCTGCATCTACGGGATCGGCAACCCCGAGGCCTACGGTCGAATTGTGATCCATCTCGAACAGGGCGGGGTTTATCGCCGAGACGCGGTGTTGCGCCAGTTGGTCGAGAGCCACTACGGTCGGAACGAGTTGACCCTCAAGCCGGGGAGTTTTCGGGTGCGGGGCGACACCCTCGAGGTGGTTCCGGCCTACCAGGAGCACGGGTTGCGGTTTGGGTTTTACGGCGACGAGCTTGAGCGGATCGTCGAATTCGACTATCTCACCGGAGAGCTGCTGGTCGAGCATCAGGCGGTCGATATCTTCCCCGCCAAGCACTTCATCACCGAGCAGGAGAAACTCAAGGCCGCGATCGAGGGGATTGAGAACGAACTGGCCAACCAGGTCCTGGTCTTTAACCAGCAGGGCAAACAGCTCGAAGCCCAGCGCCTCGAACAGCGCACCCGCTATGACCTCGAGATGCTGCGGGAAGTGGGCTACTGCTCCGGCATCGAGAACTACTCCCGCCATCTCGACCAGCGGCCGGCTGGCTCGCCGCCCTGGACGTTGATCGATTATTTCCCGCCCGATTTCCTGCTGGTTATCGATGAGAGCCACATGACCATTCCCCAGATCGGGGGGATGTTCGCCGGAGATCGATCCCGGAAGGAGACCCTGGTGGAGTTCGGGTTCCGGCTGCCCTCGGCCATCGACAATCGGCCGCTCTCGTTCGCCGAGTTCCGGGCCCGCAACGGTCAGGTTATCTACACCTCGGCCACCCCGGGGCCGTACGAAATGGAACTTGCCACCCAGGTGGTCGAGCAGGTCATTCGCCCAACCGGGCTGGTCGATCCCCAGATCATAGTGCGGCCGGTCGAGGGCCAGATCGACAACCTGGTGTCAGAGATCACTCGCCGGACCGGGATCGGCCAGCGGACCCTGGTAACGACCCTCACCAAGCGGATGGCCGAGGACTTGGCGGATTACCTGCTGGAGCTGGGGGTCAAAGTCCACTACCTGCATTCCGAGATCGACACGCTGGAGCGGGTCGGCATTCTGCGCGACCTGCGGCTGGGGGTCTACGACGTAGTCGTGGGAATCAATCTGCTCCGGGAGGGTCTCGATTTGCCCGAGGTCTCCCTGGTGGCGATCCTGGACGCCGACAAAGAGGGTTTCCTGCGCTCCAGTACTGCCCTGATCCAGACGATCGGTCGGGCAGCCCGGCACGTCGAAGGAACGGTCATCATGTACGCCGACCAGATGACCGATTCGATGCGGGCCGCAATCGACGAGACGGACCGGCGGCGGACCAAGCAGCTTCTCTACAACCAGGAGCATGGGATCGAGCCGGCCAGCATCGTGAAAGCGGTTCGCGATCTGACCGATCAAGTCGCGGTCCACTCGGTGGGGGAGATCCGCGGCGAGTACCGTACGGCAGTTCCCGCTCAGCTGCCCAAAGACGAGCTTTCCCGAGTGATCAAGGAGCTCGAGAAAGAGATGCGGGCCGCGGCCGAGTCGATGGAGTTCGAGAAGGCGGCCGCACTGCGGGACCAGATCTTCGAATTCCGCCAGACCCTGGCCGAAATGGAGGACCTGCCTCCCTGGCAGCGGGTGAGGCTGCTGGCCGGCGAGCAGCCGCACACCGAGCCGGAACTGTAAGCTACTCGTTAGCTCCGCGGGCAAATCGGGCGTGCTAGGATGTTTTTGAGTGAGGCAATGAGGGCGCTGCTCAGCGGCATGTACGAGGTGGCCAATGGACAGCGAAGTGGAGCACAGCGGTTCAAACCAGGCGGAGGCGGTGCAATCCGCCGTCGAAGCTATTCAGCGCGGTGATCTCGGGCAGGGCCGGGCGACCCTGACCTGGGTGTTGCGCGAAGACCCAACCAATCGGTTGGCGTGGCTGTGGATGGCCTGCTGCGTCGCGGATGAGCCTGCCCGCGACGAGTGCTATCGCCGGGCGTCCACTCTCCCAAACGGTAGTCTATAGGCTGCGAGGCGCCCCCGGCAGGATTCGAACCTGCAACCTACGGCTTAGAAGGCCGGCGCTCTGTCCGTTGAGCTACAGGGGCGGTAAGGTATGAACGGGGTCCAATGACGGGAGGCGAGACGGATTATCTCATACCGGCGCGGCGGGGGCAACCGCGGCCCGCGGCGGCGGATCACTCGAGCGGACGGATCCCCTTGTAGATCCGCGGTCCGGAGAGGGTTCGGAGGATCATCTGGGGAGATCTTCCGGTACGCTGGGCGAGCTGTTCCGGCGTCTGGGGCAGGTTGCCATTGGCGAGGAAGATCCGGAAGACCGCGTTGATCAGGCTCATTTGGGGCGTGACGTAGTCCGGCTGCTGCGAACAATGCGAGATCAGCAGATGCTGAAATCGATCAACCACCTTCACCTCCCCGCTGTATGGATCCACATGATCGACCTTCACTCCGGGTTCTGACTCGTCGTACTGCCGCTGGTGCTCCAGGCACAGATGGTCCCGCAAGTAAACCTCAAGCTCGCGGCCGGCTCGTTCCCACCACTCCCGATCAATGTGAAACTGAGTACCGAGGGTCGGCCGGACCCGAGAGGTTGGAATCTTGGCCGTCGCGGTGGTCATGCTTCTTTCCAGGTGTCTTCGTTCAGGCGCCAATAGTGGTCCCCCACCGGCTCGAAATATGGGCGACTCACCAGTTCCGCCAGGATTGGCCCCGGCGGAACTCGTTTGATTACATTTACCGCAGAATACAATGCCTCGGCGTGCACTGTGGCCTGAGGGTTGAGCTTCGAGAGCTCCCGAAACATTTGAGGGACAAGCCGATCAAGCGGGAGCAAGCGCTGCGAGGAGCTTCGCCAGGCAGCTTCGAGCGCCCGTCGGTCAAGTACCCCGATGATCCGGCGGTCGTCGTAGGCAGTGCCCACTGGATGTTTTAGCATTCTCAGGCCGATCCGCCCGTCTTCTCCCACTGAGGCGATCCGGATCCAGTCATTCCGGCGGCGCGGATCGAGCGCCTCGACCAGCACCTCACCGTCCTCCCGGCCTGGCCGCACCTTGATTAGCCCGCCCGCCGGCACATCGTATTGCCGGTACCATTCCGCCAGGCCGAACACGTAGCGCTGAGAGCGGACGACCCAACCCGGAAACTTGGCTCCGCTGTGACCATCAACCAAAATGAAACGGATTCTGGGAGCCTCGTAAGCCGTGGGAAACATGGGCTGGAGCCGGGCGGACAAGGGGAGTGAGCCGACCGACCAGTGCGGAAAAGGAAGCACCAGGTTGACTTCTTGGGCGGCGGAATCCCCTGCCGAAGCGACCGGGCTGAGTTCATCATCGAGTTCCCGCTCCAGCGCGAGCAGGTCCGTGCCCAGCAGGTCCCGGTCGTACAATTCTGCCTGATCAACAAGCCGCGGCGGGGTCTGCAAGACCTCCGGAGGCTCCAACCGCTTCAGGAACCACAAGACCTTCCCCGCCGGGCCGACTTCGTCGAATCGCTCGTCCTCCTGGAGGGCATAGTCGACAGAAAACTCGGTCAGCAGTGGGTCGAGACCCTGCGGGGTTTCCATGTGCTCGACCAGATCCTTGGTCGGCAGCGGGCCGCCCGCCGCCACATCGAGCACGGCCTCAGCCAAGTTGAGGTGGCCCTCGTTGATTTCAGCCAGCAGGCCCCGGTGAAACCACTTGCCGGCGATCCGGACGACCTCGGGCCGCTTCCCTAGGCCGGCGTCAACTGCCTGGGTGATGCGACCGCCGTTCCGTTGGATGATGAGGTCCGGGCTGAGTTCCCCGTCTGATTCGGCTGTCGGATGTTGGATCGAGTTCAATGGGTGGTCTTCGAGTCCCGCCGCGAATTCCCTCAACTCTCCGTCCAGCTCGACCTGAATTACCTCAAAGGCGGGCAGGTCGGGGTTCGAGCTTGCCCGCACTCGGGTAACCGTGCCCACCCGATTGGCCAGGTTGTGAAACTGTAGCTGCTCGCCGAGCAGGTAGCGCTGGGCAGGGAGGTAGGGTTGGGCGGCGGACACCTTGGATTGCTCGACGGCCTCTCGCTCGCGATCGATGCGACTCCCGATCAAGGCCTCCGCCATCTCTCTGGGCGTGAGCGGGACCCCTCGCTCGAGCAGGAGATTGTCGATGAAGTTGAGGTCGGTCTCGTTGAGTTCGAACTCGGCCCAGTAGCTTTCACTTCCGGGCGGGGGGATGGATCGCATTCGGTGATCGGGCGCAGGGGACCGCCAGGAAATTATACTACGCCACCAGATCGCACAGACTTAACGGCCGACCGGTTCGTTCGCCGACCCAGGCAAGTGGAGGTTCATCCTAAGGAAAGGCGGAGCGGGTCCAGGTCAGGGGATCGACCGGTACTCCCCCAACCCAGACTTCCCAGTGCAGGTGCGGCCCGGTCACTCGGCCTGTCCCACCGACATACCCCACGATCTGGCCCGGCTCGACCAGTTCCCCAGGCTGGACCAGAATCTCCGACTGGTGCAGGAACCCGCTGAAGACTCCCCAACCGTGGTCGATATACGTTGTATTGCCGCGAACCGTGAGCATACTCGCAAACGCGACCCGTCCGGCCGCAGGGGCCAGGACCGGTGTGGTGCTGCTCCCGTACAAGTCCAATCCCGTGTGGTAGTAAATGAACTCGCTCCCGTTATAGCTTCGGCGGGTCCCGAATACCGAAGGGAAGGCCTCAAAGTAGCTGGTCGGGAAGTTGAACAAGCCCTCCCAGAGCTTCTGGGGGGTAACCTGGCCGACCACTCCGGCGATAAGCTCGTCCTCGGGCCCGGTGTTGGCCGGGTCGAGGGTCTCGGCAGGGACTTGGAGTGCTTCCCGGCCGTAGTCACCTTCCTCGATCGCGATGGCCTGGCTGTAGGATTCCTGCTCGGCCAGCCCGACCCGGAGCGCCAGCACGCCGGGATCCTGCAAGGCATAAATCCCCTGCAGCGCGATCCAGTCTGCTGGAGCCGCTTCAACGAACTTCAGATTCCAGGGTCCAAGCTCACCGACCGGTACGGAGCCGGAGGGTGCTCTGAGGCGAACCTCGACGGCCTGGCCCTGAATCGCCGGGAGCGGTCCGACCTCAATCGAATCGAGATTTGGCGGCAGGCCGGTGGTAGGCTGCTCCCCCCCAGGCGCGTACAGCATCTCGCCTTGCACCGGCCAGCGGCGCGCTTCCAGTCGGTTGAGTGCCCTTAGGGTCCAGACATCCACATTCAGCCCGACCGCCAATTCCACCAACGAGTCACCCGATTGAGCCACCCTGCGCTGGGAAGTCGGCAGCCCGAGGCCCGGAGCTCCCAGGGCTACGGTGACGATCGGCTGACCCACAATCAGGCTCTCTGGATTCAGCGAGCGGTTGAGCCGCGCGAGCTGTCCGACCGATGTCCCATGCCGGAGCGCTTCGCTGGCTAGCGTCTCGCCGAAGACCAAAGCTTCAGACTGGAGGGACCCCGAAATGCCCTCCAGCCCTGGAATCAGGAGCTCCTGGCCGGGGAAGATGGCGGACGGATCTTCGATTCCGTTGGCCGCAGCAAGTTCGTCGACCGTCGAGCCGAAGGTGAAGGCAATCCCGAACAGGGTATCGCCTTCTTGGACCGTATAGGTCGGTCCGCTGGCCTGGGCGGCCGCCGCGGCAGGCCGCAACAGAAGCAAACCGACGGCTGCCAGTTCAATCCCGTGGCGGAGTTGCACGGGCGGATTATAGCCTCGGCCGTGTTTCGAGAGCCCCCCGGCGGGCAACAAAAGGCGGGGCCAAGTTGGCCCCGCTGTCGTTAGTCGAAGGAAACCGCTCCTGCTTAGTCGATCGGCCCCAGGATCTTTTCGACGCTCTCGAGCAGTTCTTGTGGACCGAAGGGCTTGGTAATGTAATCGTCCACTTTCGCGATATGCAACCCAAGCACCTTGTCGATCGACTGGGCCTTGGCCGTGACCACGACCACCGGTATCTCGCGGAGCGCCTCGTCGGATTTCATGCGCTGATAGACTTCCCAGCCGTCCATGTCCGGCATCATCAAGTCCAGCAGGACGAGATCCGGCTTCTCGCTCGCCACCAGTTCGAGCCCTTCAAGCCCGCCGTTCGCGCCGACCACTTCAAAGCCGCGGCGGCCGAGAATCAGGCGGACCAGATCGATCATCTCGGGTTCGTCTTCAATGCAGACGACCCGCTTGCCGTTCTCTCCCATTGTGCCAGTCCCCAGTGCTTCGAGCCAAAGTGTACACCATGGATTTCCGGCCCCGCAATGAACTGAAGTCCCATTAAACGCACCTGGTCGCCAGTAGACTGGCGACCAAGGCGAGAGTGGAAACACCTAAGCGGTGGTTGCCCGCTGTTAAGGTGCAGGGCGATTATTGCACAACCTTTGTCAGCGCGGTCTGAACTGAAAGGTGTTTGTAAGATGCCTTGGGGGGCTATCCGAGGAGCAAACGGTAAATAGCCAAGGCGGTGAGCGCCAATCCACCCAGATTGGCGATCAGGCCCACCAGGCTCAGGCCAAGGAAGGTCAGGCGAACTGCTTTGGTCAAGGCGTGTGCCTGCGGCAGGACTTGAACCTGCAACCTACGGATTAAGAGTCCGCTGCTCTGCCAATTGAGCTACGCAGGCATGGGGTCGGGCGACGAGGTGGGGCGGGCCCCTCGCACCGCCTGGGAATTCGCCAGACTGGCTAGGCCTCGGCCGGATTATAACAGCAGGGAGTTTGAGTCGTCCGAGGAGGCCCCCGCCTCACCCCAAGATTGCTACAATTCAAGCCGGAACGCTACGGCGTTTTCTGGCGAGATGCTCCGGATCCCCCTGCTCTACCTGTCGAAGGCCGGCTGGGCTCATTCCAGCCTTACCCGCTGGGGATTTGCCCGCCGCGCCTCCCGGCGATTTGTGGCCGGCGAGACGATGCAGGAGGCGCTTCAAGTGGCCCTGTCCCTCAATCAGCGGGGCCTGGGGGCAGCGTTGGCTCAGCTCGGAGAGCACGTGGTCTCAGCCTCCGAGGCTACCCAGGCCCGGATGGCTTGCGGTGACCTGCTTCGCGCCATTGAAGAAAGGAAACTCGGAGCCTACCTCTCGGTAAAACTCACCCAGATCGGGCTGACTGTCGATTTCGACCTCTGCATGGAGAACATGCTGGAGATCGCCCGGGTGGCCACCCTCAACGACAGCTTTATCCGGATCGACATGGAAGAGTCAGGTACGATCGATCAGACGCTGAGTATCGGGCACGCCCTGCGCAGACATGGGCTTAGCAACGTGGGCCTGGTGTTTCAGGCGTACCTGCGCCGCAGCGAGCGCGATCTGCGCTCCGCAGCGGAGGCGGGGATTCCGATTCGCCTGGTCAAAGGCGCCTACCAGGAACCCAAGTCGGTGGCGATTCAGAGCAAGTCCGAAGTGAATGCCAATTTCGACCGGCTGACCGCGATCTTGCTGGAAGCAGCCCGAAGCCAGGGCGGAGCACCTGGCTCAAGGGATGGGCGCACGCCGCCCCTGGCCGCGATTGCAACTCATGATCCGGTGCGTATTCAATTCGCCGAGACTCATGCCCAGCGGATTGGCCTGCCGAAGTCAGCCCTGGAGTTCCAGCTGCTCTACGGTATTCGTTCGGAGCTGCAGCGCTCGCTGCGGGACAAGGGCTATCCAGTCCGGATCTACGTTCCCTATGGGGCCCAATGGTATCCTTACTTGATGAGAAGACTCGCGGAACGTCCGGCCAACCTCTGGTTCTTCTTGTCGAATCTGATTCGCCGGTAACCTCCCAGGACGGGCTGGCTCGACAAGCCAAGTGCCATGATGAAGCTTGACGGGAAAACCGCCCTGGTGACCGGTGGGGCCCATCGGCTCGGACGCGCCATTGCCCTCGCCCTCGCAAAGGAGGGCTGCCGCCTGATGATCCACTTCCATCAATCCTCGGAAGCCGCCGAAGAAACCGCAGACGAAATCAGAAGCCTGGGCGCTCGGGCGGAAGTCGCACAGGCGGATCTCTCGGGTAGCGAAGGCGTCCACCAGCTTTTTGCCGCACTTGACTCGGCCTACGGCGGGCTCGAACTGCTCGTAAACTCGGCCGCCATCTTGGAGCGAGTCGACCTGCTGGAAGCCACGGAAGACGACTGGCGACACACGGTGGGCCTCAACCTCAAAGGCGCGTTTTTCACCCTTCAGCAAGCGGCGATCCGGATGCAGGCGCGGGGCGGTGGGGCGATCGTCAACTTGTCCGATACGGCAGCTCACCGTCCCTGGCCAGCCTACCCGCTTCACTCCATCAGCAAGTCCGGCCTGGAGATGCTCACCCAGGTGGCCGCGGCCCGGCTGGCTCCGGCGATCCGGGTGAATGCGATCGTGCCGGGTCCCACCCTGAAGCCGGTCTGGATGGCCGAGCCGCGCTGGCAGGCGATCAGCCGGGCGACACCAATGGGCGTCGGGGTCGAGCCAGAAGAGGTCGCCCGGGGAGTCGTCTTTTTAATGAGGAATGACTACGTGACTGGCCATTCATTGCGAGTTGACGCAGGTACGCTGCTCCATTGATGACTGAGCGCACCGCGCGGATCCGAGCTCATCTGGAGCGAGTGCATGCTGAGACCTGGCCGGTCCTTGCTGGCCTTCCCGCGGACCGGCTGGAGCTGGCGGTCTACAATTCTGAGGGTGGGACCTGGACCGTAAAAGACCTCCTGGGCCACCTCGCCGATTCGGAAGCCGGGCTGCTCGGCCAGGCACAGCGGTTGGTCTCCGGAGAGCAGACCGTGCCTGCCGATTTCGACCTCGCCCGCTGGAACCGTTCAGCTGTCCGCCGAGCCAAAGAAGCCACCCCGGCCGGGCTGTTGGAAAGAATACTGGCTGCCCACCGGGCGAGCCTGGACTTCTTGGACACCCTCCGCGACGATCAACTCGAACTGGTCGGTCGGCACTCGAGTGGTGCAATGCTCTCAACCGAGCGGTTCCTGCTCCGAATCGCCGATCATCGGGCGGAGCACGTCGCGGATATCCGGGCTGCCTTGGCCCGCGGCTGATGGACGGTCCGCTCCCGATCCACGATCTTTACATTCGCGCCCTTGAGCCGCGGATGACCTCTTCAGGTTCCGCCCTCAATGTACTGCGCTATTCCGACCACCTGCTTCGCCGCTTCGGACTCGCGGAATTCCACCTGCTTGCGGATGGTCAACAACGGCGATCCCCAGCCCAGCCCGTCGCCGACGAAGTTTGGGCGCTCGTCCGCGGCGAAGCTGAGTTCGACTGGGAGGACCGGCGCGAGAATTCGCCGACCTTTGGTCGCACTTATCAGCTTCGCGCCGGCCAACCAACAGTGGTGCTCGTCCCTTTCGGGGTTGCTTTTCGGATCCGATCGTTGAATGGCGAAGCGGCGTTGGTTCGGCTCGCCAGCGAAGAGGATGAGGGCGGCTCCTGAGATGCCGGCTTGGCGCGACTTCCGGTTGTTCGTCCGACTAACCCGGCCGCACTTCCTGCTCGGAGGGGTGTTGCTTTATGGGCTGGGAGCGGCGATCGCCCACTACCAGGGCTACTCCATCGATCCGGGCCTGTACTTCCTCGGGCAGCTGCTCATCACGCTATTGCAGCTCATGACCC
>Ga0209109_10001738_pt1 | contig 11933 bp, 12 predicted proteins | sample Rifsed10ft2_FD_184004 | JGI IMG/M metagenome (GOLD analysis project Ga0209109, IMG submission 184004) | Soil microbial communities from Rifle, Colorado, USA - sediment 10ft 2 (version 2) | ecosystem: Environmental > Terrestrial > Deep subsurface > Rock core/Sediment | place: Rifle, Colorado... | reverse complement strand
CTTGGGATTCAAGGAAGCGGAAAAACAACAATTACTGCAAAACTTGCCAAATTTCTCTCAAAACAGGGATATAAGGTAGGGGCAGTTGGTGCAGACACCTTCAGGCCAGGCGCGCTAGTTCAGCTAAAAACAATGTGTGAAAAGGCAAACATCGAAGTTTATGGTGAAGAAAATAACAAAGATTCGCCATCAGTTGTGAAAAATGGTCTTAAACACTTTACAGATTCTGGCATTGACATTGTTCTTATTGATACTGCCGGACGCCATAAAGAAGAAAAAGACCTGCTTGATGAGATGAAGCAAATAAGCAAAGCTGCTGAGCCTGACCTGGCATTGCTTGTAATTGATGGCACCATTGGTCAGCAATGTTATTCCCAGGCTGAGGCATTTCACAAAACAGTTCCAGTTGGGGGAATAATAGTAACAAAACTTGATAGCTCAGCAAAAGGTGGAGGGGCTTTAGCTGCTTCTGCTGCAACAGGTGCACAAATAATGTATGTAGGAACAGGAGAACGTATTGATGATCTAGAAAAATTTTCTCCAACAAGATTTGTTGGCCGTCTTTTGGGTATGGGTGATGTTCAAGCGCTTTTAGACTTGGCAAAAAGACTTGAGAGTGAAGCAGACGAGGTTCGTCTCAAACGCATGTCAAGTGGCAAAATGAACATGGATGATTTTTACTATCAGCTTGAGGAGGTGACAAAGGTTGGTTCACTAAAGGGATTTCTTGAGACCATGCCGGGACTGTCAGGAATGGTAAAAGAAGATCAGCTAGAACAAATGGAAGACAGAGTGCAAAAATGGCGATACCTCATACAAAGCATGACAAAAGAGGAAAAAGCGGATCCTGACTTGCTAAACGCATCAAGAATTAAAAGAATTGCAAGGGGTGCTGGATGGCCAGAACATGAGGTAAAAGAGCTACTAAAAAACTACAAAAACTCAAAGAGTATGATGAAAGCATCAAAGGGAAGACAGATGCAGGGATTTTTACGCCGAATGGGACTAGGATAGAATTTTGCAAACAAAATTACTAGCCACATCGCCTAGTCTACAAAAACTCCATCTCACAAAAAAATTCACTCAAACACTTTCTGTTGCAAAAAAAATCTTAGATGAATATTCTCTCTGTACTGCATGCACAGGAAGACTGTTTGCAAAAAAACTTGGAGTCTTATCATACGAACAGCTTGGAAAAAGAATTTATCGTTTATTGAAAAAAAATGAACCTGCCAAATGTTTTGTATGCAAAAATTTTCTTTTGAAAACAAATTACTTTGTTGAAAAACTGCTTGACATGTCATCAGAATACGAATTTTCAACATTTCTTGTAGGCGCTATTCTAAAACCATCAATTGTTGATAATGATGATGAAATTAGATCAAAGTTTCAACTACGTGGCATAGACAGCGTAAAGACTGATTTTACAAATCAAATCGCAAAAATTTTTTCAAATAAAACAAAAAGCAAAATTGACTATCTTAATCCTGAAATCACAATCACAATTGATCTCAAAACTGATTCATGTCAAGTAAAGTCAAAACCATTGTTTCTTTTTGGCAAATATACAAAAATAGAACGTGGTATGCCACAAAAGGAGAAACCCTGTTCTAACTGTGAAGGAAAGGGGTGTCGCACATGCAAAAACCATGGGATATGTACATTTGATAGCGTGGAAGGAAAAATTGCTAAAGTTGTATTTGATAAGTTTGGTGCAGACCAAATCAAGGTAACCTGGATTGGTGGCGAGGACAAGACAAGTCTTGTATTAAACAAAGGAAGACCTTTTTTTGTAAAGGTAATAAATCCAAAAAAAAGAAACATAAAACTTGTAAAAAAAATAACTCAAGACAAGGTGGTAATACACAATCTTCATCTGATAAAACAAAACCCAAAAACATCATTTCCATTTAAAACAAAAATTCAGTTACATGTTGAAACAGAAGATAATATAACAAAAGATTCTCTAAACCCACTTGAAACTCTAATAAAAAATACTATTGCAGTTTATGACAAAAACAAACGAAACGAGAAATTAATTTATTCTGTAAAATATGACGTGCTCTCTTCGACTTCGTTTTCTCTATCCATGACAGCAGATGGAGGTCTACCAATCAAAAGATTTGTTGAGGGAACAGACGTATTTCCAAATTTGACTGACTTGATTGGCACAAAATGTAGTTGTAAAGAATTTGATTTTCATGAGGTAAAACTGGTTTAAATAAAATCACAAATCTTCATGTCAAATTTTCTCAATAATTTAACCATAAAACATATTGCCAAAGCACTTTTTATACGCACTTTTTGATTTGAATCGTTGAATCCACTTTTAAAAATAAAGGAAGCAAGGCAAAATGGCACTTTGCCAGAAAAAGTAATTTCACTAATTGAGAAACGGTTTCCAACTGTAGTATCTGGCATAAACAGAATACAAAAAGCATCAGGAATCAATTATCCAATTGCTTACGTTGAACCATCAACAGTAATTACCTCTTCAAATTCTTACGATTATGGGATACTCTTTGCACGAACCATCCCAATTATCATAAATGATCACTTGCAAATTGTTATACAGCTAACCGCGCCGCTAATTGCTTATGGATTGAAAGGAACAATACATGCAATTTTAGCTCATGAGTTTCTTCATTATCTAGAGCTTATACGAAGAGCATCAAAAATGGAGATCCTCTCAGATGAAGTTTCTGGAAATCTGTTTGAAAATGTATATGCAGATTCTACAAGACTTTTTGAACCAAAGGCTGTTTTTAATGATAAAACATTACTGTCACACATTACAAAAAAGTTTCCATCTGGTTTTAGAGATTTCAAATTAGAAGATAAAACAATAAAGTTTTGGATTGAAAAAAAACTTCCAACAACAAATATTACACTTGACTCAAACATTATCAAAGTTTCAGCTGAATCACTTGCAAAAATAAAGATAGATTCAAGTCTGTTAGAAAAACTAAAGAAACTAGAAGAAAAAAGCTCGATGATTAAAAAAAAGAAATTGTACTAGATATCAAAAATTAATTTATTTTTGTATAAACTCTGTTAAACCACATTTGCCACAAGTATGTCTGTCTTTGTGTTGTGACATAAAAACTCCCTTTCCACAACGGGAACAGATTTTACGAACTCGTGTTACTTTATCTCCATCTATTTTGTAGTATTTGTTAATAGTAGGACTTGAACCCTTTTTTCCAGCCAATTATTCCTTTTTCTCCGCTTGTTCGACTTTTACTTCTTTCTGCTCAGTTTTTTCTTCTGCTACAGTCTCTGTTTTCTGTTCTTGGGATTTTTCTTCAACTGCAGCATCTTTTTTCTTTCCTTTTTCTAATCGCTCAAAAATTACTGGACTGACTTGCTGTTTTGCTATCTTTTCATCTTCATATACATAAAAGGTACCAGTAACGACAGGCTTTCCAGCATGAGTTTTCATTTTTATTGGAATGATAATTTTTCCGTCAAGCTTGAATTCCTTTGTAATCATGTCTGATGCCTCTAGTTTTTTTAATTTTCCTCCAAGGCCAGCAAAATTGCATGTAATTTCTCTTCTAGATAGAAACGGATTACTTACATCACTAACAGTTTCAATTATCGACATGCATCACAAATCCTTCTCATAGTTCATATAAATCTTAATTGAAATTAAAAAAGAAATTTAAGAAAATAGAAGTCCCATATAACATGGACCGTTTTATGTTACACTTGAAAAATAGTGATTATAGCCCAACTGACACCGATAATCTCCTTTCTAAGGCTCGTAACCTTTGTGCAGGCCTTGATGTAATAATACGTGATACCAGGGTTTCAAGCAAGTATGTAGAATATGATATCTCGATTCCTAAAGAACAGCTAGATGAACTTGTAAAAAGATTGCAGCCTATTGCAAAGTTAGATCATGCAAAGCATGTAGTTGAAGAACACTTTGAAAAAGACGAGGCCATAAGAAAAGGCATTTTTTATTTTAATAATGAACGATACTGGGAATGCCATGAGGTTCTTGAGGGGGTTTGGAAAAAATGTTATGAAGGAGAAAAGGATCTTGTGCAAGGACTAATTCTAGTAGCCGCAGCTATGGTTCACTATCAGAAAAACGAAAATGATATTTGTTTATCTATTTTTGAACGTGCATTACAAAAACTTGCAAACACATCAGGTAATTACAATAACATCGACATAGACAGCTTACGTAGAAAAGCAGAAGAAATAAGAAAGACTAGAAAAATTACTACATTTGCGATTTAATAAGATTAAGAGCACTGGTAACAACTTCTGCGCCTTCAATTAATCCAATACTACCTTTTTTTGCTTCAGTCTCGGTGAACCTAGATGTCTTGTCTTTTTTTATAAAGTCTCCAGAGACCAACAGGGGTACAGGATCATCGCTGTGTCCTTTGTTTATACATGGTGTGGAATGATCAGCAGAAATTACTATTGCAATTTTACTTGAATCAATATTATCAAGCAATGTTCCAAAAAATCTTTTATCAATCTCTTCTATGTTTTTCATTTTGCCTGTAGCATCACCGTCGTGACCAAATTCGTCTGGTCCTTTCAAATGTACGTATATGGCATTTTGAGTTTCCATAGACTGTGCAGCTACCTTGACCTTTTCTTCATAATCAGCAAGACCTCCTGCCTTGAATGCTTTCATTTTTAATACTTCAGAAATTCCAAGCTCTACTGGCATATCTACAATGCAGGAAAATTTCATAGAATACAACTCATTTATGGGTTGAGTGTGTGGATATCTGTTTCCAGCATCACGAAGGATTATGCTGTTGAGAAGTTTTTTGTTGCTCTCATTTCTTTTTTTATTTACAACACTTTGCTTCATAATTGCCAAGGATTTTTCTGTAAACTCGTTTACCAAATCTGCTGTAAGACGCGCACTAGTTGATTCGTTTAACGGCAAGCATTTTTCAATTTTTAAAAAATCACTCACTGCTTTTGCTATTCCCATGCCATCAACTCTGGCGTAGGCAGGATCTGTGTTTGTTATATCTGATGAAAGTGTCTCTCCTTTGCATCTAATCCTAACAGTTACACGATGACCAATAGTTGGCGCAACAACAACAGAAGCATTAGGATTTGAAAATTTTGTTTTTTCTTGTATCTCTTTTGATATTTCAATCGCATCATCTCTTTCTATCCTTCTTCCCGCTCTTCTGTCTGTGATTACCATATTATCGTCAATTGTGGCAAAATTTCCTCGCAGTGCCAAATCTCCATCCTTAAAATCAATTCCAACTCCTATGGCTTCAATTACTCCTCTTCCAACATAATTTGCATGTTGAAACCTATACCCAAGCATGTTGAAAACTGCAATATCGGATTCAGGTGCTATGCCCTTGCCTACAGAAATTACCTCGCCCATTGTACCATTTTTTGCCAATCTATCAAGATTAGGCGTAACTGCGGAATCCAAAGGTGTCTTGCCTTTTAGATCTGGATGAGGAAGATCGCCAACACCATCCAACAAAACATAAATCATATGAACATCGGAATTTTTGGTAATTCTGTCCAACCCCAGTTGAACACTTGATTTTGGTCACTTTAAAGCTTACAACATGGATCTGTCATATCAAAATTAGATCTTTAAAGATGTGAAAAGTTTTTACACACACATTCTGTCACTATCCAATATGGGAGATATGCGTAAGGATTATGTTTTAGAAAGACTCGTCATAGTATCTCAAAACGGTGAGAAAAAAACCGATCCAAAAAAATGTGCTTTCTGTCCTGGCAATGAGGCAATGACAAACCCTTCATTATTATCTCTAGTCGCAAAGGACGGGATGCTAAAAAGACTACAAGATAGTGAGGATTCCTATGTGGAGGATTGGTCTGTTAGAGTATTTGAAAGCAGATCTCCCGCAGTTTCTATCGCGAATGAAAATACCTACAGTGACAGGCCATTGTATAGCGAACCTGCATATGGATATCATTACGTTGTAGTAGCTTCATCAAACCACAAGGACTCTTTGGCAACCATTTCATCTGAACAATGGTCAAACATACTTGTTGTTATTCAGGATAGATTGAGGTGGCTATACACACAAAAAGGCGTTACCTATGTTTCAATATACGTAAACCACGGCAAAGACTCAGGAACAAGCATACTACACCCACACATAAACATGGTTACTTTTTCTACAATTCCACCAACAATTGAAGAAGAAGCTGAGGCATCACACAAAATTCTCAACGAAAAGGGTGTCTGTCCAATGTGCCAAACAGTAAATACAGAAACTGGTGGTAAAAGACAGGTATTGCAGACAGAGGGTTTTATTGCATTTTGTCCTTGGGCACCATCACATCCTTTCGAATTTTGGATTAGTCCAAAAAAACATACAACTAGTTTTTCCAAAATAACTCAAAAAGAGATCAACGATTTGTCCTTGATTTTGAGGGCAACATTAGGCGGTCTTACAAACAGCATAAAAGACGTTTCATATAACTTGGTTTTCCACCTTTCACCTGAAAAGAAAAACAGCCGTCAGATTCACTGGCACATTGAAGTTTATCCGTTAACAGATGCTTGGTCTGGTCTTGAGCGTGGTTATGGGATCTTTTTGAACAAAATATCGCCAGAAAAGGCAGCTGAATCTTTAGGAGCGTCATGTCGAAAAGAACTAGCTAACCTTGTGGGAATTGTCTGATACTCTGCACATTTATTTATTGTAAATTAAAATGATTTTGTATGGCAGTTGAGAAATATGTAGCAGCTGCAAGTCTTGGCCTGTTTATACTATTTGTTGGCGAAATAATAACATTGTATGATTTTATGATTGAACCTCAACGCGAAGTAGAACCAGCGCCAAAAGTTTTGCAGTTTATCTCAATAGGTATAGCCCCTGCATTGATCTTAACTGGAACATCATTTATCATGGCAAAAAAATATGGATCAAAACAAATTGGTGCCATGATAATTGCGGGTGGTGCAGTACTCTTAGTGGGTATGTCATATGCATATACATTGCTTGACAAGATAGAGCCAACCCATCTAGTCTTTGCAGTATCTATAACGCCTCCACTTTTTATTTCAGTATCAATTCCAGTTATGGTAGTAGGCATTTTACTACTTAGAGAGAAAAAGGAAAGACCAAAAAAAGAGTATTTCTAACTATGATCAAATCTCATACAATTTGCTTCTTTTTTAAAGCCAATTTTCTCATAAAATGATTTGACGTCATCTTTACAATCTAGTATAGTTTTGTAACAGTTGTTTTTTTTGGCATACTCCAAAAGCACACGAACTAATTTTTCACCAATTCCTTTTCCTTGATGTTCTTTGGATACAACAACATCTTCAATATGCCCAACATATCCTCCATCATGAATGAACTTTGGCTCAATAATCACAGTAGTTGAGCCAACAACCTTTCCATCTAAAACTGCTACAAATATTACATGATTTGGGTTTGATTTTATTTTTGCATAGATTTGCTTTGCTTTCTGAGCGTCTAGGTTGCTTGCCTTTCGTAACGAATCAAGCGATTCTAAAAAGCCACTAAAAAGATCGCCTTCTTGTAATTCTCTGATTATTAGTTCGCCCATATTCTTTTATCAAATATTTCCTAACTTTTCTAGGAATTGCTGAGATGCCTTTCTATATGATGCCTTGTCTCCTATATCGATAAATCCCTTCTTTATCAGGAAACTATTTACCTGTTTTTTAGTGCTTAACGCCTTTTTAATTACCTGATCCATTCCAAACGGCTTGTCAGACGGAATAAGAGAAAATACTTGGGGCTCCATAACATAGCATCCGATGTTAATATTTCCATTAATTTCCGGTTTTTCATTCCATGCTGTTACTCTGCCATTGGAGTTGGTTTCTATAATTCCATATGGAAGGTTTGTTTTGTACTCATAAAGGCTCATTGTAATAAATGATCTTTTCTTCTTGTGCTGATCTATCATACGTCGTAAATTAAAATCAAAAATAGAATCTCCATACACACATACAAACGAATCATTGACAAACTGTTCAGCAGTTTTAAGCTGGCCTGCCGTTGCGAGGGGTCTATTTGCTATCGCATATTCGATGCTAACGCCAAATCTGTCGCCTGACTCAAAATAATCTTCAATTGTCTTCCTAAGATAACTTACACACAAAACAATCGAAGATACGCCATTTTTCCTTAACCATTCTATTAGGTGCTCTAACAGTGGCTTTTCCCCTAAGGGTAGCATAGGTTTTGGAAGAAAAGTAGTATATGGCTGCAGCCTCGTGCCAAGGCCGCCTGCAAGTATTACTGCTTTCATGAAATGGTATTTGAAAAGTTGGTTATTTATGTTGAGTTATAGATTTCTACGTGTTATCACTACAAAATACTTGATATCTTTTTTATCACTTCGGATGGATTCTCACCAAAAACTACAATCATTGGCTCTTTGCCAAAATCGCCCTTGTGAAATATTATATCTGGCGGTGTGATTATTTTTTTAATCAAATTTTTCATTCCCCACAAAATAGATGAATTTTCTTTTCTTTTGATATGTGATGGTTCCTTTGTCCTATCATAGCTTAGCACAATCAAGTCATTTTCTCTAAATTTTTTAATTATTTTGGAATCATATTTCAAATTCAATGCAGATCTTATCAAAGGAAATTTTTTTGTTACAGCTAAAATAGCAGATGCCACATGTATTGATGCTCCGTATTCCAAATTTCCTGCAACATTGACGCTCTTTCCAGCTCTAACAATTCTTCCAGATATGCCAAGAATGTCACGTATTGATTTTGGATGTGGTTTTGAATAGGCAAAATTGGTTTGGCATTCAGGTATCAGCGAATAAATATTTTTTAAATTTTTAAAATCTAGTATTGAATTACTAAGACTTTTTTCTATTTCTGATTTTTTGAAATTTGTAATTGATATTCCTTTACCAATTTTTTTAGAGTTTTTTATTGAATTGTAGGAATAATTTTTTGCAAATTTTACTGCTTCTTGCAAAGGTTTTCCAGTAGCAATAGCTACAGCTAGTGATGCAGAATAATTACAGCCACTACCATGATTGACAATTTGCAATTTTTTACCTGAAATAGAGTAATGTGTAGTATTTTCTAAAACAAAATCATCAACGCGTCCTTTTTCAAATTGATTTCCTGTAATCACGACATTTTTTGCGCCAAGTTCTCTAATTTTTAGTGCACATTTTAGTGCATCATTTTTTGTTGAAATCTTAAACCCAGTTAATTTTTCAGCTTCTGATACGTTTGGAGTTATTACAAATGCCAAAGGGACAAGTAATTTTTTGTATGCATTTAAAGCGTTTTTTTCAATAAGACTTCCATTAGTAGTTGACCGTATAACTGGATCTAAAATTATTGGCGCTTTTACATTTTTTAATTCTGAGTAGATATCTTTTATGGCCGAACTTTTGTAAACCATTCCTATTTTGATTGCATCAACAACAAAGTCAGAAAAGACTGCATCAAGTTGGTCTTTGATCATACTTGAAGAAACCTGTTCTGTTTTAGAGAACTTTACAGTATTTTGACTAGTTATAGCTGTTACAACAGTCAAGCCATGAGCCCCTAGTGATGTAAATGTCCTTACATCACCTTGTATTCCCGCACCACTTGATGGATCGCTTCCTCCAATAGAAAGTACATTCATACTAACATCGCTTATGACTATTGTTTAAATCCAGTAAAAATGTAATTAGGTTGTATGGGCACACAAATGAGCTCTGCAAGAAGGGGTATAGCAACAGACGAAATGAAACTTGTTGCAAAAGACGAAGACGTAACGATAGAATGGCTGCTTCCAAAAATTGCCCATGGCTCAATAATAATTCCAAGCAACAACGTTAGACCTCAAAAGATACACAACGTTGGAATTGGAAAAGGAATGAAAACTAAAGTCAATGTAAACATTGGCACTTCTACTCTGAAGGTTAATCTGGAAGAGGAGATAGAAAAGGCAAAAGTTGCTGTAAAATATCATGCTGACACTATAATGGATCTAAGCGATGGTGGTGATGTTCAACTGATAAGATGTACTCTCTTAGATGCTGCGCCAATAACATTTGGAACAGTTCCAATCTACGAAGCTTACAATCATGGTGTTGAAAAGCATAAAAATCCCCTTGATATCACCGAAGATGATTTTCTTAATGCGTTTGAGAATAATGCCAAAGATGGGGTAGATTATACTACAATTCATGCAGGAATTACAAAAGAAATTGCAAAAAGAATACTAAAAGTGGAAAGATATGGCGGTATAGTCAGCAAAGGTGGAACAATCACTGCGGCATGGATGTTAAGATACGACAAGGAAAACCCCTACTTTGCTCATTATGATTATCTGACGGAGCTTGCAAGAAAATACGATGTCACATTTAGTCTTGGTGACGCACTGCGACCAGGCTCAATACTAGACTCTCACGATGAGCTCCAAGTGCAAGAAATGATTAATGTTGCACGACTAACTAAACAGGCACACGAAAGTGATGTGCAAGTGATGGTAGAAGGACCAGGCCACGTTCCACTAAACGAAGTTGCCGCCAATGTAAGATTAGCCAAATCATTAATCGGTGATGTGCCATACTATGTTTTGGGCCCACTTGTAACAGACATTGCATCAGGACATGATCATATAGCCAGTGCAATAGGTGCTGCAGTGTCTGCAAGCGAAGGAGTTGATCTTCTTTGTTATTTGACACCATCAGAACACTTGGCATTACCTAATGCACAAGAAGTAAAGGCAGGACTAATCGCATATCGCATAGCAGCACATGCAGCTGATCTTGTCAAATTACGTGAAAAAGCAATCAAGTGGGATATGCAGATGACAGAGGCTCGTCGTACACTAGATTGGGAAAAACAACTTGCGTTATCAATCGATCCAGAAGAAGCTGCACGAATTCATAGTAGAACAGGACAAAGAGGTGGCAACAACGTACCATGCACCATGTGTGGGGGAGCATGTGTCTATGTAATGTTGCCTCAACAAAGAAAATATGCTAAAGAAAGCAAGAATTTAGAGCAGGTTGAGCAAGACCTTATCTAAACTAGGAACCGTTTCAAAATTTTTAATTTCGTCAATACTTATCCACCTATAATCAGAGTTTTCCCAATTGAGCTTTATTGTCTGGTTTTCAGCGCCAAATAGGAAAGGAAAGACTAGCCATTCATGGTTTTTGTATTGAGGAGAAATTATCCTCATTTCTTTTTCAGATTTTAAAAGCTTGATCTGATCCTCATGCAATCCAACTTCTTCAAAAATCTCTCTTTTGGCTCTTGCAAGCGGGAGTTCGTCTTTTTCTATAATGCCGCTAACTCCTGCCCACAATCCTTTCATTGATTTTACCTTATCGCTTCTTTTTAAGAGGAGAATTTTGTTCTCATTTGTGATAAAGCATGTTACAATTTTTGTTGCACGCATATTGATTATTTTTCAATAGCATTTACCATAGTTGTTAATTTTTTATAAGATTCTTCTAAATTCACATTTTTTGATAATTCTTTTTGGCAGTTAGTGATATACTCGATAATTTGTTCTGATTTTGCCTCCTGAATGTATGTTAGTATTCTACCCAAGTCTTTCCAAAACTCTTCGGCAGATCTTCTTATCTCTGGATTTGAAACAATCGTTTCAATTAAGTCTGGTGATTCTGTCAGTATGCTTTCTGCTAATATTTTTTGGGCCTTAAAGGTAGTACCTGACATTTTTTCAGTTAAAGAAATTTTGTCATCTTTTGAAATAACATTTGCAAAAACCAAATTAATAAGATGTGTTAAACCTAAAATCACTGCAATTTTTTTATCGTGCTCAATAACATCAATAGTTACAAAATTTGCTCCAGGAAAAAGTGATTTTGCAACAGCTAGTTCTTTTTTTGCATCTTTGATTGGTATAGAAATTATATTTTGATTTTCCATTTTTTTTGCCCCTGGTCCAAACATAGGATGT
>Ga0209109_10001735_pt1 | contig 11936 bp, 12 predicted proteins | sample Rifsed10ft2_FD_184004 | JGI IMG/M metagenome (GOLD analysis project Ga0209109, IMG submission 184004) | Soil microbial communities from Rifle, Colorado, USA - sediment 10ft 2 (version 2) | ecosystem: Environmental > Terrestrial > Deep subsurface > Rock core/Sediment | place: Rifle, Colorado... | reverse complement strand
TTCAGCCGGCCGCGGCCGCCTCCGGATCGCCGATCAGCTGGGTGTGGAGCATCTCCTCGCACTCCTGCTTGCCGATGGCGATGACCTTGTCACCCTCGAGCAGGACCGTGTCGGGCCGGAGCGGTGAGGCCACGCCGTCCCGGATGACCGCGAACAGCGAGCACCCCTCGGGGATGTCGAGGTCGCGCGGTGCCCGGCCGATCGCCGGGGAGCCGGATTGGAGGTGCGCCTCGATGAGCTCGAGCTCGCCCTCCCCCAGCGCCGCGAGGTGGAGGAGCTCGTGGACCGGGATGTCCTGCTCGATCGAGCCGAGGATCATCCGCGTCGGGCTGATCAGCTCGTCGACGCCGAGGTGTCGGAAGAGTGACTCGTTCTTCGGGTTGTTGACCCGCGCGATCGTGCGTGGCACGTCGAAGTGGTGCTTGGCCATCTGGCAGATGACGAGGTTGTCCTCGTCGTCGCCGGTCACGGCGGCCACGACGTCCGCCCGGTTGGCGCCGGCCTCGGCGAGGTACTTGCCCTCGCAGCCGTCGTGGGCGATGACGATCGATCCGACCTCGTCGGCGATCTGCCGGGCGCGGGTCGGGTCCTTCTCCATGAGCGCCACCTCATGGCCCGAATCGATCAGCTCCTTGGCGAGGTAGTACCCCACCTTGCCGCCGCCGACGACGAGCACGAACACGATCAGGCCTCCATGGCCGCGCCCGGCGCGACCCCGACTGTGGTGGATGGGACCGGCCCGGAGTGGTCGCCACCCGGATGGTGACCCGACGGTGCGAGCATCCCCGGAAGGGCGGATGGCTCCATGCCAAGGAAGGCGTCCACGGCGTCGAGCATCAGGCCCGTCCGGCACAGGGTCGCGATCCCGAGCTCCGCGTACGCCTGTGCCCGCACCGGGTCGTTGATCTTGGCGATGACCCGCTGGGCGTCGAGGGCCTCGGCGGCGAGCTGCGCCGCCATGACGTTGCGGTTGTCCCCCTCGGTCAGGGCCAGGAAGACATCGGCGCCGGCCGCACCGGCACGACGAAGGACGTCCTCATCGGTGCCGTCGCCACGGATGGCGGACCCGCCGAACGACGTTGGCAGGCGCTCGAATGCCCGGGTCGAGATATCGAGCACGACGACCTCGTGCCCGGCGGCGTCCCAGAGCTCGGCCGCGGACGCGCCGACGCGGCCGCAACCGACGATGACGATCTTCACGATGACTCCTCGCTCATCGGGTCGCGCACGATCCAGACCGTGCACGGCGCGTTCTGCAGGATGTACGGGATCGTGCGGCCGATGTCGAACTCGCCACCGAACCGCTTCCGGTACGGCAAGCCTGCGACGAGCAGGTCCGCCCCCCGCTCCGTCGCCTCGTCCACGATCGCCGCCCCGACGTCGCGGGCCTGGAGCAGCACGGCATCGAGCGCGACCTTCACGGACTCGGCGATCCCTTCGGCGACGTCGAGCACCCGCTGCACGTCCTCGGATCGACCGGCGATGTCCGCGTCGAGCGGGAGGGTCCAGTCGATCTCCACGACGTGGATGGCGATGAGCTCAGCCTTCGACCGGGCAGCGGCATCGGCCGCGATCCTGACGATCCGGGCGTCGCTGGAGCCGCCGTTGAGTGCGATGACCGCGCGTCGGAAAGCCGGGGCATCGGATTCGGGCACGGCCGACACGATACCACCGCTCGATCGGTCAGTCGGGTCGGCCGCCCTCCCCGATCGACGTCTCGAAGAGTGTCTGCTCCTCGCGCCGGTACGGCACGTTCACGACCACCGTCTGCGGTCGGCCCAGGAGCACGGCTCGGAGGCGCTTGGACGCCTGGTTGTAGAGGATCCGCTCCCACCAGTGGCGGGCGACGTACTCGGGGACCACGACGAAGGTGATCGGTGCCTCCTTGTCCGTAGGCCAGGCGGCGTCGAGGACGTCGAGGTAGGCCAGGAGCGGCCCCACGAGCGCGCGGTACGGCGACTCGACGACGACGAGCGGCACGTCCGGGACCTGGCGCTCGAAGTCCTCCCGCACGGCCCGGGCCTCCTCGGGGTCGTCCGAGATGTAGACGGCCCGGATGTCCTCGCTGATCGAGCGCCCGACGTTCACCGCCTGGATGACCGCGCGATTGAGGCCCGGGATCGGGACCACGACCCGCTCCTCGCGGCGGGGCGGCGGGACGACGAGGTCAGGCCGGACCGCGAGGCTCGCTGCCGATGCACGGTACTGGCGGTGGATGAACAACATCATCAGGACGAGGGTCGGGATCACGATCGCGACCAGCAGCGACTCGGGCGCCTTGGCGACGGTCACCACGACCGCGACGACCGCGGTGAGCAGGCAGCCGAAGCCGTTGACCGCGAGCTTCCAGGTCCAGCCGTGACTCCGCTCCCGCAGCCAGTGGCGCACCATGCCGCCCTGGCTGATCGTGAACGAGACGAACACCCCGACGGAGTACAGCGGGATCAGGGCAGTGGTATTGCCACCGAACACGACGATGAGGATGATCGCCGCCAGGCTCAGGATCACGATGCCGGAGGTGAAGGCGAGGCGATCCCCGCGGAACGAGAACTGCCGCGGCATATAGCCGTCCCTGGCGAGGATGGCGGCCAGCCGTGGGAACGCGTTGTAGCTGGTGTTCGCCGCCAGGAACAGGATCAGCGCCGTGAAGGTCTGGAACAGGTAGTACCCGGGCGACCCGTCGCCGAATGCGATGGCCGCGACCTGGCTGATGACGGTCTTGGGCGCCGGCTCGTCGATCGGGACGACGCCGAAGCTGTCGGCGACGAACGTGATGCCGATGAACAGGATGGCCAGGAGGATCGCGACAGCGGTCAGCGTGGTCGCCGCGTTCCGGGGCTCGGGCGGCTTGAACGCCGGCACCCCGTTGGCGATCGCCTCCGTCCCCGTCAGGGCCACCGAGCCGGATGCGAAGGCCCGGAGGATGAGCAGGAAGCCGATCGGCTGGAGCGGGTCGGGCGCACCGGGGAGGGGTTCAGGTGGTGGCACACCTTCGCCGCCGACCACGATCCGGAACGTGCCGATCGCGATCATCAGGAGGGCAGAGCCCACGAACAGATATGTCGGGAGCGCGAAGATGTTGCCCGACTCCCGCAGGCCCCGGAGATTGCCGATCGTGATCAGCCCGATCGCCAAGACCCCCATGAGGATGCGCTCGTCATCCAGCTCCGGGACCGCGGAGATGATCTGCTCGACCGCCGAGGACGTCGACACCGCGACCGTCATCACGTAGTCGACCAGCAGCGCGCCGGCCGCGACGAGCGAGGCGATCGCCGGCAGGTTCGCGCGTGCGACGGCGTATGCCCCGCCGCCGGACGGATAGGCGTAGCCGATCTGCCGATAGCTGGTCGAGACCACCGCCAGCAGGAGGGCGATCGCGACGGCGATGGGCAGGCTCAGGAGCAGTGCGCCGGCTCCGGCGAGGATCAGGACGCGAAGGATCTCCTCGGTGGCGTATGCGGAGGAGCTGATCGGGTCAGAGCTGAAGATCGCCAGCGCCTTCTTCTTGGGCAGTCGCTCCTCCATCTCCTCGTGGATCGAGAGCGGTCGGCCGACCAGCAGCCCGCGGAGTCGGGCGAGCGCGCGTCCACCGGGTGTCCGCGGTGCGGAGGCTGCCGGTTTCGCGACCATCTGGCCGGGCCCGGTGTAGCGGAAGTAGGGTGCGTGCGGGCGCTGGACGCGGACCCGCCGGTCCGCTGGTTTCCGACCCCGAAGGGGCCGTCGGCCTCCGATCAACGAACTCCGATCCGGCTCGAGGACGCGCCCTGACCGCTCAATGGCCGCGACGGTACGGGACGTCAGCGATGACCGTGTGCTCGCGGCCGACGATGGCCGCCTTCAACCGCTTGGCGGTCTGGTTATACAGCAAGCGCTCCCACCAGTGCCGGGCGACGTACTCGGGCAGGACGACGACGGTGATCGGTGCTTCCTGATCCGGCGGCCAAGCCTGGTCGAGCACGTCGAGATAGGCGAGGACCGGTGAGATGACCGCCCGGTACGGCGACTCGACGATGACGAGCGGGACCCCCGGCACCTGGCGCTCCCAGCGCTGCCGGAGGTCGTCGCCGACCTCGGGATCCTCGGTCACGAAGACCGCTCGGACATCGCGGCTCATGGTCCGGCCGAAGTTCACGGCCTGCAGTACGGCCCGGTTGATCCCGTTCACCGGGATGACGACGCGCTGCTCCCGATGGGGACCCTCCAGGACGAGGTCCGGCCGGACGTGCAGTTCGCGCTCCTGATCGTCGTACTCCCGACGGATGAACAGCATCCCCGCGACGAGGACCGGGATGAGGGCCAGCACGAGCCACGCTCCGTCGGCGAACTTGATCGAGGTGACGACGACCGCCACGATCGCCGTCGCCACGCAGCCCACGGCATTGATGGACAGGCGCCGCCGCCAACCGGGCGACTGGACCCGGAGCCAGTGCCGGATCATCCCGGCCTGGCTGATCGTGAAGTCGATGAACACGCCAACCGCATAGAGCGGGATCAGCGCGTGCGTGTTGCCGCCGAAGATGACCACGAGCGACGCCGCGATCAGCCCGAGCGCGACGATCCCCATCGAGAAGGCGAGGCGGTCACCCCGGAACGAGAACTGGCGCGGGAAGAACCCGTCCGTGCCAAGGACCGCGGCGAGGCGCGGGAAGGCCGCGAAGCAGGTGTTCGCGGCGAGGAACAGCAGCAGCGCCGTGAAGGCCTGGAAGAGGTAGAACCCGATCGAATCGGCTCCGAAGACGATGGATGCCACCTGCGCGATGACGGTCTGCTTGACGGGCTCGTCGACCGGCAGGACGCCGAAGCTCGTGGCCAGGAACGTGATGCCGATGAACAGGACCGCGAGGATCGTGGCCATGACCATCAGCGTGGTCGCGGCGTTCTTCGATTCGGGCGGCTTGAATGCCGGCACGCCGGTGGCGATGGCCTCGGTCCCGGTCAGCGCGACCGCGCCCGAGGCGAACGCGCGGAGCAGCACCAGCGCCCCCACCGCCTGGGTGGTCTGGGAGGCCGCGGCCAGCGCCTCGGGCGAGGGAGCTCGCGTGTCGCCGAGGACGACGATGCGGTACACGCCGATCCCGATCATCAGCAGCGCGCTGCCGAGGAACAGGTAGGTCGGGACGGCGAAGATGTTGCCGGCCTCGCGCAGGCCTCGGAGGTTGCCGATGGTGATGAGCGCGATCGCCGCGACGCCGATGGCCACGGATGCGGGCGCAAGAGCCGGTACCGCCGAAGCGATCTGCTCGACCGCGGACGAGGTCGAGACCGCGACCGTCAGGTTGTAGTCGATGAGCAGGGCCGAGGCTGCCACGAGGGACGCGAGTCGCCCGAAGTTCTCCTTGGACACCGAGTAGGACCCACCGCCGGTCGGGTAGGCGATGCACACTTGGCGGTAGGAGAACGCGACCACCCCGAGGAGCAGGGCGATCGCGACCGAGACCGGCACCGCGAAGCTGAACGCAGCGAGCGCGGCGCCGGCGAGCAGGAACGCCCGGAGGATCTCTTCCGTCGCGTAGGCCGACGAGGAGATGGCGTCCGAGCTGAAGATCGCCAACGCCTTCCGCTTCGACAGGCGCTCGCCGATCTCCTCCTCGGAGGCGAGCGGGCGTCCGAGGATCACCGCACGGACCCGGGCGATCAGGCGCGCGCCGGGCGTGGTCGGGACGCTCGCGGCCTCCTTGGCCGTGATCCGACCGGCCGCGGTGTAGCGGAAGTACTGCGCATGCGGTCGTTCCACGCGGACCCGCCGGTCGCCGGGCTTGCGGCCCTGGAGAGGGCGTCGACCGCCGATCACCAGGCGTGCTCAGACACCGAAGGAAAGCCGGTCGGCGAGACGCGACGGCAGGCCAGCGGTGCGCATCGCGCGCTGGACGCTCTCGATGTCGTAAGCCACCCGATGCCAGGTGGCGCTGGCCGCGTCGGTGTCGAGGATCATGCCGGACGCGGCCGGCACGCCGTCGCGCGGCTGGCCGACGCTGCCAGGGTTCAGGAAGGCGCGCCGCCCCGTGTAGTCCAGGGTCGCGCCATCCTCGGGCAGGACCGCGGCGACGTTCCCGGGGGCCTCGAGGGTGAAGCCGATGGGCACGTGCGTATGACCGTGCAGGGCATGGGGCGTGGTCACGTCGGCGAATGCCGCCCGCGCGGCCGCCAGCGAGGTCACGTACTCGCGGAGCGGATCCCGCGGGCTCCCGTGGACGAGGGTGTGGTCGTCGATGACGCGGGTCTCCGGAAGGGCGGCCAGCCACGCGTGCGTGGCCCGGGAGATGGTGTCGCGCGTCCACTCGATCGCGGCGCGCGCCTCCGGATTGAACCACTCGATCTCCGGCCCCCCGATCGCGGCGGCATCATGGTTGCCACGGACCCCGATGGCGCCGATCTCCGCGAGACGGGCCACCACGCGATCGGGATCCGGTCCGTAGCCCACGACGTCGCCCAGGTGCCAGACGGCCTCGACCGGCCCGAGGTGGGCGAGGATCGCGTCGAGCGCCGGGAGGTTGCTGTGGATGTCCGACAGGACGGCGATCCGCATCGGCGGTCAGGGTAGCAGCCGCGTCCGGCGTGGACGCGACGGGACGGGTCACCAGGGCCGCCGCTTCCGCACCGTGTTGGCGCGTGGGTAGCCGTCCGGTACGACCCCGGTGCGCGTCGCGACGAGCAGCACGTGACCCGGAAGACTCGGGACCGTGACGGGGTGCCGGACGAGCTCGCCGCCGCCGAGTGCCGCGATCGCGCGCTCGGCGGCCCGTTCCTCGTCGATCGACTCGCCGCGCTTCCACGCGATCAGGCATCCGCCCGGCGCGAGGAGCGGGAACGCCAGCTCGACGAGCTCCGCAAGCGGCGCGACGGCCCGGGCCGTGACCACAGGCCAACGGCCCCGGTGCCGGGGATCGGCGGCCGTCGCCTCCGCCCGCGCACCGGCGACCTCTACCCGGTCGTCGATCCCGGTCGCGGTCGCCACGGTCCGCAGGAATGCCGCCTTCTTGCCGGTCGACTCGACCAGGAGCGCCCGGATCCCGGGCAGCGCAGCCGCCAGCGGGATGCCCGGCAGGCCGCCGCCCGACCCAAGGTCGAGCAGCCGGTCCGCGCCGCGGTCGCGCAGGATCGGGATCGCGGTCAGGCTGTCGACCACATGACCCGATGCGGCGGCCGCAGGGTCACGGATCGCGGTCAGGTTGATCGAACCGGTCCAGGCCAGCAGGAGCCGCATGTGCCCGTCGATCACCGTCCGTGCCCGAGGCTCGAGCGCCATTCCGAGCGCGGCGAGGCCCGCATCGAGCGCGTCGGCGTACGCGCCCGGCAATCGTGGGGTGTCCTGGATGCGCGTCGGGAGCGGTCCGCGTACGGCTCCTACGGCACGTCTCCTGTGGCTTGCGTGCCGTCCGTGCGCGGCGCCGCTCCCGGCGTCGTCTGCTCGCACCATGAGCGCTGGTTCGGTCTTCCGCGATCCATCCGGTTCACGGCCGGGTTTCCCCGCGCCCCTCGTGGACCACGTTACCCTGCGTCTGCCCCAGTGCGGATGCCGGACGGTACGGGGCGCGACCGTACTGCGTCAACGGGGTTATCCACCAAGTCATCCCCCGAGGCCCGATTCGTGGATAACCGTGCGCCTCCGGACCCTCGGATCGTCGACCGACCCGCGGCCGCGTCAGCGCCGCGCGCCGGCCGGGATGGCGGGCCGATCGTCGCTGCCGTGCCGTTCGGTCTCCGTGCCGATGCCGTCGGGTCGCCCCGCCGCCGGCTCCGGTCGCGGCCCGGCGTTCGCGCGGATGATCGCCGCGCGGCGGAGGCGCTCGGCCTCGTCCACGAGCGACGCCGTGAGTGTCGCGGCGACCTTCGCCGGGGCCGCGCCGACCGGGCCCGGGAGCGCGAGGACGAAACTCGACCCGGCACCGGCGATGCTGGCGACATCGAGGTCGCCGCCCATCGCGCGGGCAAGGTCACGGGCGATCGGCAGGCCCAGACCCGTGCCGGTCACGCGCTCGTGCCCGGCGATCCGGTAGAACCGCTCGAAGATCCGTGGCCGGTCCTCGTCGTCGATGCCCGGTCCCTCGTCGCGGACGACGATGATCGCGACCGTGCCATCCGACCGACCGGAGAGCTCCACCCGGCCGCCGGCCGCACCGCCGAACTTGATGGCGTTCGCTCCGAGGTTGGTGAGGATCTGCTCGACGCGCCGGCGGTCCCCGGTCGCCGCCTGCAGCCTCGGCGGCAGGTCGGACCGAAGGTCGAGGCCGCGGTCCATCGCGATCGGCAGCAGTCCGGAGGCGACCGCGGTCATGGCCTCCGCTACGGAGAAGGCCGTGATCTCGAGCGCGATCGATCCCGATTCGAGCCGCGACAGCTCGAGCAGGTCGCCGACCAGCCCAGCCATCGAGTGGACGATGGTACGACCCCGCTCGAGGAACTCGCGCTCCACGGCCGTGTCGCCGACCTTGCCCTCCAGGATGAGGTCGAGGTAGCCGGCCAGGCCGGTGAGCGGTGTCCGGAGCTCATGCGCGATGGTCGAGACGAAGCGCTCGCGCTCGGCCTCACCCGCCCGCAGGTCTTCCAGGGCTCGCTCGGTCGTCAACGCGTCCGTCACGAGTGCCAGCGCCACCGCGGCATGGCGCGCCATCGACGGCGGCAGGCGCTCGGCGATCGTGCCGGGTTGCACCGGTTCCGCGAACTCGAACCCGAGTGCGACCTCGCCGGCGGCCGGGATCGGGACGACGGCGTAGAACGGCCCGCCGGGGCGGACCGCCGAGCGGGTCGTCGCACGGCCACCGACGACCGCCGGTCGCACGACCGAGATCGGAGCAAGGCCCGCGGCCGCCCGCCGGGCACGGCTTCTTGGCGCCGCGGCGTCGAGCCAGGCGCCGAGTGCCTCGGCCGCGATCACGTCGTCGTCACGGTGAGCCACGACCGCGACACTGCGCTCCGGCCCGTCCGAGACGACCGCCGCCCGCCGCGCGCCGACGGTGCTGGCGAGCAGGTCGAGCAGGCCGGCGAGTCGCGCGTCAGGCGCGTGGTCCGCCGCGAGCACGTCAAGGGCGCGCGCCAGGAGCCGTGTCTCCTCGTGAGCCCGTCGGTCGGCGGCGCGACGAAACGTCCGCCGGCGCTCCACGAAGGGCGGTGGCGGTGCGACGCTGGGCGCGGGGCTCGGCAGGCGTGCCGAACGAGGGTCGGACATCCGGTGTTGATGGTCCGGCGCCGATCCTGCCGGGCGATATCACCCGACGGACCGGGGTGGCCCGCCGAAGGTACCGTGCGTCAGGCCGAGCGGGACCCGCCGCGGACGGGGCGACCGAGCGTGCGCCGGACGACGTCGATCACCTCGTCGATGTACTCGTCCGCCTTCCCCCGCTCCGCGGCCGTCCGGACGCAACCGCTGACGTGGTCCTCTAGGACGAGGATCGACAGCGAGTCGACCGCCGCGCGCAGGGCGGCCGTCTGCTGGAGGATGTCGACGCAGTACTCCTCGCGTTCGATCATCCGGGCGATGCCCCGGACCTGGCCTTCCATGCGCGAGAGCCGACGCATCAGCTGCGCCTTGTCCTTGGCGTAGCTGTGCCGGAAATGGCTGGGATCGGGCGCCGGGGCCGCCCGCCGCCCGGTGGTCGTGGTGGCCATGACCGCATCATACCCCTGGGGGGTATCACGAAGCAACGGGACGCCCGGCGATGCACCCTCCGGCGGCGCTCGGGTAGACTGGCGGCCGATGGACCCCAGCACGCCGTTCGCCCACGCCAGCGAGGCGGAGATGGCCCGCATCCTCGACTTCTACGCGGTCCGCTGGGAGTACGAGCCCCACACCTTCCCGATCCTGTGGAACCTCGACGGTGACGTCGTCGAGAGCTTTTCGCCGGACTTCTACCTGCCGGACCTCGACTGCTATCTCGAGATGACGACGCTTCGTCAGAAGCTCGTCCGCAAGAAGAACCGCAAGCTCCGGCGGCTGCGCGAGCTCTATCCGGCGGTCAATATCAAGCTCTTCTACGCGCGGGACTTCCGGGCGCTGATGCTCAAGTACGGCAAACTCGGGCTCGTCGAGGGTCTGTCGGGCTCATCCGGCCAGGTGGCGTTGCCGCACGGGAACCCCATCGCCGAGGAGATCGCGACCACCGTCGCGGACGACGCGCCGACGGTCCTCGCTCCCACCCGGGTCCGGCCGATCGAGCCGGCCAGCCCGGCACCCCGGCGGGCGCGCCGACGGGTCCTGCCCGCGGCCACGGGTGATGGACCGGGTGGACGGCGATGAGCGGCGACGATCGCGACCTGCTGGCCGACATCGGCGAGGTCCTCATCCCAGAGGATCGCATCGCCGCGAAGGTCGCCGAGCTCGGCGAGCGGATCACCGCCGACTACGCCGGTCGGACACTGACGCTCGTCTCCGTCCTGAAGGGCTCGCTCCCGTTCATGGCCGATCTCATGCGCTCCATCGATCTGCCGGTCCGGATCGACCTGATGGAAGTGAGCTCCTACGGCGGAACGGCGACCGAGTCGTCCGGGCTCGTGCGGATCCTCAAGGACCTCTCTGCGAGCATCGAACACGAGCATGTGCTCATCGTGGAGGACATCATCGACACGGGCCTCACGCTCAACTACCTCGTCCGCTACCTGCGCGGCAAGAACCCGGCGTCGCTGCGCATCTGCACGCTGCTCGACAAGCCGGCGCGTCGCCTGGTCGAGATCCCGGTCGACTACATCGGCTTCACCATCCCCGACCAGTTCGTCGTCGGGTACGGGCTCGACTACGGCGAGATCTACCGGAACCTCAAGTTCGTGGGCGTGCTCAAGCCGGAGGTGTATTCGGGCGGCGAGCCCGGGGCGGACGACACGTGACGATGCACCGCCGACCACTCGGCCGGGGCCGGACGCTCGCCGCGGCGGGTGGGGTCCTCATCGTCGTCGGTTGCGTGCTCCCCTGGTGGCGGCTCGGCGGCGACACCGGGATCCCGGCGGTCAGCGGGAACGCCTTCGACGGCAGCGGAATCGTGGTCTTCCTGGTCGGTGTGCTGACGCTGGCCCTCGTCGCGCTGCCGTACGCGGTCGGCGACCGACCGACCGGCCTCGATCGGTGGGTCTCGTTCGCGATCCTCGCGATCGCCGGCTGGATCGGCCTCGCGTGGCGCGTCGTCGACCTGCTGCTCACGGCCGACGGTCCACCCGGCGCCTTCCGCTTCGAGGAACCGCTCCAGGTCTTCACCAACGGCCCCGGGCTGTGGATCGCAGCGCTCGGTCTCGCCGTCCTGTCGCGCGCGGTCTACACGATGACCCGGGAGCCGGTCTACCGCTGAGCGCCGACCGGATCCGCCGGCTCAGCGGACGCGAGCCGGAGCGCCTCCAGGTCGAGCCGGTCCGACGCCGCCGCGATGAGGGCCGGGTCGTGCGTCGTCGCCAGGATCGTGACGTTCCCGTCATCGAGGGCGTGCAGCAGTCCCGCGACGGCGCGGGCTCCCGCTCGATCCAGCGCCGCCGTCGGCTCATCGAGGACCAGCAGCTCCGGCTCGGCGGCCATCGCGCGCGCGAGCGCGACCCGGAGGCGCTCGCCGGCGGAGAGTCCCTCCGGCACGCGATCGGTGTGCTCTGCGAGGCCGAATCGGGCCAGCGCTTCCTCCGCGCGGTCACGCACCTCGGGTCCGCGGATCCCGCGGATGGCGAGTCCGAGTTCCACGTTCTCCCGCGCCGTGAGGAAGGGGACCAGGTCGCGGATCTGGTCGACCAGACCCAGGTGTCTCGCGCGGAACAGCGCCAGCGCATCCCGGTCGAGCGTCGCCAGGTCCGTGCCGAGCGTCGCGACGCGTCCGCGGGTCGGTCGGTCCAGACCGGTGACGAGGCGGATGAGCGTCGTCTTCCCCGATCCCGAGGGACCGGTCACCACGTGGAAGCCGCCCCGCCGGAACGCAGCGGTCGTCGGCGGCAGGCCCACCATGCGGCCCGTGCCCGCGCCGTAGGCCCGT
>Ga0209109_10001734_pt1 | contig 11945 bp, 17 predicted proteins | sample Rifsed10ft2_FD_184004 | JGI IMG/M metagenome (GOLD analysis project Ga0209109, IMG submission 184004) | Soil microbial communities from Rifle, Colorado, USA - sediment 10ft 2 (version 2) | ecosystem: Environmental > Terrestrial > Deep subsurface > Rock core/Sediment | place: Rifle, Colorado... | reverse complement strand
GGCGTGGTCTCGCCGCCCATGAACAGCGCCACGCCGATGGCGCCTTCGTTGCCGACAACCGCGATCTCCGCCGACGCGCCGTCTTCGAGCACGTACAGGAGCGAGACGATGCAGTCGGTCGGAAAGTACATGTAGCGCAGCGTATCGCCCGATTCGTACAAGACATCTCCGAGCGGCATCTGCACACGCTCCAGGTGCGGGAAGAGTCGCTCGCGCTCGCTGGCGGGAAGCGCCGCAAGGATGTGGTTTTCCTCTGGATGCCCAATCTCGAGCATGGATCAAAGGTCTCTATTACGGTCCACTGCCGTCCTGCGGAAGTATAGTCCAACGGCGCTGTTTGTGTACGCTATCGTACACAATCCCGGAAAGTCGGCCCAAAGCGTGGTATCTCACCAAGCGCCGCACAGCGGTGGTCTCTCCGCGGGGTACTGCGACGCAGGACTCCGGGCGTAACGGAGATCGGCTTCGCAGCCCGAATAACAGGCACTTGGGTGGATGCGGCGCCGTTAGACTGCCGCTCCGACCGTGTTCGGAAACGTCGACTGAGCTGTCGTTCGTGCGCTGACGTACAGACCGAGCCGCAGAAGCCGCTTAGCCTTTGCCGGCACTAGCAAATCAGAGGACATATTCATGAACATCATCACGTGGCTCGTGGTCGGTGGACTGATCGGGTGGGTGGCGAGCATGATCATGCGAACCGACGCGCAGCAGGGAATCTTTCTTAACGTGGTGGTCGGAATCATCGGCGCGGCCCTCGGCGGATGGTTCCTGAGCCCGCTAATCGGGGCGTCGACCATCAATCAGAGCAACTTCAGCGTGCCTGGCTTGCTCGTCTCGCTTCTGGGGGCAGTCATCCTGTTGGCCATCGTCAACCTCGTTCGGCGAGGCGCACCACGGTAATGCGAGTTAAGTTCATTTGTACCAAGATACGTCGTGCCCGGGGTGACGTTGCCTAGTACCCCTATCAGTTGTCGCATTGGATTCCTGCGCCGTCGAACACGCGGCTCATCCGGCCGTCAGAGGCGCGAGGTACTTGTACGTTCGTACACGGACGACCTGGGCCCGAGGGCGCACAATCACTCTTCTGATGGATCGCCGGCGCAACCGGCGATCCACCTTTACCGGTAGAGAACTCAAATGGATGAACGTGCGGGCTTCCCGCCTTCGGCTGTGGACGCGGTTGCAGTAGCCGCAGGCCGAGCTGAGCATCGCGACGAGGAGACGATCCAGCAAGCGGAAAACTTGGCTGCCTGGGAGGATGAAGGCGGCACGACTGCAAGTCGACCCCCGGGGCCCTTGCACGAGAAGTAGCCAGCGACGCGACGCGCTCGACGTACGCCAGCGTACGGAAGAGCCTGCGCGTTTGGCCTAATGTTCTCCTAGCGGTGCATCCGCGGCCAACGGCGCGCGGGGCCCGAGATCCGGAACGTGCGATGACAGCCCCTCGGCGGAAAGACTTGTTCGGTGCACCACTGACCGCCGTTCAGGTACGGGTATGCTGGTTCCGCTGTGTACGATAGCGCACAGACAATCGGGAAACTCGGCGCATCCTATTGCAAGCATAAACGATGTGCACTGATGAGCATATGTCGCGGAACATACTTCTGATCCTGCCGAATGCCGCGGATGCCAAGGCCGTTCAGGAGTCGCTCGTCAACTCACGCGACGGTCCCTTCAATGTCGAGTGGGTGAGTCGATGCTGCGATGGAATAGAACGACTGGGCAGCCAACGAGGGCAGGAAATCGCAGCGGTCGTGGCCAACCTCTTCCTGCCCGATAGCCAGGGAATCGAGACCTTCGACAGGCTGTTCCGCGCATCGCCCCACGTTCCGATCCTGGTCGTCAGCCGCTTGTGCGACGAGGATGTCGCCAGGCAAGCCGTGCAGCGCGGAGCGCAAGACTATCTGCTGGAAGAGCGCCTCGATAGTTATTCGCTGCCGAAGGCTCTGGACAGCATGCTCGAGCGCTCTGCGTACGCAGAGACGCTGTTCCTGGAAAAGGAGCAGGCGCAAGTCACGCTCAACTCGATCGGGGATGCGGTAATCAGCATCGACGTCGCAGGCAACATTACCTATCTCAATCCGGTCGCCGAAAGCATGACGGGCTGGCCACGGCCGGAGGCATCAGGCCGGCCGCTTCACGAAGTGTTGCGGATTATCGACGCTGACAGCCGTGAGCCCGCTCTGAATCCCCTGTCGATGGCGATTCTGCACAACAAGACCGTTGGCCTGAGCGCGAACTGTGTCCTGATCCGCCGCGACGGGTATGAATCTGGCATCGAGGATACCGCTGCACCCATTCACGACCGGTCCGGACAGGTGACCGGCGCAGTGATCGTTTTTCACGACGTGAGTGTGGCGCGTGCGATGTCGCTCAGAATGTCTCATTTGGCTCAACACGACTTTCTCACCGACTTGCCCAACCGCATGTTGCTGCAAGACCGGCTTACGCAGGCGATAGCGTCGGCGCACCGTCACCGTAAATCGCTTGCGGTGCTATTCCTGGATGTGGATCGCTTCAAGCACATCAACGACTCCCTGGGTCACGCCGCCGGCGATCAGCTTCTACGGTCGATCGCACAACGCTTGGTGGCTTGCGTACGCAGCTCGGACACCGTCAGCCGTCAAGGTGGGGATGAATTCGTGGTTCTGCTTTCGGAAGTAGCCCACGCGGAAGACGCAACCTTCACTGCGGAAAAGATACTCGCCGCGATGAGCAGGCCACACCGCATCGACCATCAAGATCTGCACGTCACGGTGAGCGTGGGTATCGGCGTGTATCCCGATGACGGTGCGGATACCGAGACTCTGTTGAAGCATGCGGACTTGGCGCTATTCCAGGCCAAGGCCCACGGGCGCGGCAACCATCAGTTCTCCGAGTCGAGGGTGAAATTGCATGCGGTCAAGCGGGCGTAAAGTTCGGGCGGATGCAAGGAGGCTGCAAAACTCTCTGAACTCCATTCCGGCCGCCCTCACCAACCCGATCCGCTCTCAGCTTGCGACCTTCTCCAGCGCGTCCTCCCGGAGCTGGCGGCTCTGCATGACCAGCTGATAGGCGAGGTGGTACGTGTGGATGTTGCTCACGTACTGCACGGTCTCGTGGCGCTGAGGCGCAATGGTAAGCGCCGCGGCCCGCCTCGAGTGCGGTGAGCAGTTGATCCCGCGCGACCGGAATCGGTACCACGCTCACTTCAAGCGTTCCGGTCTTCAGCTTGCGGTTGAGATCGCCCTCGAACATCGGCAGGGCGTCGTAGGTGAGACCGCGCTGTTGTCCGCGATCGACGAAGTAGAAAAGCTTGCTAGGCACGACGAGGACACGGAGGGCCCGACGCTTGAACATCGCGTCGGGATCGTGGAATCGAGGCTTGAGCAGATCGGCGTAGGTGTCCGGCAGCGTGAGCGCCGGAGGTTGCTCGGCTACAACCGGCGCCGCCTCGATCGGCGTGTCGGCGGCCTGCCCGGTCGGTTCAGCGGACGGGATCGCGCGGGCGGGTGGCGGTGACGAAGGGGGGATTCGGAATCGCCCTCGCTGCAGCCGCCGATGAGCAGCGCCAATGTCGCAATGAGTGCCCTGGCCGGTTGCGTTCGCATCGGTGCCCCTACGCCGCAGCTTACCTCCATGGCGCCGATCGGCCATTGCCGAATCGATCCGGTTCCTAGCGGCGCACGATCTCGATGCTGACGAGCTTGCCACTCTCGAAGCGCAGTACGGCCGGAAAACTCGACGAGCCGCGATCGTACGTCCAGGTTTCGACAACGACCGTGCCCGATACGTACGTGCTGCCGTTGGCGCGACGGGTGTACTGGGGCACTTCTTCCACGCTGCGCTGCGTGGGCTCGCCACACCGTGCTGCCACTTGCTCCATCGACATCGACGTATCGACCAGCTTGCTGCCACAGCGGAACACGTCATCGGCGGCTGGCGTCGCGGCTGCGGACAGCACCGCAATCAAGGCGAGGGTAGTCTGCAACCGCACGCGATCACCGCCCACCGTAATTCTCCATCATCAACCCGGTGCCGCCCCGCGAAACGTGGGCGACGACTGCGGTACGGCGATGAATTTTGGTAACGATTCCCAGATTGATGGCGAAGGCGAGCTCGACGGTCTGTCCCTTGCGCAGCCCAAAGTTCTCGGTTTCGATGAACACGCCATTGGCGCTCAGGTTGCGCGCCTTGCAGATGCGACCGCGCTTACCCGGGAAGGTGATGTAGACCGTGGTCTTGGCGCGATGCCGCGTGTGCAGTCGCCGCTCCATTCGCGATCCCCGATATTGTTATTGTGTGCGAAATGCCCGGCGATTATGCCTTGCCGGGCACTCGGCGCAAACGGCCGGACGTCGCAGACTTGTGTTGCAACGCGATATGTCCAATGGGCTGTGTCATTCCGGACAGATTCCAAACAGCGCGGACCTCGTACTGTCAAAATCCCGCTACTGGCCGCCGTACCCCCGAAGAAGGAGCAGATGTGTCCGCCTACATCATCACCGATGTGCAAGTGAACGACCCTGCCGCGTACGAGAACTGATGATGGCCGCGGTAACAGCGCTGACTCTCGAGGACATCACTGCCGCCCGGCACGCCTTGGGCCAGCGAATCGTCACCACGCCGGTGTACGAATGGGAGGGTCCTGCGCTCAGCGAACGGGTCGGGCCGGGCACGCGGGTGTTTCTCAAGCTCGAGCTCTTTCAACGCAGCGGCAGCTTCAAGGCACGCGCCGCGCTTCTCAACATGCTTCGACTCACGCCCGCGCAGCGCCAGCACGGCGTCACCGCTATCAGCGCCGGCAATCACGCGATCGCGGTTGCGTATGCCGCTCGCGAGCTCGGGGTTCACGCGAGGCTGGTGATGATCAAGACCGCGAACCCGTTTCGCGTCGAGCTGTGCCGGAAATTTGGCGGTGAGATCGAGTTTGCCGCCGACGCGCACGCCGGGTTCGCGCGCGCCGCAGAGATCGAGCGACAGGAGGGGCGCACGCTGATTCATCCGTTCGAGGGTGTGGTTACTGCAACCGGTACGGCCACACTCGGTCTCGAGCTCTGTCAACAGGTGACGGCGCTCGACGCAGTGATCGTACCGATCGGTGGCGGCGGTCTGTGCGCCGGTGTCGCATCAGCCGTCAAGCTGCTGCAACCCAGGTGCGTGGTTTTTGGTGTTGAGCCGGAAGGCGCGGACTCGATGCATCGCAGCTTTGCTGCGGGCGAGCCGTGCTCCATCGAGCGTGTCGCGACGATTGCCGACAGCCTCGGCGCGCCGTACGCGCTGCCGATCACGTTCGAGCTGTGCCGGCGCAATGTGGATGAGCTCGTCCGGGTGAGTGACGACGAGCTGCGCCAGGCCATGCGTCTCATGCAACGCGAGTGCAAGCTGGCAGTGGAGCCGGCAGGCGCAGCGGCCATGGCGGCGCTCCTGGGCCCGTTACGCGGCAAGCTCGCCGGCCGACGTGTAGCGCTGATCGTGTGTGGCTCGAACATCGACACGGCGACCTACGCCGCACTGATAGGACAGTGAATTGCGATCAAGCCCATGCGATCATCACGTCTGTGGGGTCAACCCGCGATCATGATTGATTGCGTTTGCGCTGCCCTCGTCACGTCAACTCATCGCTTCGGCGTATCGTCACAGGAGCTAACTAATGAAAAGTATGGGGATATTTCCTCGTGTAACGGCACTGATTGCGATCGTCCTGCCACTCGCCGCCTGCACTCGCGAACCGCCGAAGCCGGTCGAGGTCGAAGATGCGGTGCAAGTCACGGCAACGGTCGAAGCGATCGATCTCGCCAACCGCCTCGTGACCATTCGCGGTCCCGAGGGTAATGCAGCTACGCTCGAAGTCGGTCCGGAGGTTCGCAACCTTCCGCAGGTCAAGGTCGGCGATGAGGTCGTGGTCTCCTACTACGCTGCCATGGCGGCAGAGTTCAAGAAGCCCGGCGAGGGCGTCAAGGGCGTGCGGGAAGATGTCGGTGCCGCTCGCGCCGAGCCGGGCGAGCGTCCTGGCGGCATCGTCGGCCGTCAAGTGAAGGCTACAGTCATCATCGAGTCGGTCGATGCGAAATCGAATTCCGTCAGCTTCACCGGTCCGTATGGAATGCTGAGAACGATTGCGGTGCAGGACCCTGACGCGCAGGCATTCATCAAGAAATTGAAGAAGGGTGACGAGGTCGAGTTGACCTACACCGAGGCGGTCGCCATCAGCGTGGAACCCGCCGACTGAGGAGAAGAGCGCGCAGGCCGCGGCCAGGAAAGACCAACGGGCAACGACTTTGTTTTGATGATCCGGCAGCTGACAGGGTGCTCGCGATGCTGCCGACCTTGTCGAGCGAGGTCTGGCGCTTGGGAGCGTGAAATCATATGAAGCCACTGCAACTGCTCTTAAGTCTCTTGCTGGCCAAGAGCGTAATCGTCGCTTGCGCGCCGGAGCGCGGCGCAATGACTGGTGATCCCGCGCTATCCGAGCTCGAAAACGTGGAATGGACGTTGATCGAGCTGGATGGAGCGGCGGCCGCATCCGGATCGGGTGGCGCACCGACACTCACCTTCTCGTCAAAGGAGCATCGTGCGCAGGGATTCGCGGGCTGCAATCGGTTCTTTGGCGGCTACCAGCTCAACGGCAACCAGCTGCACGTGGAGCCACTCGCAACGACGCGCATGGCTTGTCCCGAGGGCATTTCGGAGACGGCGCTGATCAAGGCACTGGAAGAGACGGCGTCCTGGAGGATCGACGGGCGCAAGCTGGAACTCCTTGACGCGAGGTCGATTGCGCTGAGTCGCTGGACAGCGACCGCCATCGAGTCCGGAGCCCGGCCATGAACACGCGGCGGATGTCGCTTCCCTCGTATGCCTCCATGTTGCTTGTGCTGCCATTCCTGGTCGGTTGCGAGCGAGAGCCTGAGATCAACGTCGTCAAAGCGGTACTGGACCAGGACGAGGCTGCGTATCGCGAGCAGGCCGCACTCTATGCGGAGCAGCTCGAGACTTCGGCACGGCAACTCGAGCGCAGCGAGCAGCAGATGCAGCGCATGGAGGCGCTGCTCACACGTTGGGAGAAACAGGCCGACCGTTACGACGCCATTCTTGCGCGCTGGGAAAACCAGCCGGGCCCGCGATAGTCTTAGCGGGATGCTCACATGCTGACGGAGCTCGCTGCCATGACACTCGTCATCACCTCGACCGCGTTCTCATCCAATGGGTCAATTCCGCGGCAATACACTTGCGAAGGCGCCGACATCTCGCCGCCGCTCAGCTTCAACGGCGCGCCTGCCGGGATGAAGAGTCTGGTGTTGATCGTCGATGACCCCGATGCGCCGGATCCGAAGGCACCTAAGCTGACCTGGGTGCATTGGGTGCTGTACAACATCCCTCCGACTACTCCCAGTCTGCCTGAGGACGAAAAGAAGAACGGCGTGCCCAAAGGTGCGCTTCCGGGCGTCAACGACTGGAAGCGCACGGGTTACGGCGGACCATGCCCGCCGATTGGACGGCATCGCTACTTTCACAAGCTCTACGCGCTCGACGCGGTGCTGCCTGACCTGAAGAAGCCGACGAAGGCGCGGCTCCTCGATGCCATGAAGGGCCACGTACTTGCGGAGGCTCAGCTGATGGGCACTTACGAGAAAGGCAAGTAAAGGGCCCGGGCAGAGCTCGAGGTGCAGCTTTCTCCGGAGGTTCTGTACGGAATTGCCGCGGTCCTGGTGCTGGTCGGACTCGTTGGCACATTCCTTCCCGCCCTTCCCGGCGTGCCGTTGGTGTTCGCCGGAATGGTGCTTGCCGCCTATGCCGGAGAATTCAGCAGGGTAGGTCGGTCAACGCTGATCGTTCTCGGGCTGCTGACGATCTTTGCGCTGCTGGTCGACTTTCTGGCAGTGAGTCTCGGTGCAAAGCGTGCCGGTGCGAGCCGCGCCGCCGTCGTCGGCGCTGCGGTCGGCACCTTGATCGGTCTCTTCATGGGACCATTCGGCGTGTTGTTCGGCTCGTTCGCCGGTGCAGTGGGCGGCGAGCTGCTGGCGACAGGCAAAGCTCAACACGCAACACGCGTGGGATTTGCGGCCTGGCTGGGCCTGCTTCTCGGCACTCTGTTCAAGCTGGCACTGACGTTCGCGATGATCGGCATCTTCACCGCGGCGTGGCTGATCGAATGATCCGCCCAAGTTGAACTTGCCCCGAGCGCATGGGAAGCTGCGCCACCGACCGAAGGATGCCGATGAGATATCTCCTGCTCGGGGTGCTCGCGCTGGCAGCCGGCGCATGGATTGGCGTGCGACTCACTCGTGAACCGGCGCCCCCGGATCCCATCACCGTCATCGTCACCCAGCTCAAGACGCAGGCCATCATCGAGCACGAGCGGCAGATCGCCGTATGGTACAAGGCCTGCCCGAAGGTGACGGGCGTCGATCCGCAGATGTTCGTGGCCTGGCCGGGGAAACTCTCGTTTGAATTGCCACTCACCGATATCGCCGTGGAGCGCGAGGGTGCGAAGCTGACCGTGCACACGGCCACCATCAAGGTTGACGAGCCGGCGCTGCCCACGGAGCTGCTCGACTACCTCTCCACCGACCCGATCCTGAACCTCGTCGACGAAGACCAGCTCGTCAACGCGGAGCTCAAGAAGGCTTCGGGTATCGCCCGCTATCTCGCCACCTATCACCTGAAGCGCGACGCCACGCTGTACGACGCCATGTCGGACGAGCTGCGCACACTCATCCTGCGCATCGGCAGCGCCATCGATGCGGGAATCACCGAAGTCGTGGTGGAAATTCCCCGGCCCGATCCGAAACTGCCTCGACTGCCGCCTCTCGAACTGTGCGCCGGCACGAAAGCGGCCGTGAACGGTTTGCCATTTGCCAAGGATGAGGACGGGCATCTCATTCCAATTGCGTTCCGCGTACGGCCGACAGCTCAGACCGCGCCGGGCGCGACACCGGTGTCGGCGGAGCAGCCACGAGCCGCCGCGATCATCTACTAACTAAAAAAAGCGGGAGGGCAGCATGAATGCGCCCGGATTGATCGGCTTTCTCGTCATCGGACTACTCGCCGGCTGGATCGCCAATAACCTGATGAAGGGTGGCGGCATGGGGCTGGTCGGCAATCTCATTGTCGGCGTTGTCGGTGCGTTCCTCGGCGGCTGGCTGTTCAACCTGCTGGGGTTGACCGCTGGCGGCCTGATCGGCGCGCTCGTCACAGCGGTCGTGGGTGCATGTGCGTTGCTCTGGCTCATCAGCCTGATCAAGAAGAAGGGCGGCTGAGGCGCGTCAAACCGCATCGCCGCGGCGCCCGACCGGGCCGCGTGGCTTGACCTCGGGCTCGTCTACGACGATCCTCGTAGAAAAGGGGAGCCTAGGGCAATGCAGAAAGTCCGCGTGACGATCACCGCCGCGTCGTTGGTCGGAGTCATGATGATCGCGACCGGTGCGGAGCAGACAAGTCCACCCCTAAGCCCATCATGCGCCGCGCCGCAGCACCGGCAGTTTGATTTCTGGATCGGCGACTGGGACGTCACGGAGAACGGCAAAGCGGCGGGTGTCAACCGTATAGAGCGAATCCTCGACGGCTGCGGACTGCTCGAGAGCTGGAGTGGTGCCACTGGTTACCGCGGTAACAGCCTGAATTTCTACGACGCCTCAAGAAAGCGCTGGCACCAGACGTGGACCGATACCAGCGGGCTCGCACTCTCGCTCGACGGTGAATTCGTGGGCGGCGACATGGTGCTCGCGGGCGCGCGGTTCGACGCCGAACGACAGCTGACGATATACGATCGGATCACCTGGACGCCCCGTGCGGACGGTACGGTGCGGCAGTTGTGGGAGACTTCCGCCGACGGCAAGACCTGGTCCGCAATCTTCGATGGGCTCTATTCGCGCAAGCCACCGGCGCGCTGAATTCGGGCTTGATCTCGGCCGGCGAGTGGTTCAAATTCGAGCGCGTGAATGCTTCGGAGCTTACTGAGATCCACCAGGCTCTCGCCGCCGTGCAACAGACGGTCGGCACGCTCACTTTCCCGCGCTGTGATCAGGAGGACGTGTTCGAGCTCATCGACCGCGTCGAGACGGAGTTGCACTCCAGGCACCCGAACGTGCAGGTGATCGGCACGTTTCTCAACTCGATCGCGCGCAGTCTTCGAGCCCAGCCGGAGGCCCGCGAGGCCTGCATGGTGCTCGAAGACGCAATTGAGCATGCCGGCTTCCTGAGCACCTGGCAGTCGGGAATCTGAGCGGCGGTCTCTTCCTGTCAGCTCACTGCGCGAGCAGTGAGCGCAGCCGTGCTCATCCGTCAGGTGGCGGTGTTTACTTAGGTGGCGCCGACACTTCGACCGAAAGGGTAAAAGTACGCACGTCGGCAGGATTGAGTGCGCCCACGCCGACAACCTGGCGCGCCGTTTCCTCGCCGCGGTCATTCCGGATCGAGAGCACGATGGAATACTCCCACGCCTCGCCCACGGAAGGGTGGCGGATCGTGCCCTCGACCCGCAGCGGCGAATAACTCCGCTGCGGACGGCGTCGTGCCTCGGCGTCGAAACGCAAATGGTGGTTGCACGCCGGGCATACGTTTGCACTGTCGAGAATCGTCGCCCTGCAATGCGGACAGGCGCGCGTCTTACCCGGAACGACCGTGCGCGCGGCGTTCATGAAGCCGCAGCTTCTCCCTTGCTCGACCCGATCACGCGTGCGGCCTGCTCCGCCCAGCCGAATTCGACCTGGCCGCGCATGCGCGATCCAGCCGCCACAATGAGTGACCCCGCCTTCACGTCACCGGAAAGCACGCCGGTTTCGAGCAGCTCGACGCGTGCGGCCGCTTCGATGTTTCCGTTGAGCTCGCCGCCCAGCGTGACTGTGTGGGCGCGAACTTGCCCGGTCACGTGCGCGCCAGCATCGATGGTCAGATTGCCTTGAACGTTGATATCGCCCTTGAAGCGTCCGGCGATGCGGACATGACCGCTCCCCTCGATCTTGCCGTCGATCGTAAGATCGACCGCAATGAGCGACTCCTTCGGCTCGGACCGCTCTCGCGGGCGTCGCTCCTGATTTAGCGGCACTGCGGCAGGCCGTTCGGGCTCCCGCGCGGCGGGGTCTTTCGGAGTAAAGCTCGTGCCCGAGCCGGGGGTTTGTTCCTTCCAGAGTGCCATTGCTGCGTCCTCCACTACGGATTCATTCGTCGACGGGTCTTAACTACACGCCGCGGGCGGGGCACGTCAACCCGCTGTTGCAGCAGGCGTACGCGGCGCCGGCCCGGGAGAGGCGGGCGCAGCCAGCCCGCGGATCGGGCCGTAGAAAGAGGAGTCGGGCAAAAACCGCGCAAATCCAACTATCTGCAGGCCCTGATGCGGCCCTCTATCCCGTTGACATGCTGTGGCGCCGAAATCACAATACGCGGCTCGTTTTTCGCGGAGGGGTACCCAAGCGGCCAACGGGAGCAGACTGTAAATCTGCCGGCTCATGCCTTCGTAGGTTCGAATCCTACCCCCTCCACCAGTGAGCGGGTGGCATGAGCCGCAGGCGGGGTCAGAGGCGAGGCTCGGCTGCGGGTGTAGTTCAATGGTAGAACCTCAGCCTTCCAAGCTGATGACGTGGGTTCGATTCCCATCACCCGCTCCAGCAGTCTGAAGGCGTGGGGCCCTTGCAGCGGGAGAGTCCCACGCCCACGTAGCTCAGTCGGTAGAGCACGTCCTTGGTAAGGACGAGGTCACCGGTTCGATTCCGGTCGTGGGCTCCAGCGAAGCCCGAGTTGGCGGTTGGCAGTTGAGGGTTGGCAGCAAAAAAGTATGGACTTTCATCTGACCGTCAACCGTCAACTGCGAACCGTCAACTGATCACCGTCGAATAAATATCGTCAACCTTTACCGAGGTTATCTGTTGTGGCCAAAGAGAAATTTGCACGCACCAAGCCGCACGTCAACGTGGGGACGATTGGGCACGTTGATCATGGGAAGACGACCTTGACGGCGGCGCTGACGA
>Ga0209109_10001732_pt1 | contig 11954 bp, 9 predicted proteins | sample Rifsed10ft2_FD_184004 | JGI IMG/M metagenome (GOLD analysis project Ga0209109, IMG submission 184004) | Soil microbial communities from Rifle, Colorado, USA - sediment 10ft 2 (version 2) | ecosystem: Environmental > Terrestrial > Deep subsurface > Rock core/Sediment | place: Rifle, Colorado... | reverse complement strand
GTGGTAAGCCTCGAGCGTTGCGAGCGGCATGGTATTGATCGTGTGCGGCCCGATCAGAGGTTCGACGTACTTGATATCGCTATAGGTCGGATCCTTGGTCCCCGTGCTCGCCCAAAGGAGCCGTTGCGCACGCGCGCCATGCGCGTGCAGGCGCAAGAACCGTTCGGATACGAGGCTCTCTTCGAAAACGCCGTAAGCAACTCTCGCGCTCGCGATGGCGGCTCCCCCGCGCAGACTTGCCGCCCGTCGGCCGCGTGCATCATCGCTGGCCGCGAGACGATCGAGCTCGCGATCGATCAACGTGTCGATGCGGCTCAGGAAAAAGCTCGCCACCGACGCGATGCGCTCGACGGCACGCCCTGCCGCCAACGCGGCTTCGATACCTTCGAAGTAGGTCTCGAGAACCTCTCGATAGCGATCGATCGAGAAAAGCAGCGTCACGTTGACGTTGATGCCGTCGGCAAGCAACGACCGGATCGCCGTCAAGCCCTCGCGAGTGCCCGGCACCTTGATCATGACGTTCGGCCGGTCGAGCGCCGTCCAGAGCCGCTTGGCCTCGGAGATCGTGCGCTCCGGATCTCGGGCGAGGTGCGGTGACACCTCGAGGCTCACGAAGCCGTCGGCGCCGTCGGTCTCCCGGTAGACAGGCAACAGAAGCTCGGCTGCTCCACGAACATCTTCCACGGCCAACGCCTCGTAGATCTCCGCCGCGCTCTTCGCGGCCTCGGCGAGGCGCGTGATCTCGCTATCGTAGTCGTGCGTGTGAGCGATCGCTTTGTCGAAGATGACCGGGTTCGAGGTGACTCCGCGCACTCCCCACTCATCGATCATGCGCTCGAGCTCACCGCTCTTCAGCAAGCGTCGTTGGATGAAATCGAGCCACGGGCTCTGCCCAAACCCCAATAGCTTCCTGACCGGGCTGATCATCACCGATTTGGCTCCGGCCGCGGTTGCCATGTCCAGTCACGAACCTCCGGTAGATCCTCGCCGTGCTCGTGTATGTATTGCTCGTGCTCGATCAGCTTGTCCCTGATCCGTTGCTTGGCATAGGCCGCGACCGGGCCGAGCTTCGGCACGCGGTCGATGACGTCAGCGACCAAATGGAACCGATCGATGTCGTTGAGCACCGCCATGTCGAATGGTGTCGTCGTCGTACCTTCTTCCTTGTAACCGCGAACGTGAAGGTTCTTGTGGTTGGTACGACGGTACGTGAGCCGATGAATGAGCCACGGATAGCCATGGTACGCGAAGATGATGGGCTTATCGCGCGTGAAGATCGTATCGAAGTCGCGATCGGACAGACCGTGCGGATGCTCGGACGCAGGCTGCAACGTCATGAGATCGACGACGTTGACGACGCGGACCTTCAAATCGGGAAATTGATCCCGCAACATCGAGACGGCCGCCAGCGTCTCGAGCGTCGGCACGTCGCCTGCGCAACCCATCACGACGTCCGGCTCGTCGCCGCGATCGTTGCTCGCCCAACCCCAGATTCCGATCCCTGCCTCGCAGTGCTTGATGGCCGCGTCCATGTCGAGGTATTGCGGCTGATGCTGCTTGCCCGCGATGATCACGTTGACGAAATTGCGCGACCGCAAGCACTTGTCGGCCACGCAGAGAAGCGTATTCGCATCCGGCGGTAGATAGACGCGGATGACATCGGCTTTCTTGTTCACGACGTGATCGATGAAGCCCGGGTCCTGATGGCTGAAGCCGTTGTGGTCCTGGCGCCATACGTGCGACGTCAGCAAGTAGTTGAGCGAGGCGATCGGACGCCGCCAGGGGATCTCCTTGCTGACCTTGAGCCACTTCGCGTGCTGATTGAACATCGAATCGATGATATGGATGAACGCCTCATAGCAGGAGAAGAGCCCGTGGCGCCCCGTTAGGAGATACCCCTCGAGCCAGCCTTGGCACAGGTGCTCGGACAGCACCTCCATGACGCGGCCGTTCGGCGCGAGATGCTCATCGAGCGCCAGAAAGGGCCCGGTCGAACGCTTGGCCGTCGTCTCGTAGAGGGCCGCCAGCCGGTTTGACGCGGTCTCGTCGGGGCCGAACACCCGAAAGTTCGCGGCGCCGAGATTCTTCTGCATGACATCGCGCAAGAACGCGCCGAGCACGCGCGTCGACTCCGCGGAGCCTGCGCCGGGCTGCGGCACGTCGATGGCATACCGACGGAAGTCCGGCAGGCGCAATTCCTCGAGCAGCAACCCGCCGTTGGCATGCGGGTTCGCGCCCATGCGGCGGTTCCCGCGGGGTGCGAGCTCGAGCAACTGGGGCAGCGGGCACCCTTGCGCATCGAAAAGCTCCTCGGGCCGGTAGCTTCGAAGCCAGACCTCGAGTTGACTCAAGTGCTCGGGCTTGTCGCGCAAGCCCGCGAGGGGCACCTGGTGGGCACGCCACGTGCCTTCGACAGGCAGGCCGTCGACGGAAGCCGGTCCCGTCCACCCCTTGGGCGTGCGCAAGATGAGCATCGGCCAAGCAGGCCGCGCCTTGAATCCGTTCTTCCGCGCTTCGACCTGAATCGTCTTGATCTCATCGAGTATCCCGTCGAGCGTCTGCGCCAATTCTCCATGCAACACTTTGGGGTCGTCGCCTTCGACGAATCGCGGCGCGTAACCGTAGCCGCGAAAGAGCTGCTCGAGCTCCGCGCCCGGCATGCGTGCGAGCACGGTCGGGTTCGCGATCTTCCAGCCATTCAAGTGCAGAATCGGCAAGACCGCTCCATCCTCGACGGGGTTCAAGAACTTGTTCGAGTGCCAACTCGCGGCGAGCGGCCCCGTTTCGGCTTCGCCGTCCCCGACGACACACGCGACAATGAGATCAGGATTGTCGAAGGCCGCACCATAGGCATGGGCCAGTGCATAGCCGAGCTCGCCGCCTTCGTGGATAGAACCGGGCGTTTCGGGCGCACAGTGGCTCGGAATGCCGCCCGGAAACGAAAACTGCTTGAAAAGCCGGCACATGCCTTCCTCATCCAGTGAGACCTCGGGATTGAGCTCGCTATACGTTCCTTCGAGCCACGTGTTCGCGACGAGCGCCGGCCCGCCATGGCCCGGGCCCGTCACGAAGATCACATCGAGATCGCGCTCGACGATCGCGCGATTCAGGTGAACATAGAGAAAGTTGAGACCCGGCGTCGTTCCCCAGTGTCCGAGCAAACGCGGTTTGATGTGCGCGATGCGCAACGGTTCGCGAAGCAGCGGATTGGCCATGAGGTAGATCTGGCCGACCGACAGGTAGTTGGCCGCACGCCAGTAAGCGTCCATGCGCTCGAGCAGTTTTGTTCGATCGTCGTCTGCCATACGTGTGACCTCGTAGGCGCTCTACGTAGCGCTCCGCAACCTCAGAGATCTACATTCGGACCCGTCCGCCTCGTCGTCGCGTCTCCAGCGTCCTCGTCAAACGCAATGGCATCGATGAGCCGACACAGGCTCTCATGGTCGGGAGGTCGATCGGGGACAGTCTCCCAAGTCTTCACGGCTTCGCGGATTCTTTGCTGCAAACGCTGGGCGTCCGCCAACCGCTCATCATTCTCGGTCGCGCGGTGCCGTACGAGGCGTCTCACTTGCAGACAAGGCGACACACCGCGGTCGGCGTCGCCGAGGATCATCTCGATGTCGGTGAGCGTAAATCCAACTCGCTTGGCGCGACAAATGAACTTTAGCCGGTAAAGATCGGCTGCCGCGTATTCTCGGTAGCCGTTGCGTGCGTTGCGTTTGGGATGCAATAGGCCGCGTTGCGTGTAATAGCGCACTACGTGGGGCGGGACGTCAGCCCGCTTGGCGAGGTCATTTACTGTCATTTTTCGTTCTTAGATCCCCATGACCCGGTCAACCTTACAAGCTATACGCGGCACTCAAGTCAACCTTGGGTCGACCGACCGCCCGGCCAACAGCCGTCTCAGTGCGTGGGCGAGAACAGCGCTGTCATGACCGCAGTGACCGTTAGAACCGCCGCGATCAGGACCCATTCCGCCACCAGCGAGCGGCGAAAGGCGTGAGCCGCGTGCTCGTCGCCGTGGGTCATGCGCGGACCCAGCCGCCATTTGTTCAGCGACGCGAGCGCCATCAGGAGCGCGAAACCCGAGATCTTCGCGAGCAGCGACAGACCGTACGGTGTCGTCAAGCTTGCGAGGCTCGGCAGCAGCAACATCGACATGGCCAAGCCTGCGATGAAAATCACCGGCACCAACCACACGGCAAGCCGCGAGAATGCCTCGACGATCAGCGCGCTCGTCGCGAGCGTCTCGTGCCTGCTCACTAGATAGAAGGGCCACAGCGCGCCGAACCAAAAGGCCACGAGCAGCAGGTGCAGAATCAAGAGACCCGCCAAGAGCCAGCGCTGATCGTCCGCTGCCGTGTGCCCCATGAAAGCGAAGGACGCGACCACGAGCGCGCTGCCGGTCAGCGCAGCCGCAGCACCGAATCGACTCGGCCTGAGCCACACGAGCATCACCATCGCGAGACCGAGCACACGAACGGCCGTCGCCGTGCCCAAATCGGACGCGAGCAGCAGCGCCTGCATCGAGCCGTCGAAGACTCCGGCGAGCTCGCCCGTGAGCCGGGCCGGCTCGAGAACCTGGTAGGCGATCGTCAGGAACAGTCCAGCCAGGGCCGTGCGCCCTGCAAGATGCCGGATGGCCCGCGTTGAACGCGGCACGTCGCCGCCGAACAGCGAGAGGAACAGCGGTGCACCGGCCGCCTGCAACGCGGCGACGAAGCCGAGCGCGCGCACGCTGATGGCGATGAAGTCGGCCATCACAGGCTACAACGGGCACGATGCGCTCAGTGCGGTTCCGAATGCCCGGAGTGCGAATCCTCCGTCGACTCCTCATGTGGCGTCTGCTGCGCGGGCGCACCGCCCGCCCCGACGGTGAACGCAAACTCGCCGGTCATGACATGCGTGTCCTCGGAAAGGGCTCGCCAACTGACCGTATACTGACCGTCGCTCAGAGTGGGCGCGCCAACCAGAAAATCCTCGCCCGCGTCGGCTGGAAGCGGACCCAGGCTTTGCTTCGACTCACCCTGCTTCTGCACGGACAACGCAGTCAACCGCACGGGTTCCGAGAAATGCAGCATGACCTCTTTGGGGGCGGCCTCGAGCACCGCCTTGTCGGCCGGCATGGACTGAGACAGCTCCGTGTGCGCGTATGCGAGCTGGCCGACGACGGCTAACAACGCGGCAATACTTATCGTCAGTTTCGTTTTCATCAAAGACTCCTTATCGCCTTAATTCAGTGAATTCAAAACCAGAAACGTAAGCCCGCGACGAGCCGTGCATCGTTCGGATCGTCGCCGGCCGCGCGAGCCAAATCTTCCGTTTCGCCGTACTTGCGCACCCATTCGATACCGAAATAGGGGGCAAGCTCGCGCCGGATCTCGTAACGGACGCGAAGCGCCGCCGACACGTCCGATAACCCGCTGCCGAGTCCGCGCTCGACATCACGCTTGCCGTAGATATTGGCCTCGATTCGCGGTTGCAGGACGAGCTTCTGCGTCAGCAGGAGGTCGTACGATGCATCCAAGCGCAGCGCGCTCTGTCCCGCCTCGCCGAGGTACGCCGTCGCTTCGATCTCGAACCAGTAAGGCGCAATCCCCTCGACTCCGAATGCCAACCATTCTCGGTTCGGCCCTGCGCCGCTGTCGTAGCGGACGCCGAGCTGCGAGTCCCAGAAGGCCGCGAAGGCGTGCCCCCACAGAAGCTCGGTGCGCGCCTCTGCGAGCTCGCCGCCGTCGATATCGCCCTCGGCCTTGAGCACGGCGCGATCGTAGGTGCGCCCGTACCAAGCCTCGAGATCGTAGGGCACAAACGTGTTGCCGCGCGTCCGCACCACTTCGAGATTGTCGACGCGCAATGACGCCAGACGCCGCGTGTCCGCAAGCTCGAGCTTGAGCGGGCCGAAATCCTGACCGCCGGAATACGCGTGCGGATCGCGGGCGTCGGGCGGCGGCGAACCGCCCTGCACAGGACCCATGTCCATCGCGGCATCCTGACCCGAGGCGGAAACAGGACCGAGCAGTACGGCGATGGACGCGAGCACGGCGACTCGACTCGGCATCGCCGTGATCGAGCGGCAAGGCTTCGCGCCGACGTTCATGCGATGACCACCTGCCGAAACATGGCGGCATCCATGTGATACAAGACGTGGCAGTGCCAAGCCCACGGGCCGAGCGCATCCGCCGTCACGAGGAAACTCACGCGCTGCGCCGGCTGCACGCTGATCGTGTGCCGGCGTGCCATGAGCTCTCCGTCCAACGCTTCGAGCTCGCTCCACATCCCATGCAGGTGCATCGGGTGCGTCATCATCGTGTCGTTGACGAGAATCACGCGCAGGCGCTCGTTGTGCCGGAAATGGACAGGCGTCGATTTGCCGAACTCGAGGCCGTCGAACGACCACGTGTAGCGCTCCATGTTGCCTGTCAAATGCAGCTCAATCTCACGCTCCGCGCCGCGAGCGTCGAGCGGCCCGCCGATCGTGCGCAGGTCCGCATACGTCAGCACGCGTCTCCCGTTGTTGCGCAGTCCTACGCCCGGGTCATCGAGATTCGTGCGCGGCATGTCGACGCGCATGTCGACGCTCGGACCATATTCCGTTCGGGCGTGGCGCGCGTGCACGACGGCGGTGGCCGTCGCCATTCCCGCGTGCGCGCTGTGGTCCACGGCGCCTTGTCCGGCGCCGGCGACGGCCGCCTCGAGAGCCCCGTCTCCATGCGACATCGCACCCATCATGTCCGTCATGCTGAGCCACTGCGGCTCGTCGAGCGCCGGCACGTCGGCCGCCATAGCAGCACGCGGCGCGAGCGTGCCGCGCGCGTAGCCCGTGCGATCCATCGCTTGCGCGAAGACCGTGTAAGCGCGGTCCTCGCCGGGCTCGACGATGACGTCGTAGGTTTCGCCGGGCCCGATCCGGAATTCATCGACGGTCACGGGCTCGACGTCCTGGCCGTCGACGTGGACTACGGAGAGCTTAAGCCCCGGAATGCGCACATCGAAAAACGTCTGCGCACCCGAGCCGATGAAGCGCAACCGAACGCGCTCACCGGGACGGAACAAACCCGTCCAGTTTCCCGCGGGCGTCGTGCCGTTCATGAGATAGGTGTAGGTGTAACCGGAAATATCGGCGAGATCCGTCGGGCTCATGCGCATCCGGTTCCACATGCGCCGCATGTCGACGGCGGCACCTAGCCCCAGCTTCGACGCATCGTTGAAGAATTTGCGCGCCGTCAACTGGTTGAAGTTGTAGTAATGGCTTTGCTTCTTGAGCTTCGCAAGGACCCGCATCGGATCCTCGTCCGTCCATTCGGAAAGCTGCACAACGTAGTCGCGATCCGCTCGAATCGACTCGCCGCGCGCCGAGTCGATGATGATCGCGCCGTACATCCCGGTCTGTTCCTGGAATCCGGAATGGGAGTGATACCAATAGGTGCCGCTCTGTCGCACCGGGAAGCGGTACACGAACGTCTCGCCGGGCGCGATACCGCGATAGCTGATCCCCGGCACGCCATCCATCTCGAACGGCAGCAAAATACCGTGCCAGTGGACGGACGTTGATTCGCGCATGCGGTTGGTCACACGCAGCGTGACGGTATCGCCCTCTCGCCAGCGCAGAACCGGCGCCGGTAGCGAGCCGTTGATGGTCGTCGCGATACCCGGCACGCCCGTGAAGTTGACGGGCGTTTCGGCGATCATGAGATCGAACTCGGTGCCGCTTAAGACCTGCGGGGTGCCGGTGGCCGTCGGCTGTTGCGCCCAGGTCGGGTTCATCCAGGGCGACAATCCCAGCATCACACCCCCGGCCGTCAGGCCTTCGAGGAATCGCCTTCGTGGCAAATTCGGCCCGAGTATTCGAGTTTGGGAACTGTGCTTCATCTCGGTAATGCTCTTAGTCGACAAGGTAACGACGCAGCGCTGTCGCGCGCGTGACGCGTGGATTACAGTGGCGTAATCGTCCTGTCATCTTACTAACAGCAGTCCACGCGTACCGTCGTTGCAGAGTTCACTGCACATGAAAATCCTGATCGTCGAAGACGAAGCGAAAACCAGCGAATATCTCCGCCAGGGGCTCACCGAAGCCGGCTTTGTCGTGGATCTCGCCCGCAACGGCCTGGACGGGCGCCACCTGGCCACGACCGAGCAATACGAACTGATCATCCTCGACGTCATGCTCCCGGACATCGACGGCTGGCGCATCCTCCAATCTCTGCGCGAGGCGGGCAGCAGGGTACCCGTGCTGTTTCTCACGGCGCGCGATACGGTGAACGATCGCGTGAAAGGTCTGGACCTCGGCGCCGACGATTACCTCGTCAAGCCTTTCGCGTTCGCGGAGCTTCTCGCGCGCGTGCGCACGTTGTTGCGCCGTGGTACTGCCGGACCGCTCGAAACGACGCTCACGGTCGCCGATCTCGAGCTCGACTTGATGCGTCGACGCGTCAGGCGCGCGGGTCGGCGCATCCAACTCACTGCCAAAGAGTTCGCGCTGCTCGAGCTCCTGATCCGCCATCGCGACGAAGTGCTGCCGCGATCGTTGATCGCGTCTCAGGTCTGGGACATGAACTTCGACAGCGACACTAACGTCATCGATGTCGCGATTCGACGGCTGCGCGCCAAGATCGATGATGCTTTCGAGCACAAGCTCATCCACACTGTACGCGGTATGGGCTACATGCTCGATGCCTCGGGGGAGGCGTAACGGCTCATGCGTCGTCCCCTATCCCTCGCCACACGCCTGACGCTCTTTTTCGGCATCGCGGCCGCCATCGTTTTTCCGATCTTCGGCTGGGTCATCAGCGAATCCATCGAGAGTCATTTCGAAGAGGGGGACACCGACGAGCTCGAGCTCATCGCGGACGGGATCGAGGACGCGCTGTCCGGCGTCCGTTTCGCAGGCACCTTGGCGCCCGTGCAACAGAGATTCGACGATATCCTGATCGGTCATCACAGCGCCTCCTTGTATATCGCCGGCGCGGATGGCCGAACGGTCTATAAGAGTCGCATGAGCCCCGATCTCTCGAGCGTCGCCGAAGCGGCCGAGACGGAACCGGACGACGGTCCGGTTCGCCGCTGGAACGACATGGGTCACAGCTACCGCGTGCTGATCCGACGCTTGAGCCTGAGCCACGGCGGCAACGGTGAAGTCTATACGATCGCGGTCGCCGTCCCGATCGACCATCACCTTGAGTTCCTCGCGTCCTTTCGCCGCACCTTGTGGCTCATGATCGCGAGCAGCATTGCCATCATGAGCCTCATGGGATGGTTCTCGGTGCGGCAGGGGCACGCCCCGCTCCGTGACATCGTGGCCCGAATCCGCCGCATCAGCGCCGACAAGCTCAACAGCGGCGTTCCACCTGAGAGCGTGCCCCGGGAACTCTCCGATCTCGCAGGGTCTTTCAATGACATGCTGGTGCGCGTCGACGAGGCGTTTCAGCGACTATCGCATTTCAATGCCGACATCGCACACGAGCTGCGCACGCCGATTACGAACCTCATGACACAGACCCAAGTCGCGCTTTCCAGGGCACGGACGGTCGATGAGTACCGGGAGATCCTCTACTCGAACATGGAAGAATACGAGCGGATGGCGCAGATGATCGGCGATATGCTGTTTCTCGCCCAGGCCGACAACGGCGCGTGCAAGGCCGAGCTGACGGTGGTGGACCTCGCTCTGGAAGTGCGCGCGCTGTTGGACTACTACGAGGGCTGGGCCGAGGAGCGCGGCGTCGCTCTGAAACTCGAAGGCACGGCCAAGGTCACGGCCGATCGGCTGATGCTGCAACGCGCGCTCGGGAATCTCCTCTCCAACGCGGTCTGGCACACGCCCGCCGGCCGGGCAGTGCACGTGAAGCTCGACACCTCGGACGACGGCAGCGTGAGCATAGCAGTCGAGAACCCCGGCACGCCGATACCCCCCGAGCACTTGCCGAAACTGTTCGACCGGTTCTATCGTGTCGATCCATCGAGACAGCAGAGCGGCGAAGGCGCCGGGCTTGGACTTGCGATCGTCAAGTCGATAATCGACGCCCATGGCGGAAAGATAGACGTCGCTTCAGATCAACGCGGGACAACGTTTCGTATCACGCTTCCGCCGCCTGTCGCGTCCGCGTTAGCCTGAACGTTGGGGCTTCTAAGTGTTCGAGGTGATTGTGCAAGTAGCGCACGCGACGGCCAGGCGATCGTCTTGATCGCTCACAGCCAACGCCTCGCGCTCCAGCCGATGAGCTCGGCGAAGCGGCCGGACAACGGCCGGGCAGCCCACCGTCGTTGCTTGATTTCCCTCGCGGCCTCCAGATCCTCTTCGAAGAGCGACGCAAGCGCCGCATTCATTCGCGGCGAGTGTGCGACAAGGTTGAGCTCGTAGTTGATGAAGAAGCTGCGATAGTCGAAGTTTGCAGTTCCGATCGTGCTCCAGTCCTCGTCCATCAACAGCGCTTTCGCGTGTAAAGTGCGGGGCTGATACTCGAACACTCGAACGCCGGCCCGAAGCAATTGCGAGTAGGCCGCGCGTCCCGCCCACTGCACGAGCCACACATCGCTTTTCCCGGGCACGAGGACCCGCACGTCGACGCCGCGTAGCGCCGCCTCGCAGAGGCGGCGCTGCGTCACGGAGTCCGGCACGAAGTACGGCGTCGTCAACCAGATACGCTGTCGCGCCTCCGCGAAGCGGTGTCGCAACAGACAGCGCCAGCGGTAGCGACAGTGACGCGCGTGATTGGTCAAGAGATAAAGGGGCCGGTCTTCGTTGCCGCACCATTCGAGCTCGCCCTGCGCGAAGGCCGCGTACGCTGCCGCGGCGTCCTGTACGATCGGCCCGGTCAAACGCACGTGCGTGTCGCGCCACCTTCCGTCCCCATGGATCCGTCGAGAGTTTATCTGGGAGATGTTAAAGCCGCCGAGATACGCGGCGCGTTGATCGACGATCAAGAGCTTCCGGTGATTGCGGCGGTGAAACATCCACGGCCGGCGCCACTCCCACGGATGGCACCAGCGGAACCGTGCTCCGGATGTGCCGAGACGCTTCGCGGAACCGCCGGAGAAACCGAAACGTGAGCCGACGGCATCGACGCGGACGCGCACTTCGACGCCACGCGCGGCGCTTTCGGCGAGGCGCTCGACGAACTCGCGACCGATCGCGTCGTCCGCGAAGATGTATGACTCCATCCAGACGCGTTCGCGCGCCGCAGCGATATCGGCCAACATCGAGTCGAACAGGACATCGCCCTCGCTGAAGAGCGTGACGCCGCTGCCATCCGGCTCAGTCCAGGTCTCGGCAATGGCATTCGCGAGCGCCGCTATCATCGTTCGGTACGCCGAGTCTCTACTTCAGCCCCGAGATGGGCGCGCCCTTCAAGAGCAGCGCGTTCGCGGCAACGAGCAGCGAGCTGCCGGACATGGCGATTGCCGCCACTTCCGGACTGATCGTCAACGGGTAGAAGACACCGGCCGCGAACGGAAAGGCGATCACGTTATAGCCCACCGCCCACCATAGGTTCTGGTGCATCTTGCGCAGCGTGATGCGCGACAGGCCGATCGCGGCGACCACGTCGAAAGGATCGCTCTTCATGAGCACGACGTCGGCACTTTCCATCGCGACATCCGTGCCGGCGCCAATGGCGAAGCCGACGTCGGCCTGCGTGAGCGCGGGAGCATCGTTGATCCCGTCGCCCACCATGCCCACCTTCTTGCCCTCCGCCTGCAGCGCCTTCACCTGATCGACCTTCTGCCCGGGAAGCACTTCGGCGAGCACCCTGGACACGCCAAGCTCGTTGCCGACGCGCTCTGCAGTCGCGCGGTTATCGCCGGTGAGCATCGCCACCTCCACGCCGCGGGCCTTCAGTGCAGCGATCGCCGCCGCCGAGGTCGGCCGGGGCGCGTCGGCGATCGCGATGAGCCCCCAAAGCTTGCCGCCGCGCGCGACGTGCACGACGGTACGCCCGCCACCGGCGAGCCTCTCGGCG
>Ga0209109_10001731_pt1 | contig 11955 bp, 14 predicted proteins | sample Rifsed10ft2_FD_184004 | JGI IMG/M metagenome (GOLD analysis project Ga0209109, IMG submission 184004) | Soil microbial communities from Rifle, Colorado, USA - sediment 10ft 2 (version 2) | ecosystem: Environmental > Terrestrial > Deep subsurface > Rock core/Sediment | place: Rifle, Colorado... | reverse complement strand
TCGGATTTTCCGACTTCCCGATCTCACGGCAGGTAAGCTCCCGTCACCCATCACTCGCGGCCCTATAATGGCCGCCCAACGATGGAGGTCGCATGTCAGAGGAACGGCAACCAGTCGGAATTATCGGCACGGGACTGATGGGGACGGCCTGCGCGAAGCGCCTGCGCGCGGCCGGCTTCGACGTGCTGGGATACGACGTCGATGCGGGCAAGCTCGGGCAGCTCGTGGCGCTGGGCGGCCGCGCCGCGCGCTCGGCTGCGGAGATCGCCCGCTCGTGCGACCAGGTCGTGCTCTCGGTATTCGACACCGATCAGGTGGAGGATGCGGTCGAGGGTCCGCAGGGCCTGCTCGCCGGGCGCCCGGCGGACGGGCCGCCGCTCACCGCGGTCTGCGTGAGCACCTGTGACCCCGACCGCATCGCGGCGCTCGCGGCGCGCCTGCCCGCAGGACGCCTGCGCTTCGTCGAGGCGCCCGTTTCCGGCACCAGCGAGCAAACGGCACGCGGCGAGGCGCTGGGCCTGATCGGCGGCGAGCGCTCGGCGGCGGACGGGGCGGGCGACGTGCTGGACGCCATCTGCCCGCGCCGGCATCACGTCGGGGCAGCCGGCAACGGCGGGCGCACCAAGCTCGCGATCAATCTCATCCTCGGCATCAACCGCGCCGCGCTCGCGGAGGGCCTGGTGTTCGCCGAGCGCATGGGGCTCACCCCGGAAGCATTTCTCCGGGTCGCGCGCGAGTCGGCGGCCTACTCGCAGGTCATGGACATCAAGGGGGCGAAGATGCTTGCCGGCGATTTCAAGCCTCACGGCAAGATCACCCAGACGCTGAAGGACTTCCTGCTCATGCTGGAGCAGGCTGAAAAGCGCGGCCAGCGCCTGCCGCTCGCCGAAACCTACGCGCAACTCGTCAAGGGCTGCGTTGCCGCTGGAGAAGGCGAGTGGGACAACGCGGCGGTGATCGAAGAGATCCGGCGCCGCCGTAGCGGCTGATGCGTGAGGGGTTCCTGCCGCTGTTGAGGGCGAGCGGGCCCCGCTACCGGAAGAAACCGGCCCGTGGGCGCAGCGGCGCGTCAGTCCATTGCCGGCTCCGCCACTGGTACTCCGAGGCGCACGTCACGCTCACGTAACGTCTCCGGTGAAAGCCGGCTGCAATCAGGAACCGTCAGCCAAAGTCGCAGCAGATGGCGCTTTCTGTCCGGCTCGGGATCATCCTCGAAGGCAGTACGGCTGTGAAGAATGACGTAGTTGTTCAGGAACTGCATGTCGCCTGGCTCGAAATTGATCTTGAGCTGCATTTCATCGATCAGTCCGTCCATGATATCGAAGGCTTCCTTCTCGATTTCACTTAGCGCGACGCCCGTCGTCTTCTGGGCGAACTCGATCATGCGCCGGGAGTATCGACAGGAGAGCTTTCCCTCGTAATACTCGAAAACCGGCCAACGGTAGATCGGGGGCCGGCCTTTGGGCTGTTCGCTGCGCCAGTCGTAGTTGAACCGGTTGTAGAGCGCGCCCACGTACCACGGGTAGCGCTTGAGAAGCTCGTTGTAGAGCGCCATGGAACTCACGATCAGGCTCTCTCCGCCCGATTTTGCCGGCCGCCAGCACAGCAAGCCGACCACGTCCGTCTCGTCGACATGGAAGGGGGAAGTCGTCCTCGTCTGGTAGCCGCGAACCCCGGCCGCGCGGATGTCGAGACCCTCGTCCCGCACATCACCGAGGAGATCCCCTTTCGCGTTCTGCGATACCGCTTTTCCCAGGTAGGTGCCGATGCCCCAGTAGATTACTTTCGCCTGCTGCAGCGTATAGCGTTCGATCGGCAAGCCTTTGATCTGCACGAAGCCGCGCCCGTATTCGAGCTCCTCGGAGATCTTCTTCAGCTCATTGCCGAAGCCCGGCAACGGAAAAGCCTCGCGTGTAATCTCGATTAGAGACAGCCCCCTGCGTTCTACCGCGTGCAGCGCCGCATCGAGCTCCACCACGGCGTGCGACGACAGGAGATGGAGCCACGAATCATCCTGCGCGAGCTCGCTGCCTTTCCAAGCAATCGACCTGCCAACTGGCTCGGTCAGGATCGTGCCCATGCCTTCACTCCTCCCGTCGGTGGTTTCCGGAGTTTTCTCTGCTTCTTTACCCCGCAGGATTCCGCCTGGCGTCGCTAGTGCGCTTGTTTTTCGGGCGACGGGAGTCCCAGCTCCGCGCGAGGGCGCGCCAGCGTATCGACGATGAGCGTCAGATAAACCTTTGTGGTTTCCACCAGGTCGGAGATCGCGGCGTGCTCTCCTTGCTTGGGATTCCAGTCGCTCCGCCCCTCGCCGTGATGGTGGACATCCGAGAGCGTGCGCGTGCGGCCGGTCGCACCGTAATTCAGCGCGGGGATGCCGTGGCGAACGAGCTCGCACGCGTCGGAAGCGAACGACATCGCCGTGACCTCGATCTCCTTTCCGTGCACCTGCCTGTGAGCCTCCGCCACCGCCTGATAAATGTATTCCTCGGGGGCGCACTCCGAGCCCCACTGGTTCATGAAGATGTGCGAATCCATTTCCAGCGCGGCAAGGTCCGGGTCCTGTGCCGTCAATTTCCTGAGCACGCTCTTGATCTCGCGCTGCACGATAAGCGGGTCCTGGTCCGGCATCAGCCGCGTGTCCACGTATAGCGTGCAGTACACAGGCACGCGCGAGCAGCGGTACGGCCAGCCGCCCTCGATCGCGGAGAGCGTGACCTGCGCGGGCATGTCGAGAAAGGCGCAGCGTTTCTCGTAATCCTCGCCCCACGCCTGGATCGCCTGCATGACTTTCATCATGTTATTGATCGTGTTGTTCCGCGGCGTACCAAAGACCGTATGCATCGGGTCGCCTACGAGCGTGATGCGGGTCCAGACATAGCCGCCGTGCGCCCGCATCAACGTCATGCCTGAGGGTTCGCCCACGACGCAGAAGTCCGCCACGGCGCCGTGGGTGATGGCATACCACGTCCCGCATGCGCCACCGCGGTAGTGCGGTCCCTGATAACGGTCGATCTGGGACTTCTCGATTTCGCCGGCGACGCAGGCGATCATGAGATCGCCCGCAAGTTCCGCATTCGCGCGCCTGAGAATTTCGGCGGCGTGAATGAAGCACGCGAGCGAGCCCTTCATGTTGTAGATGCCCAGCCCGTAGATCCAGTCGCCGTCGATCTCCGCCTTCGGCTTATAGCCGGGCCGATCCGGCAGATACCGCTCTTCACCCGTATAGGATGTGTCCATGTGCCCGTTCAACATGAGCACGGCGCCATCGCCGGTGCCCTTGATGACGCCGATCGCGTTGGAGCGGGTATCCTCGAACACCTGCGGCAACACGTTGATGCCCGCTTTCTCATAGCGGCCAACGATGTAGTCGGCACAGGCTTTTTCCGCGCCGGTAGGGGAGGGAATGTTGACGAGATCGCACGCGATGGCGACGAGCGCCTTGCGGTCGACCATGTCGAGCAGCTTCTTCTTCAACTGATCGGTCGACGTTGCCATTATCTATCGAACAATTGCGAATTACTCAGGCTTGATACCCGCGTCCTTGACGATCTTGGCGTATTTTGCGAGGTCTGCCTTCAGGAATGCCCGTAGTTGCTGGGCCGTGCCCGGGGCCACCTCGGCATTCTGCCGCACAAGCTTTTCCTTCGTGTCCGCCGAATTAGCGATGCGGGTGATTTCGTCGCTAAGCTTTGCGATGATCTGCTTCGGTGTCTTCACCGGTACTGCAACCGCGTACCACTCGACGATCTCGTAACCCTTGAGACCGCTTTCGTCGAGCGTAGGCAGGTTGGGCAGGTAAGCTGAACGCTTGAGGCTCGTTACCGCGAGCCCGCGCAGGCGGTTTGCCTTGATGTGCGGCGCTGAGTTCAGCATGTTGAGCAGCATCATCTGCGTCTCCCCGCCCACCACCCCGATCACCGCGAACGCGCCGCCCTTGAACGGCACGTGCACGATATTGACGCCGCTCATGGACTTGAAAAGCTCGCCAGCCAGGTGGGTGATGCCGCCGGTGCCGCCGGAGCCGAAATTGATCGTGCCAGGCTTGGATTTCGCGAGCGCCAGCAATTCCGCGACCGACCCCACCGGCACGGAAGGATGTACGACCAAAACATTGTTGATCGTCGCGACCATCCCGACCGGATCAATGTCACGCGTGAGGTCGTAGGGCACTATGCGATGGACACTCGGCGTGATGGTCTGGTTGTTGCCCAGCATGATCAAGCTGTGGCCGTCGGGCGTTGCCTTGATTCCCACTTCCATCCCGATGCGGCCTGCCGCGCCGGGGCGATTTTCAACGATGACCTGCTGGCCCCACCTTTCGGCGAGCGCTTGGCCGAAGAGCCGCGCCACCGCATCATAGGACCCGCCTGGGCTATAGGGCAGGATGAAGCGGATCGGGCGATCGGGATACGTCTGAGCGCCAACTTCCCCAGCCAGGAAACTGCATGCGATCATCACACCTGTCGCAAAACGAGCGGTCGAATACATGGTAGACCTCCTGTCCTCAAATACAGTCAAGACCCTTGTGGCAATGCGGGCGGCGCGTCGCAATAGCGCACCCAGTCGCGTCGGTACACCCGATTCGCCAGAGCGGATCGCACACTCTTAAACGGGGCGATGCTTTGCCCCACCATGACGCTTGGATTTCGACGCCGTAGGCGCGACGTGATGCGCCCCCCGTCGGCTCCGATCTACCGGCCGTCCGGCAATGCCGTGGGAGAGATCCTTCACGACATAGAAGATGACGTCCTCGTCGGGCGTGGCGTAGGTGCGATGGACCAAATTCGCCGGAAAATACACCACCGAACCGGCAGGAACTTTCATCGTCTTCCTCCCCGCAATATCGGCCATCAGCGTGCCTTTGATCACGAAATTGAATTGCTCGTTGGGGTGAGTATGCGGGCGCGCGCCGCAGCCCGCCTTCTCGAACGCCAGCCCGATCTGAATCCGCTCGCCCTCGATGACGACGGCGCGCGTGTCTGCGTAATGTTCGCTACTGCCGGCCCTGCCGCCGGCGCGCACGCGCTTCAGCTCGTACAGGTTGAATACGTGCCCTCCGGCGCGGCCGGCCTTGTACGCGCCTTTGGTCTTCGTAATGCTCGCCTTTCTGGACATGGATGGACGGCCTGGGGCGCCCGACGGGGAGGATCGCGGGCTTAGGCTTTCAGCCGCTCCGGTTCGATGATTGCCTCGCACTCGATCTCAATCATTGCGTCGGGATGACCGAGGCGTGAAATCTCGATCAGCGTGCTTGCCGGACGGTTGTTCCTGAAGAACTTGAAGCGCTCGCCCGAGCAGCGGTAATACTCTTCGATATCCGTGACGTACGTGGTGGCGCGCACCACGTCGTCAAACCCCGCACCTACATGCGCGAGGCCCTTGCCGATGTTTTCGCAGGTCTTGCGGATCTGCGCGCTCATGTCACCCTTACCGATGATCGTGCCGTTGGGCTCGCGTGCGACTTGCCCGGACAGATAGACATGCGCGTGGCCAGTGGTCTCGATGACCACGACGGGCACGTAGAGCAGATTGCTGTTCTCCACTCGCGCCCACATGTCCTTGGGTTGCAGGAACCTGCGCTTGATCATGGGCCGCCCCCACGCGGAAGATTCTGTACTGGTAATGAAAGGTTATAATGTTATGACCTTTAGCGCAACTGCCCCGTCTATCCCGGATCGATCATGCGCGTTCGCCTGAGCAGAGCCGAGGGCGCGCCACCGATTTATTCACAGGTGGCCAGCTTCTTGCGGCAGCGCATCAGAAACGGGGAGCTTGCGGCCGGAGTCAAGCTGCCCAAGGAGCTTGATCTCGCACGACAGCTCGGGGTCAGTCGCGTCCCGGTCCGCCACGCGCTGGCGATCCTCGAGCGCGAAGGCCTGATACGGCGTCGTCACGGGCGCGGGACGTTCGTCGCGGAGAATGTGGACCGGCCCGAGGTGCTGCGGTTGACCGGCGTCATCGGTTGGGCCGCGAAGGGAACGGATCACCACATGCTTTCAGTGGACGAGATCGTGCCAATCGGAGAGCCCGCGCGCTTTTTCGGCCTGGCGCGCGGGGCGACGCTCACGCGCTTTGTTCGCTCACGCTCTCGCGCCGGTTCGAGGTTCAACTACATCGTCAATTTTGTGCCCGTAGCTCTCGCCCAACGCATGCGCAGGGAGGATTTTCGCACGCACACGATGGTGGATATGCTGCGCAAGCGCCTCAAGATTCCGCTCGGGCCGATCCGACAGGCAATCGAGGCCACCACGGCCGACCCGACGATGGCGCGACAGCTCGGCGTCGTGGTGGGCGTGCCCGTGCTCTACGTGGAGACGCGCATCTGGCGCAAGAGCGGTGCACCTCTCATGTTTTCACAGGCTTACTTCAGAGGCGACTGTTCGAGCTACAGCATCGAAATTCCAGGCTAATCCGGTACCGATCACAAAGGAAAGGGGACAATTCATGGCACGCAACAAGCAAGCGGCGGGCCGGGGATGGCCCGCGTATGTCGCCGCAGGTCCGATGCTTTTCTTCAGTGGGCAATACGGCGTCGGGCCCCGGGCGCAAGAGTACCGCGAACGCTTTGATGAAGTCGCTGGCCTGGGACCCGGCGCGAACGGCCGTTTTGCGTGGATCAACCGCATGGAGGGACCGGTCGGCGCTCAGGCAATCGCGATATACGAGCGCTACCGCGGCCTTCTCGCAGCCGAAGGTGGCGACTTCGAGAGTCTGGTTCGCTACCATATCCTGCAGCGCGACAAGCGTTTCTTTCCGGTGTTTGACCGCGTTCGCCGGCATTATGAGACGGCGCCGCCTGCCAGCACTGCGGTCGGTGTCGGGCGATTCGAACCGCACGACCGGGCGCGTTTATGCGTCGACGCCATCGCGCTGCGTCCCTCTGCCGCGGGCACGCTTGGCGCCCGTTCGGTGCTTCCCGGCTCGAGTAAACATGCGGCTGCAGCGCATTTTTCTCATGTGATCGGAGCCGGGCCATATCTGTTTCTCGCGGGACAGATTCCCATCGACACCTCGCGGCCGGGTGCGCCGCTTATCCGCAATTACGACGATATTCCGGAGGAAGGCCGCTTCCTCAGAGCCGGGCGCAGTCACGAGGATACGCGCAACGGCCCGATCGCAGCGCAGGCGTGGTTCACCTACGATCTGATTCGCCGGCACCTTGAAGCCGAGGGCTCCTCGCTCGGCGAGATACTGAACCTCACGGTCTATCTGCAAGACATGCGCGACTTTCCAACGTTCCACCGCGTGCATGAGCGGTTCTTTCCGTCCTCGCCTCCGGCGCTGACCGTGGTTGAAGTCGGCGAGGTCGGCCACAAGGGCACCCTGATCGAGATCGAGCCGACGGCGATCCTGCCAGGCAAGGGAATCGCGCGCAGGGCGCATGCTCCGAAGGGGTGGACCGCTCCGGCGCACATGAGCCCGCTGGTTGAGGCCGGGGGTGTGGCATTCCTGTCGGGCATCGCCGGGCTCGACGCCTCAGGTGCGCCGATCAAGTCCATGCGCGCGTTGCCAGTGGCGCAGCGCCGCACGCTCGCCGGTCAGCCCGCTGTTGCGCGCACTCCCGTGTCGCTTCAGCTTGCCGCGATTCTCGCGGAGCTCGCGACGCGCCTGGCGACAGCCGGGCACGGCTTGGGGCGCGTAGTGCACCTCACCCTGTTCATCGACGACATCGCTGCGTTCTTGCCAATGGAGCCGCTGTTGGCACGCGCCTTCGGGCGCCGGCGGCCGGCCCTGACCGTAATCGAATCGCCGTGGCCCGCACCCGTGGCCGGTGCCCGCGTCTCGGCTACCGCAATCGCCTGGCTTGGCGCCGGCGCACCCACCGCCGCACGTAGCTGAAATCTTGCCAACAACCTGAATTCGATGGCCACGAGTGCGGCGGTCTTGAAATATTCTGTGCGGCCGACCTACACCGCGGTGCGGCCGCCATCGATCAACAGATCGGTGCCCGTCACGAATGACGACTCGTCGCTCGCAAGAAATACCGCGCCGGCGGCGATTTCGTCCGGATTGGCGAGACGGTTGAAAAGTGTTTCGCCGGAAGCTTGGGCACTTTCAAGCGTATCGAACTTGCGCACAAAACGCCTGGTCTCGGTCGGGCCCGGCGAGAGGCTGTTCACCCGAATCCCTTGGTGCGCGTGGTCGACCGCCATGGCTTTCGCCAGATTGACGAGCGCGGCTTTCTGCGCGCAGTACCAGGTCCGGCCCGGCTTCGCCACGCGAGCGAGCTCGGAGGCAACCAAAATGACGCTGCCGCCGCCCGAATCGACCATCGCCGGGATTGCGTGCTTTGCGAGCAGAAAAGCACTATCGAGGTTGACGGACATGCTGCGCCGCCAGTCGGCGAGCGATATTCCGGTCAACGGTCCGAGCGGCAAGTCGCAGACCGCATTGCTCACCAGCACGTCGAGGCGCCCGAACTTGTCAACTGCGCTGGCGACGCTAGCCCTGGCCGTGGCCTCCTCGGCGACATCGGCGGCCAACGCAACGACCTGACCGCCCAACGCACGCACCGATTCGACCATCTGCTCTAAACCGTCGGCGTCAATGTCGACGCACACGACGGCAGCGCCCTCTCTCGCGAAATTCCGGCACACCGCGCCGCCGATTCCGCCCGCCGCTCCCGTGACAATCGCCACCTTGCCCTGCAAGCGTGCCATTCCGCCCCCTTCTGTATTAATTCCCTGGCATTGGGCAAGACGATCCCGGAAGCCCGGTGCCAGCACGTTTCCGATCCGGCGTTACGCCGCTAGCGGCGGATGGTCAGGGAATGATCTTCGTCGGCAGCCGTTTCGGGTGATCCGGCATGAACGTGATGCCGCTCGCCGTCAGGCCGAGATTGACCAGCAGTTTCGCGTGCTCGATTGACGCGCTATAGCCCTCCAGGACGGGGACGCCGTCCCAGCCGCGCTCCTCCAGACCTTTCCTGATGTACGGCTGCAGCCAAAAGACCCCGGAGCAGCCAAGCGTGATCACTTCCGCTCCGTCCTCGCGCACCGCCGCCTCCGCCTGATCAATGGCATTGTCGACCGCGGCTGAGCGCTCGCCGTTCCTCGCCTTCTCCAGCTCGTTATTGATCAGCATCTCGCTCGCCAGTCCCGGACGGGGCAGGCGGAAGCCGATGTTGCGTATTGATGCGCACCGATCCTGCAAGCCATACCGGTAGATGACATCACGATAGTAGACATTGTGGACACCGGCGATGTCAATGACCGAGAACCGTTCGCCCAGCATCGTCGCAACGAGCATTTGCGAATGCCCATTGGCGGTACAGACCATTCCGTAATTGCGGCAAATTTCCCGCGACTCGAGGTATCCGGGATCGCCTCCACCCATGAGCACGATGGCATTGTATTTTCCGGTTTCGCAGGCTTCCCGTACGTCCTTCAGTCTCGACGCCGCCGCATAGGCGAACTCCTCGCGGGTTTCCACCGGCCAGTCGCCATAGAGCGGCACCGCCCCAGGATGCAAGTCCCAATCGACATCCTTCAAATAGGGCGCTACCCATTCGTAGTTCTTCAGCCGTTCTTCCTTCGGGCGGTCCGGTGCCAGGATATTCGTCTGAAAACCCCATTTCGAGTCCGTGGGCAGCCGGTATGGCGGCATGAGCAAGAACCGGTACCTGGAACGGCCCGTGGCGGCTTCTTTGGTTCGTTGATTTAGCTGCGTGTCGACGACCTTCATAATCAGCAACTCCTGCCAAAATTCATGTTAGCCATCCGCGACGCCTCGGGGGCTCGGCGCCGTCGCACGATCGCCCCAGCTGCGAGACGATGCCCACGTGTCCAATTGCCGATGCGCGCAGGGATGATGACCGGGCAGTGGACGGCGCGCAAGCCCCTCGCAGTACCCGCGCACGACAGGCTCGAAGCGGGCGGCGAGAGATCGCATGGAAGCGGTGCGCTCAGAGAGATCATCGGCCGCCCGGCCGTGTACCATCGGCGCAACCACTGCCTGCATGCCGATATCGCCGTGAGCACGCGCGACGGCGTCGTCGCCGCCACGCTCGCGATTGACACGCACCGCGCCTCATCCGACACTCGCCGCTAGCATTTTCGGAGGTCATCATGTCATCGCGGTCCCCCACCCTCGCGGAACGGCTGGCAACCAAGGGTCGCCGCCTGTCAGAAGACGGGCGCTTCAGCTACGAGGAAGTGCAGCTCGCGCTGCGCAATCGCGGAACTCCCATCGAGGCCCTGCGCTACGAGATCACGCCCTCGGGGCTGCACTATCTGCTCACGCACTTCGACATGCCCGAAATCGACGAGGGCTCGTGGCGACTCGAGATAGACGGCCTCGTCGGGCGGCCGCTGTCGCTCCGCATTGAGGACCTGAAGCGGATGACGGGGGTCACCGAACCGGTAACGATGGAGTGTTCCGGCAGTGGCCGCGCCATGGTGCAGCCTCGCCCGGTCGGGCAGCCCTGGAACCTCGACGCCGTGAGCACCGCGCGCTGGACCGGTGCGCGGCTGCGCGAGGTGCTGGAAGCGGCGGGAGTGCGGCCGGGGACCGTGGATGTGGTTTTCTGGGGCGCGGACCACGGTATCGAGCGCGGGGAGGAACACACCTACGCGCGCAGCCTGGCGCTCGCGACCGCCGTTCGTGACGAGATAATCCTCGCCTACGGGATGAACGGCGAGCCCCTGCAGCCGCAGCACGGCGCGCCGCTGCGGCTGGTCGTGCCCGGCTGGTACGGCATGGCCAGCGTCAAATGGCTGACGCGCATCGAGGCGATCGACCGGGCGTTCGACGGCTACCAGCAATATCCCAATTACCACTACCGGCAGACGCCCGATGAGCCCGGCGTGCCGGTGACCGCAATCCGCGTTCGCGCTCTGATGGTGCCGCCCGGGTTCGCGGACTTCTTCACGCGCGCGCGCGTGGTGAAAGCGGGCCGCACGGTGCTCGCCGGCCGCGCCTGGTCGGGTTTCGGCGTCGGCATCGCGCGTGTCGAGGTGGGAATCAATGGTATCTGGCGCGACGCCGCGCTCGGCTCACAGCCGGGACGGTACGCGTGGCGGGCGTGGCGCTACGAGTGGGATGCGGCTCCCGGCGAGTACGAGCTCGTTTGCCGCGCCACCGACGCCGAAGGCGACGCGCAACCCGTGACGCAGAGCTGGACGGTCAGCGGGATGGGCAACAACGTGGTGCAAAGAATTCAGGTGCTGGTGCGGCCGTAAAGACCGCCACGAGTTACCAGAGCGTGTCTCAAGAATCAAGGACTATCGTTAGCCGCAGATGAACGCCGATAAAAAAAACCAAGTAAGCACCGTCTTGCGGTCCGGTCGGCGTCCGACCCTCACCCCCGCCCCTCTCCCGAGTGGAGAGGGGAGGCGAGAGATTCCCTTCCCCTGCACGGGGGAAGGGCATGGGATGGGGGATGGGCGTGCAGCGGCGGCTGTAGTTCGGTTTTTGACATAGCTTCTACTTGATCACCTGAAGCTTGGGCTTGCCGCCGTTGCCATTGGGCGGGGACGGCTCGGAGGGTGCCTTGCCGCCGTTTTCCGGCGCCGCCTCGCGCGGGAAGAACAGCCCCTGCCCGTTCTCCTTTGCGAAGATGCCGGTCACGGCCTCGATCGGGACCGTGCACTCGCGCGAGGCGCCGTTGAAGCGCGCCGCGAACTGGATCAGCTCGTTGCCGATGGTGAGCCGGTGCGTGGCGTCGTAGCCGATGTTGAGCATGATCTCGCCGTTCCTGACGTGCTCCGCCGGCACCCGCGTGTTGGCATCAACCTGTACCGATATGTACGGCGTGAGGCCGCTGTCCGAGCACCATTCGTGGATGGCGCGGATGAGATAGGGCTTGGTCGACTTTTCCGCCATCGCCGCGCCTATTTACGCATTATTTTTTCAGAGGCCGTGAGCGCGTCGATGAACGCCGGCCGGCTGAACAGGCGCTCGGCGTACTTCATGAGCGGCGCGCACGTCTTGGGCAGCGAGATGCCGTAATGG
>Ga0209109_10001728_pt1 | contig 11963 bp, 9 predicted proteins | sample Rifsed10ft2_FD_184004 | JGI IMG/M metagenome (GOLD analysis project Ga0209109, IMG submission 184004) | Soil microbial communities from Rifle, Colorado, USA - sediment 10ft 2 (version 2) | ecosystem: Environmental > Terrestrial > Deep subsurface > Rock core/Sediment | place: Rifle, Colorado... | reverse complement strand
GCGACCAATGGTAGGTGGGGTCGCAGTAGTACAATACAAAGTCGGCTGGAAAATCCCCTTTTGAGCCATCCTGTAGGACGAAGGAGGCAGCTTGATCCCCCAGCTCCCGATCAATCGTGATCGACTTGAAGCGATTCTTGCTGCCGATTTTCATATCTCGAAAGACACCAAATGGCAGGCTGTAGCCCCTCGACTTCCTTCCCTCCTGAAGCGTGACTTCCAACACACCCTTCCGGTAGTTCGGCCTGATATTTTTAAATCTAGGGTTCCTCATAGGATGCCTTCCCTGCGCAAACTCTCCAAAGCCCGCTTCGCTTTAGGCGTCATTTTCCCTTCCATTACGGTCCACGTCTCGATATTGAACTTGAGCAGGCGCTTCCTGTCCTCAAAAACGTGGACATGCCTGGGATCGTGGTCCGTGGAATAGAGCACAACGATAACTCCGTGCCGCTTCCAGCGACCCATGCTTATATGTATCCTAATTTAGATACAGTTGTCAACGGCCGGGTTTAATTTACCTCGGCCCCGAGATCGTTTCAGATGGCCTTTTCGCGTGCGAGGCGGGCGATGAAGTTGTCGTCGAACCCCAGCTCCCCGAGGATGGCGCGGGTGTGCTGCCCCACGGAAGGGACGGCGCCCATGCGCGGCTCGACGCCCTCCATGGTCACCGGCGGCAGCAGCGCCTTGATGGGGCCGTTCGGCGTGTCGACCTCCCGCCAGCGCCTGCGCGCCTTGAGCTGCTCGTGCTCCCAGAATTCCTCCATGCTGTTGAGACGCGCGTTGGCGATCTGCGCCCGCTCCAGACGCTGCACGACCTGCGTGGCGCTAAGCCGCGAGAACGCGCCGATGATGATGTCGCTCAGCTCCTGCCGATGGGCATCGCGCCGGCTGTTGCTGCTGAAGCGGGGGTCGGCAGCCAGCTCTGATTGCTCGAGCACGACGGCGCAGAAGTCGGCCCACTCGCGCTCGTTCTGGACGCCGAAAAACAGGCTCTTGCCGTCGCCCGCCGGGAACGGGCCGTAGGGATGGATGGTGGCGTGGGCGGCGCCGCTGCGCGGCGGAGGGGCGCCGCCGTAGTTGGTAAAATAAGCGGGATAGCCCATCCACTCGCCCAGCGCCTCGAACATGGAGACCTCGAAGGCGGTGCCTTTGCCGGTGCGCTCGCGCTGGTAGAGGCCGGTGAGGATACCGGAATAACCATACATGGCGGCGGCGATGTCCGCGATGGAGATGCCGGCCTTGCTGGGCGTCTCGGCGGTGCCGGTCACGGACATGACACCGGACTCGCATTGGATCAACAGGTCGTAGGCCTTCTTCCGGCTGTAGGGGCCGTCGTGCCCGTAGCCCGAGATGCTGCAGACGATGATGCGGGGGTATTTGGCCAGCAGTGATTCGGAGGACAACCCGAGCCGCGACGCGGCCCCCGGAACGAGGTTTTGCACGAAGACGTCGGCCCTGGCCAGCAGCCTGTCCAAGATCGCCTTCGCCGCCGCGTGCTTCACGTCCAGCGTGAAGCTTTCCTTGGAGCGGTTCAGCCACACGAAGTGGGACGACTGCCCCAGGACAGTCTCGTCATAGGCGCGCGCGAAGTCCCCTGCTTGAGGACGCTCGATCTTGATCACGCGCGCGCCGAGATCGGCGAGCTGCCGCGTGGTGAACGGCGCCGAGACGGCTTGTTCCAGGGAAACGACGGTTATTCCTTGCAGCGGAAGCAAGGCGTCGCCTTACGAGGCGGGCTTTTTCTGCTCTCTGATCGCCCGCATGACATTCTCCGGGCTGAGAGGGAGTTTCGTAACTCTCACTCCGATTGCATTATAAATCGCGTTGGCGATGGCGGCCAACACGGGCACGCAGCCGATTTCGCCGGCGCCTTTAGCGCCGTAGGGGCCGGAGCCGGGATAGCCGTGGACGAGGGTAGTTTCGATGCGCGGCATCATGTTGATCGTCGGCATGAGGTAATCGACAAAGGACGGGTTCAGCGTTCTGCCGTTTTTGTCGAAGACCACCTGTTCACAGAGCGCCTGGCCGATGCTCATTGCTGCGGCGCCTTCGATCTGGCCCTCGACGGCTGCGGGGTGGATGGGAAAGCCGATGTCGTGCACGGCGACATACCTTAAAATTTTCACGTTGCCGGTATCGGGGTCAACTTCGACGATACACGCGTGCGCCGTGAACGGTTGCGAGCTGCCGTGGGCTTTTTCCTCGGCCTCCATGGCCTTATTATCGCAGTAGCCCCGCCCGATCACTTCGCCGATCGCGGTGTGCGCGGCGGTGGCGACGGTCGCGAGGGGGACCGACTTGGACGGCGTCCCCTTGACGCGGATCTGTTTGTCCTTGATCTCCAGATCGTCGGGGCTGGCTTCAAGCTGGTTTGCAGCCAATCTGAAAAGCTGGTTGCGCGCGTCGATGGCGGCGAGCCGCGTCGCGGTGCCGGAGACTATGATGCCGCGGCTTCCGACCGTGCCCGCATCCCACGGGCTGGCGTCGGTATCAACATTCACCACCATGACATCGCTCACCGGCACGCCCAGCTCTTCGGCAACAATGAGTGGAATACCAAACCCGGGGATCGTGCCCATATCGATCTTGCCGATGTGGACCGTCACCGACCCATCTTCGTTGACTTTGACCATGGCGCCGCCGCCGGGACCGGCGCTTTCGATCCACGAGCCGGTGGCTATTCCGATGCCCTGGTTTTTTTTAAGCTTCACTTTGCCCCAGCCGATTTTCTCCTTCGCGATGCGGATAGTCTCACCCAGCGAAACATCGCGCAGCTTGGGAACGCCGACGATCCTATCGCCGGCTTCAGGCATATTCTTAAGGCGGAACTCCGCCGGGTCCATGCCGAGCTTCGCGGCGATCGAATCCATGTGCGACTCTACGGCGAAAGCCGCCTGGGGCCCGCCGGGACCGCGCACCGGGCCGCAGACCTGCTTATTGGTGTAAACCACGTAGCCGTCGATGTGGACATTGGGCGTCAGGTACCAGCCGCCGAGCATGTTCGTGCAGCGGGCGCCGGCCATGGCGCCAAAACCGGAGTAGGCGCCGGCGTCATAGACCACTTTGCCCGTGCGGGCGACGATAGTGCCGTCTTTCTTCACGCCGGTTTTAATGTACAATTTCGCGCCGGAGCGGATGGTGGTCGAGATGGTTTCCTCCGCCTTGTCGAGGACGATCATCACCGTCCGTTTGGCTGCGAGCGCCAGCAAAGCGCAGATCGGCTCAATGGCCGCGCCGGAGGTGATGCCGCTCGCCTTGCCGCCGAAGCCGCCGCCGATATCCGTGCTTAAGACGCGAACTCTGCTCAAGGGCAGCGCCAGCAGCTTCGCTACGTCGGTGCGCACGGCGAAGGGCGCTTGCGCGTTGGCCCAGACCGTCAGCCGCCCATTCTGTTCCAGCCGGGCCGCAGCCATGCGCGGCTCGAGATATTGCGGATGGATCATCTTAGTCTCGTAGACTTCGTCCACCACGAGGTCGGCTTCCGCCATGGCTTTGTCCGGATCCCCCATGTGAACAACGGTGTAGCTGCAAACATTTTTCACCTTCGCATCCGCGGGTAAATTCTTTGGCAGCGGCATGTCGTCGTGCAAGGCCGGGGCGCTCGGCTTCATCGCCTCTTCCGGATCGAGAACCACCGGCAGCGGCTCGTAGACGACTTTGATTTTCTTGAGCGCCTGCTTGACGATTGCAGGGCTGTCGGCCGCCACGGCGGCGACGGGATCGCCCATGTATCGAACCCTGTTCTTCGCCAGCATATAGCGATCGATGGTGGTGCGGCCGTAGCGCACGTCCGGCGCGTCGGCGGCGGTCACGACTGCGCGCACGCCCGGAATCGATTTCGCCTCGCTGGTGTCGATGCTGACGATCTTGGCGTGCGCATACTGGCTCCTGAGAATGCCGCCCGAGAGCGCGTCTTGCAGCATGAGGTCGACGCCGAAGATGCCCGCGCCGGTGACCCGCTCCACCCCACCCAATCTTGGAATGCTTGTGCCCAGCACGCTGTATTCAGCTTTCGCCATGACTTCAGCTCCTTGCTTTTGAGGTGAGCCCGGTCGGACCTTGCAGCTGCCGGGCGGCGATCTGAATGGCATCGACTATTTTCGTGTAACCCGTGCAGCGGCAGATGTTGCCGGAGACCGCCTCTTCGATCTCCTCCGCAGTCGGATTCCTGGTGCGGTCGAGCAGCGCTTTCACGGATATGATGAATCCCGGGGTGCAGTAGCCGCATTGAACCGCGCCGGTGTCGATGAACGCCTGCTGGACCGGGTGGAGCCTGCCTCCTTCCGCGAGACCTTCCACGGTGACGAGCTCGGCGCCGGCGGCGTCGGCGGCGAGCACCACGCAGGAATTCACCGGCTTGCCGTCGAACAGAATAGTGCAGGCGCCGCACTCGCCGGTGTTGCAGCAGATCTTGACGCCCTTGTAGCCGAGCGTGTCGCGGAGAAAATCGAGCAGCGAAAGAGCAGGTTCTATCTTGGCGCGATGGCGCGTTCCGTTCACCACCAGGCGAATATTCAAGCTCATCCGTCGACCTCCTTGCCGGTGACCGCCTTCCAGCTCTGTTCCAGGCCGCGCCGGGTGAGCGTTTCGACGATCCACCTGCGGTATTCGGCGCTGCTGCGCTGATCGCTGATCGGGCTCGACTCGGAGGCCGCGATCCGCGCCGCCTCTTCGACCAGGGCGCGCGCCATGGTCTTGCCTCGCAATGCCTTTTCGGCGCGCTTCGCCCGGATCGGGGTCGGCGCTACGGCGCCCAATCCTATGCGCACATCCCGGGCTTTTTTGCCGCCGCCGTCAGGCGTCACGAGCACCGCCACGCCCACCATCGCGATGTCCATGGCTCCCCTCACCGCGTGCTTGAGATAGGTGCCGCGGCTTTCCTTGGACGGCAGCGGCACCTCGATCTCTCTGAGCAACCCTTTCGCGCCCAGCAGGGTCTTGCCCGGACCAAGGAACAACTCGGTGAACGGCAGCTTCTTTTCTCCTTTGGAAAATCTCGCAATGGCGCTCGCCTCCAGGACAAGCAGCGGCGCCAGCGTCTCTCCGGACGGCGAGGCCCTGCAGACGTTGCCCCCGATGGTCGCGGTATTGCGGATCTGGAGCGAGGCGAACTGATGCGCGGATTCCCAAAGCAGCGGCAGTTTCTCGCGCACGAGCGGGCTGGTCTCGATCTCGCGAATCGGCGTGAGCGCGCCGATGCGCAAGGAGCCCTTCTCCTCTCGGATATAGCTCATGCCGGGAATGCGCTTGATGTTGACCAGGCACAGAGGCTCCTCCTTGAACTTCATGTCCACGAGCACGTCCGTGCCGCCGGCTATGACTTTGGCCTTCTCGCCGTAGCGCGCCAGCAGCGAAACCGCCTCCCGGAGAGTCTTTGGCTCGAAATAGTCCATCTTCACCGCCCCTGATTAAAGGCCCTGAGGGCCGATGGGAATCTCTAGCACGCCCGGCTTGCCGCTTTCAAGGATCTTGCCCAGGGCCGGCCCGGCCTCCTCCGGCCTGCCGGCGCGAAGGCCCAGAGCGCCCATCACCCGAGCCAGCTCATCAAACGCCGGCGTCGGGTAATCCGATCCCACGACCCGCCCGCCGAACTCCCGCTTCTGCAGCTCGCGAATCGACCCGTAACCATTGTCGTTGAATACCACTACGGCCACCGGGATCTTCTCGCGCACGGCCGTCAAGAGATCCTGGATCACCGTGAGGAAATCGCCGTCTCCCAGCATGCACACTACCTGACGCGACGGCTGTCCCAGCTTCGCGCCGAGCGCGGCGGGAAAGGCCCAGCCGAGCGCTCCCAGGCCGAGCGACTTGAGATAGCTCCCGGGCATGAAGGCAGGCACCCTGCCCGCGAAGCGGGCGTACAGGCCCGCGCCGACGGTGACGATGGCGTCGCGCTTGAGCACGGCGGCAATCTCCTTCACCCACAGCTGGGGCCTTCCCGGCACGTTGGAATTCGCGGAAGGATCGAAGAAGGCCTTGAGATCGGCCTCTCGCCCCTTGATCAACTCGGCCACCCGCGGATCGGACTCCAACGATCCTTTCCTGGTCTTGCCGTGCTTTCCCGCCTCCCCGAGCGCCGCGTCAAAGAAGAGCTTGGCATCAGCAACCATAGAAAGGGCCTCTTCGTACTGTCGTCCCAACTCCTTGGGATCGATGTCCACATGGACGATCTTTGCGCGCGCCGAGACCAGGCTCCAGTCGCGAGTCGCCACGTCCGAAAAGCGGCAGCCTACGGCGAGCAGCACATCCGCCTGCTTCAGCTGCTCGCTGCCGAACGGCGTTCCGTACTGGCCCACCGGCCCCGCGCAAAGCGGGTGATCCTCGGGGATCGCTCCCCGGCCGCTGCTGCTGGTGGCCACCGGCACGGCGACCGCTTCGGCAAAGGCGAGCAGCGCCGCGCTGGCGCCCGATCGATGGACGCCGCCGCCGGCAAGAATCAGCGGCCGTTTGGCTGAGAGCAGCATATCGAGCGCCCTGGAGACGAGCGCCGGATTGGGCCCGACCCGCGCCGCCTCCCGGATGGCCGTAAAGCTGAGAGGCAAGCCGCTCTCCACGCTGGACTCGACCCTGGCGATGTCTTTGGGCAGCTCGATATGGACCGGCCCGGGCCTGCCGCCCAGCGCCAGGGTAAGCGCGGTGCGCGTGACGCGCGCGGCGCTGTCCGCCGAGGTGATTCTCACCCCCCACTTGGTGATGGGACGCAGGATGCCGAGCTGATCGATCTCGTGCCAGGCGTCGCGGCCGATTTTCTTTCCTTCGCGCACGCCGGTGAGCGCGATAATGGGAGACGAATCCCGGTAGGCCGCCGCCAGGCCGATCACCAGGTTGCAAACCCCCGGACCCATGTGGCCCAGCACCACGCCCGGATCGCCCGTGACCCGGGTGTAACCGTCGGCCATGCCGGTGCCGACCTGCTCGTGGAGCACGGGCATGTAAGTGATGCCCGGAGTCCGACCGATGGCGTCGATCAGCGCCAAAACCGAATCGCCGCTGATGCCGAAGACATACTTTACCCCGGCATCCGCCAGCACCTGCACTACTAGATCAGCCGCAGTTTTCATGTAACCCTCCGCTCTTGGTAGAGATGTTATGGTGGCAGCTTTGTAGAATGGACTCTTCGGCGCCGGCGCCCTTGCCCCGGCCGTCACCGGCCATAGATCTTTTTAAAGAATCCTTCCGCCTCGAGCTCCCGGACAACGCTGTCATCGATGAATTGCTCGGGCCGTGCCTTGGCGACTTCAGGGCGGGTGCGCGCGAGCTCCTCCAAGACAACTTTGAATCCCTCGGGATCGGGATAGGGAATCCGTTCCAGCGTGTCGATCGCGTATTGCCAGGTCGCCTCGAGCACCTCGGGGTCCTCGGAGCGCACGTAGCGGCTGATCGCCCTCTTGCCCGCTTCTTTGTCGCGGGAGAGCATGGCGATGCCTTCGCTGTAGCCGCGGAGAAAATTCTTCACCGTTTCCCGCCGGCTCGCCAGCAGGCTCTTGCGCACGACAATGCCGACATGGGGAAAACGGAAGCCGATGCTCTTCGGGGCGACCAGGATCTTCGCCCCTGCTTTCTGCATCCGGACAAGCGCGGGAGGCACGGCTGTGGCGGCGAAGATCCGCTTATTTTCCAGCCCCGCCGCCAGCTCGGGCTGCCCGCCCATCTGCAGAATCGGAACATCTTTCTGGGGCTCGAGCCCAGCCCGGCGCAGGAGGTAACGCATGGTAAAATCGGTCGACGCGCCGAAACGGGTTACTCCCACCGGGCGTCCCTTGAGATCCTGAATGGAATGAATCTCCGGACGGACCGCCAGATAGAAGGCCGGAATGTTCACCATCCCGGCCACCGTGACCAGATCCGCTCCGCCCAGCACGACGTTGACGACGCCGCTAGGCGCCGCAATCGCGATCTGGATATCTCCGGCCAGCAGCGTCTGGATCACCTGCGCCGCGCCGGCGATATAGATAAGGTGCGTCTCCAGTCCATGCTTGCGCAGAAGCCCGCCCTCCTGCGCGGCCCACACGGCTGCCTGCGTGCCGCTGATCGCTACGTAGGCGACATGCAGCCGCACCGTCGAAGGCTGCGCCCGAAGAGTCAACGGCGCGAAGAGCAGAGAAAGAAAGCCCAAAAAAAGAGCCAGGCGGAGTTTAGTTTTACCTGCCATCATCCGTACCCTCACAAATACGCCTCGGTAACCGCAATTTATGTGCCAGGGAGCAAAGAACATCTCTCCGCTGCGCCGACCCTCTCCTCTTATCCCAAATGTAATAAAAAAGCCAAAATAATTTCTTACTCTTAGGAAATCGCCGCGGCGACGACGTTGACACTCCATGACACAAAAGATATGCTCCGATGCACCTGAGTTCATGGGTCGTGTCCTTCCGTGAAGCAAAGCATCTGCGTTAAAATCAACGGCCGCGTCTACGAGGACGAGGTCGAGCCGCGCCAGCTCCTCTCCTTTTTTCTACGCGAGACCATCGGCCTTACAGGAACCCATGTCGGATGCGTCATCGGAGAATGCGGCGCCTGCAGCGTTCTCCTCGACGGCAGGCTCGTGAAATCCTGCCTCCTCTTCGCGGTCCAGGCCGACAAGAGAGAGATCGTGACTATCGAGGGGCTGGCGGACGACGGCAGGCTCCATCCTATTCAGGAGGCCTTTGTGCAACGCTACGGGCTGCAGTGCGGCTACTGCACGCCGGGCATGGTGCTGGCGGCCCACTATCTCCTCGGCAGGAATCCCGATCCGACTGAAGAGGAGATCCGCAAGGCGCTGGCTGGCAATCTCTGCATGTGCACCGGCTACATGCAGATCGTCGACGCGGTGAAGGAAGCGGCGAGAACACTGAAGAAGGCGTGAGGCGAGAGGCAACAGGCAGGAATCAACAGCGTCAGCGACCGAGGGGAGCGCGAGCGAGACTGCGGACGTCCGACTGGGACGATTCGGTTAAACCACTGCTCTATCGGCCGCAGCCGAGAGCGCGCTCCCCGAGGGAAGCGACCGGCTCCAGACGGGAAAAATGGCAGAGACAAAGTACATAGGCAGGACCGCGCGCAGCAAGGAGGGCCCCAGACATGTCACCGGACGCGGGCGCTTCGCCGACGATTTTGTTCTGCCGGGAATGCTCCACGCGGTGATTTTGCGCAGCCCCCACGCGCATGCCCGCATCGTCAATGTCGATGCCGCGGCGGCGCGCGCAGCTCCGGGAGTCTTCGCCGTCATTACCCCTGCCGAGATCCGGCAGAAGAGCCGCCCCTTCAAGCCGGGCCGATACGCCGCCGGGCTGAAAAAACCGATCCCGGAATATGCCACGGCGATAGATAAGGCGCGCTATGTCGGCGAGCCGATCGGCGCGCTGGCCGCCCGCAGCCGGGGCGCCGCCGAGGACGCGCTCGAGCTGATCGCCGTCGAATACGATCCGCTCCCGGCGGTGGTCGATACCGCGGCAGCGGTGCGCCCCACGGCGCCCCTGCTGTTCGACGAGCTGGGCTCGAATCTCGCCTGGAAGGGCTCGCTCCGCTACGGCGATATCGAAGGGGCCTTCAAGCAGGCCGACAAAATAGTTAAAGAAAAACTTAAGATTCACCGCTACAGCTCCACGCCCCTGGAGACGCTCGCCTGCATCGCCTCCTTCGACGCCGCGAGCAAAAAGCTCACCGTCTGGGTAAACGCCCAGGTGCCCGAGGTCATCTACGATGCCCTCAGGGAGGCGCTCGGGCTGGAAGATATCAGGGTGATCATTCCCGACATCGGCGGCGGCTTCGGCCAGAAGATCCATCTCATACGCAAGTACGTGGTCCTGGTCAGCCTCCTGGCGATGGAGAGCGGGCGGCCGGTCAAGTGGATCGAGGACCGGAGCGAGCACATGATGGCGGCGGGCCACTCCTGCGCCCAGGAGTTCGACGTGGAGGCGGCGGTCAAGAAGGACGGCACGGTCCTGGGGCTCAAATTCACAGAGATCGACGACGTCGGCGGGTCAGTCAGCACGCTGACCATCCACTTCACCAACAAGCTCAACAACCTCTCGAACACGTACAAGGTCAAGAACATTTATCTCGAAGGCCATTCGGTGGTCACCAACAAGTGTCCGGTGATCCCCAATCGCGGCATCGGCAAGCCCGGCATGTGCTTCATCTGGGAGCGGATCATGGACCGCATCGCCGAGGAGCTGGGCTTGAGTCCCGTCGAGGTGCGTTTCACCAATCTCGTCCAGCCCGGGGAGATGCCCTACACCACGCCCAGCGGCAACGTCTACGACAGCGGGGATTACCCCGGCCTGCTCAAGCGCGCGCTCGAAAAGATCGAGTACGAGAAGCTGCGAGAGGAGCAAAGGCGGGAGCGCGAGCGCGGCCGGCTGCTGGGGATCGGCGTGGTCATCGGCGTCGAGCCCGGCGGCAGAAACGCCTCGCGGGACATGGCAATCTTCCCCGAGATGAAGGAGAGCCCGGGCTCGGGCGGGGTCAACGGCGCCACCATCAAGCTGGAGAAAAACGGCACGCTGACGCTCTTTCTCGGATCGCCCAACTGCGGCCAGTCGCACGAGACCACCACGGCCCAGGTGGCGGCGGACATCCTCGGCATCGAGCCGGAGCAGATCAGCACCAGCACGCCCTTCGACAGCGACCTCGCGCCCTGGGGCGTCGCCGCCGCCAACAGCGGCAATAATTTTCATCTTTACGATATCGGCGCCGTGCACGGGGCCGCCACGAAGCTCCGGGAGAAGGTCCTGGCGCTCGCGGCCCATGTCCTCAACGCAAAAACGCAGGAGCTCACCATCGAGGGCGGCGTGGTCCGGGCCGCGGGCTCGCCGATCAAGAAAATCACCTTCGCCGACCTGGGAAAGATCGCCTACGGCAACCAGGCGATGATGCCGAAGGGGTTCGAGGCCGGGCTGCAGGCTACCTTTTATTATACGTTCCCCCACGGTGAGCCCAATCTCGTCCCCAGCCCGGAAGGGCTGGTGCGGGCCCAGTTTACCTTTTCGGCGGGCGCTCACGTGGCGGTGGTCGAGGTCGAAAGGGACACCGGGAAGGTGCACGTGCTGCGATACTTGATCGTGGGCGACAACGGCACGGTCATCAACCCCGACGTGGTCAACGGACAGATTTACGGCTCCGCCGCGCACGGCATCTCCGTCGCCCTGGGCGAGGGATTCGTCTACAATTCAGACGGCCAGCTCTTGACCCTCACACTCACGGATTACGGCAAATCCTCCACCATGGAGACTCCGCGGATCGAGGCGGAGCACCGCCCGGCGCCCTCTCCGTTTACCGTTCTCGGACAAAAGGCGGCCGGGGAGGGAGCGGCGATTCCCTCTCCCGCGGCCATCGCGAGCGCCGTGGAGGACGCGCTCCGACCGCTGGGCGTCAAAGTGCGGGAGCTGCCATTGTCGCCCGAAGCGGTCTGGAAGCTGATCGAGCAAGGGAAAGGCTAAAAGCAGAAGGGTAAAGGTGAAAAATGAGAAGGCTTGCCTTTCCTGGGCAGCGCTCACCGCCGAAGGCGTCTCTCAAGATCGATGCGATAGCTCCCTCGGGGAACGCGCTCTCGGCTGCGGCCGATAGACCTCTGCTTAAACCGAATCTTTCCAGTCGGACGTCCGCAGCCTCACTCGCGCTCCCCTCGGTCGCCCATGAGCGAGGGGCCTGGCGGAGCGACCCGAAAGCACCAGACGTGGAGATTCGGATTAACCACTACACTATTGCTTTCGGGGAGCGAGTCAGGTCCCGAGCGACCCTCTTGCTTTGGGCGGGCGAAGCAGCATCGCGAGCGGCCCCTATTGCTTTCGGCGCGCGAGGTAAGTCCCCGAACAGAACCTGTTTTGCAATGGAGCCCACTGCAAAAAGGGCTGGACTTGAGAGTGCGAAAGTTGTATGGGAGCGCACAGGAGGATGACGAATATGCTGACGGAGAATCACGCTAAGGCGAAGGTTTTCTGGCCCGATGGCTGCCGGATAGCGGTCGCGCTGACGTTCGACTT
>Ga0209109_10001727_pt1 | contig 11969 bp, 12 predicted proteins | sample Rifsed10ft2_FD_184004 | JGI IMG/M metagenome (GOLD analysis project Ga0209109, IMG submission 184004) | Soil microbial communities from Rifle, Colorado, USA - sediment 10ft 2 (version 2) | ecosystem: Environmental > Terrestrial > Deep subsurface > Rock core/Sediment | place: Rifle, Colorado... | reverse complement strand
TGAGGTCATCCGACAGATCAACACCCATGGAACCGCGATCCTTCTCGTGGAGCAGAATGCCCACATGGCATTGTCCATTGCTTCCACGGGCTATGTCCTGGAGTCTGGCCGGATCGTTCTGGAGGACGACGCGACGAGTCTCATGGTGAACAAGGATGTCCAAAAAGCCTACCTCGGGGGATAACACCGGCAGGAAGAAGATATCCTGCCTCCGTGCGGGCTTCATCGTGGTCCTGCTGGGGCTCATTCTGTCGGGCATTCATCAGGAGATGGTGGAGGCCAGGGCGGGGACGACACCCGACATCACCATCGGGATCGTGGGTCCGATGTCGGGGGATATGGCTGGACTGGGCCGCTACGTGCGAGAGGCGGTAGGACTCCAGGCAGAGGAGTGGAACGACAAGGGAGGGCTCCTTGGACGCCGCATCAGGGTGCTGGTGGAGGATGATCATCATGATCCGAAGGAAGCGGTTGCCGCCGCGAAACGGTTGGTTCGCGCGAGAGTCTGGGGGGTGATCGGGCACCTGACGTCGGCCGCCTCCTTGCCGGCGTCAGGCGTGTACCACGCGGCCGGGATCCCCCAGATTACCCCATCCAGCACCGACCCTCGACTGACCGAGCAAGGGTTCAGGAACCTGTTTCGGACCTGCGGGCGAGACGATCAACAAGGACAGGTGGCTGCGAGATTTGTTCTGGACACGCTTCACCCGAGACGCGTGGTCGTTCTGCACGATCAGACGGCGTACGGAAAGGCACTCGCGGACACCTTCAGCCGGCAGATCATGCGGGGGGATGGCCGGCCGCTCGCAACCACCTTCACCCTCTCCGCCGGCGGGAAAAATATCGCCTCAGTGCTCGAGGCCATAAAGGCCAAAGAGCCGGACGTTATCTACTTCGGGGGGATCTATCGTGAGGGCGGTCTTCTCGTCAAGCAGCTCAGGGAGCACGGCGTCAAGGCCACGTTCGTGAGTGGGGATGGGGTCATCGGTACGGAGTTTATCAGCCTTGCCGGCGACGCAGCCATGGGGACCTACCTGACCTTCGCCCCAAATCCCCTGCGGCTGCCGTCGGCCGAAACAGTCATGAAGAAATTTCAGAATCGGTATGGCGCCATCGGCCCCTACAGCCTCTACGCCTACGACGCAGCGGGCGCCCTATTCACTGCCATTGCCAGGGCCAAGCCGAAAGCTGCGGCGCGGCCCGAGCTTCTTCGGGTTTCTCAGGTCCTGCACCGGATGACCTACATGGGTGCCCTCGGCATGCTCCGATGGAATCGAAAGGGGGACCTGGTCAACCCTCCGTATGTGATCTACCAAACCAGAAAGGGAGGCAGTTTCCAAGGATGGTTCGAACAGGTGACCGGCCGCCCGCCCCAGCCCAGAGGCTAGCCATCACATCTGGCCACCCTTCACCACAGGCGATCACGACGGCCGTTTCAATCCTCCGCCAGGGTGGCTTGGTCGCGTTCCCGACCGATACCCTCTACGCGCTAGGAGCGGATGCCTCCAACCCAGTCGCCGTAAGGCGCGTCTTTGCCGCCAAAGGTCGACGTTTGGCCAATCCAATCCCCTTGCTGGTGGGGGACTTGGCGATGGCGATTCGAATAACGGGTGATCTGCCCCACTCTGTGGCTCGGCTCGTCGAACGCTTTTGGCCGGGACCGCTGACCCTTCTGGTGGCAGCACCTCCTGGCATCTCCCGCCTACTGACCTCCGGCACGGGGCGGATTGGTCTCAGGGTCCCAAATGCACCGGTCGCCCTGGATCTGATCCGGCGCCTTGGTGGCCCGGTGACCGGGACCAGCGCCAACCGCTCCGCGGGGAAGGAGCCCAGAGACGCGGATGAGGTCTACCGGCAACTGGGTCACCGCGTGGACCTGATCCTAGACGGCGGTCCGGTTCCCATCGGGAGCCCGTCAACTGTCGTAGACGTCACCGTCAGCCCACCCCGCATCGTGAGAGAGGGCGTTCTCCGGCGTCATGCGGTCCTCAGTCTTCTGACCACGCGATCCCGCTCGCCGAGGGCCGGGCCCGGCGTCAGGTAGTCATGAAAGCCTTTGGAAAGCACCGGGGAATATGATACCTTAACCTTAACTAAGGTGAATCTGCGGGGCATCGGTCGAAGCGAGCGTGGGAACGATGAGCGTTGAATCAATTATCGAACGTGTCCGCGCCATGAATCATGAGGCGGATGTGACCCTCCTGCAACGCGCCTACGACTTTGCAGCCAGGGTGCATAAGGGCCAGGAGCGCGTTTCTGGCGAACCCTACCTCTCGCACCCGCTTGCGGTGGCCGAGATTCTGCTTGATCTGAAAATGGATGTGGAGAGCATCGCGGCTGGCCTTCTTCACGATGTGGTGGAGGACACCCACGCTTCTCTGGAGCAAGTCAGGCAGGCCTTCGGGAACGAGATCGGGGATCTCGTGGACGGCCTCACCAAAATCAGCAAGCTGCACTTCGGTAGCCGGGTGGAGCACCAGGCCGAGAGCCTCCGGAAGATGGTTCTGGCGATGTCGAAAGACATCAGGGTTATTCTGATCAAACTGGCCGACCGTCTTCACAATATGCGGACCCTGGAGCCGCTGCGCGAGGAGAAGCGGCGGCTGATCGCCCGGGAGACCCTTGACATCTATTCACCTATCGCGCACCGTCTTGGGATCTACTGGATGAAGGCGGAGCTGGAAGACTTGGCTCTCCGCCACCTCGAGCCCGAGGTCTACCACGACCTGGCCGACAGGGTGGCCAAGAAGCGCCGAGAACGCGAGAAGGATATCAACGAGGTCATCGAGATCCTGCAACAGAAATTGACTGAGGTTGGCATCCAGGCTGAGATCATAGGACGCCCCAAGCACTTCTATAGCATCTATAAGAAGATGCGGGATCAGCGCAAGGAATTCGATGAGATCTATGACCTGACCGCGGTCCGGGTCATCACCGAATCGGTCAAGGATTGTTACGGTTCGTTGGGGGTGATTCACTCCTTGTGGAAGCCGATCCAAGGCCGGTTCAAGGATTTCGTGGCGATGCCGAAATCCAACCTCTACCAGTCCCTGCACACGACGGTGGTCGGCCCTGTCGGGGAGCCGGTGGAGATCCAGATTCGAACCCACGAGATGCACAAAACGGCGGAAGATGGGATCGCCGCCCATTGGGTCTACAAGGAGGGGAGGGCAGCGCTGGACCCAGCCGACAAGGGATTCGCCTGGATTCGCCAGCTTCTGGAGTGGCAGCGGGAACTGAAGGATAGCCGCGAATTCCTGGAGACGGTGAAGGTAGATCTATTCCCCGATGAGGTCTACGTGTTTACCCCAAAGGGGGATGTCAAGAGCTTTCCCAAAGGGGCGACCCCCATTGACTTCGCGTTTGGTGTCCACACCGATATCGGCCTCACCTGCGTGGGGGCCAAGGTAAACAGTCGCCTGGTCCCACTCCGGTACGAGCTGCAGAATGGCGATATCGTGGAGATCCTCACCGATGTGAAGCACCGGCCGAGCCGTGACTGGCTGAAACTCGTCAAAACGCCACGAGCGAGAGGGCGGATCAAGCAGTGGGTGAAGACTGAGGAGAAGCTCCGGAGTATCAGCTTAGGAAGAGATCTTTTGGAGAAAGAGCTGCGACGGATGGGAAAGAGCCCGGCCCAGATCCTCAAGCCAGAAACGATGGCGACTATGCTTGCGCGCTCTGGATTCTCGGTTCCAGATGAGTTCTTCGCTACTGTTGGATACGGCAAGCTCTCTCCTCGCCAGGCCATGGCCAGACTGCTGCCACCGGAGGAACTCCCGCCCGAGGGGGAGGCCAGGCCGGAGCGAAAAGCCCGCCAGCGGCCGGATGATGGCGTGACCCTTCTTGGGGCACACGATTTTCTGGTTCACTTCGCCAGATGTTGCAGTCCGCTGCCAGGCGATGAGATCGTCGGGTTCATCACCAGGGGGCGGGGGGTGTCGGTGCATAGCGCCGACTGCCCCAATGTGGACCAACTCTTCTACGACCCAGAGCGAAAGATCAACGTATCATGGGATGCCGCACCCACAACCCCCCACCAGGTGAAGATCCGGGTCACGATCGGAGTGGATCGGCCAGGCATCCTGGCTGCGATTAGTACGGCGATCTCCGCGAGCAAGATCAACATCGCCCAGGCCGATGTGCGCGTCACGGAGGACCGGAAGGGACTGAACACCTTCACCCTTGAGGTGTCAGACCTGAAGCAACTTCAATCGGCAATGGGAGCGATTCGCCAGATCGATGGCGTGATGGGAGTAGAGCGGATTCGTGGGTAACGGGGGGACGTTTCTCTTAGCCAGCCTTTTTGACGCGACCAGAGCGCAGGCAGCGAGCGCACACGGCGACGGATCGTGGCGCCCCCTTCACCAGCACGCGATGGCGCATGACATTCAGGTGCTGGCGGCGCTTGCTGACGTTGTGCGCGTGACTGACTTGACGACTGGTCTGAGGCCCCCTTCCGCAGATCTCGCAGCGTGCGGGATGTCTGCTCGGCATTTGGATCTCCCTATTGGTCGGTTGCTCTCGAGCGATCTCTGACGGACGACCGGTATTATACGACGTTGTCTTGGCAAAATCAAGCGGAGAAGCTTACGCGTACTGTCTACAGCCGATGAGGATCATTGGCGGCACCGCCAGGGGGCGACGCCTTCGGGCACCACGTGGTCTGCAGACCCGGCCAACCTCGGGGTATCTCCGGGAGGTCCTGTTCGATCTTCTCGCTCAGGAGGTATGTGGCCGGAGTTTCCTCGACCTGTACGCGGGGACCGGAGCCGTGGGCATCGAAGCCATAAGCCGGGGCGCAACAAGAGCGGTCTTCGTGGAGCAGGACCGGTCGGCCCTTGCGATGCTTCGCCGGAACCTCGAGGTGTCCGGCTTTCGCGATCGGGCCGAGGTGATCCCACTGGAGGTCCTCCCTTTTCTGCGTCGGGCGGCCTTGAGGTCGAGCCGGTTCGACGTAATCTTTATGGATCCGCCTTACCAGCGATCCGGGGCTCTGGCCGCCCTCTCCCTGGCTGCTGCAACACGCGTCCTCGCGCCGTCAGGGATGGTGATACTGGAACAATCGTTAAGGGCCCAGCCGGTCTCGAGCCCTGACGGACTGGCGCGCGTCCGGGAGGTTCGACACGGCGACTCAATCCTTCAGCTCTATCGACAGGAGGCGGCGTGACAGCTCTGGCGATCTACGCCGGAACATTCGATCCCTTCACATTCGGACATCTCGACATCGCGAGACGGGCCCATAGACTATTTCCCCGGCTGGTCATTGCGGTTACGACCAACCCTGAGAAATCAGCTCTTTTCAGCCTTCAAGAGCGGCAACAGATCATCCGAGACGCCACCAGAGGGATGAGAGGGATCTCCATCGACTCTTTGGATGGGCTCCTGGTGGGGTATGTCCGGCGCAAGGGGGCCGATGTCGTCATCCGAGGCATCCGGGCGCTCTCCGACTTTGAATACGAATTTCAGATGGCGCTCATGAACCGAAAGCTATCCGAGGAGATCGAGACGGTATTCCTGATGCCCCACGAAAAATACTCGTACCTCAGCTCTCGGCTGGTCAAGGAGATCGCACTCCTGGGTGGAGATGTCTCCGCGTTCGTGACGCCGATGGCTAAGAGAATGTTGAAAGAGCGCGCCGCCATCAAGGGGGCGGGAGGCCCGAGGCGCAGATCATGAGCGTCAGACTTTCGAGCCGCGCCAAACTCACCAAGCCATCGGCCACGCTTGCCATTGCCTCTCGCGCCAAGCAGATGAGGGCAGAGGGGATCGACGTGGTGGACTTTGGCCTCGGAGAACCCGATTTCGAGACGCCGGACCACGTCAAGGAAGCGGCGATACAGGCCATCCGTGAGGGCTTCACACGATATACGCCTGCAAGCGGCATCGACGAACTGAAAGAGGCCATCATCACCAAGCTCAAGCGGGATAATGGTCTGTCTTACCGGCAGGAAGAGGTGATTGTGTCCTGTGGATCAAAGCATTCCTTATTCAACGTTGCCGAGGCGCTATTCGAGTCCGGGGACGAAGTGATCGTTCCCGCGCCTTACTGGGTGACTTACACTGAACAGATCCGCCTTGTCGACGCGTGTCCCGTCATCGTCGAGACGAGAGAGGAGGAAGGTTTCCACGTCACACGACGATTGGTGGAGTCGGCTATTACACCCAGGACCAAGGCGGTTCTGCTCAATAGCCCGTGCAATCCGACCGGGGCCGTGATCCTGCGGGAGGAGTTGGAGGCAATCGCTGCGCTAGCGATAAAGCGGGATCTCCTTCTGATTTCGGACGAGGCCTACGAGTCCCTGATCTATGACGGGCGAGCGCACGTGAGCGTCGCGTCACTCGACGAGGAGGTCAAACGGCGGACCATCCTGGTCAACACGGTGTCCAAGGCGTACGCCATGACCGGGTGGCGCATCGGGTACGCGGCAGGGCCGGCGGAACTTATCCAGGCGATGAGTGCCATCCAGAGCCAGGTGACGTCGAACCCCACGTCGATTGCGCAGAAGGCGGCGATCGCCGCTCTTCTCGGTCCGCAGGATCTCGTCCTGGCCATGAAGGCAGAGTTCGACCGCCGCCGACGTTATCTGGTGGGCCGGCTCAACGTCATCCCGGATCTTCGATGCACCAACCCGGAGGGCGCTTTCTACATCTTCCTGAATGTGTCCGGGTTTTACGGGAGAATGGTGGATGGCCGGCGGATTCGTAACTCCACTGAGATGGCTACCTATCTCCTCCAGACGGCGCATGTCGCGCTTGTCCCGGGGGTAGAATTCGGGAGCGATGCCCACCTCCGCCTTTCATACGCGACACCCATGGAGACAATCGTGAAAGGGGCGGACCGGATTGAGAGGGCACTGGGCTTGCTACATCGCTGACAGGATCAGTGGCTATCCGTGGCAGGACACGCCAGGATCAAGACGTTGACAGCTCAGAGCGGGAACGCGAGGGCGGAAGGCCGGATATTGAACAGAGTGGCGGTGGCGTACGGAGCAGCGTACCGATGCCGAAGCTGAAGCTGATCACATTCGGCTGTCAGGCCAACGAACTGGACTCGGAGCGGATTGTCGGTCTCCTGGCCCGGGAAGGATACGAGCTCATCGAGCGTGATGAGGAGGCCGATCTCATCATCCTCAATACGTGCGGGATCCGCGAGAAGGCGGAGCAGAAGGCCTACAGTCGCCTCGGGACCTTTCAGGAGTTGAAACGCCGGAAGAAAGGGCTGCGCATCGGCATCTGCGGCTGCGTTGCGCAGCAGGAGGGCCAGGCACTGCTCAATCGATTTCCGTACCTGGACTTCGTGGTTGGTCCGGCACAGCTGACCTCAATACCAAGGCTGCTTCGAGATGGGGCCAACCGCGGGCTTGCGACGGCCAGGGCACCAGCCTTCTCCTATCCTGTCTCTGCGCCGGTCCAGCGAAAAAGCGCCGTCAAGGCATGGGTCAGCATTATGGAGGGGTGTGATCGCTTTTGCACCTTCTGCATCGTCCCCTTCACACGAGGGCGAGAGCGCAGCCGGCCCCTCCAGGAGATCGTTGAGGAGATCCGCGAGTTGAAACAACGGGGGTACCGTGAGGTCACCTTGTTGGGCCAGACAGTCAACTCCTACGGGAAGAAGCTTCGACCGCCCGCCAGCTTCGTCGAGTTGCTCGAGACGATCGATCGCGTCGTCGAAGGGGAGATGCGGGTGCGATTTACCAGCCCGTATCCCGGTGACGTCACAGAAGAGCTCGCGGAGGCAATCGCCGGTCTCCCGAGCCTCTGCGAACACATCCATCTTCCGGTTCAATCGGGCTCCGACCGGACGCTTCGTAGAATGAAGCGCGGCTATAGTCGTGACGACTACCTGAAGAAGGTCGAGCTCCTCCGGACGAAGACGCCAGCGCTTGCTCTCACCACCGACATCATCGTCGGATTTCCAGGCGAGACGGAGAGAGACTTCGAGGAGACCCTGAGTCTCATCCAGGAGGTGGGCTACGATGGGGCCTTCATCTTCAAGTATTCCACGAGGCCTCACACACCGGCCGCGGGCCTGTCTGATCAGGTTACTGAAGAGATCAAAGGGCGCCGATTGGAACAGGCGCTAGGCCTCCTGAATAGCCTGTCTCTCGAGCGCAATCGCGCATACCTCGGTCGTACGGTGGAGGTGCTGGTAGATCGTGAGGATGTGAAGGGGGATGCCGTTCGCGTGGCCGGCCGGACGAGGGAGAACAAGATCGTCCACTTTTCCGGCGAAGGCCCAACTGACGGTGACCTTGTGTTGGTGGCTATCACCGGTGCCAGCGCACTCCACCTCCAAGGCGAACTTATCTGCGCCAATGGGGCCAAGTCCTCGGGAAAAAAGGATTTGACAACCTTTCGCCCCCTATCTATGATATCGTAAACCTCCGAAAGGAGGGCCGATGAGGCGCTTCAATCTCGCAAGTCCGGCGGCATCCGGTAATCCTGACGAGAAAGCGGCGTCGGAAGCAGATGGTGGGGCACCCCCCTCGAGGGTCCGCCTTCTCTTACTCAGCCTGCTTCTGCTGGTGGTTGTTGCTATTGGAGTCAGACACTTCATCGGGACATATCTCGGCAGGGAAATCAATCTCTCCTTACCTCTTCCATGGCGTGTCGGTACTCCGCCTGTGAGTGATAGGCCGCGACCTTCGCCGGCGCCTCCGACGCCTGCTGCGGGACTCAGCCCTGAGCGCCCGGCAGAGGTGTCTGGGCTTCACAAGGCGCCTCCGTCCGGCTCCGACCTCGCGGCTCCACCGGAGCAGCAGGCGAAGCATGCCGGACCCCAGCCTCCTGAACCGGGCGGGGTGCGACCACTGGGTGTTGGTGCGCCGGAGGCTGCAAAGATTGTCTCGCGCAGACGGTTCAGCGTTCAGGTAGGAGCGATGGCGCACGAGGCTAACGCGCATGCGCTCAGGCGTCGACTGGAACAGCTTGGTTACCCGTCTACGATCCGTAAGGGGCGCGCCTCCATCTCCCATCAGGTCGTGTTTGTGTCAGCCCCCGGTGATGGGAACGACGCTCAAGTCCTGATGGAGAAACTCAGAGCGGAGGGATTCTCAGCATTCGTAAGCGAATCAGGCGGGCGCTATCGCGTCGAGACCGGCAGGTTAGTCCTGCTGGATGATGCGATCGACCTTGCCCGTGACCTTCAGAGGAAGGGGTTTACCCCCACCATTGCCGCAGAGACGGTGAACACGACGCTTTACTTGGTTCGAGTGGGCGAATTCAGCAGTCGTGCCAAGGCACGCCAAACAAGCCGAGAACTTCAGAAGAAGGGGTTTCCGGTTCTCATCTCGAAAGAACCAGTCGGCGGCGAAGCTGCGGAACCGAAAAGGGATGTGTCCGGCATGAGAGGAGAGGAACGATGACCAAGGCCGACATAGCGTCGATCGTCGCCGATAAGGGCCTCACGAAGAAACAGGCGATGGAGGCCGTGGAGGCCACCCTCGACATCTTGAAGGAAGCCCTGAAGAAGGGGGAGAAGATCCAGCTTGTGGGGTTTGGTTCCTTCCAGGTCAGGGCCAAGCGGGCGAGAAAAGGGCGGAATCCGCAGACTGGCAAGGGGATCACCATCGCCGCTCGAAAGGTGCTCAAGTTCAAGCCCGGCAAAGCCTTACATTTGGTGGTCAACGCAGGCGGGTAACAGAACGCACAGTGTGATGAGGGGCGTCGTGCCGAGCGCACGAGTGGGGGTGGCGCGATCGAGGCCTCGGGGCTCACAAAGGCCTATCTCTCGCCTTCACGACTCCGACGAGATCCCGGAGAAGCTCTATTTTAAGATCGGAGAGGTTGCCCAGTTAACCGGGATTCAACCGTATATCCTCCGCTACTGGGAAACCGAATTCGGTACCCTCCGGCCAGCCAAAAGCCGGAGCGGGCAACGCCTGTATCGGCGAGGCGACGTCCTGGCCGTGCTCCGCATCAAAGAGCTGCTCTATCGGCAGCGGTTCACCATAAAGGGTGCTAAGCGCCATCTCGCCGCCGAGGAGGGGACGCTTCCCCCTACATATTTGGATTCCCTGCGACGGCTAAAGGAGGAGCTGAAAGAGATCTCCGTATTGTTGCGGAAACATTCCCCCTGACTTGAAGACCCGGCACGTTCGGGGCGTGGCGCAGCCTGGTAGCGCACTGGCATGGGGGGCCAGGGGTCGTTGGTTCAAATCCAATCGCCCCGACCAACAAGACTTCATGTCTCGTCTCATGAGCGTCTGAGGATCACTCGCGGGCAGATATTCCATCTGCTCTTTTTTTTGGGTCATCAATGAATATCCTGATCTCAAATGACGACGGCATTCACGCTCGAGGTCTTCGCGTGCTTGCGGACGCCCTGTCCAGCCTTGGCGAGGTCTGGGTGGTGGCGCCCGATCGTGAGCACAGTGGGGCGAGCCATTCCCTCACGCTGAATCGACCACTCCGGGTCACGAAGGTGGGTCCGACCTGGTATACGGTTGATGGGACACCGACCGATTGCATCGCCTTGGGCGTCATGGGCATGATCAAACGGCAGTTCGATCTGGTGGCTTCAGGGATCAATCTTGGCGCGAACATGGGGGATGACGTCACCTATTCAGGAACGGTGTCCGCCGCCTTCGAGGCGACGCTGCTGGGGCTTCCGGCTTTTGCCATCTCGGTTGCGGCCCGGCGGCGGGTTGACTTTGCAGCAGCAGGACGGGTCGCCGTCTTGCTGACGGAGTTGATCGCGAAGAATGGACTTCCGACAGATACCCTCCTGAACGTGAATGTTCCGAATCTCCGGCCCTCACAAATAAAGGGGATCGCGATCACGCACCAGGGAAGACGCCGCTACGGCGAAATCATAGTCAGAAAGGTGGACCCCCGCGGAAAAGCGTATTATTGGATCGGGGGGAAAAAGCCCTCCTGGGAACCCTCGGAAGAAAGCGACTATGCTGCGGTGACGGCCGGGTTCATTTCCGTCACGCCGCTTCATCTGGATCTGACCAATCCGACCGCTCTCAAAGAGCTACGACGTTGGGAGTTCCCATGGGACGCTCGCGATGAGGCAGGCGGCTCCCCTCGGTCAACGCGCCGTGCTCGGGGGAATCGGGCCTCGACCGATTGATCTCCCTTGTCCTTCACAAGGTGAGGGCGTCATGGTACTATGAACCTCCAGATGCCATGAGAGATGGCAGCATGAGGTAGCCGTGGGCACGATGGATAGCAGGTCTGCCTCTACATGACAGACTACGCTGTCGCCCGACAGCGGATGGTGGCCGAGCAGCTCCTGAGGCGCGGCATACAAGACCAGAGGGTGCTGCAGGCCATGGGGAAGGTCCACAGACACCTCTTTGTCGAAGAAGCTCTCTGGGGGAGGGCCTACGGCGACTACCCGCTGCCGATAGGGGAGAAGCAGACGATCTCTCAGCCCTTCATGGTTGCCCTCATGACTGAAGCGCTTGAGCTCAAGGAACATGAGCGGGTCTTGGAGGTCGGAACCGGTTCAGGATATCAGACAGCGATCCTGGCCGAATTGGCGGGCAAGGTGTACTCCATCGAGCGGATCAGAGCGCTCGCGATGCGCGCGATTCGGCGTATTGAGTCGCTTGGGTACTACAACGTGCTGATCCGGGTTGGGGATGGATCGGTCGGATGGAAGGAGATGGCACCGTTCGATGCCATTCTCGTCACCGCCGGCACTCCGCAGGTTCCGATCCGTCTCGTTGAGCAGCTCGGAGAGGATGGGCGCCTAGTGGTGCCTGTCGGCCAGGCGGAGAACCAAGTCCTGAGGAAAGGAACGAAGAAGGGGGCAGACATTCACTGGACCGAGCTGGGAAATTGTGTGTTCGTCAAATTGGTCGGAGAGCAGGGGTGGAACGATTGATGTCGGGGCGTAGCGCAGCCTGGTAGCGCACTTGCTTCGGGAGCAAGGGGTCGTTGGTTCAAATCCAATCGCCCCGACCACTATACTGTTCGCTATGGTGTCAATGGGCGGGGTTGCGTGAGGGTCACGC